>Ga0209521_10001672_pt1 | contig 18057 bp, 17 predicted proteins | sample Rifsed19ft4_FD_184016 | JGI IMG/M metagenome (GOLD analysis project Ga0209521, IMG submission 184016) | Soil microbial communities from Rifle, Colorado, USA - sediment 19ft 4 (version 2) | ecosystem: Environmental > Terrestrial > Deep subsurface > Rock core/Sediment | place: Rifle, Colorado...
GGGTCTTTCGCTGGTCGTCCGGGGGCTCGATGTGAAAAATGCCGGTGACGATTTCAATCCCCAGCATTATGAGCACCAGGATGAAAGTGGTGCCAAGAGTGACGGTAACAGCCTGCATCAGCGGCGCATTAAAAAATAAGCCAAAGACGAAGACTGCCACAAACACGAATACCACCAACGGGACAACTAGAACAAGACAGCCGTCTGTTACGCCGCGTTTATTCATTAAGCTCTCCTTAAGTGCCAGGGTGGCGCATGACCACCAAGGCGAAATATACCCCCAAACCATCCAAAATGCAAATTATAGGCTTCTAGTTCAGCAGCACGATGGCTAGATTCAAGACTAGGGCAAAACTAACCCCAAGAAAGTAGGGAACAAGCAAGTATCCGGCCATCTTTTCTATTTTCAAAAACTTCATTTTCGTAATCAGAATTGTTCCCCAAAGAACAACAATCTCAAAAAAGGCGAGTAAGGGATTACGCAAACCGAAAAAAAGATACGACCAGACAACGTTCAGAATCAGTTGGACACCAAAAAGAGCGACCGCGTCGGTCACCCCTTTCTTTTTCAGACCTTTGTTCCAGACTAAGTACAGCGAGTAGCCCATCAGAATAAAAAGAAAGGTCCAAACCGGTCCAAAAACCCAGGCTGGCGGAGTGATCGCCGGCTTGTTTAACAGCGGGTACCACCAAGAAACCGATTGGGCGGTGTAAAGTGAACCGGCCACCCCAGCCGCCAGACAAACTCCAATCGAAAGGAGCAACCTCTTCCAATTCATTTTCATATTTTCAGTATACCCTCCTGGACAACCGCCTTACAATTAAAGTGTTACCAGTTAAATCAGCGCATGAATATTGAACTCGTCGACAGCAACGTCAAATTCACCGACCGCTACCAACAAAGAATTCTAGGCAAGTTTTCCTTGCTTGATCGCTACCTCAATCACCTCGAAGAAGATTTGAAAATTGCCAGCCTCAGTATCCAAAAAAGAATTAGGGGCAACTACGAAATGAAGTTCAAAATGAAACTGCCTTTCTCTGACATTTATATCCACCACAAAAGCCCCGACCTCATCCCCGGCATCATCACCCTCCGCGATCAGGTCAAACGCCAAATCAAAGAAAACATCGAAAAAATCAGGCAGCCCCGTCGCTAGGGTACAATTGGGCCATGCCGGTAGCCACCATCGTTTGTCCCAAATGTAAAGCCGAAATCCCCGTCGAAGAAGCCCTAAGCCACGCTTTCCGCGAAAAAATTGAACACCAAGCCAAAGAGAGTTTTGAGGTCGAGAAGAAGCTCCTCCAGGAAGAATTGGAGATGAAAGAAAAAAAACTTGAAGAATCTCGCCAGGCCGAACTGGCCCTGCGCAAACAAAAACTGGAGCTCGTTGAGGAGAAAAGATCCTTCGAAGTCGAAAAACAACGCCAGCTCGACGAAGAGCGGGCGAAAATTCGAAAAACTACTCTCGATGAAGCGACTGAAAGCTGGCGACTAAAGGAAAAAGAGTTTGAGAAACGGCTCTCGGATATGAAAGAGGCGGTGGAAGACGCGAAACGAAAGGGCGAACAGGGTAGTCAGCAAACCCAAGGCGAAGTCCAAGAGCTCGATCTGGAGGAGACGCTCAAACAGCATTTTCTCTTCGACACGATTGAACCGGTTGGCAAAGGTGTCCGCGGCGCCGATATCCGCCAAGTGGTCAAGACCCAACTGGGCAATACTTGCGGCGTCATTCTCTGGGAAAGTAAACGGACCAAAGCCTGGGCAAACGATTGGGTCGCCAAGCTGAAAGACGACCTGCGGAGCGAAAAGGCGAACATTCCCGTGATTGTTTCCTCTGTCCTGCCCGAAGAAGCCAGCTCGGGCATTGGTTTGGTCGAGGGTGTCTGGGTAACTAATTACTCCCTCTATCTCGTTCTGGCCGAGCTTCTGCGGGGCAAATTAATCGAGGTCGCTCGCGAAAAATATGTTTCCCAAAACAAAACCGGCAAAGCCGATATTCTCTATAACTACATCACCAGTCACGAATTTAGCCAACAAGTCGAGGCGATTGTCGAGGTTTATCAGGATATGCAAAGTCAAATTGCCAAAGAACGGGCCGCCTTTGAGAAACTTTGGAAGACCCGTGAGGCCCAGGTCAACCGTCTCGTCGGCAGCACCGCCAATATCATTGGCTCGCTTCGCGGCCACGTCGGTTCGACCCTGACCTCAATCAAAGGCCTCGATCTTCCCGGTTTAGAAGAAGGGGAGTCTTAGGGTACAATTTACTCCATGTCCAAGTACTACCAGCGCGACCGCAATCTTTTTAACCCCAAATCAAAGGAGCCGTTCACTCTCAGCCGCAGCAAGTTTGATCTCTTTTACCAGTGTCCCCGCTGTTTCTATATGGATGCCCGCTATGGCCTGGGCCGTCCCAGTATGCCCGCTTTTACCCTCAACTCCGCCGTTGATGTTCTTCTCAAAAATGAATTTGACCTTCTTCGTCAGGCGGGGGAGTCGCACGAGTTGATGAAACAGTATCACCTTGCCGCCGTGCCGCTAAACCATCCTGACCTGACCAAGTGGCGCGGCGAGACCCCCGAGACGCGTTACAAGGGCGCTTCCGCCATTCACCCAGCCACCAACTTTCTGCTGACCGGCATGATCGACGACGTTTGGCAGTCGGACAGCGGCGAGTTAATCATCGTTGACTACAAATCAACCAGCACCAGCAAAGAAATTAGTCTGGAAGACGAGTACAAGCAGGCTTACAAGCGGCAAATGGAGTTCTATCAGTATCTTTTCCGCCTCTTGGGCTTTCCTGTCTGCGACACCGGCTATTTTGTCTTTGCCAACGCCAGCAAAAACCGGCCCCAGTTCGACGGCCGACTCGAGTTTGAGATGTCGATCATCGCCCACCAGGGGGACGACTCCTGGATTGACGACCAACTATTGGCCGCCAAGGACTGCCTGCTCTCCGCCAAAATCCCTAGTCCGGGCGCCGGCTGCGAACACTGCGACTATCGGAAAAAGATGGCCGAGGCGGTCGTTCGTCTGCTGAAGTAATATCACCTGTGCTATTATTATGGGAATGTGTGGTATCTTCGCCACTACCAATGACAAAAACTCTGCCCAAACCATCCTCTCCGGATTAAAGAAGCTCGAATATCGCGGTTACGACTCCTGGGGCATCGCCGTCAAAGGCCGGACTCGGCTTCGATCACAAAAACAGGTCGGCAAGATCTCGGTCAGTCAGACTACCCTGCCCCAAAGCAACATGGGTATCGGTCATACCCGCTGGGCGACTCACGGTGGCGTTACCGTCGCCAATGCCCACCCCCATTTTGACTGTTCGGGAAAGCTCGCTCTCATTCATAACGGCATCGTCGACAATTATCAGGAACTCGAGAAGAAGATTAAAGGCCATAAACTCATCGGCCAAACCGACTCGGAGATTGTCGCCCATCTCATCGAAAAAGAGCTTAAAACCGAAAAAGATCTCTTCCGGGCAGTCAAAAAGGTGGTTAGGATGACCGAGGGATTCAATGCTTTTGTAGTCATGCATCAGGACTTTCCTTATTTAGTTACTGCCAAGACCGGTTCGCCAGTGGTAATTGGTATTAGGCCCGGAGCCAATATGCTTTCATCTGACGTTGCCTCTTTGCTTTCGCACACCAAGCAGGTTATTTTTCTCACTGATGGCCAGATCGCCAAAGTTGCGCCAGACAAAGTCAGAATCGAAAACTATTCGGGAGTCAAGAAAATCAAACCAGTCGTTCAAACGATCGACTGGACGGCAAAAAGTGCCTCCAAATCCGGTTTTCCGCATTTCATGCTCAAAGAAATCTACGATCAACCAGCGGTTTTAATCAAAATAGTTGAATCAAAGATCAAAGAGGTCCGTGAATTTGCCAAAACTATTAGTAAGGCAAAAAATGTTTTCACCGTCGCTTGCGGCACGGCCAGTTATGCCGCTCTTGCCGGTCAGTATCTTTTTTCCCGCCTTGCCGGTAGACAAGTCACTCCCGCAATCGGTTCGGAGTTCTATTACAATGACGGTTTTATCAATAGCAGGAGCCTCTGTATTGCCCTTTCCCAAAGCGGGGAGACCCTCGATACTCTCCAATCGGTCAAGTTCGCCAAAGACCGCGGCGCCAAGGCTGTCAGTCTGGTAAATGTTCAAGGTAGCAGCCTCGACCGACTGTCAGACCAAACTGTATTACTCGAAGCCGGTCCGGAAAAAGCCGTCGCCAGTACCAAAGCTTTTCTCGCCAAAGTCGCCATTCTGCTCTTGACAGCTTCAGCTTTGAAACGAAAAACTCCCCGGGCTGTCATTGAAATAAAGCAAGCAATCAGAGCGATCAGAAAAATCCTAAGCCCCGACTATCAGAAATATTTAAAGAAACTCGCCGAAAGGTTCAAACACAGCCACTCGATGTTTATCTTGGGTCGGGGAGTCAGTTACCCGGCCGCCCTCGAAGCCGCCCTGAAAATCAAAGAAGTCAGCTACATTCACGCCGAAGGCTTCGCGGCAGGGGAATTAAAACACGGCGTCATCGCCCTGGTGAATCAAAACACTCCTTGTTTGGTTTTTGCCCCCAATGATGAGACGTATAGTGATATCATCTCCGGCGCGATGGAGGTAAAAGCCAGAGGCGGCATCATCATCGGCGTTTCGTTCAAACCAAATCCAATGTTTGATTATTACCTGCCCGTTTCCGACTCCGGCAGTGGCACGATTCTCCCCAATGTGGTGGTCGCCCAGTGCCTCGCCTATTACCTCGCCGTCGCCCGCGGTCTTGATCCCGATATGCCGCGCAACTTAGCCAAATCCGTCACCGTCAAGTAAAATATAGCGGTACGCCAGGGTAGCTCAGCTGGTAGAGCGGCGGTATCGTAAACCGCAGGCAGTGGGTTCGAGTCCCACCCCTGGCTCCGAATTAACGAGGCAGAACCAGTTCAACTCCGGTAAAGAGCCAACTCGGATTTTTGCCGATCTTCGCCTTATTGGCATTGTAGATCGCGGTCCACTTGTAGCCATCGCCATAAGCGCGAACAGCAATCGACCAGAGATAGTCGCCTTTGACAGTGGTGTATTTCACTCCCTCGATTGAAATCTTCGCCGTTTGGGTCTTGGTCTCGATCTTCTTTGCGGTTTCCGCCTTTATCACGGTGGCTTTCTTTGCTACTACCTTTGGAATGACCAGCTCCTGACCTACCTCGATCGCGCTGGCGTTTGCCAGTTTGCTGGCTTTCGCGATATCGACATAGTTATAGCCGGAGTTATAGAACCGCTCACTAATGTGCCAAAGATCATCACCCTTGACGACCTTATAGGTAGTCGGTAATTCTTTTGCCAAAACCTCTTCCTCGCCCAAATTAACCGCCGCTTGGTCGGAAATTTGACCACTTTTATTGAATGTTTTGAAATAGTTAAAAATCATCGCCGCCATGACCACGACGACCACACCTCCCATAATCGTGCTGATCAAATTCTCGTTGATCTTCAGGCTTTTTAACAGGCTTTTTAACTGTTTCTCCATATTTTTAATTACGGGTTAATAGTACCCACATCTTATAGACAAAAAATATAGTAGTCAAGACCCCGATTCGATTTTCACAAAAGACAAATTCAGATATTTGGCCAAAAGCGCGCGTAAGTCTGGTAAATTGAAACAAACACCGACAACAATGCCGCTCTCCAATCTACTTCCTTTTATCAAACCGATTATCTTTCCCTGGTAGATAATCGGGCTGCCGCTGGTTCCACCCTCGAAGAGAGCAATGTCGGACACAGCATCCGGAACAAACAGGCTCAAAAGTGTCGGTTCGTAAAAAGGTTTCAGACTACCGCCAATCCTGATTAGTTTTCCTGGTTCGCCTACCATTGAAGTGACGCAATAACAGCCCGCCAGAGTTAATTCGTCGACATATCCCAACCGCGGTCCCCTGACGGCTGGATCCTTCCTGACAGCAATATCGATTTCTTGGTTGTCATATCTCGGATAGAACTCAAAGCCCGGTAACTCCCCTATCCGAAAATCCACCACGTGCCGGGCAGTCAGGAGCATTCCATCGGCCCCAAAAATAATACCTGACAAACGACGATCTCCATCTTCATATCGACAGATTTCAACTCCATACGATGATCCAAATGACCTCAGTCTCTCCGGCATCCAGGGAATGATAATTTAATCGGACTCTAAATTCAAACTCCACCCTCCTGCGGGGCTGACGGGACTCGAACCCGCGACCTTCTCCGTGACAGGGAGACGCGCTAACCAACTGCGCTACAGCCCCAGATTAGCATCTTGTGCTTGCATATTATATAATAGCCCTTGCTTGAGAGGGGATTCTGATTTCCAGTAGAACCGCACGAGCCTGGTTAGATCATCTTAACCGTTTATATAAGTTCGAAGCCAAGTGATGATACTTGGGACGTGAAAGGAGCCTATCATGGCTATGCGTTTATACGTAGGGAATTTACCCTACACTGTTAATCAGACTAAACTGGAGGAAATGTTCTCCCCGTTTGGTACTATCGTCAGTGCTTCCGTCATCTCTGACAAGTTTTCAGGGCGAAGCAAGGGTTTCGGCTTTGTCGAATTCGACAATGACGACGCCGCCAAAGAGGCGATTGCCAAACTCGACGGTACCGACATCGAAGGTCGCCCACTTCGTGTCAACGAGGCCAAACCCCGTGAGGAAAACTCAGCCCCCCGTAGTGGTGGGTTCGGCGGTGGTAGCCGAGGTGGTTTCGGTGGAGGTGGAGGTCGCGGTGGTTTCAGCCGTGGACGCTAAGAAACAATAGTTTATTAACTACCGATAATCCCCCTTTATGGGGGATTTTTGGTAGTTTGGAGATATCGTTTACAATTGGTTCAGATGATCACCAATGCGGATATCGCCAAACTGCTCCGTCGCGTCGAAGCGGTTTACGAGGTCAGGGACAAAGATTTCTTTCGTAGTCACGCCTATGAGAACGCGGCCAATGCCGTTGAAAATCTGACCATCTCCGCCCACGATCTTTGGGAGCAGGGAAAACTAACCGAGATTCCGGGTGTTGGTGAGAGTCTGGCCGCTCATCTTGACGAGCTAATGAAGACCGGTCGGGTTAAGCATTTCGACGCCGAGTTCAAACGGGTACCGGCCGGCATGTTTGGCTTACTGGGGATCCGGGGCATTGGCCCGAAGATCGCTTACAAAATTGCCAAAAAGTTCAAGCTCCATGACGAAAAAACCACCCTCAAAAAGGTTAAACAGCTCATCGCCGCCGGCAAACTGGCCGCTCTTCCTGGGCTGGGGCAGAAAATGCAGGCCAAAATCAAAACCGCAATTGAATCTTCGTTTGTCAAAGACGAACGACTACTTTTCTCCGAAGCGATCCCCGTCTCCAGTGACTTTATCGGCTACATTAGGAAAATCCCGTCCGTCGCCAACGCCGAGCCCCTGGGAAGCCTTAGAAGGCACGTCGCGACCGTCGGTGATATCGATATTGGTATCGCCACCGCCAAACCCACAGAGACCATGGAGGTGGTCTTAAAATACCCCCAAATCCACAAGCTGATCTCCTCCGGAGAAAGCTTGGTCCGCGTCCAACTGAAAACCGGCCACGAAGTTGATATTAAACTTTGTTCTCCGAGTGAGTGGGGCAGTCTGCTTCAACACTATACCGGTTCCAAACTCCACAACATCGCCCTCCGCAGTTATGCCCTCGAAAGGCACCTTTCCCTTTCCGAACACGGTATCAAAAATCTAAGGACCAAAAAAATATTTCGGGCCAAAGACGAAAAGGCCTTCTATGCCCACCTCGGCCTTCCCGACATTCCCCCCGAACTCCGTGAGGGTGAGGAGGAGCTCGATTACGCTAAGAAAAACAAAATACCCGCCCTGGTCGAACTCGAAGATATCAAAGGCGATTTCCATCTCCATTCCGACTTCGACTTCGAATCGAGCCACGACATTGGCCGAAGTAAGTTAGCGGAATATTTAGACCAAGCCAGGAGCCTTCACTATGACTATCTGGGTGTCAGCGACCATAATCCGAAACGCGATTTATCGGTGTCCGATAAGAAAAAAATCATCGAAGCACGAAAGAAGTATTTATTTACTCAATATCAAGAATATGAAAATCGTGTGAAAACAAACATTCCTAAGCTGTTCATCGGCCTAGAGATTGATATTAGAAGTGATGGCGAACTGGCTCTGGAGGACGAATTATTGCCGGATCTCGACTATGCTATCGTCTCGGTCCATAATGCCTTTGATCTCCCCAAAGAAGAAAATACCAATCGCCTGATTACAGCTTTAAGTCATCCCAAAGCCCTCATTCTCGGCCACCCGACCGCCCGGAAACTAAACGACCGGCCCGGAATCGACGTCGATTGGGAAAAAGTCATTAACTTCTGTAGAGCCAATTCAAAAGTGTTGGAAGTCAACGCCGCCCCTGATCGGCTCGACCTACCCGATGATCTGGTCAAGATGGCGGTCAGAGGTGGAGTCAAGGTCGTCATCGACACCGACAGTCATCAGGTTGCCAATATGGATTTCATGAAGTACGGCGTTTGGACGGCCAGACGGGGTTGGTGCCGGAAGAGCGACGTCATTAACACGCTCGACTTGCCCGATTTGAAAAAAGTGTTAAAATAAAACCAAGATGTCATTACCACTCGTTCTCTTAATCGTTGTTGTCCTGATTAGTTTCTATGTTGTTTCCGTCTACAACTGGCTCCAGACTACCCTCACCCGCATCAAAGCTAGTATTCAGGAAATCGGCAACCAGCTGAAGCGGCAATCTAATCTCATCCCGAACCTCGAAACCTCGGCCAAGGCCTATCTCAAACACGAGAAAGACATCTACAAAGCCCTAACCGATGCCCGAAAAGCGGTTGAGGCCGCCGGGACGGGGCGTGATCTGGTCAAGGTTGATCAGGCCGCCGATAAACTCTCCGCCCTTTTACCCAAGCTGCAGGTCCTGGTGGAAAGCAATCCGGAGCTGAAGGCGGAAAAAGTGGTCAGCCGTCTCATGGACGAACTCCGCGACACCACCGACAAACTGACCTATGCCCGCCGCGTCCTGATCGATCTTTCCGCCGACTTTAATGCCAAACTGGTCACTTTCCCGAGCAATCTGGTCGCCGGCACGTTCGGCTTCAAAGCCGAAGCTGGTCTAACCACCCCAACCAAAGGCGCCCACCTAGCTGTCAGTGAAGATGAGACCAAAGACCAAAAGGTTTCTCTTTAGATTTAGATGAAGAACTACTACGAGTTGGTTGATGCCAATAAATTCAAAAGCAACTTGGTGATTGTCGGTTTTATTGCTTTTATCACCGTTTCCGCCTATTTCATCGGCTCTGCCCTTGGTTATGGTCTGGATTTTGTCGGCTTCGCCCTGATTTTCTCGGGGCTCGCCAGTTTCGCCAGTTACTATTACTCTGACCGGATCGTCCTGTCGCTTTCGAGTGCCAAACCGGCCAAACGGAGCGAACATTTCGACTATTACACCGTTACCGAAAACCTAAGTCTCGTCGCCCATATTCCGCTGCCGGCTCTCTACGTCATCGAAGATACCGCCCTGAATGCTTTCGCCACCGGCCGCGATCCGAAACACGCCGCCCTGGTCGCCACGACCGGTATTCTCGCCAAACTCAACCGAACCGAACTTGAAGGAGTGATCGGCCACGAACTCTCCCACGTCAAAAACTATGACATTCGACTGATGGGTATTGTTACTATTTTGATCGGCGTCGTTACGCTCCTGGCCGACTATTTACTCCGCTTTAGTTTTTATGGTGGTCGCCGACGCGACCGTGACGACGCCGGTCAACTTCAGGCGGTCTTTATCTTAATCGGTTTAGTTTTGGCTCTTCTTTCGCCTCTGATTGCCCAGCTGATCCAGCTCGCTATCTCCCGCCGGCGCGAGTTTTTGGCCGACGCCTCCTCAGCGACTCTAACCAAATACCCTGAAGGTTTGGCTAGCGCTCTCGAAAAACTTGCCGCCGACAAAGAACCGCTCGAAGCGGCCAACAAGGCGACAGCCCATCTCTATATCGTTAACCCCTTGAAAAACCGTCACGATGCCGTTGGTTGGTTTGCCGGTCTTTTTAATACCCACCCCCCCGTTGCCGAGAGGATCAAAGCCTTGCGCAGTTAACCATGCCGAAGCTAACACCGGAAACCGCCGCCATCCTTCTGGAATCAACCATCGCCACCGAACTATCCGCCTATGCCGCCAATATTCGCCAACTGATTGCCGAAGGCGACATCGACCCATCCTTTTGTTTGTTCCGTCTAGCCAGACTCGATTCTCGGGGTTGGTCCGATCCCCGGACGAAAATGACCGCCGCCCATCTTCTCGACCTCCTGGAAAAAGACGGACTGGATTTGGAGAGAAATGAAAAGGCCTGGCTACTTTACTGCCTTCTTTATAACTTCGTCGACCTGGAAAGGCGTCCCCCCGCCGTCGAAAAAACTGAAACCCAAATCCTCAACGGTGAGTTCCATCCCCGAACAAAAAGCGGTCACTTTCTGACTAACTTGTGGTTGGAAATCATCTTTTCCGGAGTGATCGACGACCAGATTCTTTAAATGCGCTAAAATAACACTCAATGGCTAAAACCCCAATTACCATTGAGCAATCCGAAACGCCTCGGGCTATAACCTGGGAGGTTGACTCCTCCAATCCGGAACTGGCCACACGAGTGCGCGATTCCCTACGCGAGGTGATAGACCCCGAATTCTGGTTGAACATTATCGAGCTGGGGCTCATTCGAAACGTGGTTGTGGAGTCGGATAGGGCCATGATCACCATGATCCTCACCACGCCCTTTTGTCCCCATGGCCCGGCGATCATGGAAGAAACGCGCCAGAAAACTCAAACGGCAGTCGGCGTACCGACCACCATTGAAATGGGGCTGGAAATGTGGGGCCCCGAGTTGATGGAAGAAGGTGCGGGCGCAGATTGGGGTTTGTTCTAATCCGGTCGCCAATCGCCTGCTAGTCGAAACTTAAGATAAAATAAAAATCAATGACTAAGTCGAAAATCACCAGGGAAGAAATATCCAAGGTGGCCAAACTGGCCAACCTTAGCCTGACTGATTCCGAAATCGAAAAATTTACCCCTCAACTGGCTGAAATATTCGCTTACATCGACCAACTGGGACAAGTCGCTACCGACAAAGTCGTCCCCACCGCGGCGGTCAACAACCTCAACAATGTCACCCGTGAAGATACCATCGCTGACAACCGGGTCCTTGATCAAGAAGAAGCGCTTGGTCAGTCAGCCAAAGTCGAAAAAAACATGTTCGTCGTCAAAGCCGTTATTGATAATGACTAAAATGGACCAGCCAAAGACAATTCACGAGTTAACTACCGACCTGGCCAGCAAAAAAATCTCGGTCACCGAGGTTGTTGCCGACTATCTTACTAAAATTGACCAGCGCAATGGGGAACTAAATGCTTTTTTAACCGTCGCCGCCGCTGAAGCTAAAGAAAAAGCCAAAGAAGCCGATGCGGTCATTGCCCATGACCCGGATATTTTTACCAAGAAACCCTTCTTCGGCATCCCCGTTGGCCACAAAGACATTTTCTTAACCCGCGGCCTAAAGACTACCGCCGGCTCCAAAGTCCTCGCTAATTATATTCCCCAATACTCCTCGACAGTAGTCAAAAAGCTCGAGGCCGCAGGTGCCATAACCCTGGGCAAACTCAACTGTGATGCCTGGGCCCACGGCGCTTCGGGTGAAAACTCCGATTTTGGTCCGACCAAAAATCCCCATAATTTGGATTACGTTCCCGGTGGTTCTTCATCGGGCTCAGCCGCGGCGGTTGCCGCCGATCTCCTTCCGTTTGCGACCGGCACCGATACGGGCGGCTCCATTCGCCAGCCCGCCAATTTCTGCGGCGTCGTCGGCCTGAAACCCAGTTATGGCCGGGTTAGCCGCTACGGCATAGTCGCCATGGCCAGTTCCTTAGACTCAATCGGTCACCTGACCCATGACGTTTATGACGCCGCTGCCGTTTTGGAAATCACCGCTGGCAAAGATCCCTACGACGCCAGCACTACCGATTTACCGGTACCAACGTATACCAAACTTTTAGACCAACCCCTGCCAAAAAAATTCAAGATCGGCATCGCCCGTGAGTACCTGGAGGGTTTAACCGACAAGGATGTCCTTAGTAGTCTTGAAGCGGCCAAGGCAATCCTCGCCAGGATGGGAGTCGAGGTAATTGAGATCTCCTTACCGCACACCAAATATGGCATCGCCGTCTACTACATTGTTCAACCCTCAGAGGTCAGTAGTAATCTGGCCCGCTATGACGGCATCCGTTATGGTAATGCTCGCGCTAGTTTTGGGGACGAGGCCAAGCGGCGCATTATGATCGGCACCTACACTCTCTCCGCCGGCTACTATGACGCCTACTACCTCAAGGCCATGCAGGTCAGGACCCTCATCCGCCAGGATTTCGACCAGGCTTTCGGGGAAGTTGATGCCCTTCTCTCGCCCACCTCTCCCACCCCCGCTTTCAAACTCGGCCAAAATACAGCCGACCCCCTGGCGATGTATTTGGCTGACGTCTACACCGTCACCGCCAACCTGGCTGGCCTGCCCGGCATCGCCCTCCCGACCGGCAAGACCAAGGAAAATCTACCGCTTGGTATTCAGTTTTTGACGGCTCAGTATACCGAAGAAAAACTCCTTAATCTCGCCTATCATTTCGAGAAAACCCTCCATGGAAAATAAAGTCACCCCCATCATCGGCCTCGAGGTCCACGTCGAACTGACCACCAAATCCAAGATGTTTTGCGCTTGTCCGGCCGACCATTTTGGCAAGAGCCCGAACAGTCAAACCTGTCCGGTTTGTCTCGGCCTTCCCGGCGCCCTGCCGGTTCCAAATAAACAAGCGATCGAAGATACTATCAAGATTGGTCTCGCCCTCAACTGTGAAGTCAATGAAAATAACCACTTTGACCGCAAACAATATTTTTATCCCGATCTGCCCAAGGGCTATCAAATCAGCCAATATGATCAACCGCTCTGTCACGATGGTTACCTCACCCTCGACTCTGGTAAAAAAATCCGTATTCTCCGGGTCCACCTCGAAGAAGATACCGGCAAACTGCAACATACAACCATCGGTAGTGAAAAAGTTTCTCTCGTCGACTTTAACCGTTCCGGCGTCCCCCTGGTTGAGATCGTTTCCGAGCCGGATCTTTCCTCTTCGGAAGAAGCCAAAGAGTACCTCAAAAAAATCCACGCCATCGTCAGGCAGCTTGACGTCACTACCGCCGATATGGAAAAGGGTCAGATGCGTCTTGAGCCGACCGTCAACCTCAATGTCGCCAGCCATTTCACCCCCCTGGTTGAATTGAAAAATATTAACTCTTTTAATTTTGCCGTCACCGCCCTCGAATACGAAATCAAACGACAGCTAAGTGAATGGCAAAAAACAGGGGTAGAAAAAACCAAAAGTAACAAGACCACCCGCGGCTACGACAGCGTCAAGAAAATTACCTTCCCCCAGCGGCTGAAGGAGGAAGCCAAAGACTATCGCTACTTCCCTGAACCGGATATTCCGCCGCTGGTCATTCGCCCTTCTGTGGTCGAAAAAATTAAAAAAACGCTCCCCCAACTTCCCGACGCCATCATTGCCCAGTTGATCGCCCTCGGGGTCAAAATGAATGATGCCAAAATCTTAAGCAAAGATAAAACCGCCCTCGCGGCACTTAGGGCCAACAGCGGTCTTGACCAAGCCAAACTGGCCAGCCTGATCGTCAACAAAAAGATTGATCTAGCGGCCGATATTGAACCTCAATTTACCAGGCTAACTCAAATCGGAGAAACCGACGCCGCCAAATTAGCCCCGCTAATCGACCAAGTCCTAATGGAAAATCCCCAAGTTGTCGAGGACTACAAAAAAGGCAAGATAACCGTTCTCGGTTTTTTGATTGGTCAGGTCAGGCGCACCGCCAAAGGTGCCGACGCCAAAACTATCTCCGCTCTGCTAGTCGATAAACTAAAGTGAAAACGCTAGACTGTTGTAGATGAGTAACTTTACCCACCTTCATGTCCACTCGGAAAACTCACTCCTTGATGGCCTGTCAAAAATCAAAAAGCTGGTTGCCCGCGCCAAAGATCACGGCCAAAGCGCCCTGGCTATAACCGATCACGGAGCTTTGTATGGCGCGATTGAGTTTTATAAGGAGGCGATCAACAAAGACATCAAACCGATCATCGGCTGTGAACTTTATATAGCCGCCGAAAGTCGCTTCGACAAAAAGAGACAAGACGCTTTTCATCTCTTACTCCTTGCCCTAAACAACGAAGGCTACGAAAACCTGATGCAGATCGTCACCATTGGCCAAACCGAAGGCTTTTATTACAAACCCCGTATCGACAAAGAAGTTCTTGAAAAATACCACCGGGGCATTGCCGTCACTACTGCTTGTCCCGCCGGCCGGGTCCAAAGACTTTTGCTACACGATAGCTACGCCGCCGCCAAAAAGGAACTGGTTGAACTGGAACAAATCTTCGGTTCCGACAAGACCTTCATCGAACTCCAACGCCACCCCTATGAAAAATTTGCCGCCGCCAAGGGCATTCCCGAGTCGGTCAAAAACGAGCTCCTTAATCATGGTCAGGAATGTAAGGTTGGCGAGGATGGTCTCATCAAACTAAGTCGCGATCTGGGCTTACCCCTCATCGCCACCAATGACAGCCATTACGTCGACCGCGATGACGCTCCGGCTCAAGACGCCATCGTTTGTATCCAAACCGGCAAACAGATCGCCGACATTGCCCGGATGCGTTACCTTGACGCTCCGGACTTCTATCTCAAAAGTAGCGAGGAGATGGAGAAAGACTTCGCCGATTTACCGGAGGCCATTGCTAACACCCAGCTTATCGCCGATCAAGTGGATATCAAGATCACGCTGGGTCAATGGTTCTTTCCCAAATTCGATTTACCCGCTGGACTAACCCCCAGTCAAGCGCTCCGGAAACTAGCCTACGATGGCGCTCATCATTTTTTTGGCCAGGACCTGGACGAGACAGTCAGCAAACGCCTCGACTACGAACTGGAAGTCATCGACAAAAAAGGCTACTCCCCTTATTTTCTCCTTTTCCATAAGATTGTCAGCCACACGAACCAGGTTGGCATCTATACCAATACCAGAGGTTCGGCCGCCGGTTCCCTCGTTTCTTACTGCTGCGGCATTACCACCGTCGACCCCCTGCGTTTCAATCTTCCTTTTGAACGTTTCTTAAACCCTTTTCGACCCTCACCCCCCGATATTGATCTTGATATTTCTGACGACCGCCGCGACGAACTCATCGGTTGGCTAAAGGAGACCTATGGTGACGATCGGGTCGCCCAGATCTGCACCTTTGGCACCATGAAAGCCCGGGCCGCCGTCCGCGACGTCGGCCGCGTTCTCGGTCTACCCTATAGCGCCGTTGACCGAATCGCCAAGATTGTGCCCGAAGGCAGTCAGGGTTTCCCCATGACCATCAAGAAAGCTCTCGACACCACTCCGGAATTACGCCAAGTTAAAGAAAGTGATTCGGAAGTTAAAAAACTTCTCGATCTGGCCCAGAAAGTTGAAAGCAACAAACGCCATATTTCCGTCCATGCTGCCGGTGTCGTCGTCGCCCCCGACACCCTAACGAAATTCACTCCCTTACAGCTGGAACCGGGGGGCGGCAACAATATCATCACCCAATACGAAATGCACGCCTGCGAGGACGTCGGCCTGATCAAATTGGATATTCTCGGCATCAGAAACCTCTCCATTCTGGCCAACGCCATCACCATTATTAAAAAGCTCCGCGGCGTCGATATCAAGATTAAAGAAGTCCCCCTGGACGACCAAAAAACCTACGCCATGCTCGCCGCCGGCCATACTTTCGGCGTTTTCCAATTTGCCTCCTCCGGCATGACCAAATATCTGGTCGAACTGAAACCGGAACGGATCGATGACCTCATGGCTATGGTCGCCCTGTATCGCCCGGGGCCAATCGCTTTCATTCCGGAATATATCGCTCGAAAACATAATCCCAAACTGGTCAAGTACTTCGATCCCCGGATGGAAAAGTTTCTCGCCAGTAGTTATGGCATTCTCACCTATCAGGATGACGTTTTGTATACCGCGATTGATCTGGCCGGCTATAACTGGGAAGAGGTCGACAAGTTAAGGAAAGCCATCGGCAAGAAGATTCCCGAGGAAATGGAGAAACAGCATACCAAGTTTGTTGATGGCTGCGTCACCAATGGCCTGACCCGGGAAAAAGCAGAAGATCTCTGGAAACAAATCGAAACTTTTGCCGCCTACGGCTTCAACAAAGCCCATGCCGCCAGCTACGGCATTGTCGCCTATTGGACGGGCTATGTCAAAGCGAACTATCCGGTCGAATACATGACCTCTCTTTTGACCGCCGAATCGGGCAACACCGATAAGCTCATCGAGGCCATTGCTGAATGTCACAGTCTTGGTATCATGATTCTGCCACCTGATATTAACGAATCGGAAACTGGGTTCACCATTGTCGACATTGATAAGAAAAGTGCCCTCAAAAAAGGCCGGGCCAAAGATGAAGGCAAGGCCATCCGTTTCGGCCTCTCGGCTATCAAAAATGTCGGCGGCGCGGCCATTGGCGCCATTCTTACCGCCAGAGAGGCTGGCCCTTTTGGGTCTCTAACTGACTTTATGTCCCGGGCTGACCTCCAAAAGGTGAACAAAAAAGTGATCGAGTCCTTAATTGGCGTCGGGGCGCTGGACCGTTTTGGCCACCGGGCGGCGCTTCTGGCCGGTTACAGCGAAATTCGAAACAGATCGGTCGCCGCCGCCCGAGAAAAAAATTCCGGCCAGAGTGGTCTATTTGAAGCCCTTACCAGCGGAGAATCACCGCCCCAGGCCATGATCGATAGGCTTCCTGACGTACCCCAAATGCCGCTCACCGAACTGCTCAAAACGGAAAAGGCCCTCCTGGGTATTTACCTCACCGACCATCCGGTTAGAAATGTCATCAAAGTGGTCGCTCACCGCGTTACTCACAAAGTTTCTCAACTCGATCCCGCCTTCCACATCGGTCAAATGGTCACTCTCGCCGGCGTCCTCGCCTCGGTCCGGGCCATCAATACCAAGAAAAACAACTCCCGGATGTGTTTCGCTTCTCTGGAAGACGATACGGCCGCCATCGACCTCGTCGTTTTCCCCAAACTTTACCTCGCTACTACCGATCTTTGGCTAGTCGATAAAGCCCTTCTGGTCAGCGGTCGAATCGACAACCGAGAAGAAAAGCTCTCCCTCCTGGTCGAGAAAGCAGAGGCCATTGACACCAATGCTCCCGCCCCCGAAGGTGACCTGTTTGAGATCGATATTCCCCGCGGTACTCCCAAAGAAACCCTCCAGCAGATTAATCAACTTCTTAAACAAACCCCCGGCGCCGACCGCATTGTCGTCGTCATCCCCAATGGCGGTGAACCGAAACGGATTAGCTTGCCCTTTACCGTCAAATACAGCCAGGTTCTGGCCAACAAAATCAATCGCCTTCTGGCCTAGAAGTTTCTCCTGGGATGGTAGCCCGTACTCGGGATTCCTCCCAGGTGAAACCGTAAGGATGGCGTTCCCAGCCTCAATCTGCTAAAATACCACCCGTATGGCAAATCAAGTTACTTGGCAAGACGTCAATTTCGCCATTGGGGACACCATTCGGGTCCACCAAACTTTTGCGGAAGGCGACAAAACCAGAACTCAAATTTTCGAAGGTATCGTCATCGCCATTCGCGGTCACGCCGGCCTGAAGTCGTTCGTCGTCCGCCGCATTGCCAGCAATAACATTGGCGTCGAAAAGATTTTCCCCATCGCGACTCCCACCATCACCAAAGTTGAGGTGAAGAAAAAAGGCGACGTCCGCCGCGCCAAGCTCTACTTCCTTCGGGACAGAACCGGCAAGAAGGCGACCAAGGTCAAAGGCCTCTTTGTCAAAGGCGCTTCTGAGGGCACAGAAACCGAGGTGGTCGTCAAAAAGGCCGGGGGCGAGCGACCGGAAAGAGAAGACCAGCCGGCGAAGAACAAGGTC
>Ga0209521_10001674_pt1 | contig 18038 bp, 17 predicted proteins | sample Rifsed19ft4_FD_184016 | JGI IMG/M metagenome (GOLD analysis project Ga0209521, IMG submission 184016) | Soil microbial communities from Rifle, Colorado, USA - sediment 19ft 4 (version 2) | ecosystem: Environmental > Terrestrial > Deep subsurface > Rock core/Sediment | place: Rifle, Colorado...
AATCTTTAATTAATAACCGCCCTAGAAAATGTCTAAAATTTAATACACCTAACGAAGTCGTTTTCCCAAGTGTTGCACTTCATTATTGAATGTGCGATTATTGTTATTTGATCTAATCTATTCCAACATTTCCCTATCAGATAATATACGCTTTAGGCATCAATTGATCAAATTATTTAGGTGTGTACTCTACAGGGTAATTCTTTTTTTGCAATTGCATAATCTTCTGGAATTCCAATGTCGATAAAATAATCATTACTAATATATGAAAACACATTTATTTTCTTTGCAATTTTTTGTATGAAGTCTCTTTCAAAAGAAAATTGGTTTCCAAATTCATCAATAATACTTGAAATAACTTTACTATTTATTATGTAAATACCTCCGTTAATATACCCAAAACTATTGCTAGCCTTTTCTTCAAATTGTACTATTTTGTCATTCTGTATAATTACGGCCCCATACCTACTACAATTTTCCGTTGCCTTTACAGCAATTGTTAAATTTGATCTTTTCCCCCGATGGAAATCATACATTTCAGAGAGATTAATACAAAAGAATGTATCACCATTCAAAACTATAACATTATCGTCACTAACATATTTTAAAGCTTCCCGAATCGCACCTCCTGTTCCCAAAGGTATTGTCTCAAAAACATATCCTATTTCGATATTTTTATATCTAAAACCAAAATAATTTTCTATAGCCTCATGCTTGTAGCAAACCGAAAGCAAAACCTTCTTTACTTTCTGGTTTATTAAATAATCCAGTAGAAACGATAAAAATGGTCTTCCATTTATATCTGCCATTGGTTTTGGAACATTTTTCACAATACTCTGAAGTCTTGTTCCAAAACCGCCTGCCAAAATTATTACCTCCATAAAAATTATACTCTTTGCAAAAAAGTTAAGTTATATTTACTGTTTTCTGTTAGTTGAAGATGATGCAGATTTGAATTGTTTTAACTATACTAGCATCTTAAGACTTCTGCGAAATTCCCACTGCCGCAAAATCAAAATATCTTAATCGCACCAAATTTTGTGGTAAGCCTAAAAGGATTTACTTTGGCTTGCACCTCTATAATATTGTGTTTTTATTAATTTGTCTTTTTCTAAACCTAAATTTAGTTTTTCATTGCACCGTTGCAAACCATTGACAACATGCGCTGCAAATTCCTCATCGCTCATTTGAGTCATATTTACTCTTAAATCCTGCCTATCACCTAATCTTAACAGATACGATTCTTCGTCTTCAATAAAACCATGCCTTACAGCATAATCATACATCTGGCTGCCAGGCAGCGGAAGAAGGTATCCTGTGGATGGGTAAATGTTATTTTCTATACATGCATCAAATGTTTTCTTTATTGTTTCAGGGGTCTCTTGGGGATATCCAAATACAACAGTAGTCCATGTTTGAAGCCCCGCTTTTTGAAGTAATCTTGTTTGCTTAGAAAATTGATTCACAGGAATCCTTCTTTTCATCTCCCTCAAAATATTAGAATCGGCAGACTCAAGACCATAACATAACCCTAAACAACCGGCTTCTTTCATGTTTTCAATCATAGGCATATCTGCCTCATCATCAAAAAGGTTGGGCCGGCAGTTTGCCATCCAATAAAATTTGGCTTTTTCATTAAGAATTTTTTCAACGAACTCCAGTGTGTGTTTTTTAGAAGACAAAGCTAAATCATCCCAAAATATAACGAAATTTATTGAGTATTTTTCAATAAGAGACTTTATTTCGGTAACAATTGATTCTGAAGTTCTGCGTCTATACGGCATATCTTGGAATATATGATAGCAAAAAGTGCATTTTGCAATACAACCTCTTGCAATACTTACTTGTAATGCTCTTATTTCCTCTCTTGGAATTGGTAATGGATCGTTGATTCGCTGTTTGGTGCCATCTATATATATTTCTAAATCAAAAAGAGAATAATTCATGAAAGGCAAAGATGAAATATCTTTGATCAAAGGCCTTGGAGGAGTACAAACCACGTTGCCATCCTTCATAAAGCAAATACCACAGACTTCCTCAAGAGGTTTGGATTCTGAAAGTTTCCGAAGTATGTCGACAATAGTCTCTTCACCCTCACCAATTACTGCTATGTCAACTTTCGTACGTCTAAGTAGCGTATCAAAAACTGATGTAGCTACAGTGTTGCCTACAATAATTTTAGAATACGGGTGACATTTCTTAATTAGAGCTGCAAGTGATTTAATTATCCTATAACCCGTAACAACGGTACCCATGCAAATTACATCATATTTTCTCCCTCTGATAAATTGCTCTATTTGTCCATCTGTGTATCTATAAGCATTAATATCCAGCAAATCAAAATCAAAACCCGCATTTTTCATTGCTGTAGTAATATATCCCAAACCAACAGGAAATAACTTTACGGGTGATTCTGGTCTTAAACAAATATTAATAACTAAAATATTCATAATAGCTTCCTTTCAAAACTTATTGTAATGTACTGCTCCCACTACCTATATTTCCTTTCTAATTATCATCAGATTTAAAAATTTATTCAATCCCCAATAATGTGATATAATTATTATACTTGTAACAGTAAATTGAGAGCCATCATTAATGATAAGTTTTAAACATTTTCCCTTATTCACATCCATTGAGAATAACGATTATGCAAGCTTATTTTCTCATACTATAATTTCCACTAAAGTTAATAACTTTATTCCCACCCCACTTTTCAGCATATTTAATATTGGCTTTATTTATTACTTCACCCCAGCTTAATCCATCATCAAATCCTTTTAAACACCATTTGAAGTATTCACCCATTCTCTTGCCTCCGTCCCCATCCCTAAATGGATCAAGCAAATCCAAAAAAGGTCCCCAATCGCCAATGTCGAGATTTGAATCAGGGTTTATTTTAAAAGACTTAATTGCTGCAATCATCTTCTCTAGATCATTAAATATAAACCGTTCATAACCCCATTTGTAAAATACATGATTCCTATGATATGTCATATCATAATGTATACCTCTACATCCAGCAATAACCGCTTCTACAACTGCCGAAGAAATACCACAACCTACAGCTATATCAGCACCAAAAGAAGCGTCTGATGGGAAACGTCCAAGCTCGTTTTCCAATTTTATACACCGCCCACTTTCTATTGCCTCGATAAATAAAGGATGAATTGTTGTAAGATTATTAATAACAAAAGGTTTTTTCGATTTAATAATCAAACCAATTGTCGAATCATCAAGCATCAATTGCAAAAATGATTGATAAAATTTAGCCATGCTATTCATTGAGAATTGCAAATCAGGCCCACACATGCTATCAAATAATGCTATTATAAACTTGACTCCTTTTGACCTTAGTTTCTGACAATAATTTTCATACTTCTGGTAAATATTATTTGTAAAACCTGAAACAATACATATTGCCTCTCGGCCATAATTATGTTTGAAATAATTTTCCCCTCTTTCATTCCAAATGAACAATACATGCTTTGGATTTGGATTAACACCTATAAAAGAAGTCGGTTGATAAAGAAACTCTGATCTTTGTTTACCAGCAAGAAATCCAGACATTCCATTTTTTATATCAAAAGCAATCGCTTGCGCTATATTTTTTGCCATACCTTCTTCTGGCGTATAGTTAATCTTAATATTAAAATCATCGTAAAAAGAGCACCAAAAATGAACTTGTTTTATCAAATCATTAGCAACCTTGATGATCCAGGCTTCTATCTTATTTTGTACTACACCTTTCTCAAATAACATATTCTTTAATATTCTAGATGGTTGCCAATAGTTTTTCTCATTTCCTTCGATAATTCCCTTTTCTAAAGAAACCCAATTAAATCTTTGGCATTCAATTTTTTGAATAATTTTTCTTCCAATAGATTTGCCCCTAGAGGAGTTGATATCGAAATAAATTAAAATCCGTTCTGGTTCTACGCCACTTTCAAAATACCAATTCAGATCATTCCTTCGCGAAGGATCGATTCCTTCACTATAATGACAGGCAATAGTTCCACATTGGTTAACGTGAAAAGGAAGATAATTATTCTTTCTAAATTTAATAGAACTTTCACGAACTTTGTCGGAATAGCTTTTCACGTTATCTTTTATTAGTTTTTTTAGTAAACTTCCGCTTGTGAAACCCAAGAATATTTGGTTTACCAATAAAATTGGAATATCCTCAAAATTCCAACATTCTTTAAGTAACATAAAAATACCTAACTTCGGCGCCCTAACTACACCTTCTTGAAGAGAAATTTCTTTACCATTGCGTTTGTACCATTTAATTACACATGCTTGTCGCACAAATGGATAGATTTCTTGTTTCACAATATACTGAAAGTACATAAGAACACGCCGGCTCGGTAATATTTTAACTAATTGTTTAAAAATGTCGGTTGACTCAATACTATATGAAATATGAATAGCTAATTCCGAAGCTTTTTCTTCTACCTCATACTTCAAAACGTCACCATGAATTCCCCTCATTTCACCAAGCTGGTATTCTAACATAATCCTTTACATCATATACAAAGTACACATTTCAGGTTTGACGAAATCCTCTAAAACTCGTATTCCTTTCTGAATAGAGTTTTTTTGATTGTTCAAGGTAATTTAATAATTTTTTATTAAAATAATTTGTAAACAATTTTTTGTTTGCTTCAAAAAGACACTGATGAAATTCATCATCATCCATATCTGTAAAATTAATCGCCAATAAATCCGAATTGGTATGCTTATTTTCATAAAAATCAGCACAGTCTCTAAGAAGTCTTTTTCCAATAGCATAATAATAAAGCGGTGAACCTGGATAAGGGGTTACAGGCCGGATAGTCCGCATTTGAGCACCATCATCATATTTCAATAAAAAATCTACACCCTTCTTTATAGTTTCTTTATTATCACCTATATTGCCAAATATAATATTAAAGCCAGGGCTTATTCCAGCATTTAAAGTAGCTTCTATACCATTAATAATTTGTTCTGTTGTTAAGCCCTTTTTCATATTTTTCAGTACCTGATCATCCATGGCTTCAATTCCATAATTGATAAACACACAACCTGCCTTTCGCATTAGCTTTAAGACTTCTGGCTTGGCATAATTTAATCTACCATTACAGTCCCATTTTATATTTAATTCTGCCTTGACAAAATCTTCACATAAACTTATAGTCCTTGAAATTGATGACATTAGTAATTCATCAGAAAACGCTATATAAGTAATACCATAATTCCATTTTAAAAATTTTATTTCTTCGATAATACTTCCATTACTACGAGGTCTAAAACCTTCATCCATGCGATAGCAAAAACTACATTCAAAAGTACATCCTCTACCAGATAAAACAGGCATTATAAAATCACTATTTACTGCATGTGGCATACGTAAAAGTCTATAATATTCTATAGGAAATAATTCATAAGCGGGAAAAGGAATGGAATCTACATCTTTTACTAGGTTTCGTCGCTCATTTATAATAATCTTATCTTCTTCACGAAAAGCTATTCCTTTTACAGAAGTTAAAGCTTTATTATTGCCAACAGCCTTCATTAATTCAATAATTGTTTCTTCTCCTTCTCCAATAACAACCGCATCAGCTTGAGTTTTCCTAAGAAAAAACGCAGGTTCAGGAGAAGGACCATGCCCGCCAATTATATAAAAAGGCCTTTGCTTAGATTTATTTATTGCATCAGAAATTTTTAACAACTTTCTGTACTGATAATATCCTGCTATAACACTTATCCCGACAACATCAAACTTATTTTTGTTTAAATACTCTGTTAAATGCTCATCAGGATAATGATTCATATCTTGGCTATAAACCTCTATTTCATATCCATTCTTCTGTAGCACAGAGGCAACATATGCTAATCCTTGGGGAAACCAATGTACATACGATTCATTATCATATACAACCAGTAAGATTCTCATTTTATCCCACTATTTTAATATGACAATACGACAGCAAAGTCACACAATTTTATAAAAAATTATTTTTAAATGAAGTACTTTAGCGAGAATAACACCGTTAACTTAGAAATTGTTGAACTTTAAAAGGACTGATAATTAAATTCTATTCTGGTAAGTTGCAAAAACACCGGGGGAAAAATATAAATTTGTTTTTGTTGTTTTTATCTAAAGGCAAAAAAATTTATTATTTCTCTGTCCTTTTTGATACAAGGGTATTACTATTGATGTATAAATGACCTAGGCCTGATGACCCAAATGTTCTTAATGCATCTGAGATATCGTTGACTATTGGCTCACCATGAAGATTAAAACTTGTATTGAGAAGCGCAGGAATTCCTGTCAATTTATAAAATTCCTCTATAAAATTATAAAATTCAGGTGTATGTTCTTTTGATACATATTGCGGACGGACAGTTTTATCGTAAGGGTGTGTCCCAGCATATATATTATAATATGAATCAGGCAGAGTATTAAAGGCCAGGCTCATAAAAGGAGCTTTTAATTTTTTGGGGTTATAAATATATTTATCTGCACAATCTTCAAGAATAGATAGAGCAAATGGCATCCAGAAATCCCTGTTTTTAATGGCTTCATTAATTTTCATTACAATATCTCTTTTGCTGGGGTCAGCTAGTATACTACGGTTACCCAAAGCTCTTGCTCCGAATTCTGCACGACCATCTATTTTAGCTATTATATTCCCATTTGCAATTAAACTTGCCACAGCAGAATACGTCACTCCATGCCTAACAATATAATCCCTACATATTGGTTCCCAATCAATTTTGTTAATCTCATCCTTAATATCACAACCAAGATAAAGATTCTTTAAATATTTATTATTCTTGTTCTTTCGGTTTAAATAATAACAACCTCCTATACTTGTTGATTCATCAGATCCAGAGCCGCATACAAAAAGCGAAGAGACACAATTTAGTTCTGATACTGCTTTATTCATTTTAACATTCATGGAAATTCCACCACTGATTACAAAACATTTAATACCAGTTTCCATATAGATATTCTCAATTAGTTCTTTTGCTAACTTCTCTGTATATTTTTGAATTGCACCAGCAATACTATCAAAACGGTATTCAGCCCATTTATCCCTTAAATAGGTAAATAAATCGACTGGTCTATTATTATGGACAATCTTCATTCCATCTACCATCAAAATGTCTTTAATGACTTCCATAGCTCTATCAACATTAAGCGCTTTTGCATATGGAGCAAGTCCCATTACCTTATACTCGTGTTCATCAGGACGCATTCCCAAAATTAAAGTAGCCATCTTATACAATCGTCCTATATCACTCTGATCAGATTCTACAATCATAGTCAGCTCATCGTTTGAAGCTTTCCATACTGTCTGATTACGGCCATCACCCCAACTATCAAGAGTCACAACAATACAGTCTTCTTTACGAAAAGGACTACCAAAATAACCATAATAAGCATGGCACGCATGATGATCAACAAATTCAATCTTATCTGGAGAAATGTTTAAATGTGTAGCAAGTGTTCTTTTCCGTTCCTGACGAAACAATTCTTCATCCAATTTGTTATCACTTAAAACTTGATCATTTAAATAAGAAAAATCAAAGTACTGCTCATCAATATTAAACTTTTCAGAATCCCGTAACCACCTCAAATAATCAAGACAATCTTCTCCCTTTAATTTGCGGCCATAATATCTCTCACCATAGTAACCTAGATAATCTCTAATCGAAAATTGCGTAAAATGTTTTGATTTAATGGGAATACTCGAAAAATTTATCGTTGTATATGCAACATGCGCCAGGTCGCTACCTTTAACATTTCCTTTATTTAAACAATAATCAATGGCTCTTCTCGGATAACCAGTATAATTTTTTTTACCACAAAATCTTTCCTCTTGAACTGCTATGATTATTTCTCCATCCATCATAAGTGCAGAGGAGGCATTATGACCACAATGAACAGCAAGAATATAGGTATGTTTACTAGGCATATTTTTACTTTTAATCACCATGCAGACCAACCACCATCAACCATAATCGCCTGTCCAGTAATATAAGATGCGGCGTCTGAACAAAGGAATAAAACAGGTCCTGCTATATCCTCTGGACTTGCCATCCTGCCCATAGGGGTTAGTTTTACATATTTTTCAATAAATTTTGGATCCTGATTGTTAAAAATACCGCCTGGGCAAATCGCATTTACCCGAATATTGTATTGGGCATAATACGTAGCGAGATATTTTGAAAAATTAACTATCCCACCTTTAATAAGAGAATAAGCGGCAGGCATTGTCATTTGTGTACCTTCGTAAACTGAAAAATTAGGACCCAGGACACCATAGTGAGAACCAATGTTTAACAGGACTCCTGTTCCCCTTTTTTTCATTTCATTCAAGACTTTTTGACAGCATATAAAATACCCATTCATGTGCATATCAACGTTCCTTCTCAGGGAATCAGAAGAAATATCCTCAAATTTATTGCCCCAATCGGACGTCCTTGGGTATGCATTATTAATCCATATATCAATCTTTTTGTCCTTGTTTATCACCTCAAAAATGGCGGACTCGATTAAACTTTCATTTGTAATATCCATTTTGACGAAATCAGCATTTAAACCGTTGTTTTTCATTTCAGTGCATAATTTCTTCCCACGTTCATCGTCAACTTCTGCAATATAAACCTTGGCACCGGCTTCAGCTAAGGCAAGGCACAAACTCTTCCCAATTAACCCGGCGCCTCCTGTAACAACTGCTACCTTATTAATAATCTGAAATCTTTCTGGGAATATCATTTCTTTTCTTTCATAAAATATTCAACTAACTTAAAATCCACCTCGCTGTCAATATCAATTGATCTTTCTTCCGGCATCGCAACGAGTTTAACCTTACCTGCGACAACATCAGTTTGATTAAATAAAACATCTGTCTTCCAAATATAAACTGATGCGTTCATCGCATAAACTACTGGCGCATCCTGCCTTCTTACAATTTGTTTTTCTGGTTTTTTACTTAAACAAGCAAAACCATCAGAATTTATTTCTACCATATTAAAATAAGGGTTTTTATTTGACTTGTAACCTGTTATAACCAAATCACAATTACAATCGTTCATAATCAAATTCAGGCATTTTTCTATATCTTCAGATGTTCTCAAGGGTGACGTTGGATCTAAATCAATCACATAGTTGGGATTAAAATTCAGGTTTTCAACATAATATTTAATTGCATGCTTTATAACGGGTAATTTAGATGCTTCATCTGTAGCTAAAAACTGGGGTCTCATAAATGGGACTTCAGCGCCGTATTGTTTTGCTACATTTGCTATCTTTTCGGAGTCGGTTGAAACAACAACACGGTTAATAAGTCTGTTACTTAAAGCCTGTTCTATTGTATAAGCGATTAGTGGTTTGCCTAATAAGTTCTTTATATTTTTACCTGGCACACCTTTCGAACCACCCCTTGCACATATAGTACATAACACACTCATTTTATAAGTTCTTTTTTATCTCCAGACACGTTTTTAAAATATAAATTGCATCTTCCAAATCACATCTGGGTTTTTCTTCACCGGAAATACATTTAATAAAATGCTTCATCGCATCAATATACATCTGGTTATTATCATAATTAGTTAGATCCAGGAGCATCTTATACTTTTGTTGTTCAAAATCATAAAATTGTAAATATCTATCACCGAAACAATAATCTATTGATCCTTTTGAACCCTGTATTTGTATTGTTCTCTTAGATGGTCTTTGCAAATAATCCAAGTGTATTTCAAGTAGCTGACCAGACTCCATCTCAGCTATAATCGAAGCAACATCTTCCACATCAATTTCTAAATTGCTTATTTTCTTTACATAAGACTTAATGTTTTTATACTTACCAAACAACCAATATGCATAGTCAATTTCATGTTGGAGAGTTAATACTACCCCACCGCCCAATTCACTCCTTGCGCTATAGCCCCTCCTGTAATCCTCCCATGGATGCCAATCTGGAAGATATTGTCCAACTTGGATCCTGGCAAAATATATGGTTCCAAATTCATTGTTCTTAATGAGGCTCTTGATACAAAGTAGAACGGGATGGAATCTAAAATTGTTTGCCAGAAGAAAAACCAGACCTTTCCGGAACAAGTTCATCTTTAATTCTTCTAACCCATTTAAATTATGCGATAACGGTTTTTCCATAAAGATATGGCAGTTTATATTTGCGGCTATCATTGCAAATTCAATGTGCTTAGAAGTTGGGTTTGCAATAACAAAGGCATCCGGCTTTTTCCCCTTAATTCTTTCCAAACTATGAAAAGTTTCTATTCCGTATTTTTGCTTAAATTCTGCGTCTTTATTATCGTCAGAAAATTCAGAGAAAGCAATTATATCACTATAAGAAAGGAATTTAAGGTTTTTTAAGTGTCTGGTTCCAATTGACCCACGACCGACTAAGCAGAACTGTAAATTATTTTTCATTACGCTGATAACTAATAATTTTATGCTGCTTTTCTCTCTGCAATTTTTTATCTATATTTTTCCCTGTTTATTTTGTTTTTTAATAAAATCGAGATTTTTACTTTTCGATTTCTTTAAAAATAGCTCTACATACTTGCTCAATCATATCATCCGTCATAGAAGGGAAGATTGGTAAATTCAATATCTTTGAGGTTACTTCTTCTGCAATTGGACATTCCATCTTTCGATATTTTAACTTTCCAGAAGCAAAAACCTCTTGTTTATACAGCGGCATGGGATAGGCAATACGTGTATCAATACCGTATTTTTCACGAAGTACATAGGAGACTCTATCTCTATCTTCAACAAGAATGGGATAAAAAAAATATGCATTTTTACAATCGACTCTTTCCTTAGGAAAAAATATTTTATCTTTACTTTGAGAAAACAATTTATTATATTTTTCTCCCACCCTTCTTCGCTGTTTTATAAAAACAGGTAATTTCTTAAATTGAGCTAAGCCAATACCCGCCGTTAAATCGGTCATTCGAGCATTAGTTCCAAGCGTTATATGTATATACTTCCCGCCTTTTGATTCTCCTTGATTTCTTCTTGACAAAATATCTTCTTTAAGAGACTCGTTGTGAGTAAAAATCATGCCACCTTCGATAGTCGTCATTACTTTGGCCGCATGGAAGCTCATAGTCGAGGTTTCTGTTTGTGCCCCCATCGGCCTACCTTTATAAAAAGCCCCTAATGATTGGGCTCCATCTTGTAAGACTTTAATGTTATATTTTTGCCCAACTTTGGCTATAGCATCATAATTTGATGGATTTCCACCATAATCTATGAAAATAATTGCTTTTGTCTTCTCCGTAATAGCTTCTGGAATGCGGTCTGGGTCCAAATTGAAAGTTTCTTTCTCAATGTCAACAAAGACTGGAACTGCATTTTGATAACTTACTGATGATGCTGTTGCAAAATAGGTCATTGCAGGAACAATTACCTCATCGCCGGGTTCTACACCTATTGCCTTCAGTACCAAATCTAAAGCAACTGTCCCATTTGAAATGGCAATAGCATATGGAACTTCTAAAAAAATAGAAACTTCATGTTCTAATTTGTTCACTTTAGGCCCCATTGTAAGCCAATTTGACTTAAAAGAATCAATTACTTCATTTAACTCTTCTTCGCCTAATTCTGGTTTAGCCCAAGGAATTTTAATTTTTTTCATTTTTTAATGATTACCTTTTACCCTTAAATTATTTAATTAATTACCCAATACTTCTTCCTTTTCTTTGAAAAATTTTTCTAATGTTTCGAGTTTGTTTGCTTCATAATTATTTTCTGTTATGACCCCATATTTAAAACAATAAATTAACTCCCGAAAACCATCTTCAAGATTTTTCGTCGGTTTAAAACCAATAATATTTTCCAATTTGCTAAAATCAACCCGATAATCCCTGCGATCATCAACTGATTCTATATATTTTGTTTTAATGCCCGGCATAATCCTCTTCAAAACTTCAATAACGTCCCTCTTCGTGAAATTTTGAGACGTACTTCCCGCATTAAAAATTTGTCCACTTATCTTCTCGGCAGGAATGCACAACATTTTTCTAATAATTAAAGACATATCTGCAACATGAATATAAGGTCTCCATGTATTTACAGCAAAAGCAATTATTTCTTTTTTTGTCAAAGCCTCATAGGCAAAAGAATTTACAAGCAAATCAAATCTTGTACGGAAAGAAATACCGTAAGCAGTTCCAAATCTTAAGCATATTGTTGCAAATTTTTCATCATGAATTTTTGTCAAATAACGCTCACAATCAATTTTTGTTTCCGCATAAAGCGAAACCGGGTTCAGTCTTGTAGTTTCTGTTGCCATTTCATTGGAGTTTACAACGCCATAATTTGAACAAGTTGAGCCAAAAATAAAACGTTCTATACCCATTTCTTTCGCTAAATCAGCAATCAACTTTGTACCCTGAAAATTAATTTGAACAGTTGATTTCGGAGCAGCCCTACATGGTATATCACCTACAATTGCAGCAAGATGCACAACGCAATCAATGTCTTTCAGCGCTTTTCTAAGAATCTCCGCATCTCGGATATCACCTCGAATAAATTCAAAATTTGGATGATTTATAAATCCAACAATAGGTCTACCATCGTATATTAGTAAATCTAAACAACGAACTATCAAACCTTCTTCCAAACAATCCCGAATAAGAGTACTCCCCACATAACCTGCTCCACCTGTAATCAAAATCCTTTTCTTATAATTTATCTCTTTCATTATTCAAACTCGCTTCTAACTAAATCAGGTAAAGACTCACTTACAATAACACCAGCCCCAACTTGCTGGTTTTTACCTATATTAACACGGTGGGTTAACGTAGATCGTACATCAAGTTTTACGTTCCTTCCTATTTCACACTCTCCTCCAATAACACATGAAGAAGCTATTATACAATTTTCACCAATTTTTGCATTATTCTCAATAATAACTCCAGGTCCTATGAACGTATTATTACCAATTTCTGCACCGTGTAAAATGACTGATCCTGCACAAATAACTACACCTTTCCCAATTTTAACAGAAGGATTAACTATGGCATGGGAGGATACAACATTAATAGGAACTAATTTGTATTGTACTGCTTCATAATACGATTTCTCCCTAATCGTATTAATACCTATTGCAATAACAAATCCCATAATATCATTTTCTTTTAGCTTAGGAAGAATTGAATGATCTCCAAGAAAAGGTATCTCGTTATACAATTTCTTACCAGTAAATTTTCCTTCCTCTTCAGTTGTACCCACGAATCCATATAACTTAAAGTTTTTATCATGAATTAAAATATCTGCCACATTAGCAGCCCCAGTCCCTGCTCCAATAATTACTACTTTCATAAACATTCCTCCAATAAATTATTCCTCAATTTTCTTGCTGGAACCCCCGCATAAACAGTATTATCTGGTACATCTCTGTTGACAAACGCGCCGCCTCCAACAATAGAATTATTACCAATTTTTATTTTTTCTTTTACTGCCGAGCCAATTCCAATAACGGTGTTTTTACCAACATACACGTGCCCAGCTAAATGAACGCCGGGTTGTATAAACGAATTATCACCAACAACACAATCATGGTCTATTGTAGCGCCTGTATTAACTACTACATGGTTTCCGAGCTTAACAAATGGATTAATAGCCGCCCCAGCCATAACCACAACACCTTCACCCAGAGTGGCCGAACTTGCTATAATAGATGAAGGATGCGTAATTACGCACAAAGAATACCCATTTTTTTTTAATTGTGCTGCAATTCTTGCTCTTACTTTCATTAATTCTTGCCCTATACCCAACACAAATAATATCTGATTATCACTACATTTCTTTTGAAATAATTCACTATCAGCATAAATGGGAAACCATAAACTCTTAGTTACTTGTCTCTTTTTACAGGGAAGACTTTTGAATACATCATCTCTCTCTGAAAATCCTAAAAGCTTAAACTTGTTACCACATAATATAATATCAGCAATTACAACACCATGAGAACCGGACCCAATGATAATTACATCGTTTGGTTTGCTCATTTTAAAAGGTAAAAAACTTAAAAATATATATACTAAAATACAGAAGAGATAAGGCTGATTTGTTGTTGAATAACTTTGATTGGTAAATTATAAGCTTCTAAAACAAAAACAAGCTTGTCAGTAATAATCTTCTTCAAGGGTTTCCAAAACCAAGAATCTTTTTTAATTATATTATTAGTATCTTTACTGCCATCATTTTCACTAAAATGAATACACTTTATAAAAGGTTTACACGCATCCAGAAATTTTTCAATTGAAAATTTCAAACTTTTAGAAGAAATATATAAATGACCTACATCCAGTAATATACCAACATTTTCTCTCCCAATTTTATGTACGATATGAATTAAATCGTCAGCAGTTACTCCTAACAGCAACTTGTTTTCCCCTTCGATAAGATTAAAAGGAGCAAGCACATTATTTTCAATTAAGACTATTATGTTATAAAGCTTTGCATAATCTGCAATAATCTTCATACTTTCTATAAAGATAGCTTCGGCCTCTTCCATTCGCACTGGCTTGATTCCTGATAAATCATTACCCAAATGTTCCACTAACGCATTGAAACAATATCCGGTATGTACGCTATAATAAGGAGATTTCAGTTTTGCACAAAGGCGGATTGCATCTTTGCAAAATATTCGACTTCTTTCACTCATAGAACTATCAACAGAAGCAAGATTCAGTACAAAAGGTACTTCTGGAGGTGGAAAATAATTATGAACCAAAAAGTTAAATTGTCCTGAATCCACAAGGTAACTTAAATCAGATAAAATTAGTGCATCATAATACACGGCGACTCCTAGCTCAATATTTGATATTTTATTCTCTGCACATTCCTTTAATATCATACGTAAATCTCGTGTCAGAAATGCCCCTGTAGATACGTAAATTTTTTTATCCATTTTCTATTTATTCAATATCATTCCAGCACAATAAATGGTTTACTTTCAAATCACATTTGGCCTTTTTGCCGACAATATTCCTTATTTCTCTAGAATATAGACCAGTACCTGGTCTTTTCATTACCAAGTGGTCCATCGTAAAAGTTTCACCTTTAGTAATGTCTTTGTTTAAAACAATACTCTTCCTAGAAACATTTGCCATATCTACCTCCTCCGATTGGCATTTTTTTATAGAACTCCCCAACATCACTTCAGTCTTACGAATGGATTCTACTAATTTTTTAAATTCCTCTGGTGTAGAAGAAGCCCTATGGTCTGGTCCAGGAAGTGATTTATCCAATGTAAAATGTTTTTCAATCACAACAGCTCCTAATGCCACTGCAATACATGATGCAAGAAAATCAGTACTATGATCAGAAAAGCCAACATTCACACCAAAAGCAGCCTGTAATGTTTCTATGACCCTTAAATTCAAACTTTTTTCTGAACAAGGATAATTTGACACACAGTGGAGCAATATTATATCTTCGTGTTTTGCGGCTTGGTATATTCCCATTACTTCTTCTATTTCTCCAAGTGTTGCCATTCCTATTGCAATTATAACAGGTCTATTACTCTTGGCTAAAAATTCATGTACTGGTAAATCAACAATATCAACTGAAGCAGTTTTAAAACACCTAACACCAAGGTTTAATAGGAATTTTGCACTAGCTATGTCATAAGGTGTTGAAATAAATTCAATATCAATTTTTTGACAATGCTCTAAAAGAAGAAAATGATTTTCCCTTGATAGCTCTAATTTCTTTAACATATCAAAATGTGTTTCCTCCGGAGAGGTTAAATTTTTTTGATATTGAACCTTTGGTGTAGTGGGAATCACTAATTTTTCAGTGGAATATGTTTGAAATTTTACGGCATCTGCACCGCACTCCTTTGCGCAACATATCAATTTTTTTGCTAATTCTACACTACCATTGTGGTTTACACCGATTTCCGCAATAATATAAATAGGTGCATTAGAAGAAATTAATCTTGAGCCAATTTTAATTTCATTCATGTTGTTTTTCTTAACTCCGGTATCTAAAAAGGAATATAATCCAAAACCCAAAAATAGATTTTAAACCCAAGATATCTTTTTAAAGTATAGCTATAAAAAGCATTGAGCAAACATAAACAATCTATCTTCAATCGTTCGAAACAAGTGCTTAAATTTATATGATGAAGGAAGACTCACTTGAATGCCTTTACCATACCCGAAGACATTGCCTGGTATCTCGATCAAGTAATTTTTGATTGTTTTAAAACTGCTGTTTTGCCAAGCATCTTTCAGAATAAACTGCTTAAAGCACTTGGCAATGTCATAGGCGATACATTTGATTGTTATAAAGACATAACTGGCAGTAAACTCTTGTGAATTAATCTTATCAATGTAAAATTCATAACTCAGCCCTTTGATAAAATTCTCTACCTGACTCCCTGAATTATCGGAATCAGTGGGATTCGGGATCAAATACAGTAGATATCTTTTTTGTATCTCTTTAAATTTTCTTTATCTCTGAACCATTCTATTGTTTTTAACAAACCTTCTTTCAGGGGGGTTTCTGGTTTCCATCCTGTCAACTCTTTCATTAAACTGTTATCACAAACCAATCGCCCCACTTCACTTTCTTCGGGTCTTTTCCTTGCATCCTGAGAAACAATTTTTGCATTTGAACCTATGAGTTCTATTAAAAAATTTGCAAGATTTCCTATTGATATTTCCGTCTGAGAACCCATATTAACTTCTTTACCAATTGCACCATCGCATTTGGCGAGGGCTATAAAACCGTTACAGATATCGCTGACATAATTCAGATCTCTTGTTGGATGTAGTGACCCAAGATACACTTCTTTACTACTATTTAAGAGTTGTGTAATTATCGTTGGAATAACAGCTCTCGCCGATTGCCTTGGTCCATATGTGTTAAAAGGCCTTGCAATAACAACAGGAACTTTAAAAGAACGATAAAAAGACTCTGCTATTTTATCAGCGCCAATTTTTGAAGCAGAGTAAGGTGATTGTCCCTGAAATGGATGTTTTTCATTGATGGGAATATATTGAGCAGTACCATATACCTCTGAAGTAGATGTAATAACAACTCTCTCTATATCGTATTCCCTGCATGCCTGCAAAACATTTAAGGTTCCTTTTATATTAGTATCAATATAAGAATCTGGAGAATGATAAGAAAAAGGAATCCCAATTAATGCTGCTAAATGAAAAACCACATTAACATCTTTTATTGCCGTCCTTACTCCATTTGGATCTCTGATATCACCCGCAAAAATTTCCAAATCCTTAAGTTTGTCTTCTGGGAAAGTGTCAAGCCAACCCCATGAATTAAAGGAATTATAATAGACAAAGGCTTTTATTTGGCAGTTTTCTTCCAGTAATCTTTCTACAAGATGACTACCTATGAAACCGTCCGCCCCAGTTATTAGTATTTTCTTTCTGTTAAGATCCATGCTTATTATTATTGGCTACTAACCTACAGATTAAATTCTTCATTAAAGCCTGATATCAACAATTTTAGTGGAAATGGGTATCTGTTTTATTTTACCGGCATCCAATTCTTTCGTTAACATAAGAAAATCGGGAGAATAGTTATTTATTTCCTCGGTTCCTACTACGTGATAACCAAATATCCTTATCTTCGCTTCATCATCAACAATTGCAACAAGGTCTAACTCCTCTTTGTCCTGGATAACGAGATAGGCCAACTCCATCAGGTCAGTAACCCCGTATAGCGCAATACGATTTCTATCATTAAAAGAAATGTTATTGATTTTATCTTCAACATCTTTTCTAACGGCCTTATAGAAATGAAAATTCCTGTCAAAGAATTTATAGGCAATCTGCGTTTTTTCAGTAATTCCTTTGGGCGTTAAAATATACCGCATCCTTCGAGGGTTGGCTCCAAGCATCTTCACAAAACCCCTCTTCGTGAGTTTTTTTATCGCAAAATTTATAGAGGCTACGTTGATGCCCAATTGCGAGGAAAGCTGACGCTGCGATATCTGCTCGCCGTTTTCAATGGATTGGAGGATGTTATATTG
>Ga0209521_10001676_pt1 | contig 18031 bp, 11 predicted proteins | sample Rifsed19ft4_FD_184016 | JGI IMG/M metagenome (GOLD analysis project Ga0209521, IMG submission 184016) | Soil microbial communities from Rifle, Colorado, USA - sediment 19ft 4 (version 2) | ecosystem: Environmental > Terrestrial > Deep subsurface > Rock core/Sediment | place: Rifle, Colorado...
ATTGTTTCCAGTAGCACATCCTGATTCTTCGACGAAGCCATTCGTCGAGCACTGGGATGGGCCGATAATACTTCGATATCCCGAAGTAGTTTATCCAGCCCCGGATGTATTCTTTGAGCTTTTTCATTCGAACATACAGGAACATAGGAACATACAGGGTCAGGTCTATTTTCTTGACATCGGATTCTTGAATTGATATCTTTTGGCTATGGCTCGTCCATTACGCATAGAGTTTCCCGGAGCCGTATATCATGTCACCGGTCGGGGAAATGAACGAAAAGCCATATTTCGGAATGATCATGACCGTGAGGCATTCCTCAATACCCTCCATCGCGTTACTGTCCGCTATAATTGGCTCTGCCACGCCTATTGTCTGATGGACAACCATTACCATCTCCTCATCGAAACACCTGATGGGAACCTCTCCATCGGCATGAGACAACTAAACGGCGTCTATACCCAGATGTTCAACAAACATCATGAAAGGGTCGGACATCTGTTCCAGGGACGGTTTAAAGGAGTAGTTGTGCAGAAAGACAGCCATCTTCTTGAGGCGTGCCGTTATGTAGTGCTTAACCCCGTAAGGGCGAAGATTGTGGAAAACCCTCGCCTGTGGAAATGGAGCAGTTATTTAGCAACGGCCGGACTGCGAAAAGCGCATCCGTGTCTTACCAAAGATTGGATTTTGCGACAATTCGCTTCCACAAGGGAGGCAGCGGAAAATGCTTACCGAAAATTCGTAAGAGATGGGATAAAGGCAAAACCTATTTGGGAAGACCTCATAGCGCAAAGCATTTTGGGTGAGGATGATTTTGTGGAAGGACTGATCGACCATGTGAAAGGACGGGAGAGCATTCCTGATATACCAAAGAGCCAAAGATTCATAAACAGGCCGGCTCTGGAGTCCATTTTCAGCAAAGATGCACTTCGGGATAAATGTGTAAGAGATAAGAGAATAGGAGAGGCAGTGGAGAAGTATGGATATACACAAAAAGATGTGGCCAACCATCTTGGACTGCATTTTGCCTCGGTAAGCCGCATCATGAGGATAAGAGGGGCAATGTTAAAAATATAGACCTGACCCCTTTTCTTGGGGACATCCATATAATTCTCTATCTTTATCTGCCGTCAATGTACATACCTCTTTCCCACGGCATTGATCGAGTCGAGGGCTATAAAGAAGGCATCTATCATATCAGGGTCAAATTGTTTTCCCCTCTCTTTCCTTAATTCATCCAAAACCTGGCCTTGATCCCATGGCTCCTTGTAAACCCGTTGGGATGACAGTGCGTCATATACATCCGCTATTGCCACAAGTCTTCCAAATGGCGGTATCTCTTCACCTTTACGACCAATGGCTTTGCCTTCACTGGTTTCGTAACCCGGCAGGCACTGGCCCGTCATGACGTTAATGTACCCCGGATACCCGTTTCCGTCCCAGCGTTCATGGTGGCAGAGTGCCACCTGGGCTGAGGCCTGGTCGAAATCGGAGTGGGATATGGCAAAGAGTTTTGCACCAAGATATGTGTGAGTCTTCATGATTTCGTATTCAGGAGGATCGAGGCGGGCCGGTTTTTTAAGGATCGTGTCCGAGATGGCCACTTTGCCAACATCATGGAGCATGGCAGCGATCCTCAGTATATCCTTGTTCTTTCCTATCTCACTCTTGGATACCCCGCGACGGCTTGCCCATACCTCGTATATCTCAACGGCATATCCGGCCACCCTGTTTACATGGGCACCTGTCTCTTTTGGATCTCTAAGCTCCGCCATGCTGATCATCCTGAGGATGATGTCCCTGGTGAGCTTGGCCCTTTCTATGGCAATGGCCGCGTTGTTGGCAAAGTGGATTATATACTGTTCATCATCTTTTGAAAAAGGGATGATATTTCCGTCTTCTCTCATTGAATTTATTAGCTGGAGCACGCCAATAACTTCACCCTGGAGGTTTTTCATCGGGAAGGTAAGCATCGACTTCGTGCGGTATTGGGAGATATCGTCATAGCTTTTGTTGAATGCGTAAGTGACATTATCCTTGAGCTCATAGACATCCGGTATATTAAGCATCTCGCCTGTACCTGCCACATAACCGCATATTGATTCGTTATCTACAGGTGTCGTAAAGGTGGAATAGATAAGCTTCTGTCCTGGTTGCAGCCTCTTCTGCATGGTTTTGTTCAAAGTGTAGCTGAATTTCAGGTAGTTTCCCTCCCTGATATATATGGAGCCGGCATCAGCGTTGGCAAATTGACATGACACAGTGAGGATGTGCTCAAGGAGAATGTCAAGGTCGTTTACCCTTGCAATTTCCTGACTCAGGCTAATGATCTGGTTAAGTTTTTGTTTTTCATCAAGCATAAATTCCCCTATACCATCTCTTGAAATGCGATGTCTTAAATATATCAGGTTATCTCTTTTTTACAAGCCCACTATTACGGTTCTACTCTGTATAGTGCGGTATATATCATTGTCGTTTGACAGCATGCCGACGAACTGATATCTTTCGATAGTCATTTCTACAAATAGAAAGAGGTAAAAAACACACTTGGGGCAGAAAAGAGGGAGAAAAAAATGAACTCTGATTCAGATAAGTTTCCTACTGATAAATCCAAGAGGATTCTCATGTTCTGCGACCTTCGGGACTCAACGGATATCCTACAGAATTTCGAGCAAGATATTTATCGTGGTGGATCGAGTGATGAGGCCAAGCCTTACACTTATAAGGAATTTCTTCTGGACGTCCACGAGACATCCTACAATGAATTATATCTGGGCCATGAAAATACCTTTTCAGAGATTTACGGAGACGGAGTCTTGGGTATATTCCCTGAAGACAATACGAAATACATCCTGGAAAATGTTTACCGCTTAACGAAACGTGTGCGTATTTACAACGAAGCCGACGGTATCGGCGTATTCAAGCCCCGCATCGATATCGGTTTCGGCATCACCGTGGGTGAGGTTTCCTTCATTTATTATTCTTTGGACAAACGCCACCATCCCATTGGCCTATGCATTCATGAGGCTGCCAGGATAGAGGCACTCTCCAGGTTTTATGACGCAAGGGTCCTGATTTCCGGCCGTTTTCTATCTTTTTCCGAAGAGTACATTAAGGCCGATCAGCGCTTCTCATACCGTTTCATCGATCATGTGGTACTCAAGGGTTTTCGCTCGCCAATAACCCTTTTCGAACTTCTACTTGACAACGATCCCAGGTTCGAAACAAAAAAAAGCTCCATTCAAGAATATTCGGAGGCCTACTCTAAATATTGCCGAAGGGAATGGGAACAGGCAAAGAAGCTTTTTCAAAAAATCCACCAGAATTATGGCCTTGGGGTCGGACAGGTTATGGCCAGCAGATGTGATATTCTCTCAAAAAGCCCTCCAAGCCCTGATTGGAGCGGCATCTGGAAAATGAAGGACAAATAATAAAATGATGCAGTGAGATGAGACGCCCAGGGTCATACAACCTGTGATCAGAAGAGGTAAGTCAGACTTATACCTACTAAGTGAATCCTCGAATCGTATCTTCCATTGGCGGTGGTGGCGCCGATGGTGTTGTTTTTCTCGCGGCTTTCCAGCATCTGGTAGGCGTACGCCAGATCGATCTTCATTCGATGGGATTTTAGCCCCGTGCCGATAGTAAAGATATGGGTGTTGGAATCCGGGATGGAGGGCTCAAAGGTCTTATCAGGCACAGGGTTCCCTCCGTAAAGGTAGCCGGCCCGGAGGGAGACTGAATCGTTTAACTGGTACTGAGCGCCGATATTCCCCGTCCAGGTATCCCTCCAGTCCTTTTCATATGTCATCGTAGTGATACCTATAATAGGAATGGACTGTTCAAAATCTAATTTCAACTCATCATAAGATGACCAACCTTCCCACCGCACCCCAGCTTCGATTATCAAGTCTTCAAATCCTTTGTAACTTATCCCGGCGTGGACCTGCTGAGGAAGGGTGATGTCCGTTTCTGCTTTTGTATAAAACGCAGCGGGTATAAAGGTGGCATCCCCGGCTATATCAACGTTAACCTCGCTTCTGTACGAGGCACCCAAAGTGGTATCTTCGTTGATATCATATACAGCGCCAAGATTATATCCTAACCCTCTCCCATCACCGCTGAACAGGTTTACCTTGTTCTCCAGGGTTGCATCCATCAGGATAAAATCAACGCCCGCCGCCACTGAGAGATTGGACATTATCTGATAAGAGATCGCCGGATTGAAATTAAAGGTACTCATCTCCGATCTGGTGGTTATGTATCTTCCTTCCCAGTCCTCGCCCCAGTCCGTTCCAAGACCAAAGGGGCTGAAAATCCCCAGGCCTGCGCTGACCTTATCGTCGAACCTATGGGAAAGATAAAATGTCGATGGATAAAAAACCGAATACTCTGTTTCATATTCCTTGCCGGAGAGATCGCTTTTGAATTTGCGGGATGGGAAGATCAGGGTTGTTCCAACCTCCACCTGAGTCCCTTCGAGTTTATTGAGCAGTGCCGGATTGAAGAATATGGCCGCAGGCCCATCCGTATGGGCAATCATGGCATTCCCCTGGCCCAATGCGGACGCATCCTGGGTGTATACGGCGAAACCGGAACCGAAACTGTCTGTGGCGTGGAAGCAGAGTGCCGATGCAAGGAGAACAGCAGAGATATGCTGGCTGGTCTTTAGGTTCATGATAACTCCGGCTGCAGAGATGCCACCATGAAACCATATAGCTCCTGATGTTGTCAAGTTGAATGATAACCGGCATAGTAGGAGGTTTTTGCAAGGGAATACCGACACTTTTCAAACTTGGAAGAAAACGTAATTTGACATTGAGTAAAGGACAGCTTCGTGATATAAGGTCTCTTCTTTTTTGATAAAATACTGTCTCGGGAGTAGGTAATGGAAAAAGGTAATTATCTTATGGAAAGCGACGAAGAGGCCCTGCGGCTGGATTTAAAAACAGACGTAAAGGCTGTAGAGAGACAGGCCATCTGGGCAGGGATAAGGCCTGGGATGAGGGTTGCAGATGCCGGCTGTGGCCCAGGCAAGACTACTTATATCCTGCACAAATTGACTCAACCCGGTGGCATGACAGTTGGGTTAGATATATCGGAGGAGAGAATTAGCTATGCACATGAGCATTACAAAACGGAAGGAATAGAGTTTAGATGTAACGATATAAGGAACCCTCTCGATGAATTGGGGATGTTCGACTTCATCTGGATTCGCTTTGTATTGGAATATTATCGCTCAGACAGCTTTGAGATAATAAAGAATATATCAAAGATTCTAAAGCCTGGCGGGATTCTATGCTTAATAGATCTTGACTATAACTGTTTAAGTCATTTTGGCCTGTCTCTGAGACTGGAAAGGACTGTCTCAGGCATAATGAAGCAGCTGGAAGAAAAGGCTAATTTCGACCCATATGTTGGTCGGAAACTTTACTCTTATCTGTATGACCTCGGATTTCAGGATATTGGTGTTGACGTTACCGCTCATCACATTATATTCGGAGAATTGAAGGATAGTGATGCCTTCAACTGGTTAAAGAAGGTAGAGGTGGCGCCAAAGAAGATTGGATTTCAGTTTGAGGAGTACGAAGGGGGGTATGAGGAGTTCCAGAAGGAATTCGAGGAGTTTTTTAGAAACCCGAGGAGGTTTACCTATACGCCTCTTATTTTGTGCAGAGGAAGTAAACCGCTGTAACAGTTATTTGCCTCTTTTTTTATAGTAAGAGGCAAAGGCCTCCACAATCCTGCTGTCAAAGGAGGAACCTATCTTATCAAAGAGGAGTCCAAAGGCATCTTCCAGCACCATCGGTTCCCTGTAATGACGTTTTGCAGTAATTGCCTCAAAAAAATCTGCTACAGAGATTATCTTGGCGCCAAGTGGAATATCCTCTTCCTTGAGACCCCTCGGGTAACCACTTCCATCTAACTTCTCATGGTGACTGCGGGTGATTTCAGGGATCTCGCGGTAAATCCCTTTAAAATCCATCCTATCCAGTATTTTTTTTGTCTTATCTGCGTGGGTCCGTATTATATCCATCTCATCCGATGTAAGACTACCAGGCTTCTTTAGAATATTGTCATCGATTCCTATCTTGCCGTAATCATGGATCAATGCCGCTACCTGCAGCATCTCGGTGTAATCTGCAGGTAGTTCCATCTCTTTACATATCCCCACGACGTATTCTGCTACCTTTTCAGAATGACCGGCTGTCAATGGGTCCCTGGCATCTATGCTTGCGGCTAATACCTGAATTACGGACTTAAATTGATTAATCGCACCATCAATCAACGTTGCATTATGGATGGATATCCCTATTTCAGGAGTGATCCCCATCAGCAGATTAATATCACTCTGGCCCAATGGCCTTTTTTTCTTTATGTTGTCAACTACGAGGACCCCCAATGATTCTCCTTCATAAACTATAGGGCAGCAGATGAAGGATTTGGCGCCCATCCGCTTGGCAAATTCAAGGCTGTGCGGAGAAAGGGTTCCTTCTATATCTTCAACATCTCCAATCATTACGGGTCTTTGTTCACGAAAAGAGACGATAAACGCACCTTTTGATGCCGGGTTGTCTAAATGGAATTCCGCTGTTTTCAACATACTGAACTGCTCGTAGGTATATCCAAATCCGGCCTGGTAACTCAACCTCGTCTTATGCTGGTCTGCTAAAAAAACCATGCCTCTGTCATAATCCAGCCTGTTCTCAAGGATATGCACCACCTCCTCCAGAATATTATTTATGTCAATCTGCTTGCTTAGGGCCTGGCCTACCTCGTTTATCGTAAGGATGTTGTTATAATTCAGATTTATCTGATCCAGGAGCTTGTCACCTGTCCCCTTGAGGTTCTCTATTGCCGCCCTCAATTCCAGTCCTTCAATATTTGCGGCATACCAGTTAAGAAAGAGTATTGCTGAAAGGGAAACTGGTAAAACTGTAGTAAATGTAAGGTGCGGTTCTAATAAAACACCACCAATGAGAAGCGGGAAAAAAAGAAGGGCTGCTATCCTTCCCATCCTTTTCCAATATATTGCCCTGGATTCTTCCCATGAAACTATATATCGGCAGACATTCCCTCTTTTAAAAATACACTCCGGATGTTCAATTTGGGGGGGATTGTAACCAAATCCCATTGCAATGGCTTCAATGTATCCCGCTCTATTTTCACACTGAAAGAGCTCCTCACTTACCCCCTCGTTTGGTGTAACAGTGATCTCTATCTTGTTCGGCGCAAGGAGCCTTGATTCATAACTAGAAGATCTGGTGAAATTTGACGCAATTTTCCCAACTATCTCATAAGCCTTTGCTGGTCCCACAAGCCCGAGGACATACGGTCTCATAATTCCTAAGGCATCGGGTGATGCTGAGTATCTGCCTGCCTCCCTGGCAATTCCTTCATTCCCAGACAATTTTTTAAGTCTCTCTTGAAACAGGTTGACCTGTTCCTGCGTGAACCAGTGACCTTCATCTTCGACCTGATAAGGCTCCATTTTGGCGTAGCTCAGCAATTCACCTATATTGATGTAGCTGTATCTACTTCTGATGAGCTTTATATAGGTATTAATTATCCTGCTGTTGTAGAGGGGAAGGTTGTTTGGATTTGATTGAGTCATGTTGGTTATACCTGCCCGGCTAAGATAGTGGCCCCTTTAGGTTGTCTTGCCCGGCTGAATAGATTTTCTATATATTCTGTATATTTTATGGAACTGTCTATATGTTGAATACTTAACACCCATAAGTTATAAGCTTTATCATACGGGATCGACCGGTCTGCAGCATACCTTAAAGGATACAGCAGTACAGGTATATCCTCTTGCTCGTAATACCTGTAGAACAGAGACAGGCATAAATAAAAGATCTCTTTGGGCAGATCATCCGAATCAATAACCAGGGCATGGATACAGTTAGTCAGGTCAGAGAGGTTGAGACCGATATCTGAGACATTTACCATGAATACCGCTTTAAGGGTTCCTTTTTTTTTCAATGAAAAGAGGTGCCTTTTTCTTTTTAGCCCAAGCCTGAGATATTCTTTATCCAGGTCATACGATCTTGTGCCCGGTTCCAGGTCCAACGCGTCAAGCATAAGACCTCCTGACTCATGCTCATAAAAGCTTTTCAGTTCAAAAAAGTCTTCCGGTTCAGGTTCGGTCAATGTCCACGAAAAAGGAAGACTCTTTTCCATCTGGCATTTTTGATGGATAAAATAAGCAAATGGATCAATGGAACATACCTTAGGGTCTTTTGCGTATCTTTCAAATCCTCCGAATACACGATTTGGAAACTTATTTTCCGTCCTGAAATAGCAGATTACAAAATTCATATGGTCCGAACATTTGCCATGAAAATCATTGACATAATACCCTACTTGCCTTAGCACCTCAATCCCTGCACCTAAATGATCAGATTTCCTTGCGGCGTGGTGATGAATCAGCCACGAATTTTCATAGACACGTAGCATCGACATATGGCCGTAAATCTGGCCTTTTTCCTGGTAAACAAGATGCCTTGCTATGTCAGAGTCCTGCAAATAAAGCTTCTCAAAGTTTTGTTTGAACTTCTCCTTATTGCCCAGAATCGAGGCATACTTTTCAGGATAGATAAAACCGGTTTCAAAGAGGAAGCTCCATAGGGAGTCCATATCCACCCTGTTGCACAGGTAAGATCTCTCATCCCTTGCCTGGTAAAGGACTGCCGAAAGTCTTGTATGGTCACTGATTACCATGACAAGGATGACAAAGCCGCATTTGACGCAGTCTTTCCCCATTCTGTCTTTGAAAGCATTTCTGTATAAGACCTGGGTCTTGCATCTAATCTTAAAGCTGTCGGCAAAAACTATTTCCAGTTCAGGCACTATCATCCCGACTAAAAGAACGGAGCTATCCTCGTTTTCCTCAACAGAAAAGCCCGAAGACGACAGATCTTCAACCTTTAAAGTGATTGTCCTGCCTGTGAAGGGATGCCTGAAGATTATGCTCGGGGATGGCGATATCTTCTGCCTCAGGGTCCGGTATTCCCTGGGCATGAACCTTTGTCCCTGGTTGTTAAGAGGCTCCAGGACAAAATTACCCTTGGCAGAAAAGGACTGTCTTATAATCCTGCAATACCCTGAATACAGGATATCATCTTCATTCCTTAACATGACATTCAGCGGAAACTTGGAATTAACCCACTGTAACGACTGACGAGACTGTGCCGAAACATCAACTCGGAAGGAGATGACGTTAAAGTCCTTCAGGGTTCCTCCAAGCATCACCCCGTTCTGGGTAAGTTCAGCACTGACCATTTCGCATGGATGACGCCTTATCTTTCGGAACCCCACCTCATAACAGGTTTCCGGCAGTATGAAACTTATCTCATCTTCGCTAGCGGACCTCATCTCAGGCCTTGCCAGAATCAACTTCAGTCCGTCGGATATGAGCAGGTATTGGAACTGGTAGGATGAGAGGTTTAAGACAGGCGGAGCTGTCTCTAACCATTTGCAATCCAGACTATTTTCAATGATGCGCATGGGTCTTACGTCAAAGGAAATGACTTTATCGTATTTACTGTGCTTAAAGGTTAAAAGGATGGTTCCATCCTGGAAATTTATATAATTCAGGATGTTTATCAGATGTTTCCTGGATATGCTACTCTCCTCAGATATCTGTGCCTCTAATTCAGAATTGTAGAATAGTCGGGGGAATCTGTGGATAATATCTCCGACTTGGGAGGATTGAAATCGTTCTTCCGGTTCAGGAGTGCTCGCAGAAATTCGCAGGCCCGCATCATGCTTGTGCATACTACAATCTCTCCAGCAATGGTTAATGAAAAATATAGAATACGTTTGATTGCAGATTGGGAGTATACCATACCTGTGCCCAATAATCATCGATAAAGAAATACAAATAACCAAACCCTTGACTTTTGCGCCTGAAGGCTATTAAATAAGACTTCAGAGGCCGCCATGAATCTTCGTAAAATCTTTACCCCTTCATGTTTTAAGATAACCGTTTCAATAACTGCTGTAATTACGGTTGTCTACCTTTTGTCTCCCACCTTTATAGAACTTGTTGAGTTGAAGGCCCTTGACGTCAGGTTTAAGGCCAGGCCAAAAGTTAAGGATGGGGATGAAGTTGTCATCCTTACAATTGACGAAAAAAGTCTGAAGGAACTTGGCAGATGGCCGTGGCCAAGGAGTGTTATGGCAAGACTCATAGACTCTCTAACTGCCTATGATGTCAAGGTCATGGGGTTGGACATCGTTTTTGCGGAGAAGAGTCAAGACAAGCGGGAAGATACCGTTCTGGCAACTGCTGTAGAACGGTCAGGGAGGGTAATACTGGGGTATTACTTCTCATTTGGACAAGAGACACCTGGTGCCGAAGGAAGGGAATTGGAAAGCTTTTACGACGTCAAGACCATGGGGGAGAAGGCGAGCATTATTACAGGTGACGGGGTTGTGGGTAATATTGAAAGAATAGGAAAGGGAGCTGCAGGTTTCGGATATTTCAATATCGTCCCAGATATAGACGGAGGCGTGAGGTGGGACCCCCTGGTTATAAACTATAAAGACAGATACTATCCCCCTCTTGCCCTTCAGACCCTTAAATTTTACCTTGGGAACCCTCCCTTAACCCTTACCCTTGCCGATTATGGTGTTGCGAGGCTGAGACTCGGCGACCTCTATATTCCGGTTGACGAAGATGGAAGGATGACAGTTAACTATTATGGGGGCCAGAAGACCTTTCCTCATTATTCCATTTCTGACGCCATCGCGAACCGAATCCCAAGGGAAAAACTGAAAGACAGGATAGTCCTTATAGGCTCCACTGCGACAGGCATCTACGACATGCGTGTCACTCCATTTGAGCCGACCTACCCCGGGGTGGAGATACATGCAACGGTCATAGACAATATCCTTCATCAGAGGTTCATCACAAGACCGCAGTGGCTCGCTATTTTAGACATCTTTGCAATTATCGTAGTAGGTATCACCCTTGGCCTCGTTATACCGAGGTTTTCCGCTTGGCTCGGTTTCGTCTTCGCGATATCTATCCTCGCCTCATACCTTTTGCTTAATTTATACATATTTTCCAGCAATGGGCTCTGGATAAACGTAGTATATCCGGCCATGACGGTTGTTCTTACATATCCGGGAATAATCCTCTACAGATACATAACAGAGGAAAAGGAAAAGAAGTGGATAAAGGGTGCCTTCCAGTATTACATCACAGCCTCCGTGATGGAGGAGATTTTAAAAAGACCCGACATGCTCAAGCTTGGCGGAGAAGAAAGGGAGCTTACAGTCCTCTTTTCCGACATCCGTGGGTTTACAACCATATCGGAGAACCTATCACCAGAAAGGCTGGTCTCCTTGCTTAACGAGTACCTTACTGCCATGACAGATATAGTGTTTGAACACAAGGGGTATCTGGATAAATATATCGGGGATGCGATAATGGTTGTATACGGCGCGCCTGTTCCGCAGAATGATCACCAGGCGCAGGCGTGCATCACTGCGATCGAAATGATGGCAGAGCTTAAAAAGCTACAGCAGAAATGGGAGAAGGACGGGATGCCTCTGATTGATATAGGGATCGGCATAAATACTGGACCTATGGTTATCGGGAATATGGGGTCAAAGAGGAGGTTTAACTACACAGTGATGGGTGACAGCGTTAACCTGGCATCAAGGCTGGAAGGGTTGAATAAAAACTACGGCACCCACATCATTATTAGCGAAAAGGTATATGAAAATATAAAGAACGAATTCCTTTGCAGAGAATTGGATATGGTAAAGGTCAAAGGTAAAACGGAACCTTCGAGGGTATATGAGCTTATAGGTAGAATCGAGGATACGAAAGACCTACTGGAGATGACGGAAACTTTCAATATGGGGTTAAAATATTTCAGATGCAGCGAATTTGAAAATGCAGTCAGGGAGTTTGAAAGGGTGCTGGCTCTCAAGCCAGGAGACATACCTTCTGAGATCTATATAAAAAGAAGCCAAGATCTCATGAACGGACTAAAACCAGATTGGGAGGAGACGGTATAACACCAATTCGCATTCAAATAATGAACTTTGAATGCCCGTGTATAATACCAAGTAAGCTTTCATTAATGGCAATAATTATATGTATGAAAGCAACTTGGTATAAAATAAGGGGCCCTGAAAGATCTTTTCAGGGCCTTTCTACTATTATTAAGCAACAGTCAGCTTACTTACTTCTTGCTGTCAGAACCCATCCCTTTCATATCGCAGGGCTTCTTACCTTTCTTCTCGCAATCCATCTTTCCGCCTTTTTCTCCGTAGCCATGGTGTTCGCCTTCGCAGCGGTCGTCGGAAGATTCAAGATAGACCTTCTTCTGCTCCGCATCAAGGAGAGGCAGGATCTTCATCTTGCAGTCCATTTTTGTCTTCATAGCCTTCTTAACCTGGTCGGCTATCTCATCCACCTTAGCGTCTACAACGGCCTTATCAATTGAATCCTTTCTAAGGAGGGCATTAAGGTCAATCCTTGCAGCCTTGATATCAGCCATAGTCTTGATCCTGGACTTCTTACACTCGTCCTGGATATCTTCGATCTTTGCCTTCTGTTCTTTTGAAAGCTTCAGGTTTGAGGAAAGCCCGGCATAGCATGATTTATCGTTCTTGTCACAGGCCTTCGCAGAGACATAACTTAACCCTGCAAAGGCGGCTACTACAAACAACGCAACAAACATTTTCTTTTTCATCTTTCCTCCCTTTTGAGTGCAGTGGTCGGCGGTCAGTGATCAGTGGTCAGAAAAAGACTGACAACTGGCCACTGATAACTGATTTAAGCCGAGATTACCCCTTTTATCTCAGGCACCCTCTCCCTTATGGCCCTTTCAACTCCCATCTGAAGAGTTATCGTAGAGCTCGGGCATCCTGAACAGGCGCCTCTGAGCCTTACCTTAACGTAACCATCCTCCATTCCGAGGTAATCTATATCGCCCCCGTCTGCCTGGAGCGCAGGCCTTATCTCGTTCAGGGCCTCTTTTATCTGTTCCTCCATCTCTGCTTCTGACATCAAATCACCTCCCTTTCTTCATTGATAATGATTCACACCGAATAATAAAATACCATCTGCCAGATCAAAACCGTATGATTCAAATCATCACGGCAGCCCTACTGCCCTCTCAAGCTTTGCCCTTGCAATAGCAACATCGTATCTTGCGTTGACAAGGTCTGTCTCTGCCCTTATATGGGATGACTGCGCATCTGTGACTTCTATAATAGTTCCCACACCGGCATCATATCTACCGTTGGCAAGATCAAGGTTCTCCTTCGCCTTGTTAAGTCCGCTCTCTGCAAGGCTTATCAATGCCTCTGCATTTTGCAGCTCCAGGTATGCCTGGGTCACCTCAAGAGAGACATTGTTGGATAGCGCCTCTTTCTGCGCATTCAGAGATTCTATCACTGCGACAGACTCTGAAACCTTCCTCTGTGTAACAAAGCCTTCAAAGATAGGGATATTGAGTGAAAGCCCCACATTCCACCTCTTGTTTTTCTCCTGGAACAGGTCTTCACCCTGACCTGCCGGATACTGGTCATAATAGCCGTAAGAACCGCTGGCGTTGAGGTTCGGATAGTACCCGCCCCTTGCTGCCTTTAAGGTAGCTTCTCCTCCCTTTATCCTCGCATCTATATTTTGTATCTCCGGCCTTCTTTTTAGGGCCTCACTTAAGACCTGTTCAAGGTTAACTCCATGGGGAGCCGTTGGGAGAGAGACAGATATCTCCAGATCGAAGCTCTGGTCAAGCCCAATTCGCGTCTTTAATGATGCCAGGGCCGTGTTAAACGCATTTCGCGCCCTTATAAGTTCGAGCCTGGCTTGATTCAGCTCAACCTCCGCATTGGTGACGTCAAACTTTGCCTTTGCCCCTGCCTCATAAAACCCCTTAGCCTGCCTGAGATGGGCTTCCGCTTGGACAACAGACGCTTCCTGCACCTTCATGAATCCTGTGGCCTTGAAGACGCTGTAATAGGATTCCTTTACGTTATACACTATCTCTATCTTTGTCTTTGAGAGGTCCCACTCCCTCGCAGCTACCGTTGACCTGGCTGCATCAACGCTGCCACCCGTCCTGCCGAAGTCGTAAATCTTCTGGTCGACCTTAAAAACGGTCTGGTAGGTCTCTGTTTCTCCTGGGATAAAAGAAAGGGCCTTTGCCTCAGACCTCGCATATGACGCATCTATGCTCGCCTTTGGGTAATAAGCAGATCTGGACTCTTTATACTGTTCGTCAGCAACGGCGATATCGCTCTGTGAAGCCCTCAATGATGGATGTTTTTCCAGGGCTATCGCGATACACTCATCCAGGGAGAGAGGCTTCCTATCTTCTGCAAACCCCTGGGAGACATAAAGCGAAATAATAAAAACGGGAACCAATATAGTCTTGGCAAGTGAGGAACGCATTGTAAAAAACCTCCTCCAGTTTATATTTATCAGATCATCAAAAAGTGAATATACCACAGGCGTTATCAAAAGTGTAATCAACAGAGAAAGGGTCTGCCCTCCAACCATCACCATGGCCATAGAGGCCCTTGAAGCGCTTCCATCCCCTTTGCCCAGGGCTATCGGGAGCATACCGAAAACGATAGATATGGTCGTCATCAGGATAGGCCTGAGCCTCACATGGTTAGCCCTTATTATCGCCTCGTCCCTCGGGACACCCTGCTCCCTTAACGTATTGGTGTAGTCCACCTGGAGGATAGAGTTCTTCTTGATTATGCCAAAAAGCATCAGCACGCCTATCATACTATAAACGTTCAGGGTCTTTCCGGTCGCAAGAAGAGCAAAGAGACCGAACGGCAGGGATATGGGAAGGCACGCCATGATGGTAAAGGGATGGACAAAGGAGTTGAACTGGGATGCAAGTACCATGTAAATAAATATCATGCTGAGTATGGTGGCCATAGTGAATCCAAGCATTGCCTGGTTCATCGTCTTTGCCCTTCCTATAAATACGGTGGAGTAATCCTGGGGAAGGTTCATTGTGTCTATCTTTTTCTGAAGCTTTGTCACAGCCTCCCCAAGGGCCATCCCCTCCAGGTTTGACATGATGGTCACCTGCTTCTCCCTGTCCTGTCTATCTATCTGGGCTGGAGATTTCTCCTCCTCAAGCTTTACAAAATTGTCAAGCCTTACAGGCGTACCCCTCAATGAAGATACCGTAAGCCTCGATACCACGCCAGGGTCTTTCCTGTAATCATCCATAAGCCTGACTGTGACAGGGTATTGCTCGTCCCCTTCCTTAAACTTGGTTACCTCTTCTCCTCCAACCATGGTCCTGAGGCTTGAAGACAGAGAGTCTATGGTCACTCCAAGCTCCGATGCCCTGTCCCTGTCTATCTCCACCCTTACTTCTGGCTTCCTAACAGCCAGGGAGGTATCCACATCAACCATGCCGGGGACTGTCCTTGCATAGTCAACTATATCCTTTGCATATATATCGAGCTGTTTCAGATCAGGCCCTCTCAAAACCAGGTTTACAGGGGTCTGCCTGAAACCTCCGCCGCTTATCATGCCGATGTTCTGGACGCTTACCCTGAGCTCAGGGTACTTCTTAAGGAGCTTTCTCGCCTCCTTCATTGAATCCTGCTGGGAAATTTTTCTCTCATTCAGAGGGACCATGGCCAGGTATATGGCCGCATTGGTTACGGATGCCGTCTCCCCTGCCCCAATGGTTGTAAATGCATGGGCAACACCAGGGAGCTTGCGCACCTCATCCTCTATGCCCCGGAGTATCCGGTCGGTCTTCTCAAGTGATGAGCCTTCAGGTGTCTCTATAACTATCTCAAACTCGCTCTGGTCGTCATCTACAACAAGCTCCTTGCCAACCCTTGGAAATATATAGAAGACTGTCGAGAATATAACAACGCCCAGAATCACCATGACAATACGGTGACTGATGGACCATTTGAGCATCACACCATACCAGCGGTCTATAGCTGAGTAAAATATTGACTCCTTTGAGACCTTGTGGCCCCCTGCCTTTAAAAACCTGGATGCAAGCATCGGAGTAAGGGAAAATGCTATCAAAAGGGATATCATTATGGCAAAGGTGGCGGTGATGCCGAAGGAAAAGAAAAACCTTCCCGGCAGACCAGGCATGAAAGCAACAGGGAGAAATATGACCACAAGGGAAAGGGTAGTAGCCATGACAGCCATCCCTATCTCGGATGTTGCAGCCTTTGCGGCCTCCATTGGAGTATAACCTTTTTCCTCTATATACCTGAATATGTTTTCAATAACTATGATGGCGTCGTCAATGACGATACCTGTGCATATGGCCAGGGCCAGCATCGTCATGTTGTTAAGGGTAAAGCCAAGAAACTTTATGACCGTGAATGTTGCGATTATGGATGCAGGTATGGATATGGCTGCGATAATCGTGCTCCTCCAGTTCCTCATGAAGACAAGAACCACGATGCTTGCCAGGAGGCCGCCAAGGATCAGGTGGTCCATCACCTCGTTATAAGATTTCTGGATGAACCTGGAGCGGTCCCTCACCACCTCCATCTTTATATCTGAGGGGAGGGTCCCCTTTAGTACATCCATCTTTTTCTTGATAGTATTAATGACCTTCACCGTATTAGTGCCTGACTGCCTCCTTACCAGAAGGGATACGGCGTTCTCTCCATCCAACCTCGATATGGTCCTTGGCTCCTCAAAGGTATCTTCCACCTTCCCTACATCTGAAAGCCTTATCGGGACTCCGCTTACATTGGCGACTATTACATTATTGAATCCCTCCACGGTATTAATCCTTCCCATGGTCCTCAAGACCATCTCCCTTTCACCGTGGGTTATCCTTCCGCCCGGTACCTCAACATTCTGCGCCCCTATGGCCCTGGCAACCTGATCAATTCCAAGACCATATGCATTGAGCCTGTTTATATCAACTGTTACCTGTATCTCCCTCTCCCTTCCACCAACCATAGTAATGGAACCAACGCCGTTAACGGTCTCAAGGGACTCCTTTATCTTTTTCTTTGCAAGTTCAGTCACTTCCCTGGCAGAGCGATTCCCTGAGACGACTATGGCCATGACCGGGGCTGCATCAGGGTCCATCTTCTGAATTACAGGTGAATCTGTATCTTTAGGGAACTGGGATACAATGGTTGCCACCCTCTCCCTCACCTCCTGGGCTGCTACATCAATATCCTTCTCAAGGAGGAACGTCACAAATACATGGGAAACCCCTTCTACGGTTGTAGACCTGAGTTCATCAATGCCGCTTATGGTGTTTACAACCTCCTCCACCGGCTTGGTTATCTGGGTCTCTATCTCTTCAGGGGATGCACCTTTCAGGGAGGTTGTTATTGTCACAGTAGGGAAGTCCACCTTCGGATATGTATCCAGCCCGAGGGTGAAATAAGACATCAGTCCAACAACCACCAGGAATGCTATCATCATAGTGGCAAAGACTGGATATTTTACGCTTATGTCTGCTAATTTCATCTTTTTACCTCTACCTTGATCCCTGTTGAAATCTTGTTCAGGGAAGAGGTAGCAATAACCTCCCCTTCCTTCACGCCCTCGGTTATCTCAAGCAGATTCTCTATCCTCTCTCCAACCTTGACGATCCTCTCGGAGGCTTCGCCGTTTTCTATGACGAATACCTTCTTTATACCGGCAAAGGCGATCAGGGCCTCTTCTGGCACAAACACCGCCTTATCAGCACTCTTTGTCACGATCTTTCCTTTGGCAAAAAATCCAGGTTTCAATATTCCATCTTTATTCAGGAATGCAGCCTCTATGGGGAGGGCCCTTGTCTTAGGATCTAGAGAGGGACTTACTCTCACCAGCGACCCTTCAAAAACATTCCCAGGATAAGCTTCGACTATAATAAGTACCTTCATCCCCTTACGAACAACTCCAGCGGCCCGCTCCGGTACAGACGCCTTGAGCTTAAGAGGATACGGTGCAACAATGGATGCCACGGCAACCTTGTCATCCACATAGTCCCCGACATTTACAAACCTCTCCTTAATGACACCTGAAAATGGGGCAACTATATCTGT
>Ga0209521_10001678_pt1 | contig 18020 bp, 31 predicted proteins | sample Rifsed19ft4_FD_184016 | JGI IMG/M metagenome (GOLD analysis project Ga0209521, IMG submission 184016) | Soil microbial communities from Rifle, Colorado, USA - sediment 19ft 4 (version 2) | ecosystem: Environmental > Terrestrial > Deep subsurface > Rock core/Sediment | place: Rifle, Colorado...
ATTTTCATAACTTTTCCATAAATTTCTCGATAATTTCTGCGAGCTCTTCTTGCGATTGCGATGCGATAAAATGGCTAGGGTGCTCCGATACAATAACTTCCCCCTTAGGCATTGCCCGCGCCATGTCTCGCGCCTCGGCCTCGGATAAAATAGGGTCTGATTTCGCACGAATGATTAGCGTTGGGGAGGTAATATTTCCGATTATTTTACGAAAATCGAATTTCAATGTCAAGGCAAGCATCCAGAAATTCACAGAAATCGGCATGGTATTAAGCCCAATCCACGTTGAATGCCAATAGCCGGAAGAAGACCTGTGATCATACTTATAATAATGCTCTCTTCTCTGCCACCGCAAAAGTGCCGCCAATATTCGCAATTTCCAATAAATTATTGGCGTTAAAAATCCTAAATGTTTATATGCGAACGGACTTACATAATTTGCGCTTACAAGGACGAGCCCTGCCACTTGCGCGGGATGTTTAGCGGCGTAATCGATAGCGATGCTTCCGCCGAACGAATACCCGACAAGAATAAATTTTTCAAGCTTTTCATTTTTTGCTATAAGTTCGAGATCATTGGAAAATATTTCAAGGCTATAGCGCGATCGCTCTTTTGTTTTATCCGATTCGCCATGCCCGCGGATGTCTGCCGCGATTGTGTTGTATCCTTTTTCCGCAAGGCGTTCCATAATATTTACCCAAGTCGTGTGATTTGCGGATAGGCCGTGCAAAAAAATAATAGTGGGGCGTCCGTGGATGGGCGCGTTTTTGAAATAGCAAATCGCCCCCGTGCCGCTCTCGATTGTTTTTTTCTCAATCATCTTTTTCCAGCAATTCCTCCTGTTTCACTTTGCGGTAAATAAAATAAACCACTACAACTAAAATGCCGATAACGCTTGCAATAATTCCAAATATCCTCCGGATTATATCCGACTGGTTCAGGGCTTCGCCGAAATAAAAACCAATCGAAATTAAAATAAGCGATTTTAAAACGGTTGCCGTAATATTGTAATAAGCGTATGTGGAAACCTTCATTCTGGTCATGCCGGAGATGGTCTGTATTGTCGAGCTTAACGGATCCGCGATTTTTCCAAAAACTAGTATTTTCCCCCCGTGGTTATCAAAGTGTTTTTCAAGCGCCGCTATTCTACTCGCCGTAATTCCGACATAGCACCCATATTTTTTGACAAAGCGTTCCCTTCCTAAGCGTCCTAGCGTGTAATATCCGGCGTCGCTCGTAAGATCGCCTGCGACCGCTACCATATAAGCTACCCAAAAATCCAAAAGCCCAAGGGACGAAAGGTACCCCGCGATAAGCGTTGCTATAGGGCCTTCAATCGCGACGACCGCAAACAACGCCGTATATTTATAAAGCAGCAGCCATCCGAGAATTTGCACGACCGAAAACATCGCCTCCAGTATAGCTTCTAAAGGCTAAATATGCTACACTCGTTGAGAAACGTCAAAAGGAGGACGCTATGATTAGTTTTTTGACATCGTTTCCCGCATGGCAGATATTCGCCATTTTATTCTTTCTATGTATCGGGGTTTTGCCCATCGGGAGATTACTGATAGAGGGGAGGTCATACAATATCTCTTACGCGAGTGCGTATGGGGATATAGCGCTGATACTTACGGCACTCATTGCCAAAGAAATCCTCTCCCAGCATCCAGCGGCCGAATGGCTCGAAAGCCAATCATACCAAAGAGTTGCATTCTGGATCTGCGCATGCGTCGGAATCGTCTCTTATGTCGTAGCAGTAAAAACTGGACACGGTTGGGGAACTTTCATGGATTTTTACCACAGCATTATCATTGTTCCCTTGCTCCTTTACATGTTGGCAACGACGATACCATTAATCTTTGTGGGAGGGACGATGGTAGACCAGGCCTATATATTCGCCCTTGCTGGAATTTGGATCTGGACATTTATCGCCGACGCTTTTACCGGGCGGCTACGCCAGCCAGAGTATCTGAAGACCCACCAAATCACGCAAATTTAGCTGAACCCCTCAATTCTGACAGCCGCATTGTGCAAGCACCATGCGGCTGTTTTAAATTTCTAGATAGCATTTTAAAGAACCTCAAAAACCTTATTTTTTGAAGAAAATCCGGAGACCAATTTCACGCGCGAAGGCGCGACTCCAAAATGTTCCGCGAGCGCTTCTTGGATCGCGATATTCGCTTGCCCGTCTTTGGCTTGCTCCCTCACCGAGACCGCAAAATGCGAAGAATCAATTTCTTCGCATTTTATAATTTTCGAGTTTGGTTTTGCTTTAACAAAAATTTTCACCTTTCAATCAATTTGCCTTGTCTTTCCTGTCCGCCCACAAGGACATAATGCCTAACGCGGCAAAGATGGCGGCCTCCGGCCACTCGCTGTCGATAAACGCCTTGATCAACGCCAAGCCGAAAAAGAGGACGAAAACCATAAAACTGCTCCCGAATTTCATCTTATTTATTTACTTGTTTCCAGAGCCAGACGCCGAGAAGGACCAAATCAACTACAATCACGAGCCACGCGATCGCAGCTAAAAATCCTCCGCCGCCCATCATGCCCCAGCCACCGCCGTAATATCCCATCATATGTTTATATTATACACCCAAAAACGAGAAAATGTAGAAAATACGCTTCATTGGCCTCCCGATTGCCACTCTTTTATAAAATCAAATTGGTAGATGAGGTTCGCAGTGTTTAAAGTCAAATTATCCCTGATCATAAAACCGACATAAAGCTCGAGCGCGATTGCGACAACGACAATCGCGAAGGTAGGCAATTTCCGCGCCATAATAAATCCCAAAGCCGCGGACATAGTGTCAAAAACGGAATTGATGATGCTGTCTCCAATATATCCCTGGGCGAGCGCCTGCTGGCGGTAGTGGTTTATAAGCCAAGGCGTATTTTCAAAAACTTCCCATCCGGATTCTATAGCGAGCGCAAACAAGAGCCGTGCGCCAACCGACGAGCGCGGGAATAAATACCAAGCCAAAAGATAAAATAAAAATCCGTGGATGATGTGCGAGGGCGTATACCAATCGGTCAAATGCTGCGAGTTTCCAGAGCTCAAAACGACCCCTTCCCAAAATTTCACGTACCCGCATTCGCATATGGGCGGCTGTCCGAAGGAAGAAAGGGCCAGCGCCTGAATTAAAATAATCCCCGCACACAATAAAACAGCCGTAGATAGTGAAATATTTTTTATGCGCTCCATTTTCCTATTTTACCCTTACGCCAGCCGAAAACGAGCGGAAGCGCAAAGGTCAAAATATAACATATGTATACGTCGAGCTTGTCTGGTCATATAATTATTTTACCTTTCTTTCTTCTCAAATTCCAAACAGACGGAATTTACACAGTAACGTTTGCCGCCCTGTTCTTTCGGGCCATCTTTGAACACATGTCCCAGGTGAGCTCCGCATTTTTTGCAAACGACCTCTGTTCGGGACATTCCGAGGCTTTTATCCTCTTTCAAAATAATATGGTCTAAATCGGCGGGGGCGGTAAAGCTCGGCCAGCCTGTACCGGAGTCGAATTTGGTGTCCGATGAAAAAAGCTCCGTTCCGCAAATCGCGCAACGATACATTCCTTTTTCGTGGTTATCCACGTACTTGCCAGCAAATGGGGCCTCAGTCCCACCGCGGCGCGCTACCCGAAAAAGTTCAGGCAGCAATTCTTCGTCCTTTTTCATATGCTTATCCATTTTTCTTAAGAAGTTCCGCAAACTCTTTTTGCACTTTTTCTATCTTCGGGCTGATCACGAGCCGACAATAAGCTTCGCTCGGGTTTTTCGCGAAATAATCGCGATGATAATTTTCCGCTTCGTAAAATTTCGTAAGTGGTTGTACTTCCGTCACCACGCGGCCTCCCTCAGCCGATGATTCTTCGATCTCGCGTATGAAAACTTCGGCTTCCTCTTTCTCATTCGGCGTCGTATACAAAATAATCGAACGATACTGAGTACCTACGTCGTTCCCCTGCCGGTTTAAAGTCGTCGGGTCGTGCGTGGCGAAAAATATAATGAGAAGCTCGCGAAATGAAATTTTAGCCGGGTCGTATTCTATCCGCGTTACCTCCGCGTGTCCGGTTTTTCCGCTTGAGACTTCTTTATATGTCGGCGCTTGCGGCGATGCCGTCTGCGGGCTGCCCGCGTATCCCGGCGCAACCGAAACAACGCCTTTTAACATTTTAAAGACCGCCTCGGTACACCAAAAACATCCGCCTCCAAATACCGCAACTTTCGTCATATGGTTATCTTAGCTCATTTTCAAAATCTTGGTTTTCTTTGTCCGTTTGTCTTGACATATTGCTAACTTAATAATATAATTTATAAAATTTGTTTGGGGAGGTTCTATGACAAAATACATGCGGATGTTATTGGAAAAGATCGAGCGGACCGATGTGATCTCAAACAGAGGCCCTGATGAAAAAATTCGCGAAGGAGAGGTTCCGGAATTCGTTCTCGAAGACGACGAACTGAGAAAGATCTACGCGGTTTTAACGCAGAGCACGAAGAATTTCAAGAAAGAACTGTCAAAAGCAAGCTACATTCTTCTAGATTGCCTAGAGCGTGGCGCCAATCCCGACAATTACAAGATTGTTGCCGAAACGGAGAAAGCAATATACAAATTGGCCGCGACCCACGCCTCACTGCATACTTATTTCTGGGATTCGCTCAAGTACGAGCATCCCCAGCTTCTCGGCAAAGGCTGCGGCATCCGCGAAAACTGGCAGATTGTCTCAAATGTAGCGGACAAAGGCAAAAAAAGAGGGCGGGGTTCGCTCTTCGTCGAAATCCCAGAGGATCTCGCAGAAAAGCTTATGAGCGAATTATCGGATCTCTCTTCCGCAAAAAAGCCAATGTTTCACTAATCTTAGTAAAGATTGTCTAAGTAAGCCCTTCTGCTCATCAGAAGGGCTTCGTTTTTTAAGATTTATTATTCGCGTCCAAATTTTCTAAAAGCTCTTTTGCCTTTTCGGCCTCTTCTTCCGGGACAAGAATAATCTGCGGCACGGCATTAATAGTCGGCACTCCATCAATTCTTCCCGCATAATTTGAAACATCCGCTTTAATAATTACTTTGCCAATTCCCTCGTTTTCCAAAAACCCTTTTACCGCAACTGCCTCGATTTCATTTCTGCAAATTTTGACTCTAACCAATGCCATAAAATCACTTTACCTTAAAACGTCTGCATAAAACGTATAAATTTGATCCCGTAGGGCGACGCGGAATGTTCGACAGTCCGGCCTTGGTATTTTTTATTGAGGAGCCCCGCCTGCACCAATCTTCGTGAATGTTCCGAGATTGTCTTGATATTACAGTCCAGCGCTTCAGCTATTTCTTCCAAGGTTACGCCCGGCCTCCCGGCCACCAACTTCAAAATCGCGAGTCGCCGGTGATTCGCCGCCCCTTTAAAATAGCGCTCAAGCTGTTTTACCGTCTTCCATGTGCGTTCGTTCATATTTTCAATATACAACATTCCAACATTCTTGAGAATATTGGAATGTTGTTATCTTTTTTATTTTCTGTGTACCGCTCATCGGCGCTCCCCCATTCTTTTGATTTTCGCTCCCGCGAGCTTCGTCCAGCTCAAAACGCCGACGGAGGTTAAAATCGCTTCCTTTTCTTCGCCCTTGAATTTATTTTTCCCTATGAGTTTTATCAGTATCTCGAGCGCCTTTTGGTGGGTCATTGATTTTTTCAATCCAATAAATTTATTTTAACACAAAAAATAGACCCGTCAGAAGTTGAAGCTCCGACGGGTCTATTGAAATTTTCCTCCGAATTTTTATCCCAGTATTTTGGAGAAGAGAAATCCTTCACCTTTGAGAAGGTAGGAGGGATTAAACAGTGCATCCCATCTCGCCCTAGTGTCCGCGCCCGAAAAGATTTCACTGAGAAAAACGTTCCAGCTCGCGACATCTTTCTCTGTTGCTTTCAGGCCTTCGACCCGGAAAAGCTTACCTTTTTTAATGATTTCTTTGATGCCAAGCGACTGTTTGAAGGGAGCATTGTAGCTTTCTTGAAGTAGTTCGTCTGCTTCACGAAGGTCGAACGAAGGACGCGTCTCCCGTACTTTTGCCCAATATTCCGTTGGCTTGAAAGCGCAAAACGAAGCCAGCTGGACGATACGATAAGCTGTTTCGAATTCTATGCCTCGCTTTCCGCATTCAAGCGCGAGAAAATTCTTTGCTTCGTCGGAAGCGTATGTCTCGCGGGAGTCTTGGATTTCTTGGAGCATATGATCGCGGTAAATCACCATGCCGCCCAAAACTCTATGCATGACCGAAATCATTCGCAAGATTTCGTGGAAGAGATCCGGCCACGCCACGCGCTCAACGCACGACTGTTCAATCGCCCGCGCTTCCCATGTTTGAATGCTCCGCAATACGCTGGCTTCGGATCCAGAGAGCAGATCCAGCATTCCGTCAATCTGCTCAGTGCCGATAGTATTTTTCTTGTGTGGCATTGCGGAGGAACCCTTTTGCTCTTTAGCAAACGGTTCGTGCCAAAGCGATTTTCCGCTACGTGCGCCCAAACGGAAATCAACAGCAATCTGGCCGAGCGCTTCTCCGACTAAGCGGACCGATTGGGCAAGCGGAGCCTGTACGATGCGGGGAAGAATCTGGGTTGCTCCATAAAATGGGGTAAGGCCGAGAATTCTAAGCGCTTCAAATTCGATCTCTGGCGAAAGACCTCCGCCGTAATTACCGATTGCGCCCGAGATGCGGGATTGCCGGCAATTGGCCGCCGCGCGCTTTAGTTGTTCGTGCGCGAAGAGAAGCGGCGCAAGCCAGGTTAAAATTCGCCCTCCAAATGACCGAAGCTTTGCCCATTGTCCGTGGGTACGTTCGAGCATAAGGGTATAGCGTTCTCGTAGCGCAAAACCCTTCATGAGTCCGATGAGTTTCTCGAGATCTTCGGAGACGATTGCCGCAAATTGGAGGAGAGCAAGCGCGAATGCCGCATCCTCGGTGTCGTAACTCGTCATGTCCTTGTGCCATTCCGCCTGCATCTCCGGCGGAATATAGCGCAAACGCTCATCGATAAACGCGGTTAGGTCGTGCTGGGTTTCCTTTTCGCGCCGAAGCCACCATCCAATATCACATGGATTGGCTTCGAGGATCGCCTTTGTAGTTTCGAAAACATTTCGCGGCGCGAGGTTAAGATTAACGCGCGCTTCGATTACGGCGAGCTCACTATCCTGCCACCGTTTAACTTTCGCTTCATCGCAAGAAATTGCGTCAACGCGAGGATCTGCGTAACGTGTAATCATAATGCGTATTCTCCTTTCAAAAATCTACTCAACTAAAAACTACCACATAGCGAAAATTTAATCAAAAATCTCCAGCGCCTTTTGGTGGGTCATGTTCAGACAAAATCCATCATACCGTTCCGAAACGGCGGCGATCCCGGAGAAAAGAGAGAAACGCCAGCGCCGCGAAAATGAAAGGAATCCAATAACCCGGCAGATAAAGAAGAGCAGTCTCCCAGAGACTTATCCATCGCAAAGAGACCGTGCCCGCCACCGTCGCGACATTATCAAGAAGCGCCTGGTCCTGCGTCTCAACAGCTTTCTTCCAATCCTCTCCATATTTGATATTCTGATCTGCATTTTTCAATTGCGCCGCGTATGATGCGTTTTCATTCGCAAGCTGATTTTTGAGCGATGACAATTCGTCGGAGACGGCTTGTATTTGAGCCAATATTTGAGGCGTCTGAATCTCGGCGCGCAGAGTTGCCAATTGTTTGAGATCTGCGTCTATCTTGGACTGGAGTGCCTGTACTGCGCTCGCATGCGCGTTAACTATTTTTTGGCGCGCAGCTTTGTAATCCGAAAGTGCGGCATCAGCCTGTTTTTGCTGCTCTTCAATGCTTACCTTTTGCGACAATAGATTCTGGGATGAAATGTTTACGGTAAGAAATCGACTGTCCACGAAACCCTCAAGCTCCGTGCGGAACGCGTCGTACTTGCTCTGGGGCAACGCAAAGTTCACATACCCATATTGAGGAGAGCTGGATTCCTGATCGATGCGGCCGCCGTATCCGCGTATCGTCGTCTCGACGCGGCGCGTGAGTCCTTGCACGTCGCGGGTGCGCATAAATGCACTGTAATACACTTTCAGAAACTCCCGCGTGTCGTTCACGGGGACATTAGGATTTGGATACGGGTTTGGGTAGTATATATTCGAGCCCGCCTTTTCTTGAGTAGGTACGCCTGATACGCCGGTTTCCATTGGTAGTACCGCATACCTTCTTACATCCGGACTTGAAATCGCGATAAATGAGATTATCGCGAGGAGTGCAAATATGATTGTAAGCCACGAGACGTGCCGCGGCCAAAGACTTTGCGGAACAGCTTGATTATCAGTCATATAATAATTCTAAAGCATTTATTGAAACAAATAAACCAAAAAATTATTTTACCTTAAAAACGATTCGAGGGCAGGTGGAAATTCAATCCCGCCTGCCCTCGGTTAATAAAGAAAGCTATACCACCCCCAATTCTTTCTCGAGTTTTCTCTTTATGGCCGGTATATATTCTTCCCAGCCGTTTATTTTCATAATAAACCCCTTAGGCGTGAGAAGATTTTTTGAAAGGTTTTCTATTCCCCTCTCGTTGACGCCCACGGCAAGGACGTTAATCTCTGTCGCCATCTTACTATTAAGTTTGTCTCTTTGGCCTCGGCAAAGATTAGTAATCCATCCATTCTCGATTGCCTGATCCGTTGAGATATCTATGATGCGCCGCCTCGACGCAAGCGGGACCGATTCCGCGTAAGCGAGCGGCGTCAAATGGTCGGTCAAGCCAGTGGGCGAGCTATGGTCTGGTACTCTTTTGCTAATAGCCTTCAAGAGCCGATATACATCCGCGGCCTCCCCCATGCGGCCTGCGAAGATCGGGACAATCTCAAGCGTACTCCCGGCCCAGAGTACGACGCGGACGAATGCCCTTACTTCAATGAGCCTCTTTTGTATCTCTATGTCCCCAAGAGCCGAAAGGTGCCCATTTCTTTGTATCAGGTAATTTGGTCTTCCATCCGGAAAATTTTGATACATGCTATCCGACCAATCCAGGAACAAGAACAATTCTATTCCCGGGACGGTTTGCGAAAACGATCTGTTAAACAGCAGGCATAATCCGGCAGCCGAAGCGATTCCTCCGGTAACAAATTCCCTCCGGTTCATAGTCACCTCCTTTAAAGTATTTCAAAATAAAAATAGCACGCTAGTGCTATTTTTATCCAGTTCTTTTTCGTTTTTCTACTATTCTTTTGATCTTGCTTTCGGCGAGCTTCGTCCAGCTCAAAACCCCGATGGCGGTTAAAATCGCTTCCTTTTCCTCCCCCTTGAATTTATTTTTCTCTATGAGTTTTATCAGTATCTCGAGCGCTTTTTGGTGGGTCATGTTTATTTATTAATCATACCCGCGTAGTGTTCAAGCATAAAATCGTGATAAACTTGTTTTCGGAAATATATTTGTACACATTCGCGGCTTTGCGCGGCGGTTCGTCGTTAAACGATTCGCACAAATCAGAAATTTCCTGCTCGTTTGCTGGCGAAAGCTTGTATTCCTTAATTTTCCCGTCCTTAAACTTGAAAATGAAAATAATCTCGCGCTCCCCCACGATTTCATTCCAGAATCCAGGCGTCATTTTCATTTTTATTACTTCGATATATCGTAGTACTTTCTCATCGGGAATTTTCAGCATCCGATGCCCCGATTCCGCTTTCCCAGAAATCTCAATATCCAAATCTCCTAGTTCCTTATCGCTTATTTCCTCCGCGCCCATTAGATAGCTGAGATTTTGCATAACTTCCTTTTAAATAAATAAAAGCAGGCCGCCGACAATTATCATTGGAATTCCAATAACCATGCCGATTATTGTAAAACACACGATCGCGCCCAATATGACGAGTAATAACCCTATAGTTTTTCTCAGTGGCCTGAAATAAAGAGCCGCCGCAACCATTATTAACGCGATGATAGTACTTATAATGCCAGGGTAATCCATAATTTTTTATTTTACCCTATTATTGAAATCTTGGTTTTCTTTGTTAATTATGGTTTTCCAGATATTCTTTAATTCGTTCACGATCTTCGTTTTCCTGCTCATTTTTAGGATAAATTTGAATAAACTCAATCTTGGAAATTTCCATCTGAAGAGCATATATAATTCGCAAAGATGACCCCCTTAAATATTGGCAGAACAATCGTGCTTTGATAACAGTAATTCGTTCTGTTTTTGTTATTATGTTAAAGTGCTTGCCGCTACCAAGAGGAAGTGCGGTAACAATTTTTTTAAACTCGAGCAAGTCACCATGAAGGGATTTATATTTTTTTGATAGTCGCCTAAAATCCCTAGAAAATTCATCAGTCTCATCAAAGTTCATCTTCGTAATTTCTTACAGAGTGCTCTTGATCGCGGTAAAATACACTCTCATAACTAATTATTTCTCCCGACTTATGCACTTTCCACGGTACATCGTTGTGCGAGTAATCAGAAAGTTCAATAGCATTTTTATCGGACAACCGAGCTAAAACTTCATCAATGTGCTTAATTTCTTGCGCAGAAAGCGATTTTAAATCTGGCTCCCTGCGAGGCAGATACTTTTTTTGTTCATATTGAAAATAGCTGCTTTTTACACGCTCAATCTCTTTTTTCTCTTCCATGTTTTCAAGAACTTTTTTAAACTCTACTGGAGTAGGCCCGTAATGGTTTTTAATATAATGTGCACCAGTTAATTGTTCCTCAAACTTTTCGTAAAAATCGAAATCAATAAAATATAAAAGTTTATAGAGTGCCGTCTCGCCAACGTTCGGCTTTGCGCCCACCTTGCTTAACACATACAAAAGAACTTCCCTAAATTTCTTCACATTTGCTCGAGTCATTACGATACGAATATCACTTTCTTTTTCATTCTTTGCGCCAGATTCAAGAATCACTTCTTGCATAGGGGAAGTATTATTTTCCAAAAAACTTTCTAAATTCAAGCTAAAAATACTGGCAAGTTTTTTTGCCTCCGAAATAGTAAGCTCTCGCTCGCCTTTCTCAATCTGCATATAGGTAGGGCGAGAAATGCCAAGCTCATCTGCAAGTTGCTCTTGAGAGAAACCACTTTGTTCGCGTAGCAACTTGAGCTTTTTATATAGTTCCTTAGCCATATGTCTATATTACTTCTGTAAAGAAAGCTTGTCAAGTAGATAGGTAAGAATACTTGACATCCTATTTCTAGCCCGTATAATAGAAGTGAAGTCGTAAGATTTTCCCTCCTTGTCCCCTCTTGGCACGGCGACATCGGCATTCATTATCAACCTCCTGTGGATGTGGCTAGAAGCTACTGGTTAGAGAGCGGAATTAGTTATTCTTTCAATAAAACCCCTTGCCATCAGATTAAGCGTCTGTTCGTCTAAATCTTGCAGGTTTTCCCAAAGCTGAAACGTTTGATATTTATTGTCCATCTCAATATTTTTCCATTCATCTGGTTCAATTTCTACATAATCTTCGTCTTCTTCGGTATATTCACGATTCATCACAAGAAACGGAAAATAAAAATCTTTATGTTTATCTAGATATCTTAATATTTGAATTGCCAATTCCCTACTTATATTCATATTTGATCCTTGATCAGATACAGATTGAAGTCAATTATCTAACTCGATACATTCCTCTTTCAACAAATTCAAGATAATTTCTATCGCGCAAGACTTGTAGTTGTTGCCGTATCTTGTCTTTGATGTGTTTATTTTCGGGATGAAGTTTATTTAACTCTTTTTCAAAAACATAGACGTCACCGAGAGTAAATTCGCTCTTACCTAGTTTTTCAATACTTATCATAATGTCCATTAGCCAGCCTTTAGCGGATATGTCTTTCTCCTCACGTAAAAACAGCGTTTTTTTCCATTCTGCAAGTACTTTTTCCTTCAATTCAACTTGCTGATTACGAACAAAAAATATTTTCCCGGTTTGCGGAATAGAATTCAATAAAATGTTACAACCAATCCAACCTGCTCTCCGCGCAGTCTCAGCTAGAGGTTTGCGCTTTTCGATAATCTCAGGCACAAAGAAATGTTTAGGTATAACAAGAAAATTTGTAACCTTTAGATCCGATAAATCATAACTGAGAAGAAAAAAGTTTGGGTTATTGCTACTTGTAAGCCGTTCGAGCATTGTACGGTATGCTCCATCTACAATTTTGACGCCAAGTGTATTTTGCTTACCTTTTAATTCGTATTCTTCGCGACAGTTGGAACAATAAAAATCGGCTACTGGCTGATTGTTGGGATATTTATCAATATCGAGATGACCACAATTCGGGCAAAAAATTGTTTTATCAACCCAGTCCTCAGTTAAAACGCGCACCTTCTGTGATGCGCTTTTGTAGTTCTTTGAGAGCTTGCGGTCAAAAGTTAAATTCATGCAAAAATCTTCTTCCTTTGGTCCATAGCTAAATTATCAAATTAACTAGATCACTTTTCAATGTATAAATGGCCAAAATCCTCCCACATTTCCAGGGGGATTTCAAGATTGCGATACAAGTAAAAATCAAAAAGGCCGGAAGCGAATATCTCATCGCCTCCGGCCTAATTCTTTGAGCATTACTGCTCTAATTCTTATTCTTGAAAGACTTGGCGAGCTCCGACATGCAGGCGTCCGCAATCGCGGGATCTGCCTTTTTAGAGCCTGGCATTGTTGCCCATCCGGTAGCCAGCATTAACTCGCCGCGCACGCTTCCATACGACTGCTCTTTTTCGATCGCCTCGAGCTTCTTTTTGCGCGCAGGGTCCATTCTCGACTGCTCGAGACAGATTGGAACAAGCACCTTTGCGACTTCTGTTTTTGTTTGTTCCGCAGCCATCTGCTGAGCCGCGCCGCCGGTTACCCAGCCGCCCCAATTGAAGCCTACTATCATCGCCACAATGGCGCCTGACACTAGGCCCCAAAATCCTGGCTTTATCCATTCCGGTATATGCATACGCACCTCCTTGTTAATGGGGAGTTATTTCCCCTTCAGGCAAACGCTAGCATATAGCGAAAAAAAATCAAACCCAAAAATCCTCCCACATTTCCGGGTGGATTTCAATCCGAAGAAAAAATTTACCCTCTCATTTTCTTAGAGTGCTTTTTGAACCAATTGCGGGAACTTTACTTTTTAGCCAATGCTTCCAAATCCTTTCGGTATCGCCCAATAAAATTTCGAGTCCACTTTATTAATTCTAAGTCCCTTTCTGAAATGATAGATAAATCGATAGGCTTACGACTTATTACAAATCTTCTATTAACCATGTCGCAAGACACAAATACCCTATCTCCTATTTTCAACCTCAAATTTTTTAATTCTTCTTTCGGGATGACAACCGCCGCCGAAGTTCCGATTTTTATAACTTTCTGGGTCATTTAAATATGATTATAATCCCATTATAATCGATAATCTAACCCAAGTCAATCCCGCATTTCGGGGGGATTTTTCAATTCCTCGAACTTGCAACTTATTCGGATAGTTGCTATTTATTATGATAAACAAGGAGGAATTTATATGAAGCTTAACAATTGCATAGTTTTCCTATTTCTCTTTCTTATCCCTGTCTGCGCTGGTGCGGAAGAAAGATGCATCAATCCTGCGGGGTTTGCCCGTTCGACTGTGGCCATCATGGGATATTTTAAAGATAGGCTTGCTTCCGGAACAGCGTGGTTTTATAAAGACAAAAAAACGCTTATCACGGCTGGCCATGTCGCGCGAATTCTGGCAAAGAAAAACGAATGGACTGCATTGGAACTTCGGCAAAGAGAAACTCACGGGTTCTTGGTTACCAAAATGCGAGCGCGCATCGCAAAAATTGGGAATATAGCCGAAGCCACATTACTCGAAATAGCAACGCTCGAAAAATATGCGAAAGAAGACCTCGCTTTCATCGAGCTTGAGCATCCTTATCCTGAAGCGCTGCCGCTTAATATTTCCAGGGAGCGCGCGCCAGACCACAGCTTGTTATGGGCAATTGCATATCCTTCGATAAAACTGGTTTATGAAAGAGGCCAGACCGTCCCGGCAGGCATTGAAAGAAATCTTGAAGAGGATTTCCCCTCAATGGTTCATATCGAAGCTGTGGTTAATCGGCACGCTCTCATTGGAGGCAGTTCCGGCAGTCCGACATTAAATTGCGCTGGGAAAGTTTTAGCGACAATCAGCTTATCCCTAAACGATGTATACGTGTCCTCTAAGGGCGAAATAGTACACCGAGCCACGAGAGGCACAGCTACCAACTACGGGCTGCCGGCGAACTTCGTTGAAGAATTAGAAGCGCGAAAATAAGCGCATGAAGCTTTAAATAGAATGGCGCAAAAGTAAAAGGGGGCTCCGCGGTTGGGGCTCCCTTTTTTGATTTTCCTCCAAGATCTCATCTAATCTTAATTTGAAAGACGAAACCGTATGGCGCTTTCTCTTTGGGCCTAAGCAAAGCACGCAACTCCCGCAATTTTTCCTCCGGATTCACTGGGGAAGGGAAAAAACAGCCAGCCATATATGCCCTCAGGCAATGCTGGACGAGTTCACGCCCCCTTTCGTAATCCCCAGGCCATACTCCGGGATGCGTCACTATCCAAACACCGAGGTTCCAATCCGTCCGACGAATCCGGAAATCCGAAACAAACCATAAAAGAAAATAGACAAAACTTAAAGACAAAACCGCCAAGTCAAAATCCATTGGACGCCTCCTTTCAACCTGAAGGTTCTTTTGGATAAATCCTCTCACATTCAATGGGGAATTTCAATCCAGTGGTTTTTGGCGGTTAATAAAAAGGAGAGGGGCCGAGGCTCCTCTCCTTATGCTGGTTTTTCTTAACTCATTCCTTCTTTTCCTCTTCTTCCAGCTTTGAACAAGAAAAGTTTTTCTGGTCGAAAGTGCCGGCCAGATAAGACTTAAACAATCTACCTGCACAGGCCACACGAAACAGATAAGTCGGGGTCCAATCATGTTTCGGCGAATCGAATTTGGCAATCATATCCGCAAGTTGCGGGTTTTTGCCAGAATGGGCGATATGATACAGCTTAGTCGGGGTCATGTCTTCGTTTTCCCATCCCGGCGTTTTTTTCGCAACGGAAATAAATTTATTTACCAGCCCTTCACCTGCGTGATACGCCCAAATGGCGTTGTCTACGCTCCCGAGCCGCTCCATGAGGCCAGCTAGATGCTTGGCCGAAGCCATGGTCGCCAAGCTTGGATTGAACCGATCGTCCCGCACCCTTACCTTTGAAAACACGGGGATCTTTTTAACCTTCCCCTTGCGCCTAACTGCAAGCATTTTCTTGACTACCTTATACTCAACCAGTCCCATATCCTTTCCCGTGAAAGGCATGATTTGGCCTATTCCGGCAGCCCCCGAACGATTTTTCGCCCAAGGATCGCAACCGCTTTCAAGTAATATAATTTCCAAGAGCTTGTCTTCTGGAAATCCGCTCGCTTCCGAAGCTTCGCGAAACATTTCAAGATAGGCAGCTTTCGCGCATTCGCTAAGCCCCTTAAAGAATCTCTCTTTCGCAACAAATGCTCGCGTCTGCATCGCAACAAGTGCCTCCTCTTTCTCTTTGAGAACTTTGGAATCCACCTCATGCCCCCATGCCCGCGTAAACGTACTCGCGAGCAACATAATTGAAAAGATCATTGCTCTCATAAATCCCCCCTAATAATGAATGATGAACTAAGACATACTTAACACCCTCCGCCGAAGATGTCAACTTATTTAATTATTTAATGAAGATCTAGAATGTCCGGTATGTCTCTAAATTCTCGGTCCATATGCTTTTATCTTTGCGCATTTTTAAGCGGATTTAAATTAAAATAGCCTGCCGGGGAATCGGATCCCTGACAGGCTATTTTTTCTGTGAGCTCCTCTACTGCATGATCAAAGGTTTTACTTTTTTGGCGTACGGGCGCAACGCCTCGCACGCATGGTCGAGAACCGGATTTTCCTTGATCTCCTCGAGATAGTTTTCCAATCTCGTCACAAGTCCGGCGGCCTCGACGAATTCCGACGTAGTCAAAAACCTTTTTTTCTCAAATTCCTCCGCAAACTCGCGAATCTCTCGGGCAAGCGCAAATCCGGCCCGAATTTGATTCACGTCTTTCTGGGTAAAATTCGACAAGGGCATATTCCCTCCTTTCCTTCGGCTCAAACTAACAAATTTCAAATTCAATAAAATCCTCGCATATTCCCCAGGGGATTTCAAGAAAGAAAAACCCCCGCTCTCGCGGAGGGTTTTTGAAATTCCATTATCTCGCTATTGTGATTTAGGCATTCCGATACCTACGGTAACGCTAACCTGTCCGTCCCCGGCATCAACAATATAGACCCCAAACGTCCGGGTATCCTTTTTCGCCGAAAGCACGGTGCTCCCGCCGACGTTTGCCGTCTGCTCTATCACCCAACCATTCGAAGCAAGATCTCTTTTATAAAAATCGACGACCGCTTGCACTTTATCGGATGTCGTAAACATTACCGCGGCTCCCTCCTCGCCGGTTTGAGGATTGGACGATCCGGAATATTGAATCGTCGCGTTCGGATATTTCGGCGCATCCGACGGCCAATTATCCGGCAATTTATTCGTCCCAACCGTTACCTCCCCTTCGTCGGTTTTATAGGTTGCGGACCCATCGAGATTCCTGTCTACATTGACTCCGGTTCCGGGTATTGCGTTCATGAAAGAAGCTTTCGCAAACCAAACAATCAGAAGCACGACAACTACGCCGCCTACTATATAAAGCCCCTTCTTTGATTTCGCCTCGCCCTCTACACTTTTATTTCCCTGATCCATATTTTAAAAATTAATATTAGATTGCTAATAGATTATTCTACTATATGTCCCACGGTTCGTGCAATTTCGCAAAAAATAAAAAATAGGCGAATCCCTTTCGAGAGACTCGCCTATTACTGAAACGGAACGTAAGACCGATCTACTAGAAGACCTTACGGGCCAAACCCGTTAGGGGTTGCGAGTGCGCAGAATTGGTGCCCACCATTGTTGGGGTAACAGTAGTTCGTGTCCGAAACCCCTTGGTCCATGATCACCTCAAATTCACCCCAGATGCAATATCCGCCGTCAGGAAACACAAAACCGTCAGCACACGCCCCGACCCATTGGATCTTGTAGTGCCACGTCTCTCCCGAGCCGTTCGGCACCTTCCCGTTCCATTCGTTATCCGTCCACGCTTCTGGTGTCCACGGGGCGCCGTGAAATCTGGCATCGTCCCACGCATTGCTCCACTTCATCACCAGGTGATCGTAGGCGTAGGTAGGATCGCCCCACACCGTATTATCAAGGGAACGGTCGACACCGTCGGCCAGTCTGACGAACACTTTGGCTTTGTAATTGTAGCCGTACTGGTCAAACCCCGGAACAGTGTCGTGACCAGCATGGGCAGGCGGAACGATTAGTACAAGGAACGGCACCGAAATGACAAGGAACAACACGACAGGAAATCGCGTCAATGAAAAAACGATCGAAACAATCCTCCTCATAAACCCCCCTTTGTTGCAGTTGCGAACGCCAATGTTGACCGAAATTTTAACCTCCCTTCCTGTTTTCTAAAGAAATCTTTTCAAAGCAAGTATCCCATATTCCCAAAAAATTTTCAAGAGAAATAAAAAAAGAACCCCGAGCGGGGTTCTTTTTAAAAGACGGCTTCCTGGACAGTCGGATTCAATAAGTCGTAGATTTCGTTGGCCGATTTTCTGAATAGTTCGCGTTTTTTCCAAAAAGAATTGCTTTCGGACAAATCATTGTTTCGAATTTGATTGAGCTCTACCAACACCATGTACCGCGCGTGGCCCAAGTCCGCATTGGTGGTAATGCTGGCGTCTTCGAGCCCTTGGTAAATCTGTTTTAAAATATTATATTTTGCGGGGATCCGAAGTTCCTGGTTTGATTTGGATTTAAGAGAAAGATGCCGAGCAAGCGTTGCGTTCGATTCTATGTGCTTGACAAAATCGTGAATGGCGACATAAAAATCGTAGCCCGCGGGGG
>Ga0209521_10001684_pt1 | contig 18003 bp, 14 predicted proteins | sample Rifsed19ft4_FD_184016 | JGI IMG/M metagenome (GOLD analysis project Ga0209521, IMG submission 184016) | Soil microbial communities from Rifle, Colorado, USA - sediment 19ft 4 (version 2) | ecosystem: Environmental > Terrestrial > Deep subsurface > Rock core/Sediment | place: Rifle, Colorado...
TCCCCGAACGCCAGCGCACGCTGCGCGGCGCGATCACGTGGAGCTGGGATCTCCTCTCGGAGGGACACCGACGGCTCTTCTGCCGGTTCAGCGTCTTCGTAGGTGGGGCGCGCCTGGAGCAGGCCGAGTCGATCTGCGGGCCCGACATCGACGCCGTCCTCGACGGGCTGAGCGAACTCGTCGACCAGAGCCTCCTTCGGCAGAGCGAGGAGCCCGACGGCGAGCCACGCTTCTGGATGCTCGCCACGATCCGCGAGTACGCCGTGGAGCGCCTGGCGGAGAGCGGCGCCGAGGCGACGGTGCGGCGGCGTCATGCCGAGGCGTACGCGCAGCTGGCAGAGCGGGCCGAACCGGAGCTGACCGGGGCGAACCAGAACGACTGGCTGGGACGACTCGAGCGCGAGCACGACAACATCCGCGCTGCGATCGAGTGGGCCATCGCGGCCGGGGAAGCGGACCTCGCGCTGCGGCTCGTCGCCGCGCCGTGGCGTTTCTGGCAATTTCGCGGCCACCTACGCGAAGCGGCGGGGCGGCAGGCGGCCGCCCTCGCCATGGCCGGCGCGACGGACGTCGACGCCGGCGTCCGATACGGGGCACTGGAGGCGGCCGGCGGCATCCAGTACTGGCTAGGCGACCTGGGCGCCGCCAACCGTCTCTATCGCGAGAGCCTCGAGATCGCTCGGCGATCGGACGACCGGCCCCATGTCGCCGAGGCGCTCTACAACCTCGCCTTCACCGGTGAAGGAGACAACCCCTTCGCGCTGATGAGCAAGGAAGGCCGCCAGCCGATCGAGGAGGCACTGGCGATCTGGCGCGAGCTGGGCGACCGCGCCGGGATCGGGCGGGCGCTCTGGGCGCTCGGCAATGCCGACGGCTACGCCGAGAACTTCGATGGCGCCGAGGCGGAGTTCCGAGAAGCGCTGGCGATCTTCCGCGAGCTCGGGGATCGCTACTACATCGGCTGGTCGCTCTTCGAGATCGGTCTCGTCCTGGGAAGGCGTGGGCGATGGGAGGAGGCAGTGAGCCCGCTCACAGAGGCACTCCAGGTCCTCAGCGACGCCGACGACATGAGCGCCGCTACCTTGATCCTCGCCTCCCTCTCGTGGGGCGCGTACCTGCTCGGCCAGCTCGAGCCGGCCTTCACGATCGCGGGAGCCGCCTCGAGGCTGGAGCGAGAGACGGGCGTCGGCCTGCTGAGCACGGCCCAGCAGATCTCCGACTTCGGGAATCCGGCCGAGCACTTCGACGAGCATCCCGAGGGCCGCGCGTTCTTCGCCGCCGGTGAGGCGATGGGCTTCCGGGAAGGGGTCGCCTACGCGCTCGAGTGGGCCCGGGGCGTGGGAGCCGGACCCTCGGGGGCAGTGGCCGCCGGAACCGCCCCGGCGTGAGGACGGCCCCGAGCCGTCGCGCGCGGTACGATTCGCGGCGCTGGCCCGACGACGGGCTCGGAAGCGCGGAAGGGAGGGGTGCCTTGGACCTGCTCGATAGGATCGACGCGCTCATCGCCGAGCGTCATCTGCTCAAGCACCCGTTCTACGCCGACTGGCGGGCGGGGACGCTGCCGCGCGAGGCGCTCCAGGACTACGCCGCCCAGTACTACGCCTTCGAGTCGAACTTCCCACGCTTCCTCTCGGCGCTGCACACGCGTTCCGATCGCCCGGACGTACGCCAGGCACTCCTCGAGAACCTGTGGGACGAGGAGCATGGTGAAGCCAACCACGCCGAGCTGTGGCTGCGCTTCGGGGAGGGGATCGGAACGGATCGGGCGACCATTCGCGGCGCAGCCCACCATGAGGCCACCGCCCGGCTGGTGGAGACGTATCGTCGCCTTTCGGCCGAGGCCCCGCTCGCGGCAGGCATCGCCGCCGTCTACGCCTACGAGGCCCAGGTGCCCGAAGTCGCGGCCGAGAAGATGGACGGCCTGCGCGATCGCTACGGGGTCGACGATGCTCGGACCCTCGCCTTCTTCGCCCTCCACTCGACCCTCGACGTTGAACACTCGGCCGCGGAGCGCCAGATGATCCGCTCGCTTGCCCCGTCCCCCGCGGAAGAGGAGGCGGCGCTCGAGGCGACCGGCCGGGCGCTCGACGCGTGGTGGTCCTTCCTCGACGACGTGCGCGCTCACTGCCCTACCCCGGTCGCCTGAACTGCTCGTCGTCTTCAAGGCCGCCCGGCGCCAGGAGTACCTCCACCAGAACCTGCGCATCCTGAGCGCGCCGCGGGGCGAGACCGTCGAGACGACCTACGGACTGCGCTGGCAGTCGGCGGGCATCCGTACGCGCCGGCCCGAGCCGGGCGAGGAAACGCTCTTCGTCTTCACGAGCTCGCCATACCGGCGCTTCACGGCCGCCCGCTTCGGGCGGGTGGTCTCGGCGCAGCCAGACGAAAGCGCACTGCGGCTGCATGTCGAGCTTGGTTCGCGGGCGCGGGCGATCGACCCGGCGGCCTGGGAGCACTTCGTGCTCGGCGGGCCGAACCCCTCGGAGCAGAGCGAGATCTGGGTCTTCCGCGTCGAGGATGAACCATCGCCTGTGCGGCCTCCCGTGGAATACGCCACCGCGGGGCAGGATGAGCGGACGTGGCGCGAGACGATCGAGCGGCTGGCACCCGACGACGACTACCGCGCGGCGGTGTTCCTGCGCGTGGCCTCGGTGCGTCCGGCGGACGAAGCCGCGGGGCCCCCGCTGGAGCCACCGTATCGCTTCCTCACCGAGCGCCCATATCTCGTGCACGTAGCGAGCTACAACCCGCACCTGGATCCGGATGCGCTCCGCGACGCCCGGCTGGTCGCGCTTTACGACGAGCTGGCGACCGCGGTCGTCGTCGATCCCGGAGCCGGTGTGCCTGCGGACGGGGCCATCGATGTGCTCGTCGCCCCGATCGTCGGCGGGCCCGGATGGCTCGAGCTGAACGTGGGCCTGGGCGTGGATCTCGTGCCCGCCGCGTCGCTCGGGTGGGTCGCCGAGGTACCGACCGCTGCGGGACCACCCGGATCGGCGGCGCAGCAACCGGTGACGGGAGTGTTCGCCCTGCAAGGAAGCGATCCGATCGCCGAGGCCGCCGTGCGCGCGTTCGCCGTCGTTCGTGTGGAAGGCTGCCTCGACGTCGGAGCCCGTCTCCGCGTCCTCGAGCACCTGCGGGCCATCGCTCCCGCCGAGCCGCGTCTCGCCGAAGAGGCAGGGATCACCATGTACGAGGCGGGCCGCCACCCGGAGGCCGAGGCGATCCTCGCATCCATCCCCCTTGATGCGCTCGGGGCCGAGGGGCGGGCGACGCTCGTGAGTGCGGGACTGCGCGGGGGCCAGCTCCCCGAGCCCACCGAGCGCATCCGCATCGCCGACCTCTCGCGTCCCGATACGTTCGACCGCGTGCTGGACGCGTCGGCCGCGCTCCCGCCGGTGGAGCAGGTGCGCCTCTCGACGTTCGTCGTCGAGCGTCTGCTGTCGGACGACCGGGCCGCGGACTGGCTCGCCGCGCTCGTGGAGCGGCCGCTTCCCGAGACCTCTCTCCGGGAGCTCCTCGGGCTATGGGTCGCGGTCGACCCCGTGCGCGCGGCGGCCGTGCGCGACGTGCTGGTGGCGGCGGGTCGGCTGCGAGCATGAGAACGGTCGGGCCGCTTCTTGGCGCCGCCTCCAGGCGGGGTGGACGATCGGCCCCAAGCGACCGGCAGGTCACGGCGCGTCGGTAGCGGCCTCCCGTCGTTCGGCGCGCTCGGTCCGGATCAGGGGAACCTTGCCTGTGGGACCTCGATCGACCGACCCCACGACGCGAACGGAGACCGGAACGGCGGACCCGTGCTCCGCGAGCGTGCGCTCGAGCGAGGCAGCCAGGCCCCCCGCCACCCCCTCATCGCTCGGGCCCACGAGCTGGACCTCGAGCGTGCCTGAAGCCTCGTCGTGGATGACCTGCCAGGCTCGCGCGGCGACCTTGTCGAGCAGCTGATGGAGGACGATGGGGTGGAGCTTCGCCGTCCCGCCGTCGCGGCCCGGGAGCGAAAGGGTTTCCTCCGCGCGCCCCTCGATCGCCTCGATGAGGCGGAATGGGCGACCGCACGGACATGGTTCGGCCGACAGGCGCACCTGGTCGCTCAGCTCGTAGCGGATGAGCGGGAAGGAGCGACCGAAGAGCACGGTGACGAGGAGACGCTCTCCCAGGACGCCCGCCGGTACCGCCCGACTGTCGCTGTCGACGGACTCGACGAGGACGAGGTCCTCGAAGACGTGCAGCCCGCGGTGGGCCTCGCATTCCGCCGCGATACCGCCCGTCTCCGTCGCGCCGTACTGGTCGAAGACCCGGCACCCCCAGGCACGCTCGATGAGCGTGCGCGCGGCCGGGCTCAGCATCTCGGCACCCGTCTCGACGATGCGCGGAGCGATGCCGAGCCGGCCGGCGATCGCCTCCTCGGCGAGCATCACCGCGATCGACGGGTAGGTAACCAGGACTTCGGGTCGCCACCCGTCCAGGCGGGCGGCCAGCTGCCGGATCGGCGCTGCCGCGTCCAGGCGGAGGGTAGGCAACCAGAAGCGTGGCAGGGTGGCCCCCGCGCGGGCCGACATGTGGAAGGTGCTCCGCGTCGTTACCGTGGCGACACGCACCCGCCGCCTGAGACTCGCCCCCAGCCCGGCCCAGTCCGAGCCGCGCCCGAAGGATGTAAGGACCATGCGCCACTCGTCGGGGTCGAAGATGAAGATCCCCCGACGGCCCGTGCTGCCGGACGTCGCGCTGACCCAGTAGCGGCCGAGGTACGGTTCCTCCTTCGCCTCGACCACGTGTCGCTCGACGTCTGCGCGCCGGACGTGGGGGTCGTTGACGATCCGATCGAACTCCTCCATGGCCTGCTGCTTGGTCAGGATCGGTAGCTCGTCGATCGGGCGCCCCTGCAGCCCGGCGTGGAACACCGAATAGAACGGCGAGTGCTGGACGGCGTCGTGGCGCAGACGCGCCAGCGCCCGCGCCTGGAACGCGAGGAGCCGCTCGCGGGACCAGAGGTCCCGCGCCCGAAGCCGCTCGCGCAACCGGAGGAGACGCACGAACTCGAGCGCCTGGCCTGGGTTCATCTCAGCGAACCTTGCGCAGCGCGACGACTGACCCGTACAGCGCGGTTCGTTCCCGCTCGGTCAGGGTGGCGCTGAGCGCAGCGTCGACGACCAACGCCCCGTCAACCGGTGGCCGCGGTCCGTGACGCAGCGCGGAACGCACGAGGGCGCGACCGTCGGGGACGAGGACCCGCTCGAGCTCTCGCCACAGGCGGCTAAGAGCATCCTGGGGAAGCCAGTCCGGTACGTTCGAGAGGTCGACGGCTTCCAGGGAACCTGGTGCGCGGCCTGCCAGGACATCGACCACCGAGCCGCGCGCGAGGGCAACGACGTCGACGGCACGACGGAGGGTCTCGAAGCTCTCCGGCCGCAGCCAGGGCGACTCGACCGCGGAGCGGGCCGCTTGGCCCGTGACGATCGGCATCCAGTATGGGTTGTCGCGGATCAGCACCGTGCTCATGAGCCTGGAGACTCGCTCCTCGATCCCATCGAGGAAGCGCTCCTGCTGCATCGCCTCGCGCTCCTGGGCGTTGAGCGCCACCGAGCGAAGGAGGATGCCGCCGCCGGCGAGCCGGCGCGTCAGGGGGTTGAAGAGTCGTCGGCGATAGCGGCGCTCCCAGAGCCCACCCTGTGACCGCGCGTCGGAAACGGCCACGATGGCCGCGAGCCCGGTCGAGCCGACGGCCCGTCGGACGATCCAGCCGAACACTCCGATCGCCACGCCCAGGGGGTTGTGTCCATGGAGGCCGACCTCGAAGATGCCGACGTGGCGATCCCAGTACCTGCGGACCGAAGGCGCAAGCACAGGCCGAAGCCTCTCAGCGTAGATGGCCCGGACGCCTGGCAGGCGGCCCACGCCGAAGAGCTCCCATACGGTCGGCCAGTCGAGCGTCCCGAACGCGGCCACCTTCAGGGCGATGAGATGGAGCTGCGCGGGGTTGACGTCCGCCGCCACGACCTCGGAGGCCCCGGCCAGCGCAGCGTCGAGCGCCTTGTCCCCGGCCGAGCCGATCGTGACCACCCGGTCGCCGGGAGCGACCTGCAGGCCGGCCGCATCGACCTCGTGGTCCTCCCGGACGCGCGTGAAGACGATCCCGCTGCGCAGGGCGCGGACGCGCGCCGTCACGGTGGTCCGAGCGAATCGCATCGCTGGTTCCGACCTCCCCGCGTGCTGGCGGTGGGGGCCATCTGGGCGGCGGCGGAGGCGCTCCTATTCGTCGTCGTACCGGACGTCTGGGTCGGCCTCGTGGCGATCCGGGCCCCCCGGCGCGCGGCGGCCACCCTGGCGAGCATCGTCCTCGGGGCGGCGGCTGGCGCCGCGCTCCTGTGGCTCGCGGTCGCCGCCGGGTTCCAGCTCGGCCCGATCATCGCCGCCCTGCCGGGTTTGTCAGCCCGCGACGTGGCCCAGGTCGAAGCCGAACTCGGCACCCAGGGCTCCCTGGCCTTCCTGAACGGCCCGCTCCAGGGTCTGCCCGTCAAGATCTACATCCACGAGGCGTCAAGGCTGGGCACCTCGCTGCCTGAATTGCTGCTGTTCGTGGCCCTCAATCGGATCGAACGGATCGCCCCGTTCACCATCGTCCTGGCGGTCGCGGGCACCCTCTTCAGCGGGTTCGTGGATCGGCATCGGGTCCCGGTCACCGCTGGCTACCTCGTCTCCTGGGCGGCCTTCTACGCCTGGTACTTCGCTTCCCGGGCCGCCTGATCCGCGGAGGGGGGAGGCTCCGGAACCGGCACCGTGGGGTCCCGAACGATCGTGGCTCGTTTCCCTCCGCCGCCCCGCTCCAGCGTGTCGACGATGGTCGGGTAGATGCGCAGGCCACCGCCGAGCGCGGCGCGCAGGCCCCGGGACAGCTCATCGGCCGCGGCGGGCGACCAGGCCGGGCCGGGTACGACCTGGAGCTCGACAGCGTCAAGGGAGCGCTGGATGAGCCTGTAGGCGACCATCGCGCCCGGCCGGCTCATGAGGGCGCGATAGGCGGCGTCGAGGAGGAAGCCCGCCGAAAGACGCCGCCCGTCGGCGAGGAAGAAGCCGTCGTTGGCCCGTCCCTGGAGGGCACCGAGCAGACGGCTCGGGCGGCCACAGGGACAGCCCGGTCTTTCGATGAGCGCGAGATCGCCCTGTCGATATCGGATGAATGGCATCGCGGTGTTGTGGAGTTCGGTACCCACCACCTCGCCGAGGCCCACCGCGGCCCGGTCCGATCCAGCCTCGAGGATCTCCGAGTAGACGATGTCCTCCATGAGGTGGTATCGCTTCTCGGGACATTGGGCGGCGATGCGCGTCAGTTCCTCGCTGCTGTACTCGTCGCGCACGGGGCAGCCGAGGATCTCCGACCACGCGTCACGCTCCTCCTGGGTCGAGAGTTCGCTCGAGACCGAGACCCCGCGCAGCCCAAGCGCGCGCATGCCCTGCGGGTCAGCCGCGAGCAGGTCACGGAGGACGGTCGGGTAGGCGGTGAGGAGATGCGGTCGTGTCCGCCGCAGCGCGTCGAGCATCGGGCCCGGCGCGTTGGCGGTGGGGATGAAGATGAGGGGGAAGATGCCCGGCAGCTGCGGCGTGGGGTAGGGGGACGTGTAGATGTAAGCCTGGCGGTACCAGAACGGGTACCCACCGCCGGCGGCCCAACGGAGGAGCCGTTGCGTGGCCACAGCGTAGGCCCAGTTCCGGTCGGCGCGGTGAGCGATCACCATCACGCGGCCTGTCGAACCCGAACTGGTCGAGAGCAGGCAGCGCTCCAGCGGCGTGTCGCGCGCCACCGAGCGGTCGGGATAGCCGCCGGCGATCTCTTCCTTGGTCACCGTCGGCAGGCGCGTGAAGTCGTCCCACGTTCGCAGCGCGCCCGGCCGGTACCCGACCGCCTGGTACTTGTCGCGGTAGAGCGGGACCTGCGCGTACGCTCGGTCCACCAGCCGAGCGATGCGGCGCAGCTGCCATGCCCGCGTCGCATCGGGTGCCCGCCATTCGCGGCGCTTGTAGAGCGGCATGGCCGCCATGGCAGCCACGAGATTGACCAGGTACTCCCGCGTGGTGAGGCGTCGCAACGTCACGGGTGGACCGCCTCTCCCTTCGCCGCGGACGTCTCCGGGTCCAGGGCCGCGATCGCCGTCCCGATCTGGCGCGTCGCCTCTGCGATGGGCGTGGCCGGGTTGATCGACAGGGGGGCGCCGATACGGACCCGCACGCGGCCACGGCGCCGCGGCACGGCGGTGCCCTTGGGCAGGATCGCGTGGGTGCCCGAGATGTGTGCGGGCACGATGGGAACCCCGAGCCCGGTGGCCAGGAGTCCGATGCCCTCCTTCATCTCGCCCAGGCGGCCGTCCAGCGAGCGCGTCCCCTCCGGGAAGACGAGCACGTGCCACCCGTCTTCGACGAACTCGGCGATGCGATCGAGGGCCGCGCGGACGTGGGCACTCCGGCCGAATGGGAAGGCCCCGGTGGCGAGGGCGACGATGGGCCCCAGCGGGCTGCCGTCGAAGAAGTAGTCCTGGGCGGCCGCGATGGCGAGGCGGCCCCGCACCCTCGCCGGGAGCACCGCCCTCAGGCTGGGCACATCCAGATGGCTGGAGTGGTTGGGGCAGATCAGGAAGGGCCCCTCGAGCGCGGCCAGGTGCTCGAGACCCTCAACGGTCGGTCGCGCGAGGAAGCGGACGAGCGGACCGGCGACCAGTGCGTCGATGAAGGTACGGGCCGCGCGCGCGGGCCGGGAGAAGGCCCAGCGCGATGGCTCCGGCGGCGGCGCGGCGCCGATGCGAGAACGGACGAGGGCGGCGAGGTCAGCGAGGTCGGACGCCCCGGCGATCTCGTGGTCCTCGAGGGGAGCCTGGAAGACTTCCTCGATGCGCATCGCCAGGGTCACGCTCGTCAGGGAGTCCATGCCGAGCTCCTCGACACCGCTACTGGGATCGAGACCCCTGGGCTCCTTCCCGGTCGCCTCGGCCAGGACCTCCGAGACGAGTCTCGCGAGGCGCGCCTCCAGATCGTCCGGCGGGCCTGCCCCGCTGGAAGCCGGGGCCAGCATCTCCGCGGTCGGCTTGGTCTGTGTTCGCCCAACGATCCCGTTGCCGCCGGCCCCACCCTCCCTCGACCGATCGTCAGCGACCGTGAGATACCAATCGATGGCCATCCGGCGCTGGATCTTGAGGGTGTGGGTGCGAGGAAGGTCCGCCTCCGGCCACGCGCGCCAGTCGCGCACCCGCTGGTGGGGCGCGAGGGCGCTGTTGGCGCGCCGGAGGGCTTCGTCCACGGCGGCCGCGTCGAGGTTCTCGCGCGGCACGACGACCGCGGCGATCCGGCCGGCTGGGGCTTCGAACGCGACGGCCGCCTTCAGCCCGCCGACGTCGACAAGGGCGCGCTCGACGTCCTCGGGATAGACCTTCAGACCGCTCGGCAACGCGATACGGTCGCGCGTCCGGCCGAGGATGACGAGCTCGCCCTGGCTCACGGTGGCGGCGTCGCCCGTGTGGACCCACCCGTCTTCGATTGCCTCGCTGGTTGCGGCGGGATCCTCCCAATAGCCGGACATCACGTTGGGACCGCGTGCGAGGAGCTCCCCGTCGGGCGCGATGCGGACCTCCATGCCGGCCAGCGGCGCCCCCACGGTCCCCGGGCGTCGGCTGTCCCGGGAATGCCCGGCGATGGCTGCGCATTCCGTCGCCCCGTATCCCTGCACCACGCGGACACCCATGGCCTCCCAGGCCAACTGCAGCTCGGGTGGCAGGTGCGCGCCGCCACACGTGAACAGGCGCAGGTCGCGCCCGAGGCGCATGAGCACCGTTCGGAAGAGCAGCCGGCGCAGCGGGAAGGGCAGCCTCAGCGCTATCGCCCGGACCTTCCGGAGCCGCTCGGATCGGCGCTCTCGCCGGGCCCCCGCCTCGACCCCGTCGATGAGGAGGCGGAGCAAGTGGGGCACCAGCGTCAGGGCGGTGATGCGGTCGCGGCGGAGCACCTGGGCGACGGTCGACGGGGTCAGCGACGCCAGGAAGGTGACCTGCGAGCCGGACAGTATGCCGTACAGCAGCGGGACCATCTGCCCATACATGTGGGAGAGAGGGATGAGCGCCAGTGCCCGCTCGGGTCGTAGGCGGCCCGACGTTGCCGCGATGGCCCGCACGCTGTGGATGATCTGGCCGTGAGTCACGACCACGCCCTTCGGGTCGCTCGTCGTGCCGCTCGTGAAGAGGACCTCGGCCGGCATCTCCGCGGTGACGCTCGGGCGGTCCGCGGGTGAGGGTTCCAGCCGGGGCCCGAGCTCGGGCCCGTTGAGGCGGATGACCGGGAGACCGAGCGATGCGCCCAGCTCGGCGGGGAGATCGGCGCCCACGAGGAGCAGGCTCGGACGGGTGCGCAGGGCGATGCGGCGGGCGACGTCGGCCTGCATACGCAGGTCGAGGGGCACGATCAGCGCGCCCTGCATCCAGGTGGCGAAGTACGCGGCCACCAGCCAGGGATCGTTGGCCGCCCAGGTCACGACCCGGCTTCCCGGGTGTACTCCCTCGGTGCCGAGCATCGCGGCCATGGCGCGACTGCGCTCAAGGAGCGCCTCGTAGGTCCAGCGCTCGGTGCGCCGGCCGCGCCGGATGATCAAGGCGGTTGCCTTGGGGGAGCGGGCGACGGCGCGCTCGAGCAGCTCGACCAGCGTCTCGCCGGTGGCCTCGACGAGGTCGGGCGGCACCGACGGCCCGACGATGAGTGCACCTGCTGCGAGGCCTTCGGTGGTCATCGGGCGATGCCGCCGACAAGGAGCGCGTAGTAGACCAGGGGCACGGACATGATCAGCGAGTCGATCCGATCGAGGATCCCCCCGAAGCCAGGCAACAGGGTGCCCGCGTCCTTGACCCCGAACTCCCGCTTCAGGACCGACTTGAAGAGGTCGCCCCAGATGGCCCCCACCCCGACGATGAGCGCGAGCGCAACCACGACGTGCGGGGCGATCCCGGGGAGGATGGGCAGGAAGAGGCTCCACCCCGCGAGCGCCCCCAGGAGATTGCCGACCGTGCCCTCGAGCGTCTTGTTGGGGCTGATCGTCGGCGCGAGCGGATGGCGGCCGAAGGCCTTCCCGACGGCGTAGGCCCCGATGTCGGATAACGCGGTGGCGGCCCCGGTCGCGAAGAGGATGGCCGCCCCGTGTTCGAGGTCACGCACGAGCAACGTCCCGTGGGCGAGCAGGAGCGGCAGGTACGCGAAGCCGAGCGCACCAAACGACAGGTTGCGCATGCCCTGGCGGACGTCCGCGCTGAGGATCGGCTGGAGCGTGCTCACGAGGAGCAAGATCGGGATGGTCGCCAGGAGGGCCACAGAGCCGGACAGGGCCAGGGCGCCGGCGATGATCGCGTAGGTGGCCAGCAGGAAGCGATGGTTCGCGGGCAGCCCCGTGAGCCTGCCCCACTCCCGGAGTCCCTGGAGCGAGAGCACGGTCATCAGGATCGCGACGGTGAGCGGTCCGCCGAAGGCCGCGAGGGCGAAGACGGGAGCCAGCACCGACCAGCTGAACCAGCGCGCGAAGAGCGTCCGGGGCGGCGCTCCCCCCGTCCCCAGGAGGGCCGCCGCGGCGACGGCGGCGAGGGTGAGCGCCAGGAGGATCGCCAGGACGGCGGAGACGTACGCGGCTTCCTCCGCCTGCCAGGGCGGGACGAGCAGCTCAGCGGGCACGGCGGAACTCGGCCATGGTGGCGCGCAGCCGTTGGGCCATCGTGACGAGCGAACCGACCGTCACCACGGTCGCCCCCGCGGCCAGCAACACGGGATCGCCGGTCGCCCAGGCGAGTGGTGCCGCGACGGCCAGCACGATCATGCGGCTGGGCTTGGACATGATGCCGCCGTATTGCCGGGCACCCCCGGCGCCTCGTCCCGCCAGCCCCGTATAGCTGGACAGGAGAGCTGCGATCACGGCGGCGGCGCCGATCCGCGGGTCGACGCCCGGAGCCAGCGCCAGGCCACCGAGGAAGAGCACGTCACAGGCGCGGTCACCCAGCTCGTTCCACACTTCGCCGAGCGGCCGCGCCGAGCCGGTCCGCCTGGCGACGAGCCCGTCCAGCAGGTTGAGCATCAGCCGTGCGGCGGCGAGCAGCGGCACCGCGAGCAGGCCGGGCGGGAACTCTCGCCATGCTGCCAGAGCGAGACCCCCGGCAAGCGACACGGGAAGCGCCAGCAGGGTGAGCGTGTCGGCCGTGATGCCTCGCGCCACCACGAGGTCCTCGAGCGGGCGCATCAGCCGCTGGGATGCCGGCTTGAGCCGGTACAGGCCCATCCCTCCCACGGGCCAGAGCGTACGCTGAGCAGGAAACATCGGGAAGTCGGCGGCGCGACAGAGGAGATGGGTCATGAGCTTCTTCGAGAAGGCGAAGCAGGCGGCCGATCGCGCGGCCGAGCAGGCGAAGATCGCGGCGGCGCAGGCGGGCGTCCAGGCCAAGGCTGCGACCGAGAAGGTCAAGCGGGGGCTCACACCGGAGCGCCTGGCCGACCTCATCATCAAGGCGACCGCCCTCCAGGAGCGCACGAACACCACCCTCCGAGAGAAGGGCTCCCCCTACCGCATCCAGGAGATCTCGGTCACGGCGAGCATCCCGCCCAACATCGGCTTCACGATCGCCCGGATGGCAGACTCCGAAGTCGGCCGGGTGGTCGAGTCGGCCGAGATTCTCGAGCGCCTCGGGGAGGACGCCGTCCTCGACCTCGAGCCGGAGGTGGAGGCTGCGGCGCAGGGCGTGGGAGGCTCGTCCCCCTAGAGCGGGCGCGGACCCGGCCGCTCAGCCAGGCCGCTCGGCGGTCACGTAGACGATCGGCGCGCGCAGGAGGAAGTCGTCCGATGGCAGCGCGGCCAGCTTCTCGCGGAACAGTCCCTCCAGACGGCGGCGCACGGAAGGCCGGAGGCCCTCCACCAACGTCCGATCGTCGTAGCGCAGCTTGTACTCCAAGTAGGACGCGGGCGTAAACGCGTACTCCAGGGTGGCGGGCTCCGCCCGGACGGCGCGGAAGCCGGCTCGGCGGAGCGATGCGGCGGCCGCGTGGGGGGAGACGAAGTCGCCGGCGACCTTCTCCTCGGGGCCCTCGTCCACAGGGATGTCGAGCTCGTCGAGGACGTCCTCGAAGGCCTCGCTCGGCGCGAATTCGCTCTTGTCGACGCACCACGTGACGAAGGCGAACCGGCCGCCAGGGCGAAGCACCCGACGTACCTCGCGATAGACGGGCTGACGCTGCGGGACGAGCTGAAGGACGAAGGAAGAGACGACGGCATCGACCGAGGCGTCCGTGAGCGGCAGGCTGGCCGCGTCCGCCTCGACCCAATCCAGTCGGCCGTCCTGTCCGCCCAGCTCCTCGTCGGCGAGCGCCCGCGCCACCGCGAGCATCCCGCGCGAGAAGTCGACGCCCACGATGTTCGCTTGGGGAAAGCGGCGCGCCGCCGCCCGAGCCAGCACTCCGGTGCCCGTGCCGAGGTCCAGCAGCCGCACGTTTGGAGCGGAGTCGAGCGCCACGACGCGGTCCAGGACCGCTTCTGCGCTTCGGTGGAGCACCGGGGCCCAGAACCGCGCATAGAGCCGCGCTCCGCTGTCGTAGCGGTTTCGCATCGCCATGTCGCGATGGTAGGAGAGAAGTGTCCGACTAGGTGGCACGAGGCGCGGCCAGGCTGGAGACATGGAGAGCGCCCGCATCATCCCGCTGAACGTGGCCGGGCGCGACGCCGTCGTCGACGTGGCCGGCGACCGGATCACCGTCGAGCGGCTGACCCTGATCGATGCCGCGGCGGCCGCCTTCCTCGAGGAACGCTCCGAGCAGGAACGCGTGGCGGTAGCCGAGAGGGCGTTCCGCATCGGCCTGAGCGCGCTGCAGGATGCCGGTCAGCGCGCCAGCGTCGACCTGATGCGCCGCGAATTCGAGGCACTCCTTGGGCAGATGGCAACGGCCAACGAGCAGGCGGCGGGGGCCCTCGATCGGATGCTGCGCGAGAACTTCGCCGACCAGGAGGGCCGGCTGCCGCGGACCCTCGAGCGCTTCCTCGGCGACCGGGGTGCCCTGCGCACCTTCGTCGGAGACCTCTTCGACGAGACGCGCCGTGACAGCGCGATCGGGCGCATCCAGACGCTCCTCGGGCGCTACTTCGACGGCGACGCGTCGCGGCTCGCCCTCCTCCTCGACCCGACGCGCATGGGCTCGCCGCTCAACCAGTTCCGCGAGGAGGTGACGCGGGGGTTCGCCGGCCTCAACGAGAGGCTGGCCGCGATCGAGGCCGCGGCTGCGGCGCGTGGTGCGGAACGCGCTCGCTCGGCGGCCAAGGGCGCCGATTTCGAGGACCTCCTGGCCGACATGCTCGGCCGGATCGCGCGGGGTGCCGGCGATCTGCTCGACCGTACGGCCGACGAGAGCGGGGACATCCTCCGCTCCAGGAAGGGCGACTTCCTGCTCACGGTCGACCCCGGCCTGACGAACGGCGCGGACGTGCGCATCGTCATCGAGGCGAAGGACCGGGCCATCTCCACGCGGGCTATCCGCCAGGAGCTGCGTGAGGCGCGCGAGAACCGCGGCGCGGCCATCGCGGTGGCCGTCTTCACCCCGCAGCACGCTCCCGCCGGGGCAGAGCCGTTCGCGCTCCTCGCCGGCGACGTGTACTGCGTCATCGACCCCGTCGCGCCCGAGCCGGCCTTCCTCGAGGCGGCGATCGGACTGGCTCGCCTGCTTGCTCTCGCCGGCCTGCGGGAGCGCGAGGCAGTGGTGGACGTCGACGCCGTCGCCGCCGCCCTGGCCGAGATCCGCGCGCAGATGGAAGCCATCCGCGGCATGAAGGCCCAGCTCACCTCGATCGGCACGGCCACCAAGACGCTGTGGGACGGTCTCGACCGGCTCAAGCAGGCCGTCCTCGCGCGCGTCGCCGAAGCGGAGGCCCAGCTGCGTTAAGTCGCTACGCTCCTGCGGTTTCGCCGGCCGAGGCGATCGAAGGCCGCTCATGCGCTGGAGCGACGACTTTCCACGATGAGTGAACAGCCGCGCGGTCCGGCGCGCCTCTGAGGGCTCCCCCCGCACGATCTTCTCGGATCGGGCTTCGCGAGCGATCTCACGAGCACGGCCAGCAGCATGGCGAAGGCCGTCAGGACTCCCGTGGGGCCTTGGGCTGTTCGGTGATCGTGGAAATCTGCACTCGAGGCCGCCATGGCGAAGAGCTGAGGATTGTTCGCGATCGACGGAAATCGGCCGCCGCTGACCACCCCGGCCCACCCTGACGCCTCCGCTACCATCGGGGCGTGGGAAAGACGCTCACCCGCAAGATCATCGAGGCACACCTGGTCGAGGGCCGTGCGGTCGTGGGCCAGGAGGTCGCCATCGCCATCGACCAGACGCTCGTCCAGGACGCCACCGGGACGATGGTCTGGCAGCAGTTCATGGCCTTCGGCGTGCCCCGCGTGCGCAACCGCGTGAGCGTGACCTACGTCGACCACAACATCCTCCAGACCGGCTTCGAGAACCCCGACGACCACCTCTTCCTGCAGACCTGCTGCGCGAAGTACGGGGCCACGTTCAGCCGGCCGGGCAACGGGATCAGCCACTTCGCCCATCTCGAGCGCTACGACGTGCCCGGCGAGACGATGATCGGCTCCGACTCGCACACCTGCTCCGCCGGCGCGGTCGGCATGCTCGCCATCGGAGCCGGTGGGGCCGAGGTCGCCGCGGCGATGGCCGGCGAACCCTTCTACGTGAAGATGCCGCAGGTCGTGAAGGTCAACCTCGTCGGAACGCTCCATGCATGGGTCAGCGGCAAGGACGTCATCCTCGAGCTCCTCCGCCGTCTGACCGTCAAGGGCGGCACCAACAAGGTCATGGAGTACGTCGGGCCGGCCCTCGGGGACCTCTCGGTGTGGGACCGCGAGACGATCTGCAACATGACCCAGGAGCTCGGGGCGACGAGCGGCCTCTTCCCCTCCGACGAGCAGACTCGGCGCTTCCTCCGCTCGCAGGATCGGGAGGCCGACTGGCGGCCGCTGGCGCCCGACCCGGACGCCGTCTACGACGAGGAGATCGAGGTCGACCTCTCCGCTCTCGAGCCCCTCATCGCCATGCCCTCGTCGCCGGACAGCGTCGTGCCCGTCCGCGAGGTGGCCGGCACGCCGGTCCGCCAGGTGGCCGTGGGAAGTTCTGTGAACTCGTCGTACCGGGATCTGATGGTCGTGGCCGAGGCCCTCCGCGGGAAGCGCGTCCACCCGGACCTGCACATGACGCTCTCCCCGGGCAGCCGCCAGATCTTCCTCAACGTCCTCAAGACGGGCATCTTCACGGACGTCATGCGCGCCGGCGTGCGTGCCCTCGAGATCGCCTGCGGACCGTGCATCGGCATGGGCGCCGCGCCGCCGTCGAAGGGGGACAGCGTGCGCAGCTTCAACAGGAACTTCCCGGGCCGCTCCGGCACGCCCGACGACCGGGTCTGGCTCGCCTCGCCGGAGACCTGCGTTGCGACGGCCATCAGCGGGGTTCTCACGGATCCCCGGTCCCTGGGCGACTACCCGGAGATCGTCGAGCCCGAGCGTTACGAGCTGTACACCGAGGGCTTCCTGCCGCCGGCCGAGGATCCCGCTGCGGTGGAGATCTACCTCGGCCCGAACATCGTGCCCCCGCCGCCCGTCCCACCGCTCCCCGAGGACGTCCGCGGCGAGGTGCTCCTCGCCCTCGGCGACAACATCTCGACCGACGGGATCCTCCCCGGTGGGAACGAGATCCTGCCCCTCCGCTCGAACATCCCGGCCATCAGCGAGCATACCTTCGAGTACATCGACCCGACCTTCCCGGCGCGTGCCCGCGCCGCCGGCCAGGGTGTCATCGTGGCCGGCGAGAACTACGGCCAGGGCTCGTCACGGGAGCATGCGGCCATCGCCCCGATGTACCTCGGCGTGCGCGCCATCATCGCCAAGGGTTACGCCCGCATCCACGAGTCGAACCTCGTGAACTTCGGGATACCGCCGCTGCGGTTCAGCGACCCGCGCGACCATGCCCGGGTGGGGCAGGGAGACGTGCTCCAGCTCGCCGGGATCCGCTCCTCGCTCGAGGCCGGGTGGCCCATCCGCGTGCGCGACGTGACCAAGGGCTTCGACTTCGAGGTCGTCCACGCCCTCTCGCCGCGCCAGCTCGAGATGCTGCTGGCGGGAGGCCTGTCGGCCTGGCTCCAGGCCAAGTGGTCGCGCGATGGGCCCGCAGCCGGTGCTGTCGCGCCGGCCACGGCGGGCAGCTAGGCGCTCACATCCCCATCGCGCCGGCGGAGCGGAGGGCCTCGCGCGCTTTCATCGCGTCGTCGACAGCGAAGGCCAGGCGGGCCCGATCGCCCATCGACTGGAGCACCAGCACGCCCTGCAGGTTCACCCCGGCGTCTGCCAACGCCCGCGTCAGGCGGGCCAGCGTGCCCGGCTTGTCCTCGACGTCGGCCATGACCGCTTCGGCCTCACTGAACTCGCAGTTCGCCTCCGCGAGCGCCTCGCGGGTCGCCGCGTCGTTGTCGGTGATGAAGGCGGCGACGCCGACGTCACCGATCCCTCCACCGCCCACGCCGCGGATGTCCACGCCCCGGCCGGCCATCGCCTCAGCGATCCTGGCAAGGGTCCCGGGCTCGTTCTTGAGTTTCACAGTGAAGAGGTTCATGCCCTGTTCCTCCTGTCCCCGTTCCCGAACGGCGGTCTCCCGTCCGGCACGCCTGGACACCGATTCTAGGCGCGCTGTCACCCCTGACCCGTCAGCGCGATCCGGATGCGCTTGTTGATGCGTCCCTTCGACTCGTACCCGGTCACCCGGATCGGCCCGACCTCGGTTGTGTTGGCGACGTGCGTGCCGCCGTCGGCCTGAAGGTCGAGCCCGACGATCTCGATCGTGCGGACCTCGGTGATCCCGGCGGGGAGCAGGTTGATCTTCGTCCGGATGAGATCGGGGATGGCGAACGCCTCGTCGCGTTGCAGGACCTTGACGCGCACCTCGCGGCCCGCCGCGAGGGCGGCG
>Ga0209521_10001689_pt1 | contig 17978 bp, 14 predicted proteins | sample Rifsed19ft4_FD_184016 | JGI IMG/M metagenome (GOLD analysis project Ga0209521, IMG submission 184016) | Soil microbial communities from Rifle, Colorado, USA - sediment 19ft 4 (version 2) | ecosystem: Environmental > Terrestrial > Deep subsurface > Rock core/Sediment | place: Rifle, Colorado...
TGCAGATAACTCCTCCGGGAGAAAAATCTTCTATCCGCCCGATTATGTGCAGGAAATAGGATACGACGTACTCTTTTTCGGAACAGGCGACAGGGAACACCCAACGAATGAAGATGTGGTCGACAGGTTATATGCTGTAAAGGATAATAATAACATATCTACACCTTTAACAGAATCTAATCTGGTTAATGTCACTGAAGATTTGCTGCAGTCATCCTCAACTACTGAGAGTGAGATAAATGATATACTCTCAGAGCTGGCAAGTAATAAGGGCTGGTATATAAAACTGGATGAGGAGGCAGGTGAAAAGGTACTTTCGCCAGCCTCAGTCTTCGCTAAAGTAGCGTACTATACAACCTACTCCCCTTCAGGTGACATATCATTAGAAGCATGTCAGGCAAACAGGGGTACAGCACGCGTGTATGCTGTTGACTATTTGACTGGTGAGGCTGTCTTTAATTTTGACACAACAAATGATTCAGGATACTCAACAGAGACGAATACAAGGGCACTTGGAAATGAGGGAGAGGTTCTAAAAAGGAGCGACCGGTTTGATGCTATTGGCAGTGGAATACCATCCGGTGCTGTGATAATTATTAATGAAGATGGAGAATCTGCATTGATAGGTGTAGGTGGAGGACTTGAAATACCAGAGGTTCAGACCGGACGTACAGCAATACGCCTTTACTGGATTGAAAAATAGGAGGAGAGACGACTATGTTAAAAGTTCTTTTATCGGGAGTTCTAATCTTATTATTATCTCAACCTCTGTTTGCTGAGGATAAGGAATTCAGTATTTATCAGGGGATGATATCATCTGCAGGTAAGATTCCCAAATTCATCATTGTAAATGAGAGAGAAATTACCCTTGCAAGAGATATAAAGGTAATGGACTCAAAAGAAAGAGATGCCACTCTCTCTGATCTTAAAACTGGTAAATGGGTTTATATAGTATCAGAACATACACCAGATGGACCGGTTGCTAAAAAGATATATATCATCCCAAAACATGTAAGTAAGCGGGATAAGCACAATTATCCTTTCATGGAAAAAGAGGAAAAGGCAAAACACAGATAGAACATTACCAGACAAATGGATACCCATCATCTCCTGATGATGAAGTTAGTGATTTTATAAATCCATTGCCATTTGAATCTATAACCCATATATCTGTCCAGGGTTCTTCTGCCACATTAGATTCAATAGCTATATTATTCTCATCTATCCAATACGGTGTCCCGTTCCATATTCCGAATTCTTTATTATTAGCGTCTGTGTTTGTCAAATTAGTCTCTAAACCGGTATCAAGATCAAGGATATGTATATTAACAAAAAGGGGTTCACCTGGAGAGTAGACAATCTTTGTGGGCTTCTCATAGGCGATCTTCCTTCCATCAGGAGACCATGCTGCTTTCCACCTGTCAAGATTATCTATGGTTTCAGTGAGGTTTTGTGATTTATTGCCGGAAAGATCTCTTAAGATTATATCGCTCTTACTCTCCCTCACTGAAGTATAAGCAATCATCGAACCATCAGGCGACCACGCAGGAAAGAGATTGGTATATAAGTCATCTGTCAGGCGTATCTCCTCATGGGTCTCAATATCAATTATAAATATATCCCTCTTATCCCCTGTTGTATTCTTACAATATACTATCCTTCTGCCATCCGGAGACCAGTCAGGCCAGACCCCATCTGTTAGCCTTGTGATTTCGCCCGTTCGGGAGTCCTTTATCCATATTGCATCTACATAATCCATGTTGGAGTGAAATGCCATCATTTCCCCATCAGGGGATACAACAGGATGGGTATAAGTAATTTCAGGATCAGGATTTGACATTAAGACCTTTAAATCATTCCCGTCCATATCCATTGAATATATCTCAGAGGAACCATTTCTATCCGAGACAAAATAAACCCTGCTACTTATTACCTTTCCTATAACACTATAATCCTCATCACCGAGTCTACCCTTATAAACAATGATAAAACGTCCGGGTGAAACATTATCTTCTGGAGTATTTATGACAATATCCCCTGTAACATCGCCTGGAAGGAGTGCGGTCTCTCCGGATAATGCATACAGGGCAAGCCTGTTCCTTGTCCCTGAAGTTGAATCATAATATACCTCAAACACACCTTCACTAACAGGCTCAGTGGATATATTCTTTATCTTTAATCCCCCTGTCCTCTCCTTTATAACTGCAATCTTCCCCCTGAAGAAATATTCAATAAGCCCTGATACATAGGATACAACCCTTGGAATAATTATCTCAGAGTAGTCTTTATAGCAATAAGGATCGAGATATGCAGTATACTTTGCCCTGTCCTGATTACCAAAAGGTTCAAATTCTGAGTGGAGTAACCCCACGGCTGCCAGATGCTGGATATCTATCCCATCCGAAGTCCTTCCTGTGTAGTACTGGACAATATCGTTCTGTCCATCCTCTGCTGTGATATTATATGCCTCTATACTTATCTGTTCAGGATATTCATATTTTTTAAACACTGTACCTTCACTGAAGAAATTATGGTTAACATATTCTGCAAGACCTGGCAATCCAGAAGTTCCATTATTATCCCAGAAGTCAGAGACCTTATTAAAAGATACAATTTCTTCAGTATCTGCTATCTTTTCAACCATCCGGCCTGATTCGAGATACCCTTCAATGTATAAACCCTTAATTAGTCCATGCCATATATGGTCATATAAGAAGTCATTCCGTGTGTGTGCAGGAACACCCATATCTTCCAGGATATGAAGGTTGTGTCCGAGTGAGAAGAACATAAGGGCAAAATAATGATCCCTCTCCTCTTCTGTCTCTGCTGTAAGTGCATTATAAAAATATTCACGCGTGTCAGGCCACGCAAAATAGTTATAAGGATATATATTGGATGTCCTTCCTTCTACCCTGTCAATGGCAGATGTCCCATCAAGATTAAAGCTCGGTTCACACAGGGAAACCGCAGCGCAAATGAACCTGCCGACATTACTCTGTTCAGCAGGTGGATAGAAAAGGGCTAAAAAGTCAGCAAAAACTCCTGCACCATTGTAGTTGTTGTCGAGCCCCTTATTTGATACAGGATCAAGGAAATGGTGCTGGGACCTCTCAGTCGGATGGTCTTCTGCCTCGCTCCCGGAGATTATTAAATATCTGCCATCGTATTCTCTCCCATATCTGGTCGGATATCCCCTGCGGAGTGTTTTACCGGGTACATTATTATTCCTCTCTATCTCATTCTCCGGTAGTTCTTCAGAAATATTTCTGTGAAATGTAAACTTACCAATAATACCATCTTGTATATCTAATTCTTCTTTCAGATACCTGTCCATCTGCCCATTTCTTATAACATTATCTAAAGCCAGTATGGTAATAGTTGGATGTGTATAATTACTTCCAAATCCATATAATTCGCTTGTAACAAATATTCCGGATATTTCCAGAATAATAATTAAAAGGATTAATCTCCTGTGCATTGCAGCCCTCCTTTAGAATTTTTCAATCTTCCAAATACCATATATATCACGGACAAACCAGATATAATGTGTAATACCATCTTTGTTTACCCTCGCCTTTGCCACGTTATCTTTAAGTGATATCAGCTCTATATCACCCATATTGGAAAATATCTCTGAGATTCTATCACCGAGAAGTAAAAACTGTTCTTCATATCTCAATCTCGTTTCAGGAGCAAAAAGTATCAGGGCATCTTCAATCTTGTATGAAACCAGGTCATCCTTCAGTCTTACCCATAGCTCTTTCAACAGCCCCTCAATGTCTTCCCTGGCAACTCCTGTGAACCCAAAGGAGTCTTCATATTTATTGCCCATTGCATCAGCAGCTTGAAATTTAATGGTATAAATACCAGGGTCACTTATAACAACCCTATGCTTCAAAGCACCATCAGAGACAAGCACTGCGGGACCAGGCCCACTTATATCCACATGATATCCTTCGAAAGGAATTTCAAGAGGGTTCTCTACAACTACTTCTATCTCTGCAGGTACGATGCCTGCCTCTTGTGCATCTATTCTTACTTTCCTATCTTCTGTCTTTGACAATACTACTTCAATAGAATCAGTAAGCAGCGTTCCGGAAGGGCTAACCATCTCTGCGGTTATTGTATTAATGCCTTCAGAAAGCTGGACATCATTTGCAATAAAGTGATCTTCATATATCTGTGCCGGAATACCATTCACCCAAACACCCGCATCCATCGTGCCACTTCTAATAATCCCTGAAACCAATGTCTCTTCTCCAGGGATATTTTCCCCATCCGCAGGTGAAATAATTCGTAAATAATTTGAAATCCCTTTTAAAGAAAAGTTATTGGTAAGGATTGTTGTTTTACTGTTATACAGACCTGCATTTACATTAAGGCTTGTTCCTTCGTACATATCCTTGTATGCCTCAACAACAAAGGACGTCCTTGGTATACCCATGATAATATAGATTCCGTTATTATCCGAGATCGCATTAAGGGATGTATCCTTTACAGATATTTTTACATCTGATATTGGATTACCCCCTGTATCCTTAACCTGTCCTGTCAGGGTAAATGTGTCTGATGTATTTACAGGTAAGAGTGTTATATCTTGTGTGAATGGAATATCACCACCTGGAAAGAATATCTGAATCTTACCTGGAATATAATCATCCTTCTCAGCGAGTATGGTAATATCTCCACTTCTAACGCCGTTTATTCTGTAAAATCCATCTTTATCACTTATTGCTGTTATGTTGTCAGCGCCATCTATGATTTTAACTGCTGCTGATGAAACAGGCAGGTCTAATATATTATTTAGTATCTGTCCTGATATTTCACCGGATTCTGAGTAAACATATATCAGATCAATATTGTGTTGAGCTGAGTTACCCACCCTGTCATAACCCTTGATCGTAATATCATTGTGTCCTGGAGACAGATCTGCATCAGCACTGAACATCCCATTTATTACCGGAACTTCTCCTGATGGGATAAAATCTTTTATCAGGGTAACCTTATCAACCTCAGGGTCATCCACAGTCCCTTTTATTATCTGTTCTGCTGTTGTTACATACGCCTCATTTAGTGGTTCCAGGATATTTATCACAGGTGGGACTGAATCTATCCTCAGGTTTATCTCCTTGACAATACTAACACTGGCTTCATTGGTCACAACTATAGATAGGGTGTTCAGGCCCTCTTTCAGAACCATATAACTATAGTAAAATCCATTCTCATTATAAGACATCTCAGCACCATTAATAGTCACATTGAGAGGCAGATCTTCATAATCGAAGGCATAAACCTGCACCTGCTCGTAGATATACATCCCTGGCAGTGGATTATTAAGAAGACTGTTTAATTCACTATTTACTGATTCAAATTCATCATAGTAGTATCCACATACAGGCTGCGACTCGCCAGGTACTATACATATCGCATCGATCACAGGACCTTTATCTTCTTTTATATCAATAAAGGCCAGGACTTCCTGATCCCAGCGGAATTTGACCTTCTTTGGATTATAGAAAGATATCTTAATTGAAGGTGTCTTTTCTCCTGGTGAGATTTCTCTATCAGCGATATAAGGGGTCAGGTCAAAATATGGCAAGCCCTCAGAAGTATAGCCATCAGGATTTGAGACTGTCACATCAGGGGTACTTGTACCGGTAATTATGATCTTTAAGGGAGTAAATATAGGGATGTCCGAAATATTAGTAGCTGCCATATTGAGCGTGAGTGTGTTGGTCTTTGTGTTAAAGATCGGCGATGTAAATTCAAGTTTTACCTTTTCGTCGACATGAATCTCTGTTAATTCTGCATAAACAATATGACTATTCAACATCAGGATTACAGAGAATATCAGTACCTTTCGTATATTGTTATATCTGCTGAAAATAAATAACCCTAATAATCCCCCTCCAAGCAGGATTAAAGAAGATGGTTCAGGTAATGGACTTGATGACTCAACTACATCATCTATGGCTGCAACTGAAAGTTGTTCATCATCTTCATCAAAGAGCATAAAGTTCAATGTGGCCTCTGTCCCGGGAGTTATATCAGAAATATCTGCTGAAAATGAAACAAACCCTCCTGTTGGTTCCGATGCAAGAGGTATATCAAATATCCCCTCAATACCTGCGTTTATACTTAGCTGAAAGAAGTCAGGACCAAAGGAGGGAAATTCAGGATCTTTAACGTCATCAGGACCTACATTATCAAAGTAATATCTGAAGGTGATAATATCCCCAGTAATAATAAATTTTTTAGATATTGAAGTTATATATAAGCCGTCAATACCACCTGTACGCAATATTGCAGCCCCGTCCTCTATGTTTATATCCCCATCCGTGTCCTTGTCCCAGCCTGATAATCCATTACTGAAGTCTCCATTTATAATAAAACCCTGTGAGGGTGTTACATAAAAACATGCCGAAATAATTGAAATAAAGAATATTACTGTTAAAATCCTATGCACTTTCTTCCTCCTTACATTATTCCTTCTTTTCATATTCCTTTTTTTCTATTGACAAATATCTCTAATTATCTTAATTTTTAAGCATGACAGAATTTGGAAAGATATTATTCCCTACTGATTTCTCTGAATCTGCAGAGAATGCCTCAAGGTATGCATTGTCCCTGGCCAAAAAGTATGGAAGCAAAGTCTATGTAATCCACGTAATTGAACCTTTTACCTATACCACTGAATTCGGGCTTGATTTCAGTGCTCAATTAAAAGAGATGGAGGCCTCAGCAAGGCGGTTACTCGATGATGTTGCGGCCTCCATCAAAAAAAACAATCTCGATGTTGAAAGTGTCCTGATAACAGGAGAACCCTTTGTAGAGATAATCAAGTATGCCAGAAAAGAACAGGTTGATCTTATAGTCATGGCCACCCATGGCCGTTCAGGTATTGAGCATATGCTCATGGGAAGCGTTGCAGAGAAGGTCGTTCGAAAGTCCCCCTGCCCTGTCTTGACTATTAAAAAGAGCGGTCAGACCTTTACTATGCCGTAGCTACCCCTTTATTTAATACTTCAATAAATATATCAACAACATCAGGGTCGAGTTGACGCCCCTTCTGTTTATTAAGTTCCTCAATAGCCGAATCAGCAGGCATTGCCTTACGATAAGGCCTGGGGTTTATCATGGCGTCAAATGCATCTATCATTGCCATTATCCTTCCCTCAACAGGGATGGCCCTTCCTGACATTCTGAAAGGATAACCATTACCATCATATCTCTCATGATGATACAGTACATAAGGTATAACAGGCCTGAGAAAGTCAATCCTCATGAGAAGACTTGCACCAGTTTGTGTGTGTCTTCTTATCTGCCTTATCTCCTGTAAAGTCAGTCTTTCTGCCTTGTTTAAAACAGACTCAGTAACACATAACTTACCAATATCATGCAGGTGTGCCCCTATTTCAAACTCCTCTATCTTCTCGCGTCTCCAGCCGAGCGCCTTTGCAACAGCAACTGCGTATCTTGAAATCCTTACTGTATGACCTGCTGCAAACAAATCCCGCATCTCGATAAACATTGATAGCCTTGTTATGATACCAAGATATCTTGCCTGCAAATGTCTGAATCTCTGGAACTCATGTGCCTCATATAACATATACATGGCTTTACTGTTGTCTTCGTCCTGATAAACATGGTCTTCCTTGCGGTTGAACAGAGAGTGGAGACTGGGATTCTGCCTGTTCTTAATCCTGATGCATAAGTAACTTATATAGCGTTTCAGAAAAGTATCATCTATATCCATCTAAAACTCCTTTTCCAATTTTAACACGTATATACTATTTTTGAGGTTGTTTAGCAGTGGTGTCACTCTTTACAGTAATATAAGGTCTTACCTTATCGAAGAGTATGTCCCCAATCCCGTTTACCTTCTTCAGGTCTTCAATCCGCGCAAAAGGCCCGTTCTTTTCCCTGAATTTAACAATGGCAAGCGACTTTTTCTCGCCAAGACCCGGGACTGCGGCTATCTCTTCTGCAGAAGCGGTGTTGACATTTATTACTGAGGCAGCATTCCTGGAAGAATTTTCTATTGCCTCAGCATGTGTTAGGGGAGGGGTAAGGTTGGATATACTTAACAATAATAATAACCAGCTTGCGGTCAATAAACCCTTGATCATAATCTCACCTCCTTTCTCTTTTTGATTTTAATCAAACAAGTAAAGCAACTTGGGTGCCATGAAAATAATAAGGATAATTTTGTGGAATGAACTCATTATTTTAAAAAGGGAAAATCCTCTTACCTGCTAAACTATGCACAATGCCTTATCTCTCCCTTATGCACATAAATGTGTACTTGATAAAGCAGAATTAAATGGATAAATGTGCAAATATTATTTTTTACGTCAGCCATTATTTGGTTTATAATGCAAAATGAAGATGGAGGATATATGAAGGATAAAAAGAGAGGGAAAGTATATATTGTTGGGGCAGGTCCTGGCAATATAGGACTAATCACACTTAAGAGCAAGGAATGTATCGAGGATGCAGATGTTATTATCTATGATTATCTTGCGAATAAAGAGATACTCTCTTATGCCAGACCTGATGCAGAACAGATATTTATGGGTAAACATGGCGGCGGCCCTGTCATTACCCAGGATAAGATAAACAGGATCATGGCAGCAATGGCCAAAAAGGGTAAGACAGTCGTAAGGCTTAAAGGAGGCGATCCCTTTATCTTTGGAAGAGGTGGTGAAGAGGCAGAATTTTTAGCTGACAGAGGGATACCTTTTGAAATCGTCCCGGGTGTAACCGCTGGAATCTCGATCCCTGCATACGCCGGTATACCTCTTACACACCGGAACTACTCATCTACTATAGCCTTTATTACCGGACATGAAGACCCTTTGAAGGAAAAGAGCTCAATAGCCTGGAACAAGATTGCAACAGGGGTTGACACAATAGTGATATTTATGGGTATAACAACCCTGCCATCCATTGTTACTAATCTTATTAAGAACGGCAGAACTCCTGATACACCTGTGGCAGTCATCCAGTGGGGGAGCACAAATATCCAGAAGACGGTTACTGGTACACTTAAGAATATTGCAGCAAAGGTAAAGGCCGAAGGCATCAGACCTCCAGGTATCATTGTTATTGGTGAGGTAGTTAAGCTGAGGAAAAAGCTGATGTGGTTCGAAGGGATGAATGATCTGAATCCACGCATCCTATATACAATCTATAAAACCGGGATTCATGGAAAGAAGATACTGATCGCTGCAACACCAAAGGGTATTTGCAGGATTCACTTTGGAAAGGAATCATCCTTTATTAAGGAATTAAAGGCTGATTTTCATGGTACTGTTATTCAACGTAATGACAGATATTTTTCGCAGATAATATCTGATCTTGAAAATTACTTCAGAGGTTCTGCAACAAACTTCACTGCAAAGATAGATTTGCAGGGGACAACCTTTCAGAAAAAAGTCTGGAGGGCACTCCTAAAAATACCATACGGGAAGACTGTATCTTATAAAGAGATAGCAGAGATGATAGGACAACCAGGGGCATCAAGGGCCATTGGTACAGCCTGTGGAAAAAATCCAATCCCTATAATAATCCCCTGTCACAGGATTATAAGCTCTGATGGGAGTCTCGGCGGATACAGCGGTGGCCTTGATATCAAGAAAACATTGCTTGGCATTGAAAAAACGACACAAAGGACAATGAAAACGTCATTGCGAGGGACGAAGTCCCGAAGCAATCCAATAAGGTGAGAGGTAACACTCAATGCGTATGAAATCCCTCACCATGTGAATGACCGCCTCCGGACAACTTCCTTTTCAGCCTTAATCTGCTTTTCAATGGAGACTCCTTATCCTTTTCAGGAGTTTCCTTTTGATGGGTATGAGGTACTGATACATCTTTATGCTCATCAGGATGTCCATCATGTTTTAATTCATGGACATGTACATCAGGTGTCTCCTCATGAAGATGCTCATGCCCATGCTCATGAGCATGCAAGTGGACATGCTTATGCTGGTCTGGCCCATGTATATGGAGATGGGCATGAAGAAAACTTTTTATTATTCCTCTATGCTCTTCATCCATATCTGCGACGTTGAGCATATCGTGGAGCAGCTCATGTGTCTGAAGTGCAAGTGGAAGTTCAAGGCTGTTAGCCTCTAACAACTTCCTGTCATACAGTATTTCAGATGCCGGCCCATCTGCTACAATCCTTCCATCAGCCAGCACCAGGCATCTGTAACAGACCTCGAGGGCTATATCAAGGTCATGAGTACAGAGGAGGATCGTCTTATCTGACGACTTCAACCATTCTATCATCTTACGCCGGCTGAGCGGGTCCATATTAGTTGAAGGCTCATCAAAGACCAGTATCTCCGGCTGGTATGAAAGGACTGTTGCCAGTGCCAAACGTTTTCTCTCACCAAAGGATAGATGAAACGAAGGACGCTCTTCAAAGCCTGTAAGTCCTACCATTTCCAATGCACCCTTAACACGCATATGGATCTCATCCTTAGATAACCCCAAGTTAAGAGGGCCGAAGGCAACATCATCAAAGACAGTGGGGCAAAACAACTGGTCATCAGGGTCCTGAAAAACGATACCAACTTTTCGTCGCACTTCTGTGAGGTTTTCCCGTCTCACTTCTATCCCATCTACTATAACCTTTCCTTCATTGGCCATTAAAACCCCGTTTAACAGGCTCATGAAGGTAGATTTTCCTGCACCATTGGGACCTATAAGTGCAACCTTCTCACCATGACCGATTGAACTGGAGATCCCTTTAATTGCCTTATGCCCATCAGGATAAGTAAAGAAGACATTATTAACCTCAATAGCATTCTTATTCCCCATCTGAATCTCCCTTCCCTTTAATACCAACCATCCACTGCTGTATTAAAAGATCCGGATAATTCTCCGGCGATGATAGCTCCGATTACCATTAGTACCAGTGCAGCCTTAACAATATCTTTCCAACCTGCCTGAAATACTACCATTGTGTGAAACTCTCCCTGATAACCCTTTGAAAGCATGGCCTTATAAACCCTCGACGTCCGCTCAAAGCTCCGTACAAGCAATGTCCCCACAAAGTTACCCATGACACGAAGGGTCTCCATGTTTGTCTTCATAACAAATCCCCGGCAACGCATTGCAGTATCCATCCGTTTCATCTCTTCAATAAACACAAAGATATAACGATACGTAAATAGCAGCATCTGCACAATTACCTTAGGACAACGGAGACGCTGAAGGGCTATCATGGAAATATCAAATCGTGCTGAACCAAAGATTGCATAAGTAGTGAGCACAATTGTAATCGCCTTAATAAAGATCAATGTAGCCACACGTAAACCCTCCCATGCAAATGGGAGTTTCCAGATATAGAAGGCGGCATCGGCTGGATAAGAGAACGGCATTATCACAAAGAAGGGTGCTAAAAAGAAGACAACCCATTTTATTCCGTTAACTATAAAGTGAAATGGCAGATTTGTTATCTTAAGGAAGATCGATGCTGTAATAAGCGCAATGAACACAAGTGGAATTGACTTAAGGATTGCTACCCCGAATATAAATATGCCAAGTGAAAGAATCTTCAACCGCGGATCCCAGCGGTGAATCGATGTCTCTAAATGGGCAAATCTGTCTATGTCAAGTGGCATGGTGATGTCCCATAGGTGTTTTCTGAACCTGGCCTGCAAGTATCTCTGGCTTAACCTTCGCAAGGAAGGCTGCACATACCCCTACAACTATCCCTTCGATAACCATTACCGGTACATGCGCTAACAGGGCATATCCAGCAGTAGCAACAAATTCCTCACCTGTTGTTACAAGTGCCAGTGCTAAGATTAAACCTGATGAGATAACACTGACAGCAGCAGCAATTCCGCCAAAGATAGTCTCGCGCCTCGGGGTTGAAGGAAATCGATGTCGCAACCTCCATATAAAATATGCAACTAATCCACCGCCACCCAACATAACACTATTAATACCTATTACTGTCACCCCTCCGTGACCAAAGAGGATAGCCTGCAATATAATAGCCAGCATTATGGCTGGAAAGGCCCTTATTCCGAGTGTTATTCCCACCAGACCATTCAGGATGAGATGAATGCTTGTAAATCCAAATGGTATATGGATCAGTGAAGCCACAAAAAAGGCAGCAGTAATAACCGATATCTTTGGTATCTCCTCCATATCCATTTTACGAAGTGTGATTGCTGCAAGAGCAGCAGTACCAACGAATCCAGCCGTCAATACCGGCGCAGAAAGGATACCCTCAGATATGTGCATATATTATGAACCCCTGTTTATTGATTTTTTCGTGCCTTAAAATAGAGCGCTATACCCATTATCCCGAATATATAACCGATACCCCCAATAATCTCGGAATAATATACGCGCTCTTTACATTCAGAGAATCCCCTTAATAATGGACTTATACCCTTTTCAATCCCTTTCTCTATCATTACCTGCAGCTTTACCTGTTCTATTTGCGAAAAACTGGCCACTTTTTCTTTTTTATTTATATTACCTTCTTTATCTTTTACAGTTGATACTACTTCCGCAATACCCTTAGATTTGGAACCCCCTGCATCAGGAAGTTCACTCCCCGGTAAAACCTGTTCTGTCTTATGTCCAAGGCTTGCATTCAAAGATATCCTTAAATCAGTCTTTTTAGGGATATTAAAAGAGAATTTACCCATGTCATCCGTCTTTCCGCCCAACAACCTTTCCCCTGACTTATTGTCAAATACAGTAACCTCACTGTTCTTAGCCTTTTTCCCATCGGCAAAATACCCTTCAACAAATACCTTTGAACCTTCTACATGAGCGAACATCTGTACCTTATGGGCATAAGAATATTCTTGAGGTATAAGAAAGCTAACAGCAAAAAATAATAAAAGAAAAGTAATGAAAGATAATCTGATATGTTTTCTGACCGGATTTATCATAAATTTCTTCCTCTCCAAAGATCAAAAAATAAAAAAGCCATATAGGCCCCTCCCTTAGGGTTACAGGCCTACATGGCCATCATTGAAAAGAAAAATTTAATATTAATAATTGAACTAAGACTTCTATTACTGTCCTGATAGCCCCTCTTCATGAGGGTCATTATAAAATTCTTATTTTAGATAAATCTATCATCCAACTCGTGGAATGTCAACAGGTTTTGATTATTTGATTATTTCATGTTGTACGTCTTTACCCACAGTACAGCCCCGATTTCTACAGGATACTCTTTTCCGTCATGTTTCATTGTATTCTCATCAGTATTAAGGGCTGCAAACCCCCACCATCCTGCCTTTGGCATTGCATATGTAAAGACACCATTGCCGTCAGCCTTAACTACCTGGGTTATCATAGGGTCAGCAGGTTGTTTTATTTTGGCTTCATCATTAAAGTACTCCACCTCAACCTCTGCAAATGGGACGGGTTTGCCATTCACCTTTACTATACCCTGAAAAACATTACCTGCCCACAAACCATAGGGTCTTGTCAAAGGGGCAATCTCGGTCTTAAGACCTACCTCTGCATCCCAGCCTTCTTCCATGCTGAGTGCATTTACAATGACCTTTGTATAGTGGACTATAAAACTCTCTTCAGCAGGTTCCCAGTATGGCTTTGGCTCTACATAGAAGATATGATCGCCAGGATTCTTAATGGAATAAGCAGCTTTAAATGCCTTGAATGTCTCTCCTGCCCTGTCTTTAAGATTGACTTCTTTAAGCTCATCCAACAGGTTGAGCTTCCCCCCCCCAACCATGACCCCAAACTGTGCAGGTTTCTCCATGCTCATCCCCCCTCCCTCGAAGGGGTGATAGAACCTGACATCAAGGTTCACCTTTTTATTCTCTTCCTGTGAAACTATATCGTCAGAAGGTATAATCATCTGGAAATGTGCATCTGCATTGTTCCAGATGTGTGAAGAAAGGATCATCATTAATAATACAGCTATCCAGACCATCTTTTTAAATCCTGTTTTATTCATTTTGCTTTCTCCTTGTAGAAAAATTTAATTAAAAATTCATCTGTGCCCGCACACCATATACGGTTATCGGGTCAGTATCAGCATCTCCCCCTGCATTAGTAACCAACTGAAAATCAGGGGTAAGGGTAAAGTGGTCGCTGAAACCTAATTTGTAATAGACTTCAAGATGGGTTTCATTCCCTGAGTCAGTTACCGCATTAAAATATGTACTATCCTCATTATTAAAGAGAACTCCGTATGCCAGGCCAACCACATCGTCTCCTCTTCCCCAGAAGGAACCACTCAGGGAGACTCCTCCGCTGATTGCAGCCTTAACAGGATATGATATCTCATCTGGGTTAACAACATTATTTCCATCATCCGTCCAGAATTCAACATTACTATCCTGAACTCCATATCTGGCAAATATACCTATGTCATCAATAATCTCCTGATCGAGGCTTATGCCATATGCAGTATTTTTTCTTATCTTATCAGGATTGCCAATATCTATATAATTATCCCGTGTATCATATATAATATAAAATCTGTAATTTCCTTCCCTTCCCAGGATGTTTGGTTTTATGTTTACCTGTCCTGCCCCATATGGATCCTCAGTTATATCCTCAAAACCAGAATTGACGCCGTTCGCAACTGCTAATGTAACATCCAACATGTCCGCAGGGCTGATAGAAAGTATCATCCCTGGTGCATAATAACTATCGAGTTCAGGAAATATAGACCCTGCATAACGGCTAAATAGACCTGAGATGAACTGGTCAGTTTCATCATTTGCATAGGCATTATCATCATGGCAGCTATGTACATCCAGCTTACCAGCCTTTAATCCAAGGATCCCATCAAAGAAGCTCCCTTCAAAATATGCCTGGGATACAGAAGGGGTAACAATCCCGCCACTCTCAGTAATATTGGCATCATAATTTGGGACAGAAAAAAATGGCTCTACACCACCAATAACATTTACTCCAGCGCCATCTCCTGCCTCAAGTGCAATGACAACCTTCCCTGATGGACTTACCGCCGCTTCGAAGTTTAAATCAAGTGTATAAGTGTAATCAACTACATCCCCATCATTAATATCAGCAACACCGCTTGCCCCCTGAATTATTGATGTAATGCCACCTGTTATGTTTAGTTTACCTATCTCATGAGGGATTATGTGGCTATCTCCTCCCTCGTCAGGGTGTGCAAATGCCGGAGGGCTAACAAGGATGAGGTTTAGGAATGATAATACTGCTACTGTTATTACTTTGATGCTTTGCAAAGATTTTGATTTTGTAATCATCTTTCTTCTTCTCCTTTCTTTTTTGTTTAGTCTCTACTGCAAAAAAAAACCATGAAAGTTTGTTCCCCCGTCATACTGAGCGGGCTGAAACCTCCATGGTCTCTTGATTTAAAGAACCCTGCAATAAAGTTGCCGGATTCACATATGTTGCAAGTAAACTGTCTTGTACTGCCCTTCTTCTGGAGGACAATTTACCCGACAATAAAAAAGGCCATAAAAGTCAACCGCTACATGCGATTTATTGACCTTCATGGCCTTAATTTTATCTTGCTATCTGACTTTTTTCCTGAAGAGGTTCGCCTCTTCGCTAATGTTTTAAAGTAAACACTATAACTTTAAATTTGTCAAGAAAAATTTGATCCCTGTCTTATAAAGATGTTGACCTAAAAAAACTTTAATACTATCATAACGTTCTATGGAGGAAACCCCATGAGAAAAAGTTTGTATACCTTCTTACTGACCCTTATCGGACTCAGTCCTTTGTTCTCTATCAGTCTTTCGTTTGCCAAAGAACCATCACAGGAGCTTCTCCTGATAGCAGCCAGCCAGACACAGCCCGGAAGCAAAGAACCGGAGGGGCTTGAGGTTGCCCCTTCGGCTACCGTATCCATTGGCTGGGATGTCACCCTGTCTTCAAAGTACCTCTTCTACGGGATTGATTATAGCGATGGCAAACCAGTGGTCCAACCTGAGGCCACCTTCTCAATCAAAGACATCTCCGCAATTTTCTGGTTTAATTACGACTTAGATAAAAAGGAGGCTAATGAACTTGACCTGTATCTCCAATATAGCCGTGAGATTAAAGACTTCTCATTCACTACAGGATATGCACATTATAACTACCCTCACAGGGAGGGATGGGACCCTTCCCAGGAGGTCTTTATCGAGGAGGCGTCCTGCAATGCCCTGTTAAACCCGTCTCTCGGTGTCCATTACGATTTTGATGCCGGAAATGGCACCTACTTCAAGCTTGGCATGAACCATGAAGCAGGGCCTTCTCTCGGGGCATTGTCTCTCGGGATCAACCTCTTCTACATGGACAACTACTATGAGAATAGCGGATTCCCATCAACAGAACTTAATGTAAACAAGGAATTTTCATTCGGGTCTCTTACCATAACACCGTCGGTCTCTTATTTCCTATCATGGGACAACGGAGACTTCCGGGATGACAATGCAGTTTCCGACACCTGGCTCTTTTCCATCAATATAGCCCAGACCGTTTACGAACGCTGATGACTCTTCTGTAGGACACCTTCCGACAGTGCCACCCTGAATCTTGACAATGCAGAGAATCTCGGATAAGATGCGCCATTAGTTGAATGAAACCATGAAAGTATCCCATATAATTAAATCCGGTATTCTCCTCCTTCTTATTATTTTCACCTTCCAAGTAACCGGCATGACCTGCGTCGGTGAAGACGTTTCACCGAATGCCGCCGCTGCACAGGGCGAATGTCAACTTAAGGCTCCCTGTAAAGATGACGGTGGCACTACTCATTCCAGCACTGTCTTTGACGAACACCATTGTCCATGTCATCTCAGTTTTTCTCAGTCTCCCCCCGAAACAATCGCCTCTTATCAAACGATTGCATTACTCTCAGTCAGGACCGGCGTCCCTTCTGTCAAGGGTATCTCTGTCGGCATCTTCCAGCCTCCCAGAGTTCTCATCTAAAATAATTATGTCTTAACACAAAGAGGCCAGGGCTGGTTTCGGGAGTCGTGGATACAGCCATTTGCCTTTCCCGAAAACTTACTGATACCTATTCCCATTAATAAGGAAGGAGGTCTGATCCTTGATAAAGATGAGGTTCTTAATTTTTGTCTTGTTGGTGATTGTTCTTGTAAGCCAATTTTTTTTAGATTGCAGACTGGCGACGGCTGAGGGAAAGGGGGTATATACCCTGGAAGAACTTATATCAATCGCCCTAAAAACAAACCCTTCCATTGCGGTCTTAAAAGCCAATTTAGAGGCAAGTAAAGGAGATGTCTTATCCGCCTCCGCTTACCCTAATCCGGAAATCGAACTTGAGGGAGGGAACGGCAGCTCTCTCGAAACAAATGATTCAAAGGGTGAGTACTCAACGGGAATAGGGCAGCCCCTTGAACGGCCTGCAAAGAGGAGTTACAGAAAAAAAGCTGCCCTGGCGAACGTTGCTGTTGCAGAAAGGGATTTGGACGACTTCTATCTTCAGCTCAAGTCCGAAGTGAGGAAGGTCTTTTTCAGGCTTCTATCGGATAAAAAGGTTTTTGATATCGCGAAAGAGAACCTGAAAATCGTCAATGAACTGTTCAATACCGTGGATCTCAGGGTAAAGGCAGGGGAGGCCCCCGGGTTTGAGCTTGTAAAGGCAAAGGCAGAGGTGCTCATGGCGGATAAGGAATTGAAAAGGGCGTTCAATGCGATTGCGATCTCAAAGGCATCCCTGAATGCCATGCTCGGCAACTCGCTAAAGGATGAATTTGATATCGAAGGAGAGTTTAAACTCCCTGACAGGAGATATGAACTTCCGGCGCTCTTGTCGAACGCCATGGGAAAACACCCCCTGATCGTAAAAGCAAAAAAGGAGCTGGAGGCAAAAGGCTACTCTCTCGAAATGGAAAAGGCGTCCCTTTTCCCTGACATCACGGTAAAGGGTTTCTTCAGCAGGGAGCTCGATAAGGAGGCCTATGGTCTCGGCATTGCCCTTCCAATCCCCCTCTGGTACCAGAGAACGGGGGAGATCG
>Ga0209521_10001693_pt1 | contig 17961 bp, 22 predicted proteins | sample Rifsed19ft4_FD_184016 | JGI IMG/M metagenome (GOLD analysis project Ga0209521, IMG submission 184016) | Soil microbial communities from Rifle, Colorado, USA - sediment 19ft 4 (version 2) | ecosystem: Environmental > Terrestrial > Deep subsurface > Rock core/Sediment | place: Rifle, Colorado...
GGGAAGAGTCTGCCTGTCTGCCCCGCCAGCACGTTGACCAGTTGCATCTGTGTGCTCGTCATATTCTGCCCCTCGATGGACATGAGTACGGCGCAGACTTCCATGCGGATCTTGCGCGTGGCATTGGTCTTGTTTGCGACGGTCACACGCCCGCAGACAGCATTGGATTGGGGAACCCAATACTCGCTTGAAACGTCTATGCCTTGTAGAGGAGAGTAGTCGAGAATGAGAAAATTCGGATAAAAGCGGCGCAGGGTTGGCGGCAGTGCATACGCCGATGGGTCGCTCACAGACGTTTTCCCTTCGCTGAAGCGCAGGAAAATGCGCACGGATTTGGCGCGTAAGCCATAAGTGGTCCGCAGTGAAAGGGCGGCAGGTTCCCCCCCGCCGAACGCAAGTTCCCAGATATGGTCATTCAGGTAATCAGGAATGGAGAGGCGTGAATCCGCTGCGAGAGTAAGATAGAGCGGGTCGCCGGGAGCGAGTGACCAATCACGCATAGGTTTATTGTATAGGCAGACTGTCAAGAGGTCAAAGGGTATAATTTGGTCTTTGAAACACTCCGATGGTTGAGTAGGGCGAGCGTTTTTCTCGCCTGTATCGAAACCATCGAATAACAAGTAAATAGGTACCGAGAAACAAACATGAAATTGGTGGTTTCGAACCATGGCGCTTCGCGCCATTACTCAACCACCGAGATTGGAATGATACGAGGAGACTTTCATGGGACGCTACTTTGAAGAATTCAGTGTCGGTCAGAAGATAGTTACCGAAAAGCGGACCATCACTGAAAACGACATCATGACATTTGCCGCATTGTCAGGTGATGACAATCGCATCCATACCGACCCGGAGTTCAGCAAGACGACACCTTTTGGCAAACAGATCGCGCACGGGATCCTGGGTCTGGCGATTGCTTCGGGCCTTGCCTGGCAGACGGGCATCCTGGATGGCGCAGTGATCGCGTTCCGTGAAATCAATGAGTGGAAGTTCGTTGCGCCTGTTTTTATTGGAGATGTCGTTCAGGCAGAGATGGAAGTTACCGGGACCAAAGCCCTGCCACGTATCGGCGGAGGCGCGGTCACAATTAATTTCAAAATGAAGAATCAGAAGGATGAGGTTTGCCAGCGCGGCATATGGAATGTGCTGGTGATGAGCAAGCCAAAATAAATCATGACTGACGAAGAAGAAAAAGAAGAAGATAACAAATATCATATACGCCGTTTATTGGATTCAGAGGCAGACACGCGTGCGGATACTCCCGTTGAACCAGAGCAGGCTCAATCTGCAGATCCAGCTGCTACAACACGGGCAGGTACGCCGCGCCGCACACCCACACCTCACATTGCATTAGATAAAGACAACATGCCCCTGCCGCGCCGCGTCGATGAACTTGACATGGACGCTACGCGCGTCTCACCTGTTGCCTATGAACCGCCGAGTCGCCCGAGGAATGCGCAAACGCGACTTGCGCCACCTATTCAACCGCCCGTTTCGGGCCGGACAAATCCTTCTGACTGGAGACGTGGATGGGGAGGCTGTCTCCTGCGCGGGTTGATTGCCGCATTGTTTGGTCTGGTTATCTTCGCCCTGATTGCCGGATCGGGCCTGCTCTACTCGTATTATTCGATTGCGCGTACATTGCCGAGCGTGGAGGATTTGCAGGCCCGTGCCTCCCAATTCGAGACCACGCGCATCCTGGATCGAAATGGGAATTTGCTTTACGAGATACTCGACCCAAGCGCGGGACGGCGCACCTATGTGACCCTCGACAAGATCTCGCCGGTTCTCGTCGCGGCGACGATTGCCACCGAAGACAAGGAATTTTACAACCACCCGGGCTTTGATCCATGGGCGATTTCCCGCGCTTTATGGGAAAACTATCGCACGGGAGGAGAGGGCGGAGGCGCATCCACGATTACCCAACAACTGGCGCGCGCCCTTTTGCTTTCGCCTGAAGAACGTGCACAACGGACTTATTCGCGTAAAGCGCGCGAGATCATCCTTGCAGCGGAAATTACGCGCCGTTATTCCAAGGATGAAATCCTTGAACTGTACCTGAATGAAATCTATTATGGCAACCTTGCTTACGGGATCGAAGCCGCGGCGGGGACCTATTTCGGTAAGACCGCCAACCAATTGACGCTGGCTGAAGCATCCTTCCTGGCAGGCCTTCCGCAATCCCCTTCCGTGTATGATATTTACAGCAACCGCGATGTAACCCTGGCGCGCCAGCAACAGGTACTTGTCTTGATGTTCGGGCTAAGCCAGGTGAATGGATGTATCGAAGTCAGCAACAGCGAGGTTCCCATCTGTGTGGATCAGGTCGCGGCGGCGAATGCGGCGAATGAATTGAAAACGCGCGTTTTCAATTCGCCTGATGTCAATACCCGCTATCCTCACTGGGTCAACTTCGTCCGTTCGCAACTGGAGGAGCAATACGACGCGCAGACCATCTATCGCTCCGGCTTCATTGTTTACACCACGCTCGATCCCACGCTTCAAGACGAAGCCCAGAGGCTGGTTACTGAACAAGTATCCTTACTCGCCGACAAGAACGCTCACAACGGCGCGCTGGTCGCCATCAAGCCTTCCACAGGAGAGATCCTTGCCATGGTGGGTTCACCAGATTTCAACAACGAAGCCATCTCAGGCCAGATCAACATGGCGGATAGTCCCACACGCCAGCCGGGTTCATCCATCAAGCCGGTCAATTATGTCGCCGCGTTCGAAAAGGGCTGGACAGCCTCCACATTGATCTGGGATGTGCCCAGCGAGTTCCCGCCCTCAGGCGATCCGAATGACCCGCGTGAGCCATATCGGCCTGTCAACTATGATGGAAATTTCCATGGGCCTGTTACCGTCCGCACTGCGCTCTCCAACTCGTTCAACATCCCTGCGGTCAAGACATTGGACTTCGTCGGCATTTATGATGATCCAAACACACCTCAGAAAGATGGCATGATCGCGATGGCTGAACGGCTGGGCATCACCAGTTTTACGAGACCAGATTACGGTTTATCCCTGACGCTCGGCGGAGGCGATGTCAGTCTATTGGAACTGACCTCCGCTTATTCCGTGTTCGCGAACGCTGGTAAAAAAGTCGCCCCCGTCCCGATTTTGAAAATTGTTGATTTTCAAGGCAATGTCGTATATGAGTACCAGCCTCCTCAAGCTGAACAAGTCATCCGGCCTGAGCACGCGTTTCTTATGTCATCCATTCTTTCCGATAACGAAGCGCGTTCATGGATGTTTGGCCGAAACTCGCTCTTGAACCTTCCGTTTCAGGTGGCGGCGAAGACCGGCACCACCAACGACTTCCGCGATAACTGGACGTTGGGTTACACCCCAGACCTGGCAACCGGCGTCTGGGTGGGCAATGCAGATTACACGCCCATGGTCAACACAACGGGTCTGTCCGGCGCGGCGCCCATCTGGTCGGCGTTCATGCAATATGCTGTGCCGGTCGTCAGCGGAGGAGCGCCAACCGCATTTGCAATGCCAGGCGGCATTACTGAAAAAGTCATCTGTTCAATTTCAGGTACGGAACCTTCGCAATGGTGCAGGGGCGGCCAGCGCACCGAATTTTTCGCGGCCGACCAGCCTCCTCTGCCGCCTTCGCAGGACTTGTTGCGCCAGATCAGCATGGATACATGGACAGGCTTGATCGCCGGGGACGCATGCAAGGACTTCGTCAAAAACGATTTGGTCATGAACGTCAGTGATAAATGGGGACGCAACTGGTTGAGATCCGGCGCGGGGCGTGACTGGCTTGACTCGCATGGTCTGCCGCGCAATCCATTCTTCGCGCCTGACCGCGAATGTAGCGCCTCCGACCCGCATCCTGTTTTGCAGTTCACCAATCTGAATGACGGCACTGTCGTCACCGAGACCTCGCTTCCCATCACAGGCATTATTGATGTGACGAACGGCGGCTTCACCGGGTGGCGGCTCGAATATGGCATCGGCCAGGATCCATCCCAGTGGACTCCTCTCATGGAAGCAAATCAACGGTTTACTAATCCCGGTTTGATCTATACCTGGGATCTAAGTAACATTCAGGAGAGCAATATTACCTTGCGACTTTATCTCTTCAGCGGCGAAGAATACTATGCGGAACGCCGCGTCTCGATAACCCTCAACCTGCCCACTCCGACTCCACAGCCAACCCTCTCCCCGACTCCGTTCCCCGAAACCGCGGTGCCGACGGATACATCCATTCCCGCCATCCCGACAGAAACACCGACTCCCTTCCCAACCGATACGCCAGCGGAGACCCCAACGCCGTAGTCGTTGAGGATTAAGAATGAACGGTCAGACTCGCGCCTCCATCAAACCCGGCATGACCGTGCTCATCGTCTTGAAACAGGACCAACGCACGGGCAAACTGACCAAAGGCGTTGTAAAAGACGTTCTCACCAAATCTCCGAAACACCCGCATGGGATCAAAGTCCGTTTGCAGAGCGGGGAGGTGGGGCGCGTGAAAGAGATAGTGGGGTAAAACAACCATGCCCACTCTAACTCCACGACAAGCGCTACTGATTGGTTTTATTGTCGCACCGCTTCTCTTTGGCCTAAGTGCATATTTCACGCGTGCAAACCGCAAGCGTATTCTCGCCGCACTCTTGGCCGCGCTGGCATTTGGACTCGGCAATCTCTTGTGGGATCAACTGGCTTTCCGCGTGGGCTGGTGGAGTTATCCCGCGTTTCAGGATAACAACTGGTGGCCGGTCTTATACATCCCTTCAGGACTTGTAGCCGGGGGCGCCTTCGGATTAATTGGATGGCGCGTCACTCGCCGCTATGGGAGGGCGGGGTTCGTTATCTTTATTTTGATCTGGTCGATATGGGGAATCATCCACGACTTTGGTGGTGGGGCCGCGTTCCAATCGAGTAATTTGATGGCATTCGCACCGGGTCCTGTTCCTGTTATCGCGGATGGGATTCTGTATGCCACCTGCCAGTTAGCCGCGCAGGGAATACTGTGCCTCGTCGCCGGGCCAGCAAACGCTGATCCTTTGCGCACATAATACAAAACAAGGAAGATACCTATGATCCGACAACTTGCACACCTTAACTTTGTAACGAATGACCTTTCCAAAATCATTGATTTCTATGTCAATAAACTCGGCATGAGGGTCAAATTCACGTTGAACAATAAAGCAGGCAAACCTTTTGGATATTACTTTGAATGTGGGAATTCCAGCTTCCTCGAGTTTTTCGATCAGGCTATGGCGGCCGAAGTCTGGGGCGGCAAAGTGGAGGAATTGACCATAGGTACGCGTTACAAACATTTCTGTCTCGAGGTCACAGGCCTGGATGAATTTCGCAAAGAATTGAAAAGCAAAGGGGTTGATGTCTCCGAAATTTCAATGGGAATGGACAACTCACGCCAGGCCTGGATTGCCGACCCGGATGGCAACCAGATCGAGTTGATGGAATACGGGCCATCCAGTTTGCAGCTTACAGGGTAAGAAGCATCCATGTACAGGCCAAAACCTCAATCCGAGTTCCGCTACTAAAATCCAGACTGAGGACAAAGCCTCTTTGCTTTTCCGGCCACCCGGTCGTCATCGGATTAACTCTGCGATGCGGTTTCCATCAGGCGTATAATCCAAACGAAGAATATTGAGAAAGGATTACCGTTATGATGAATAATCGCCAGCTTGCCGATACGTTCACCCTGATCGCCAATTTATCTGAGATCAAGGGGGAGGTCATTTATGTCATCCTGGCTTATCGCAAAGCATCTGAAAATTTGATGGGGCTGGGGCGCGAAGCCAGCGAATATTGGAAGGAAGGGAAACTAAAAGAAATCCCTGGTGTGGGCAAAGCCATCGCGGAAAAGATAGATGAATTGCTCACCACAGGCAAACTGGAATTCCTTGAGAAGTTAAAGAAAGAAATCCCACCCAGCCTGGCAGACTGGTTGCAAGTGCCAGGCCTCGGACCCAAAAAGATTGCTCTGATCTGGAAGACGCTGGGAATCACGACTCTCGCGGAACTTGAAACTGCCGCAAAAGACGAAAAGTTGCGCGGCCTGCCTGGCATGGGCGCGAAATCAGAGTCAGCCATTCTGGAAGGCATCGCGTCGCTGGCGCGCAGGTCGGGCAGGATTCCGCTGGGACGCGCCTATCCGCTTGCACAGGAAATTATCGGGACTCTCAAAAAGGTGAAGGGAGTCGTCGATGCGCAACCAGCTGGAAGTCTGAGAAGGATGCGTTCAACAGTCGGCGATCTGGATATTCTCGTTGCGGCAAAAGATTCATCCGCAGTGATGGATGCATTTGTCAAATTGCCTGGCGTGAGTCGCGTGCTGGGTAAAGGGGAAACGAAATCCAGCATCGAATTTACAGACGGCGTGCGCGCGCAGGTATGGGTGCATCCACCTGAGAAGTTTGGGACTGCATTGCAATATGCAACGGGCTCGAAAGATCACAACGTGCAGTTGCGGCAGATCGCGCTCGATAAAGGCCTGTCTTTATCAGAACATTCATTTGCGAAGACAAGAAGTAATGGCGAAATATTTTGTGCGACCGAAGAGGAAGTTTATGAAACGTTGGGCTTGCCATGGATCCCGCCTGAATTGCGCGAAGATCGCGGTGAAGTTCAAGCCGCGAAGGCAAATAAACTTCCAAAATTGATCGAGTTAAAAGATATAAAGGCTGATTTGCAAACACATTCCACATGGAGTGATGGCAAGTTATCCATGCTGGAGATGGCGCGCGCCGCGGCGAAGCGCGGCATGAAGGTGATTGCGTTCACCGATCACTCGGTGAGCCTTGGCGTCACTGGCGGCCTCAGCATGGACGATCACAAGAAGCAGGCCGCGGAGATCAAGAAGATCCAAAAACAACTTGGCGATAGCATCCTGGTTTTACACGCCAGCGAAGTGGAGATCAAAGCCGATGGCACGCTCGATTATCCAGATGAATTTCTGGCCACGCTCGATCTGGTGGTGGCATCGCTGCATACCAGTCTGCGACAGCCGCGCGAAAAGGTCACGCAACGAGTCATCAATGCCATCCACAACCCGCATGTGGACATCATCGGCCACCCCACGGGCCGTCTGATCCCGGATCGTGAAGGTGCGGATTTGGATATGAACGCGGTGCTCAATGCCGCGGCGGAATCCGGTGTGGCGCTGGAGATCAACGCGCATCCCGCCCGCCTCGACCTGGACGATGTGTTTGCCCGCCGCGCAAAAGAGTTGGGCATCCCTATCAGCATCAACACCGACGCACACTCTGAAGCGGACCTCGATATGTTGTTCTATGGAGTTGCTACCGCAAGACGCGCCTGGCTGGAGTCAAAGGACGTGATCAACACCTGGCCCACGAAAAAATTGCTGGACTGGTTGAAAAAAAGAGGAAAATAATGTTAAACCCATTCGGCTCTCAACAAGTTCCTGGATCCTATGTCAATCTGCAAAAACGGATGCTTCAGCGCGTCAAATCAGCGAAGATCGATGATCAGATCTTTGAAGTGGTGAAACAGGCTTATGAGGTTGCATTGAACGAAGAAGGCATTGTATTAAGCCGTCCTGAAAGAAAACGGCTTCTCTCTCAGATTTTGAAGCTGGTGTTGGATGACATGACGAAGAAACTCGATGATCGCTCCAGCTCTGCCTGATGCCTGCCGTTGGATTGGCGGAGGAAGCAAGGAAGATAATATGAACAGCAATCCTCCACACAGAACTAAACGTATCGCATTTATACTCAGTGGCGCGACAGACGCTGTGATTGGCACGGTTATTTTGCTGATTGGTTTTGGGCTTCTACCCATCGATATCGCTGATTATGGTCTTCCACGCTGACTGGTGATTTTGGTAGGAGCATCTATGTTCATCATGGGTGCCTGGATGGCCGCTTACAATTATTCAAGGTTAGATGAGTAATGACAATCTGTCATCCTCGACAAAGGATCATGAATACAGAAGCGCAAATCAAAAAAGAACAGCTTCTTGCCAAATTGAAGGAGATCCGTGCCAGTATTTTGGCAGAGGCTTCTGCCTTATCTGCCGAAAAACAAAACAAGGTTTTTCTCGGCATCTGGTCAATCAAAGATTTGCTGGCACATTTAGCAGGGTGGGACTATACAAATATGGAAGCGGCAAGTTATGTAATGGCAGGCAAACTGCCACCTTTCTACGCCCATCACGACCGCGACTGGGCAAAATACAATGCCATGCTGGTCGCTAAACATAAACGCGATGATATCGAAGAACTGCTTCGGCTGGTAAAGGATACACAGCGACAGTTGCTCGAATATATACAAACTGTCCAACTGAGTGCCTTCAATAAAGATTTCGGCGTCCGCTTCCGCGGTTATAAAGTAACCATTCAAAAATTGCTCGAGGCGGAGATCAAAGACGAGCAAGTCCATTGCCAACAAATCCTTGACTTTTTCACGGATGCAAAATGACCGTCATCAAGTCTCTCTTCTTCCTCATCCTTGTGCCCGGGTTATTGCTCGCCTATTTTCCATATTCAATTGCCGCAACAGATACTGAATTATTCGAGCCAAGCATTCTCAGCAATCTCGCGTTTCCATTATGGCTGATGGGCGCGGCGATGATGCTCTGGTGCTTCTGGAATTTCACGTTCAACGGCAAAGGCACTCCCGCGCCTATTGACCCGCCGAAGGAATTGGTTGTGACGGGCTTCTATCGCTACGTCCGCAACCCGATGTATGTTGCGGGAATCATCGCTTTGACAGGCTGGATACTCTGGTCGCCATCGTTAGCGTTGATTGTTGCACCGTTCTTATTCTTTATCGCGGCGCATTTATTTGTGGTTTCTTACGAGGAACCCACGTTGAAGAAAAAGTTTGGCGCGGCGTATGAGGATTATCTCAACAGAGTCCCGCGTTGGATTCCGCACTTCGATTAATCGTGGAGACGGTTTGATTCGCACAAAGCTGGAGAGTCAGGTCATTCTCCTCAACCAGAGTTTTCGTCCATCCAAGGAGGTCTGACGCGATGTCCCGCTGTTGAGATATTATTCTCCTCAACTTCCTCACTCTCCTCCCATGCCTCACCGCGATAGATCGAAAGGAGCTGGTTCAATTCTCCTGCATGATATATATGGTGAGTGGCAATCAGGAGCACGATTTCATGTAGTGGAGCCTTTTGTCCCCAGTGCAATGGCCGCAGTTCATCCAACTGGTTGTCATCCAACCTGCTCAAATTTGCAGCCCATTTCCTGTGAGCTTCGTCGAACCAAAAGATCAAATCACTTAAATATTGCTCTGATTTGATGATCGTATCGCGCAGTCCATGCGGCCAATCAGTCTGAGCCCAATGCTTCCGTTGGGCATCGAAAGCGTAAGAACAATACACGTGGCTCCAGCCAGCGGCATGTTTCAACGTCCCAAGTACGGACCGGTATCCGCCGCCGGGCACAAACAGGGCCTCTTCCAGAGACAGTCCGCGGAGATTGTCTTTGAACATCTGATAGGCATGGTCAAGCAACTGGATTGTCAATTCCAATTTTGAACTCATCGCGCATCTCCTTGCAGATAAAGACCGAGCGATCAAAAACAAATGGTCTCATGGAAAGTATATAACAAACCATGTTGCAAAGATTAAAAACCCGCGCCCGCGCGCTGAAGACCGAAGCCTACGCCATCTACCTCGCGGCGCGTGACCCGCGCACGCCGTGGTATGTAAAGGCGCTTATCTTTTTCGTGGTGGCGCACACCTTCAGCCCGATCGACCTGATCCCCGATTTCATTCCCATTTTGGGTTATCTGGATGACCTGATCATCACGCCGGGCGGCATCTGGCTGGCGGTCCGGCTGATCCCGCCGGAGGTGATGGAGGACGCCCGCTCAACGGCAGCCACTCGAGCTTGGTCTGAGCGTAGTCGAAGACTGGATAGAAGCGTGGGCATCGTCGGCGCGGCGATAATCATCTTGATGTGGATTGTCATCCTGATCGGTGTCGTTTATCTTTTTTTATCCCTCCAATAATGACTATAATAGAAGAAAAGGAGATTCCCATGATTGGAAAAGCAATGCAAGATGCCTTGAACGAACAGATCAACAAAGAGTTGTTCTCTGCGTATCTGTACCTTTCGATGGCAGCGTACTTTGAGGGGAAAAACCTGCCGGGGTTCGCGCACTGGATGCGTCTTCAGGCAGATGAGGAACGCGAACATGCCATGAAGTTCTATGATTTCATCCTCGAGCGTGGGGGACAGGTTCTGCTCAAGGCGATTGACGCGCCCACAGCAGAATGGAAATCGAATCTCGAAGCGGCTGAGCAAGTTGTCGCGCATGAGGCCAAGGTCAGCGAGTCCATCCACGCGCTGTATGAACTCGCACTCGGGGAAAAGGATTATCCCGCACAGGCGATGTTGCAATGGTTCATCACCGAACAGGTAGAGGAAGAGAAGAGCGCGGCGGAGATCGTCGCCAATCTCAAGCTGATCGAAGAGCGCAACACAGCAGTGCTGATGCTTGATCATCGTCTTGCGAAACGGAACAGCGGGTGATTTCCATTTCGGACCCTAAAGTCAATACTGTTTAGATAAGGGGCACAACGGCGTCAGCGAAGGATTGGGCAGGTTGAGGCCAATTACGATGTTGTGCTCCTTTCAAATTGAACTTTGACATCTTACGTTTGAGGATGCGTGGATTGCGGCGGTTGTTGCGTTTTGGCAATTGTTCTCGGCCGATGTCTTGTAATAGGCGCTACAGGTGTAAAACGTACATTCGCTGGAACTCGCCCGAGGCAATGGGCACGCGGTTGGTGCCAACGGGCGACACACTTCTCGAAACAAGGCTACCCCTGGCCTCACCCCTAATTGCTGACGCCGTTGACAAATCGCACAGGCTCCCGCAGATTCAAAATCGTCAACGGGTCGCAGGCAACGTGCCCCAGCAACCCACTTGTCCATTACATCGTCCATCGCTTCTTGCGTAAAGAGATCCATCGCGATGCAAAGTACTACCCTCAACACCCTCGTCAACTTGCGTTTGCGTAAGCTGTTAAGGTGCTGTTTTACCTCTTGCGAGAGGTACGGTTTTTCAAGACACAACAGACACGATTTTTCAAGACTCTTGAGATACGATATTACAAGACCCTACACTTGTCTACTTGTATACGTTCACTCACAACCCCAGCTTCTCTCCAATAATGTGAGCAATCGTACGAGCGGCTTCAGGGTTTCCGGCGCGGCGGCAATTTTCAATAACCTTTTGTCGCTCTGCAGGACGTGAAATCCAGCGGGTGAGCGTGCGCACCACATCCTGCGGATTTGGCGCCCAAACTCCTGCGCCTTCCTCCTGCACAAAAGTGACATTCCCATCCTCCTGACCGGGTAATTTCGAATACAAAATGATCGGCAGTTCCGCGTTGAGCGCTTCCGCGATCGTCCCAGGACCTGCTTTGGTCACGATGAAATCAGAAGCGCGCATAAAATCTGGCATCTCGCGCGTGAAGCCATAAATAAATATTGGATTCTCCCACTTCTCCGATTCGAGGCCTGCTTTCAAGCGTTGATTCCGCCCACAAACGATGACCAGCCCCAGGTCCAGGCCCGAGGCGTCTATCGCGCGCGCGGTCTTTGCGAGCGGACCCATCCCTTCCCCCCCTCCGACCATCAAGACGATGGGCCTGTCCTCGGGCCATCCGAGTTTTTTTCGCAGCGTGCTTTTTCTTCCCCTGGGCTGGCAGTAACGGTCTGCCACCGGAAGTCCAACAACGCGGACTTTTTCGGGAGGCATATTGCATTTGAGAGCGCGCTGACGCGCGGTTTCAGTGGGAACGAGAATGAGGTCGGCGCGATTATCGTACCAGAGGGCATGAGTGGTGACCATATCGGTAACGACATTGATAAAAGGCGGACGATGATTTCCAAGTGCCTTGAGCGCAAATGTATTTGCCCAGGGGTGAACCGTCACGATAAGATCAGCAGGATGACTGCGAATCAGTGCACGCGCCGCCTGGCGTGCGATCGGCCACATGGTGGTAGTGATGACGCGGGCGCGGGCGCGTCCGTCAGTGGCGTGGAAGCTCGCGCTCCATAACTGCGGGGCTTTGACCATATAAGGATACATCTCTGCCGCGCGGTTGAACGGAGGCGGGGCATAATCCTTGAAGAAATCCACCATCTCTGTTGTAGCTTTGTTTTCATATTCGAGATGGATGGCTTCGATGATGGCTTCGGCCGCTGAGCGATGCCCGCCGCCTGTATCGGAGAAATAAAAGACGATGTGAGGTTTGTTAGGGATTATGTTGTTCATCTTTGTGTTGGGTGGGGTTGAAGTTAGGCATTGTCTGGGTTGGCGCGGCCCTCCCTTGTTCCATTCGTCAAATATAAGAACACAAGGGAATAAACTGCCAGGGCAACACAATACGACAGGATAAAGCTTGCGAGGCCATCTCCCAGGCCCGGTACGAAAGAATGAATGCCCAAGATGGCAAATATATTCAGGACGCCCTGGCCATCTCGAAATGCAAGAATAATAAGGATAATGATGTGGATCATTCCAAATAGAAAGATGCTTTTCGCAAACGCATCGAGATATCGATTGGAAAATAAAGTTCTCATGGCTTATTCCTGAACATTTTGTTCATCCCTGAAATCCCTGTTTATTCGCCAATGGTTGGCTGCCCGGTATATTCTTTTCCGTTTTCATAAATATGCCCGCCCATAATATAGGATGGGACATTATGCAAATTTCTTCTTGTAAAAAGAACCAGCAGGGATGCCTTTGCATAGAGCCGCATAAAACGCAGCCTGCCCTCTTTTCGGACTCGCCGAAGGGAAAGCACATAGAGCGTCTCACGAAGAATCTGCAGCGTAATTCCTTGAGCCACAATCCTCTGGGTAAAGTCATAGTCTTCGCCAAAGGTGAGCGTTTCATTGTAGCCGCCCACAAGGTTGAATACCTTGCGCCTGATGACCGCCAGCGGTCCTGGTGCAATGGAACGATGAAAAACGCTACTGCCCTCCACGAATAGATTCGCCATCAAAGTAAAGAGCGCGTCGCCCGATATCTCACTATCCGGCCGAAACCAGGATGTAAAAAGCATGGGATTTTGTTCTTCTATGAAACACTCGATCCGTTCGATAAAGTAGGGAAGGACGATGCTGTCAGCATCGATAAATACCAGCCATTCTCCGCTCGAGGCCCTTGCGCCTGCGTTCCGCTGGAGAGGCAGGTTTGCCTTTTGACTTACAATCACCTCAAGTTTCGGGAGACTGTTGCCAAAAGAGCGCGCCACTTCGACGGTCCTATCGGTTGAAGATCCGTCAACTACGATAACTTCAAAATCTCTTTTTGTCTGCCTCGTGAGGGAGGTTAGAAGACGTGGAAGAAAATTTTCTTCATTTAGCGCGGGAATTACAATCGAAATATTACTCACGGTTCCTCCAATTTATATCCCAGGGTGTCGCTCATCTTCCTGTTTGGTAAGGTTGATTTTCAGTCTCTTTGCAAGTTCCCGTCGCGTGAGCATGACGCGTCGCCCGCAGCCTTTGCATTCAAGCCCGATATCCGCACCCAGACGCGTGACTGTCCATTCGTAGGAACCGCATGGATGTTGTTTGCGCAATCGCAGATGGTCGTTGAGGCGGAGGTCGGGTAGCATCCTTAGGAAATGAAGGCCAAAGGCTGAAGTCTGAATATTATAAGTTGAATTGTGATAAACTACGCCCGAGAATTTCAGCTAATAAAACTGTCATGCTGAGCACAGCGAAGCATCTTCTTTTCATATATTCTGAGACTCTTCGCCGGGTTTATCCTGACTGGCGAAGCCGTGCCGAAGGGCTCAGAGTGACAAACAGGAGCGGAAAGCATGTCCCAATACGAAACATATTCCATTGAAATCGCTGGCTTGAAGCGCGAGCTGCGTCTTTTTGAGATCAAGCCTGGTTTGAGAATCGCCATTCTCAATATTCTGGGCGATACGGAACTCGTCCAGGCCTGTGCGAAAGAATTGGCTCAAAAACTCAAGAATACCGAATATGACTTGCTGGTCACCGCGGAGGCAAAATCCATTCCTCTGGCGTATGCGCTATCCGTTGAAACAAGAAAACCTTACGTGGTATTGCGCAAGACGTATAAACCATACATGGGCGACGCCCTAGAAGCAGAGACATTGTCCATCACTACGGGCCAGCCTCAGACTTTGATTCTGGATGAGAAAGATATCGAATTAATGAAGGGCAGGAAGGTTGTGATCGTGGATGATGTCATTAGCACGGGTTCCACCTTGCAAGGCATGCACATGGTGCTCGAGAAGGCGGGCGCCAGCGTTGTCCGGGAAGCCGCGATCCTGACCGAGGGCGACCGCGCCCAGTGGATGCACATTATTTCATTAGGGCATTTGCCGTTGTTTACGAAGTAATAAAGTATACAGGTAGACAGGCAACAAGTACACAGAAACCCTGAAGGCACTTCTAACAACTTCAGGGTTTTATGATTAAGAATTGTCTTCGTGTCGCCTTGAGTACCGGTTTACCCTTTCACAATTCCACTTCCCTCAATCAATTTCAACTTCCGCCCGCGTTTCATCCTCTTGATCGCCATTTCCCTCTTCATCGCAGATTTTCGATCTGGCAACTCCTCGACATACACTAACGTTACGGGACAACGCGTCCTTGTATAGCGTGCGCCATGCCCTTTGTTGTGTAGCGTAACGCGTTTCTCAGGGTTAACCGTCCAACCGGTGTAGTAAGTCCCATCTGCGCACTCAACGATATAGCAGTAACAGGTCATCACTTGCGTGGTTTCGGACGCTCCACGAGCGAACCGAAGAGCATCTGGTTGACGCGGTCTCCAAACGACGGCGCGTCTATTTTCTGGGCTTCCCTGTTCAACCATTCGGCAGCATTTCGTTCGTCAAACCAGCGAATGCGGCCCTGCAGGGAATCTTCCAAGCGGGCGGCAACGGCATCACGGTCATTCGCGTCGATCTCATCGCGCAGGCGTATCAGCGACGAGATATAGGCATTGAGCAAACGGACCACATTCTCCCGATTTTCAATCGCAGATTCGCGCAGGGAGGCAACATCATCATGATAAGCGACCCCCGCAGTGACCGTCGCAAACGGGCGCCCGGCAAGTTTGCGTGCATCCTGCCAGCCAGGCTTGTCCACGGTCGTATCCAGCAGCGCCGCGGCAGCCAATTGTGGAAGGGTGTGCAATGCCGCAAAAATGCCGTCGGCTTCAGCAGTATCCATGAACAAAGGCAAGGAACCGAGCAAGGTCACCAGTTCCGTGGCAAGCTCGAACACATTGCCCGGCGTCCCCTGAGGAGCATGAATCGCCATCAGCGCCTTCTCGAACAAATCAGCCCGGGCAGCTTTTACGCCGAATTCTGTGCCATGCAAATATTCCGGGTTGATGGCCGGTGTAAGGCCAACGTAAAATCGTCCCTGGGGAAGAAACTCTTTTGCCCACGCGGCAACCGTCGCCTTCGCGGGAGCCGTATCCAGCACCAATACCCCCTCCTGCAGATCAGGAGCAATGACCTCCAGAGTCTCGCGTATCACTCCAAACGGCAGAGCAAGGATCACGATCTTCGCATCCCTCACCGAAGCAGGGAGATTATATTTGATCTCATCCACGGCCCCCGCCTTCTGTGCTTCCTTTGCAACCTGTGGATCCTTGTCATGTCCCACAAGGTGCACGTTCACACTCCGCGCCTTCAAAGCCAGCCCAATCGAAGAACCGATTTGTCCGAGACCGATAATCGTTATTTGTACTGTCATGGCATCCTCACAAGAAGAGATAACGCGATTATTATAATGCCAATGTCCCCTTACTACTTCACGCATTGATCCTGAATTCGACCCGATTAACAGACTGGAACCAAAATCATGATTAGACTATCGGCGCAGTACCCTATTAAGTGCGAGAACCGCGGACGCCGACCGCGGCTCTCTTGCGAAAGGAGGAGAAGAGAAATCACCTTACTTTCCAAATTTATCATAAGGGACTCAATCGTGCTTGACGAGGAACCTACGATTACCCTACGTTTGCCCCCTATAAGGGGGCAACTAACACTCCTGTAAGAGAATTTGCCTTTGGAAACTCATGAAATCGTCCAACTCCCCAATTTATGTCGGTGAATTGAATGGGACTCCTCTTGGAGACCTGCGCCTCGCGGCCTCGGACTTTGGCCTGGTCGCCGTTGAATGGGCCGAATCTCAGTCCGAGTTTGATGCCCATCTCAACCGCCTCAAACGACTCATCCAGCCAGACAGGCGGAGGATTGCTCCATACGCCAAGGAACTTGGAGAATACCTGGAAGGCAGACGCCGCGCATTCACAATTCCCATTGATTGGACTTTATTTCGTCCATTTCAAAGAGAAGCCTTGCAGGCAACATTCAGGATCCCTTATGGTGAAACACGTACCTACCACGAACTCGCCATTGAATTGGGCAGGCCGAGCGCTTCGCGCGCGATTGGCCGCGCCGAAGCAACAAACCCCATGCCGCTGGTGATCCCGTGTCACCGCGTCATCGGCACGGACGGCAAGCTCCACGGCTATGGCGGTGGGGAGGGGTTACCCACAAAGGAATGGCTATTAAAGATGGAAGGCGCGGTGATGGCATAAATCATTCCACACCTATGCGACTCTAATTCAGATATAATTGGATTATGACCATCATTGCAAAACCTGAAATCCACAAATTCGCGAAACAGATCGCCAGGCGGTTCAACCCGCAAAAGATTATTCTGTTTGGTTCGTATGCCTACGGAAAGCCAACCGAAGACTCGGACGTGGATATTTTGGTCATCATGTCTTTCAAGGGCCGCAACCCTGAAAAAGCCACGGAAATCTGGATGGCAACGAAGCCTCAATTCCCGGTGGACATTATGGTTCGCAAACCCGGAGAATTGAAAAAGCGGATAAAAATGGGGGATTTCTTCTTTCGCGAGATCACAGAAAAAGGCGTGGCGTTGTATGAAGCCTCTCACGCGTGAATGGGTTGAGAAGGCGGAGAATGATTGGGGATCACTTCGCCGCGAAATTCGCGCCCGAAAAAACCAGAATTACGACGCGGCCTGCTTCTTTGCTCAACAGTGCGTGGAAAAATACATCAAAGCGCGTTTAGTGGAAGCGAATGTTTACTTCAAAAAAGTTCATGACCTGTCCTATCTTCTTGGCCTGGCGGCGGAAATCGAGCCGCTCTGGATGTCGTACGAACAGGAATTTCGTTTGCTTACAGATTACGCGGTTGAATTTCGGTATCCGGGTGCGTCAGCCGACCTCGAACTTGCCCGCATTGCCCTAAAGATATGTCAGAGTTTCCGAAAAACAGCAAGGCAAAGTTTGGCAATTTACGATTGAATTGCTCGAATTTCAGCGGCGGGGAGGGATTGCCCACAAAGGAATGGCTGTTAAGGTTGGAAGGGGCGGTGATGGCGTAACAATGCAAAATCACAATGCGTCATAATCCTGTTGTTTGTTATTAATTCAGGAGCTCCCTTGAAACCCAAACACTGGTTTGTTTTTATCATCCTCGGCCTGATCTGGAGTTCATCCTTCCTGTGGATCAAGATCGGCGTGCAGGAGATCGGTCCCATGGCGCTGGTCGCTTTCCGCATGCTGTTCGGAGCGGTCACCGCAGTAGCTATTGGCATGGTTCAAAGAGTAGCATGGCCGCGCGATTGGAAAACGTGGGGCATCTTCGCCATCCTTGGCCCCACCAGCCTGGCCATTCCCATCTTCTTCATTTCCTGGGGCGAGCAGACCATTGACTCGGCGGTCGCATCCATCCTCAACGCCACCACCCCGTTGTTCACCATCGTCATCGCACATTTCCTGTTGCAGGACGATAAGATGACCATACAAAAAGTTCTGGGCTTATTGATCGGTTTTGCGGGCGTGATTATCCTGCTTAGCAAAGACCTCGTGGCGGGCGCGCAAAACTCGGTCATAGGGCAGGCGGCGGTAATTCTTGCTTCCCTCTTTTACGCAGGGAGCGCTGTGTTTGCA
>Ga0209521_10001698_pt1 | contig 17938 bp, 16 predicted proteins | sample Rifsed19ft4_FD_184016 | JGI IMG/M metagenome (GOLD analysis project Ga0209521, IMG submission 184016) | Soil microbial communities from Rifle, Colorado, USA - sediment 19ft 4 (version 2) | ecosystem: Environmental > Terrestrial > Deep subsurface > Rock core/Sediment | place: Rifle, Colorado...
CAGGCAATGCAAGTCGACCCCGCTCCCTATAAAAGCATCGTAGGAGGCAAGCTCGACCACAATAGGTAGTGGTCGGTGGAGTCAATTGAATAACCATGTTCTATTTTGGGAGGAAAATTGACGGTACAGGCTGATATCAAACGGACACAACTATACAACCTTCAAATGGCATTAGGCGCCAGGACGACTACCTTTGCCGGGTGGGAGATGCCTGTCGAGTATTCCGGCATGAAAGAGGAGCATATCTCCGTCCGAACCGCTGTAGGTCTGTTTGACATTAGCCACCTTGGGCAGATAGAGGTCTCCGGCCCCAGGACCCTTGACGCCGTCCAGCTTGTAACCACCAACGACGCCTCAAGACTCACCGATGATCAGATCCAGTATTCCCTCCTTTGCAACCCCTCAGGCGGCATCATAGACGATGTCACCTTATACAGATTTAACGAAAACAGGTTCATGTTCAGTGTTAATGCAGTCAATGCCGATATTGATCTCTCCTGGCTCAAAGAGCGGATCGGAGATATGGCCTCTGTGGTAAATCTAAGCCATGAATATGCTACCCTGGCCATTCAGGGGCCGCTTTCACAGCAGGTATTACAGAAGATATGTGACACAGACCTGGCCCTAATAAAGTATTATCACTTCACTATAAGTAATATCACTAGTATAAAATCAATCGTATCCAGGACAGGGTATACAGGGGAGGATGGTTTTGAGATATACATACCTGTATCTGCCGCGGAAGTAGTCTGGAACAGGATCATGGAGGCGGGGAAGGACCTTGGGATAAAGCCATGCGGTCTCGGCGCCAGGGATTCGCTCAGGCTTGAGATGGGATACACCCTTTACGGCAATGATATATCGGAGGATACGACACCTCTGGAGGCAGGGCTTGAGCGGTTTGTTAAATTCCAAAAAAAAACTTTTCTAGGAAAAGAGGCATTACTGACTCAGGCTCACGAAGGGATAAAGAAGAGGCTCACAGCTTTTGAGATGGTCGGGCGCGGAGTTCCTCGCAGCCATTATCCGATACATGCGGAAGGGAGGAAGATAGGAGAGGTCACAAGCGGGGGACACGCCCCTTCTATTGGAAAGTTTATAGGTATGGGTTATCTGGAGACACCGTTTGCGTCCATAGGGAGTAAGATCAATATAGAGATAAGAGGGAAGATGGTGCATGCGGTTATAGTGCCAACGCCGTTTTACCGGAGGAATAGGGAGTGAAGATCATCGCATTGTTAGGCAGTCCGAGGAAGGGCGGAAATACTGAACTACTCCTGAACTCGACAATAAAAGGGGTTGAGGATTCGGGATTCTCTGTAAAGGTGTTTGACCTCAACAGCATGAATATTCTGCCTTGTCAGGACTGTGGAGGTTGCGACAATACCGGTATTTGCATATATGAAGATGATATGACAAAGATTTATGAGGCCATCAGAGAGGCCGACAGGGTGATCCTGGCCTCGCCGATCTTTTTCTTCGCGCTCAGCGCCCAGACAAAGATGATGATCGATAGATGCCAATCCTTCTGGTGCGAGAAATACCTTCTGAAAAAGCCTGTCCAGGCTGGCAAATACGGTAGAAAAGGGCTGTTGCTCATGGTCGCTGGAATGAAAATTGAAAAAGAGTTTGAATCTTCAGAGTTGACCGCAAAGGTTTTTTTCAGATCTATAAGCGTCACTGAGCATGCAACATTAAGCATTGCCGGTGTGGACGAAAAAGGAGCCATACTCAGGCATCCAACGGCGCAGAAGGATGCATATGAGGCAGGGAAGGAACTTGTTAAAGGAGATAACAGCTGAATGTCTATTGCAGAACAGTTAAAAAACACAAATCTGGTTTCAGAGATCGATGAGTTTATATCAAAGGCAGGAAAGACAGAGGATGCCGACCTTTACAGGGATATGATCATAACGGTTTTTCGCATGATCGATGACAGTGCGGACCGCGGGAACCTAAAGATTGCAAATGTTGCATTAAGGGAGCTTCGCTACGGCTTTAAGGTTTTTAACAGATATAAGGATGTAAAGAAGATATCCATTTTCGGATCGGCCAGGACAGCGTCTGATTCCCCTGCCTACCAAATGGCCGTGGCTTTTGCCAGACGGATTGTGGAAGAAGGTTTCATGGTGATAACGGGAGGAGGGTCGGGAATCATGGAGGCAGCCCAGGGAGGGGCGGGGAGATACAACAGCTTCGGCCTTAATATAACCCTTCCATTTGAGCAGAAGGCCAATCCATATATAGCTGAGGACCCAAAGCTGATCAACTTTAGATATTTCTTTACCCGAAAGGTTTTTTTCGTTAAGGAGTCCAGCGGGATAGCCCTCTTTCCGGGCGGATTCGGTACGCTGGATGAAGGGTTTGAGACCTTGACCCTGGTACAGACAGGTAAAAGTGAGTTAAAGCCTATAGTGTTTCTTGATGTCCCTGGCAGTCGTTATTGGCATGACTGGCGTGACTATGCCGAAAAACATCTCACAGGGTCAGGGCTTATCGCCGAAGAGGACTGGAATCTAATAAAGATCACCAATGATATCGAAGAGGCAGTCTCGGAAATAACCGGTTTTTACAGGACGTTCCATTCATCACGATATGTAAGGGACAAGCTGGTCCTGAGGCTCAAGAAGAAGCCGACAACCCTGGACGTGCAGGCATTGAATGATCAGTTTTCTGATATAGTATCTGATGGAAGGATAATCCTGGCAGAGTCACTCCCTGAGGAGGCCAATGAGCCGGACATACTCCATCTTCCGAGGATTGTATTCTCATTCAATAAGAGGAATATTGGAAGGCTGCGATTGCTGGTAAATGAATTGAACAAGCTTTGAGAAGGAGAGGATATGCCTTATATTCCGCATACTGACCTGGATATCGAGGAGATGCTCCTGGCCATTAAGGCCAGATCTGTTGATGACCTGTTTCGCACTATTCCCGAAGAGTTGAGGCTTAAAAAACCGCTAAACTTACCTACAGGCCTCTCTGAGCAGGAGCTGGTGGCGGAGATGAAAAAGCTCGGCGACAAAAACGCTACCGTTGACGATCACATCTCCTTCATAGGCGCGGGAGCCTATAACCATTACATTCCAAGTGTAGTAAATCACACCCTCCTGCGCTCCGAGTTTTACACCTCATACACCCCTTATCAACCGGAGATAAGCCAGGGGACGCTTCAAGCAATATTTGAGTATCAGACCCTGATCTGCCAGCTCACAGGGATGGATGTGGCCAACGCATCCATGTACGAGGGCGCATCTGCTACAGCTGAGGCTATCCTCATGGCAAGGCGCATAAACAACCGCAAAAAGGTGGTTGTATCCTCAGCCCTTCATCCCGAATACAGGGAAGTTGTCAGGACATATCTCAAGACCCAGCAGGTAACAATAGAAGAGATTATGCACTGCACTGAGGCAGGGACGACCCTTCCAGAGGCAGTAGAACGGCATATTGATGAAGAGACATCATGCCTGGTTATTCAGCAGCCCAACTTCTTCGGATGCCTTGAAGACCTTAAGGCCCTTGGTGAACTGGCCCACAAAAACGGAGCCGTATTCATAGTCGTCATAAGCGAACCTATATCATTGGGACTCTTGAACCCTCCTGGAGAATTAGGGGCGGATATCGTAATTGGAGAAGGACAGTCTCTTGGAAATAGTCTCTCTTTTGGAGGGCCCTACCTCGGCTTCTTTGCAACCCGGGAGAAGTACATGAGACAGATGCCTGGTCGGCTTGTAGGGGAGACCACAGACAAGGACGGGAACAGGGGTTTCATACTGACACTCTCCACCAGGGAACAGCATATAAGAAGAGAGAAGGCCACATCAAACATATGCACCAATGAGGGTCTCTGCGCCCTGGCATCAACTGTATATATGTGCATGCTCGGGAAAAAAGGGATGATGGAGCTTGCCAGGCTGAATCTCTCCAAAGCAGAGTATCTGAAGAAGGCGTTGCAAGGGATTAACGGAGTAAATCTCGCCTTTAATGCACCCACCTTTAACGAGTTCGTAATTGAGGTGGACATGGAGACTGAAGAGCTCCTTAAGGGATTATCAGATAAAGGCATATGGGGAGGGGTTTCGCTAAAGCGCTTCTACCCGCATCTCAACAGGCATATTCTTCTTTGTGCCACGGAGATGAATAGAAAAGAGGATATGGATAAATTTGTTCAATGGTTTTTATACTTTTAGATTAGGCTCAGTAAAGACGTGAAGACCTTAAGTCGCAGATTCGTCCAAACAACAGATTTTTCTTGACCTCTATCACTAAATACAATAGTAGCATGGGGTACCTCCTATCGTTTTGATTTGGCTAAATCTTCGATTGCGTTCCCCATTCCTTTTTACTGACACAAGCTGTAATACATTACCTTAGCACCTTTCCTTCTTGACACCAACAAAAACTCTGTGTTACGGTCATGCAAAATTTATAACAGAAAAGAGTGTTCCATGAATTTTAAACCAAGATGGCTGGCCACAGGAATAGGGAGTCTTCCGATTCTTGACCCTGAAGAGGCTGTATCGCTCGTACTTGAGTATCTGCCTGAGATACCTATCTGGCCTCAGTTGCCCCAGAGAGGCCCTGTTGAGGGAATGGTATGGCAGTACAGCGAGGGAATACCCCGGATACGGGCTGATGTCAAATCCAATAAGATATGGATCGATGCAGCCGGTGACCTGACACCAGAGCTGGAGAGATTCTATGAACATTTCTTCGCAGGCGATGCTGAGTACTTTGCACTGAGCCGGGAATTTGCTCCAGGGTATTATGCCCTGCTGGACAGGCTTAAATCGACACTCCCCAAGGGAATTGCGGCGTTGAAGGGACATATTACAGGCCCTATAACCTTTGGGATGGGTATGAAGGATCAGCAGGGCGGTTACGTTATCTACAATCCCGATCTCTTCGACTCGGTCCTTAAGGCACTTAGGATGAAGGCCGCCTGGCAGATCGAGGGACTCAGCAGGTTTAACCTCCCTGTCATTATATTTATGGATGAGCCAGCCATGACCTCTTACGGTTCTGCATATTTTAATGTATCAAAGGAGCAGGTCATAGAGTACTGGAATGAGGTAATTGACGGGATAAAGGAAAAGAACGGGATATCAGGGATTCACTGCTGCGGGAATATGGACTGGTCGCTCCCTTTTGAAAGCAGGATAGATATTGTCAACTTCGACGCCTACGGATATGTAGAAAAACTGGGAATGTATCATGAGGAGTTGAAGAGATTCCTTGAAAGGGGCGGTATCCTGGCCTGGGGGATTGTACCAACTGACAGGGGCGGCAGGATGGAGGTAGAGTTCCTTGTAAACCGGCTGGAAGGGGCAATTACAGATCTCGTTGCGAAAGGGATTGACAAAAGGGTTCTTTTTGATCAGTCCATGATCACACCAAGCTGTGGGATGGGGTCTCTGACAAAGGAAGAGGCTTTAGAAATTCTGAAGACCACTAAAGAAGTTTCAAGGATAATGAGAAGCAAAAGCTATTAAAAGCATTTTTTCACCGCAGAGGCGCTGAGATACAGAGATTTCTGACACTGATTTACACTGATTCCAATATGATTCTCACTGTGTAAATCATAAACAATCTGTGGTCATCTGTGTCAAGTTAAGCAGTTTCTATGTTTTTAGGAGTTGATAAGTTATGGAAAAGATCTGGGCTCCGTGGAGGATGGAGTATATCGAAAGATGCGATGAGCAGAAGGGGTGCATCTTCTGCGACCTTCCGAAGAAGGAAAGCGACAGGGAGAACCTGATACTCTTCAGAGGGGAAAACTCCTTTGTCATAATGAATAAATTCCCTTATGCCGCAGGGCATTTAATGGTTGCTCCTTACAGACATACTGCTGACCTGAATGACCTTTCAGACATGGAACTAACCGATATGTCGATCAATGTAAGGAGATGTGTCAATGTCCTTAAAAAGGCCATCAACCCTCAGGGGTTCAATGTAGGAGCAAACCTTGGGCGCTCCGCAGGGGCCGGGATTATAGACCATGTCCACTATCACATTGTCCCGCGCTGGAACGGGGACTCAAACTTCATGCCTGTTATAGGAGATATAAGGGTCGTATCGGAAGGCCTGGAAAAGACCTATGATAAACTGTATCCCGTCTTCTTTGAAAAATAATCCCAATTTAAGCCTAACGCCGCCCGCTCATTTTAAGCTCTCCAGATATTCCATCCACTCGATTGGCAACATATGCTTCTTCTTATTATTGCACTCCTTGCAGCATGGAGCCACATTCCCCTTTGTGCTCTTACCTCCACGGATTACAGGGACCACATGATCCATAGTCAGTTCTGATGGCTTGAAATGCCGCTGACAGTAGTGGCATATCCCTTCCGCCAGCCTCCTTTTCCACCACTGGCTTGCCCGTAACTCCCTTGCCTTTTCCTTCTCCCTGACAATCTCGGCCTGTGAAATATCTGAAATGAAATAATCAGTCATATAATGATCCTAAAAACCTCAGTTGGCCACGAATGGACACGAATAAAATTAATAAATTAAAATCCTATTAGGCTTCATCCATTTTTTGAAGTTTTATTGTTTTATAAATTCGTGAACATTCGTGCTAATTCGTGGCTAAGAGTCAACTGCTTTATTAGGGTTATCCGAATACGGCAAGGAATTCCCGGCCCAGGAGATCTCTCTGCCATGACTTCAGTGTTACTCTCATTGTCTCTTCAAGGGTGATCGGCGTCGCAGAAGATATGGCAGAAAGAGATGCATTGGTACAAAGTATTGCCGGATCAATTGCAAGTTCATTAGCTATGCGTGCAGATGCTGCCTTGAGACGCTCAAACCTCTGCAACTCGGCCTCACTCCTTCTTGACCTCTCGACCTTTTCAAACCTGGGACACTGCTCAGAAGGGACACTGTTTCCCTTTTTTATCGCCTCCAGAAGAGATTTGCCATACCTTTCTACAACCCTTTCCGTAACCCCGCGAATATTTCTTAGGCCTTCCAGAGTGGATGGATGGGCCTTTGCAATGTCTATGAGAAGATCGCTTCCCAGCACCTTGAAAGGCGGCCTGTCCAGCTCCCTTGCCTCAGCATCCCGAAACTCCAGGAGCGCTTGCAGAACTGCAAGTTGCCTGCCGTTAAGATCTCTGACCCCTTTTACAGTTAAAACCGAAACAGGCTGGCGAGGTTTGGCGCGATTCAGACTAAGGAGATGAAACTCCTCTCTGGCCCATTCCAGCCTTCCCTTTATCTCCAGCTTGGCGGCCAGTAAATCCCTCAGGCTAAGGAGATGTGCCGTATCGAGCGCCGCGTAGCTAAGCATCTCTTTTGACAGCGGCCTCTTTGACCAGTCTGCCTTTTGAAGGCCTTTGTCGATATTGACTTTGAAGTAGTCATTTAGAAGTGCGGCAAGACCAAGGCCCTTTAGTCCCAAGATTTGACCGGCGATCATGGTGTCAAAGAGGTTGCGAATCTCCATGCCATAATCCTTTGCCAGCATCCTGATGTCATAATCCGCTCCATGAAGGACCTTCTCTATCCTGTCATCGAAAAGAACCGGTCTGAGCGGCTCAAGGTCCGGGAGCTTTAATACATCAATGATGTAATTCTCTTCCCTGGTTGATATCTGTATTAGGCATACCTTGCCCTCGTAATTGTGAAGACTGTCTGCCTCGATATCAAGGGCAAAGGAATCCTCACAGGAAAGCCTCCCTGCTAGCTCTTTTAACCCATCCTGATTTTCTATAACCTTATAAGATAACGCCATTTTCACTTACTTTACCAGCCTTCCTATCAACGGGAGCTTATCCATGACCTCATCGCCGTGCGGCGCGTCCAGCATCTCATCAGTCAGATCAACTCCGCATGGATGGATACCGGAATGCAGGCCGTTCCTGAATTCATGGTTCCCTGTAACATCATATACCTTGTCGTCGTAAGCAGTATAAGCCGGTCTGCCGTCTTTTCCATCGAACTGTTTAAGCTCTTCCGCTGTAAAATCTTTCATCGTCTTTCCTTCCTTATTTAGTTGTTGCTTCACCCACCCTCACCCTTGCCCTCTCCCTGAGGGAGAGGGGACTAATTTTCCTCCCCTTCAAGGGGAGGGCCAGGGCGGGGATGGGTTTGAAATGCACGTCGTTCCGTATATCTACCTTATATAAGCCTCAGTCACATACCTCCTCATCATCCTGTGGGTGTTGAAGTAGTAGGCGTTCTTTCCTATGGCGTTCTGCATCATCCTTATCCAGATGTGCCTCTCGTTGTAATATATGGGGATGACCTGTTTTTCCAGCTTCTGGTAAAGGTCTTCAGCATCTACGTCGTCGGTACTCTCGGTAAGGGTTGATTCCGTTGGGGGAGGTCCTATTGCCCACCCAGTAAACCCTTCTATGTGCCCCTCTATCCACCATCCGTCGAGGACGCTGAAGTTAACCACACCGTTATGGGCAGCCTTCATCCCGCTTGTCCCCGATGCCTCCCTTGGCCTCATAGGCGTATTCAACCATACATCTACCCCGGAAACCAGCTTCAACGCCAGGTCCATGTCGTATCCAGGAAGGTAGACTATCTTTACGGAACCCTTAAGCTGCTCGCTCTTCCTGAATATCTCTTCTATATTCTTTTTGCCGTCGGTGTCCTTAGGATGGGCCTTCCCTGCATAAACAAGCTGAAGCTTTCCCTTTCCTATCCTTAAGAGACGATCTATGTCCCTGAAAAGGAGGCTTGCCCTCTTGTATGACGTTGCCCTTCTGGCGAACCCTATGGTCAGCGTATCGCAGTCCATTCCTGCCCCGGTCTTCTCATTGACATAATCTATGAGCTTCTTTTTTGCCTCCATGTGGGCGGCCCATATCTCTTCATCCGGGATCTTACCAATCCTCACGAAAAGCTCAGGCTCGTTGGCCCAGCCGGGGAGGTACTTGTCGTAAAGCCTTGCCATGCTCTCGCATGTCCATGTGAAGGAGTGAACGCCGTTGGTTATGGCATGGATCACATAACCAGGGAAGAGGTTTTTTGATACCTCACCATGCTTCTTTGCCACCCCGTTAATATACTTGCTGAGGTTCATGGCCAGAAGTGTCATGTTCAGCTTATCCTGTCCTGCCAGTTCCTTCAGCACATCGAATGGGATCACCTCTCCAATGACCTCCCTGACCAGGTCGTAGGAAAATTTATCATGTCCTGCCTCGACAGGGGTATGGGTGGTAAAGACACAGATATCCTTTACCTTCTCGGTGTCCCATATGGCCCGTTCATCCCATACGGTCTCAATATCCTTTTTATAACGGGTCAGGAGTTCAATGGTCAGGAGGCTCGCATGCCCCTCGTTCATGTGGTACTTCTTTATATGGAAGCCGAGGGCCTTGAGCATCCGCACCCCGCCAACCCCGAGCAGCAGCTCCTGCTTCAGCCTGTAGCGCTCATCACCGCCGTAAAGGGAATCTGTAAGCTCCCTGTCCTGCTGGGTATTCTCCGGAACATCCGTATCAAGGAAAAAGATAGGGACGCAACCGCCGGTCAGACTGCATATATCATACTGCCATATCTGGACGCTTACCTCCCTCCCTTCAATGCGCACCCTTATCCTCTGGGGAAGAAGCACCATGTGATCAGCCGGGTTCCATACTACAGGGTGCTCTATCTGTTTGCCTCTGGGATCTATCTCCTGCATGAAGTACCCTTTCCTGTATATCAGGGTTACCGCAACCATTGGAAGTTTAAGGTCTGCCGCAGATTTTATGGTGTCTCCCGCTAGAACCCCCAAACCGCCGCTGTATGTAGGGATATCGTTCCTGAAGCCTATTTCCATTGAGTAATATGCAATCTTCGGTTCCACAGTCAATTCCTGAAGACCTTTCATAGACTCCTCCTAACAACACACTAATGTTAATCCTAAAAAGGCAATTAGCCACGAATGGACACGAATAACTAATAGCAGCGGCACGAATGGAATTTACATATTAAGGATTTATTAGGCTTCACCCATTTGGTTAATGTTTAATGCTTTATAAATTTGTGAACATTCGCGATAATTCGTGGCTAAAATTTTTTCAACTACTTTTTATTGGTTAAAATGTTACTATATCAAAAGGATGCCCTCTCTGTAAAGGTTTAAAGAGGGACGTTACCTATCTTTTCTTCCTTGCAGATTTTCTGACCGAAACGGCCTCTTCAGCCAGCGAGAAGTCTATCTGTCTCTTTTCCAGACTTACATTTTCTATCCTGACCTTCACATTATCCCCTATCCTGAAGGTGCGCTTTTTGGATTCGCCCCGAAGGAGGTGCTCCTTCTCCATGAAGTGGTAGTAGTCGTCCCTCAGGGTTGACATATGCACCAACCCTTCCACAAAATAGACTATAAGCTCAACAAAGAATCCGAACGATGTCACCCCGCTGATGATCCCTTCAAACTCCTCCCCTACCCTTCCCTGCATGAACTGGACCTTTTTGAGGTCTATAATCTCCCTCTCCGCCTCCATGGAGACCCTCTCCCTCTTGGAAGTATGGTCGGCCATCTCTGGCAGGTGGGACTCCCAGTAATGAATCCGGGGATCGGGGATCGGGGATCGGGGCTTTGATTTCCGGCCCCCGGTTTCTGATCCCTGTTCCCTGTTCCCTGTCCCCTGAGTTTCCTTCAATATCCTGTGCACAATCAGGTCAGGATAACGCCTTATAGGAGATGTAAAATGAGTATAGAACTCGGCAGCCAGTCCGAAGTGTCCTATGTTCTCCGCTGAGTACCTGGCCTGCTTCATGGAGCGGAGCATGACGGTATTTATAAGTTTTTCCTCCGGCTGTCCCTTCACGTCATCCAGAAGCTTCTGGTATATCATCGGTGACACACCCTTCCCCTTCCCGAACTTCAGGGTGAATCCGAAGTTGTGGACAAACTCGCTAAACTCCATCACCTCGTCCTCGTCCGGCTCCTCGTGTACCCTGTAGATAAAGGGCAGTTTCATTGCTGATATATGGGACGCCACAGCCTCGTTGGCGGCAAGCATGAACTCCTCTATGATCTGATGTGCCAGGTTCCTCTCCGCCATGACGATGTCCTCGGTCTTACCCTCTATGTCCAGTATTATCTGGGGCTCAGGAAGGTCAAAATCTATGCTCCCCCTCTTCGCCCTCTTTTCCTTAAGCCGCAGACAAAGCTCCTCCATGACCTGGAGATCTTTGTGGATCTGCTTGTATCTGGTTATAAGCTCCTTATCCTTATCTACCAGCACCTGCCGTACTATCGTATATGTCAACCTCTCAACGCTGTTGATTATGGAGTTATAGAAGGAGCGGTCAACCACCCTCCCATCTTTATCTATTACCATCTCAGCGGTCATGGTAAGCCTGTCGACCTTTGGGTTCAGGGAACAGATGCCGTTGCTGAGTTCCTCCGGCAGCATAGGGACAGCCCTGTCAGGGAAATATGTGCTGGTGCTTCTGATATACGCCTCCCTGTCCAGAGGGCTCCCTTCCTTTACATAGTAGGATACGTCGGCAATGGAGACCCAGAGCCTTATGTTCCCGTTCTTCTCCTTTTTTACAGCTACTGCATCGTCAAAGTCCTTGGCCCTTTCTCCATCAATGGTTACGGTGTTCATCCCCCTGAGATCGACCCTGTTCTTTATCTCCTCCTTGTCAACTACCTGAGAAACTTTCCTCGCCTCAATAAGGACATCCTCAGGGAATTCATAAGGAATGCCGTATTTCCTCACTATGGTCATCACCTCTACATTAGGGTCATCAGGGAAGCCCACTATCTCCGTAATCTTCCCGTCAGGGCTCCTGTGTGCAGTAGGATAGTTGATTATCTCGGCCACCACTATCTGGCCGTCCTTTGCATTCCCTGTCTGCCCCTTCGGGATAAAGATGTCCCGCAGTATCTTCTGCTCCGTTGGTATCACATATCCGTGATTCTTCTCAGCCTCAAACCGCCCGACAACCGTTGTCAGGCCTCTCTCCAGTATCCGTACAATCTTACCCTCTTTCTTTCCGTCTTTCTTGACACGCTCCACCCTCACCAGTACCTTATCGCCGTGCATCACCTCTCTGAGGTTCCTCGGAGGAATGTATACGTCACCCTCTCCTTCGACAGGGATCACAAAGGCGTACCCGTCCCTGTGACATGAGACCTTGCCTGTGACAAGGTCCATCTTTGTCGGAAGGCCTATTAACTGCCCCTTGGTCTTTACCAGAAGCCCCTCAGTCAACAGTTCATTAACAAGCCCCTTGAACTTCTTCTTGTCCTTCTCCCTGACCCCAAGCCCCTTCCCCAGCTCCCGCAAAGCAAGCGGCCTGCCTGCCTCTTCCATTATTCCTAAAATCTCTTCTCTGTTTATCACTACTGGCTCCTTAATTCTTAAACTGAAAAAACCATATTTCTCACCGCAGCCAAAAGTAGGCGCTTCTAAGCGAGGCGCGGAGAAAAACTTGCCTGCGTTGTTTCCCTCTGCGTCTCCGCGTCTCTGCGGTAAACTTCAGTTAATCCTCTCTTGACTTTTTTTGAAATTAGTATAGATTAACTATCTCAAATATGCAAACCTGCATTATGCCGAAGTGGTGGAACTGGTAGACACGCTAGGTTCAGGGTCTAGTGAAAGCAATTTCATGGGGGTTCGATTCCCCCCTTCGGCACCATACCAAATTCAATAATTTAATATTGTTAATCTGTTCAAACAGACCAATAAGTATGTCCCCAGCCTGTCCCCAACCAGCTATTTCTGAGATACCTAAATATTTGTCAGTTTAAATTACAGAAAAGGTTTATCCTATAAAGAGCATTTCAACACAGATTTACAAAAAGCAAATGACTCTCCATTTTGGTTAAGAGGCTAAATAGTATATCTGTGTGAATCATATGCTTTTATCTGTGTTCATCTGTGTTTAATTGCCGTTTTTAGGTTTATAAACGTGCAAAGAAATGACTGCGGGTGTTTGGTAGGGCGGCAGCTAATGCCGACTTTGCTGAAGGATTACGGTAAAATTTCCTTAAGCTTATTCATCAGATCAGGAATGCCATACGGCTTGTGGAGAAAACCGGCAAAACTCTCACCGCTAAACCGAGCTATGATTTCCTCCTCGTTGTATCCGCTGACCAAGACTGCAAGTACGTCGCTTCTGATTTTCTTCATCTCTCTAAAGGCCTCTTCGCCATTCATGTTTGGCATGGTCATGTCAAGCAGAACTGCCGTGATCTCATCTGAGTGTTTGCGGAAAAGGCCAACACCAGCGGCCCCATTAGAAGCAGTCAGAACGGAGAAGCCCTTTCCCTCCAGCATCATCCTGGTTATGGTAAGAATATCAACCTCATCATCCACCACCAGTATGGTTCCTCTGCCTCGCCAGTCGTCAGCCTGCTTATTAGCTACGGGGCTTGCTTCGATATGTTTGTCAGACTTGGGCAGCACTACCCGGAATGTAGTCCCTTCCCCAGGCTTGCTCAAAACCTTGAGGGCTCCCTTATGTCCTCGTACAATTCCCAGAACTGTCGCCAGACCAAGGCCCCGCCCGGTGAATTTAGTTGTGAAGAAGGGATCAAATATCCTTGCCAGGGTCTTTTCGTCCATCCCGCAGCCGTTGTCGGAAACCTCTAAATAGACATACATGCCGGTCTGGAGATCCTCCTTGCCAATCACTGTATCCATAAGGCACTCACTGTCGCATTCCATCAAGCCGGTAGTAACGGTGACAACCCCCGGCTTTTCTCCAATGGCATCCGCAGCATTGATTATAAGGTTCATTGCGACCTGCCGTATCTGCGTTGCATCGGCCTCGACCTGCGGCAAGTTATGATCCAACTGGTATTTGATCGTAACTTTTTTCCCGATGGAGACCTTCAGGAGTTCGGCCATATCTTCAACTACCCCGGACAGGTTGATATTTTCAATGACAAATTTACCTCTACCGGAATATGCCAGCATCTGTTTTGTCAACTCCGCGGCTCTTTGAACGACTTCTTTTATCTTTTCGATTGATTCGCGGGCTGGAGAGCCTTCACTAAGGTTGATAAGGGCCAACTCCGTATTTCCCATCATGGACATAAGCAGATTATTGAAATCGTGGGCGATGCTGCCTGCCATGACTCCAAGGGATTCAAGCTTCTGCCCGTGAAGCATCTGGGCCTGCAAACTAAGATTCTCTGCCATAGCATTGCGTAGGCGCGCTTCCTCCTGCAGCAGCTGGTTGGTCATGAAGTTGAATGAACTGGCCAGCTCTGAGATTTCATTGCTCCCTTTTACCTCTGCTTGAGCCGTGTAATCACCAGCTGCGATGGTATTGGCTACTTTCGTGAGCTTGGTTATCGGTTTCACGATGTTTTTAGCAAGATAGACGGTTATTATGATAAGTATTACGACAAAAACAAAAATCGTAATAATCAATCGATTCTCAAGCAAATTCAGTGGAGCAAAGGCTTCATCCTGGTCAATGTGAGCCATGATACAACTCGATCCAAATTCTGGAACAAAACGGAATCCGTGAATGATTGCTGCGTCTCGATAATCCAGATCAAGAACTTCACGCAATTGCCCACTCAGGCAAGACTGCATTGGACGCGCGGAAATTGGGTGGCTATTCCCTTGCGTAGAAGGGTATTTATGCTTGGTGACGAAATAACCCTCTCCATCCGCTAGAAAGGTCTCCCCTGAGTGTCCAAGGTCTGCGGGGGCGTCAAAAACAGGTTCAAGTATCGATGATGGGTATGTAATTCCTAACAGGAATCCAGTAGACTTTTCTGTTACTGAAATGAAATATGAGCGGTTGTTTTCGGGGCCGGTCCCGGAAAATTTTGCAATTTGTCCGGTTTGAAACGTAATGTTTTCTTCATTCTGAACCGCAGAAGTTCCAATAGTTAGACTATCTCCGCCTCCTTTCCTGCGAAGAGTCGCTCCTAAAGCACCTTCCGCACCAAGGTAAGACCTAATTAAATCGGCAGCACAATTATGATTAAGCTTGGCGGGGTTGCCGCTGCATTGGGTAATCAGGTTCGAGAGAAAGGATTCCGCTCTATCATTTGCTCGAGTCAAAACCATAACTAACTGACTATGCTTCGAATCGGCAACCTGGCCCACTTCTTTTATTCGTTCCGACCTAATATAAGAGGACATCATGTTACGAGCTATCAACCCAACTGTTATGGCAGGCAAAATAGCTACAAATATCAGCACAACGATGAGGCGTGTCTCTATGGAGTTGAATTTAATTCTTCTTGTCATTAAATCGAACTTGGATTCCTATACATAACAGTCTTTTCAATTACATTGTGTGAAGATTTAAAGAGGCTGCGGAGAGCCAAATAGTATACGTATTTTAAAAGCGACCTTCTGTGCGAGAGCATATTACCATATATCAAACAAAAACTTAAGGCTCAATCGATCTGACACACTACTGGGAAATATTACAACTCAAAATAGGCAGAGATCGGAAAGAAATTCCTGGGGGTTCGATTTGACTGCGAAGGGAAAAAGAGGACTGCGGTTCTTCAGTTCGGAAAGTGTCCATCAATTTCTTAATCTTTTTTCCAATAGCCTCTGGCCTTTCCCTGTGTTATACTTTCGCCAAAATGATAGATCATTACAAGATAGCAAGACAGCGGATGATTGACTCCCAGCTGATCCCGAGAGGGATAAGGGACAAAAGGGTTCTTGATGCCATGAGAAAGGTGCCGAGGCACCTCTTCGTGGATGAGGCGTTATACAGTCAGGCCTATAGCGACTTTCCCCTCCCTATTGGTGAGGAACAGACCATATCCCAGCCGTTCATGGTGGCGGTAATGACGGAGGCGCTGGAATTAAAGGGAGATGAAAGAGTGCTTGAGCTGGGTACCGGTTCCGGCTACCAGACCGCCATACTTGCAGAGCTATGCCATAAGGTATACAGCATTGAAAGGATATCCCCTCTTGCCAATCGAGCCCGAAAGGTGCTGGACAAACTCGGTTACGGCAACGTGGTGGTAAAGATCGGTGACGGAACACTCGGATGGAAGGATGAAGCCCCATTCGATGCAATCATTGTAACAGCAGGAGCCCCTGACATACCAGGGCCTCTCGTGAACCAGTTGAAGGTCGGAGGAAGGCTTCTTATCCCTGTAGGTGGAGAATTCATGCAATCCCTGATCAGGGTAAGGAAGACTGAGACCGGGATAGAAAAGGACGACATGGGAGGGTGCAGGTTCGTTAAACTTATAGGTGAAAATGGCTGGAAGATCGAAAGAGAAGGATACGAGCATTAATTGCAATTTGCAAATTGCAAAGTTAATGTGCCGCTATTTTGCATTTTGCATTTTGCACTTTGCATTTTGCATTTTTTTGTTGTCCTGTGGTACTCCTTATGGGATCTATCACAGTGTTGAAAAGGGTCAAACCCTCTACGGCATAGCAAGGGCCTATAATGTGCCAACTCAAGAGATCGTAAGGATAAACAGATTTAAAGAACACGTAACCCTGAAGGAGGGGGACGCTGTATTCATACCCGGCGCAAGCCGTGAAAAGATGATCGATGTGACAATTGAATACAAGGAAAGTGTCTCACCCAGTGCTTCAACGGTCAGCAAACCGCAAACAGCATCCATCCCCCCTCGCTCAGAAGAGACCTCAAAGACAGGAAAGGGAAGGTTCTTATGGCCTGTAAATGGAAAGGTGATATCCGGGTTCGGGATGAGGAACGGTGAAAAACACGCAGGGATAGACATAAAGGCCGAAGCAGGGAAACCAGTAATGGCCGCCGACTCAGGGAAGGTGATATACAGCGGGAATGGCCTCAATGGGTACGGGAACTTGATTATAATCAAACACGAAGGGACCTTCTTTACCGTATACGCCCATAATAAAAAGAACCTTGCATCCGAAGGCAGCCTGGTGGAAAAGGGCGAAGAGATCGCTCAGGTTGGGGACACAGGAAGGGCAACGACCCCTCATCTCCATTTCGAAATAAGAAAAAATAAGGTGACGGTAGACCCAACTTTATACTTGCCATGAAAAACGGACTGGGATATAAATATCACGCTTATAGTTTAGAGTAATGGAGGAGGGTAAATGGAAGCACTTAAAAATATTATCAGAGATGTCCCGGATTTTCCGAAAAAGGGGATACTTTTTAAGGATATAACTACTCTCCTTGCTGATGCAAAGTCATTTCAGACCGCTGTAGACCTCCTAGGGCACCGCTATATTGACCAGGATATAGACCTTGTCCTTGGCATAGAGGCGCGTGGATTTATCGTAGGTTCAGCCCTGGCGTACAAGCTGGGAAAGGGCGTCATCCTTGTAAGAAAACCTGGGAAGCTCCCGCATAAGACAAAGAAGAAGACATATAAACTGGAATACGGGGAGGACTCCCTGGAGATCCATCTCGATGCAATAAAACCAGGAGCCAGGATACTTATTGCAGACGACGTATTGGCAACCGGCGGGACTGTTTCAGCAGTTATAGATTTAGTAGAGGGCCTTGGCGGGCATGTAGTCGAGTGTGCCTTCCTGGCAGAGCTGGAGTTCCTTGAAGGACGGAAAAAGGTTGCGCCTCACGGCGTTTTTTCCCTTGTAAAGTTTTAAGGTCTGTGTTATAAGATTGCTTCTTCTGTTCACGCAGCATTCAAAACTCATCACTTGTAACTGCTTTCAGGCCCCCGTAGCTCAGTAGGATAGAGCAGTGGTTTCCTAAACCGCGCGCCGGACGTTCGATTCGTCTCGGGGGCACCAATTTTTCAGCAGTTTACCAAAATTCCCTTTAACAGTTTTTCCCCAGGTGTCCATACAGGTGTCGCATTAATTATTGCGGGAAGTGCCCCGTGATTTCTCGATACCTTTTTTATTTCTTTTCGACTTATTGTAATAGCCAACCTAATCGCCAACCTAATCGCCAACTCAGGCAAGGAGATATCTGACATTACGTCCCTTGCCCTCTGATTTTATCACCTCAAGAGACAATAGCTTTTTAATTTCTTTAAGCGCTCCCTCATCGGAAAGTTCAAACATCTCTC
>Ga0209521_10001699_pt1 | contig 17931 bp, 15 predicted proteins | sample Rifsed19ft4_FD_184016 | JGI IMG/M metagenome (GOLD analysis project Ga0209521, IMG submission 184016) | Soil microbial communities from Rifle, Colorado, USA - sediment 19ft 4 (version 2) | ecosystem: Environmental > Terrestrial > Deep subsurface > Rock core/Sediment | place: Rifle, Colorado...
CAATTTAATTACAAAGACTGGATTCCCGCCTGCACGGGAATGACAACACTGGTGGGTCCGAGATGACAAAGGATTTCTTCCAAATCCACCCGAAATACAAGTCCACATTCCAAGCATATGTGCCTATATCTACCGGTTGTGATAACTTCTGCACTTACTGCATAGTCCCTTATGTGAGGGGGAGGGAGATAAGCAGGCCGAGCTCAGAGATTATAAAAGAGATAAAGGGACTGGTGTCAAGGGGCGTTAAAGAGGTGACCCTGATTGGACAGAATGTAAATTCGTACGGACGTGGGCTTCATGAGGGGATAGACTTCCCGACCCTTCTCAGGGAGGTGAACGGCATAGAAGGCTTGAGAAGGATACGTTTTATGACATCCCATCCGAAGGATATCTTAGACCCTCTTATATCCTCTTTCGGGGAGCTTGAAAAGTTGTGTGAGCATCTTCATCTCCCGGTACAGTCCGGCTCCAACAGTGTCCTGAAAAGGATGAACAGGAGTTACACAAGGGAAGCTTATCTCAGCAGGGTACAAGCACTTAGAGATCTGTCGCCCGGCATATCCCTGACCTCAGACATCATAGTAGGTTTTCCCGGAGAGTCGGATGAGGATTTTGACGCTACGATGGATCTTATAGAAAAGGTAAGGTACGATGCCATATTCTCCTTTAAATTCTCCCCCAGGCTCGAGACAAAGGCTGCAGACATGCCGGCTCAGGTTGATGAGGGCCTCAAGGATAAAAGGCTTCTGGTCCTTCAGGAGAGGCAGAGGGAGATATCACTTGAAAGGAATATGGAATACGAAGGGAGAGTAGTTGAGGTACTTGTGGAGGGTGGAAGCGAGAAAAACCATGAGAGGCTTTCAGGAAAAACAAGGAGCTTCAAGACAGTGAAATTTGATGGGGATCAAGGGCTTATAGGGGAGCTGGTGCAGGTAAGGATAGCAAAGGGTTATGTTAATTCTTTGATTGGGGAAATTGTTTAACCTAATAAGCATTCAGCCACGAATTGTCACGAATTGACACGAATATTAAATCAGTTATTTTGTTTTTTGATGTCCACTATGATGGTGAAATACAAAAAGAACGGCAACAGCTTGTAATCATCAGTGCTTATTCGTGTTCATTCGTGGCCAACTGAGGTTTTTAGGTTTAAGAAAGGATAGAGATGATTAAAGATGACACATATACAGAGATGCAGGTTAAGGGGCTTACCCTCGACCCACTCACAAGCATGCCTGTTGTCCTTCTTAAAGATCTGAAAGGGCGACAGACCATCCCGATCTGGATCGGGATATTAGAGGCGAGCGCAATTGCTGCGGAACTTGAGAAGGTGACCCTTTCCAGGCCTATGACACATGACCTTCTCAGGAATACTGTCCACGCTCTTGGCGCCGATATCATTATGGTTGAGGTCAACGACCTCAGGGACAATACTTTCTACGCAACCATTTATCTGAAAAAGGGAAAAAAAGAGATTGCCGTAGATGCAAGACCGAGCGACGCCATTGCCATCGCCCTCCGTGTCAACTGCCCCATATTCGTGAGTGACAAGGTGATAGAGCGGTCAAAAAGGATAGACCTCACAGCCAAGGGTAAGATAGAAAAGGGAGCCTGGGAAGGTATCCTTGAGAAGCTTTTACCTGAGGATTTCGGGAAGTACAAGATGTAGTAACAGTTTAACCATATTGCAAAATGCAAAATGCAAAGTATAAAGTTTGGGATATTTCTTTTTATTTTTCAATTTTCAATTTGCAATGAGAGGTTCAGCATGGCCAGAGGCAAGATACTTGCCGTAGATGATGAGAAGTTTTTCAGGAAGCTTTATAACGACATATTGTCAAGCGAAGGTTATAAGGTGGTGACTGCTGAGAGCGGCGAAGAGGCCCTCCAGATATTTGCCGGGGAGCCATTTGATATTGTCATTACCGATATGGCGATGAAGGGGATGGACGGCCTTCAGACCATGGAGGCAATAAAGCAGATTAACCCCGCTCAGGATGTCGTCATAGTCACAGGTATCAGTGACGTTCAGATGGCTGTGAATGCCATGAAAAAAGGCGTCACCGACTATATCCTTAAACCGGTTATTCCTGAGGATTTTCTGCACCTCATAAAAACCATTCATGAGAAACAGAACCTCGTTGCGGAGCGCAGCAAGCTGATCTCAGAAAATCTGGAATACTTCGGTATCCTTTCTGTCTATCAGAGATGCCTCAGGATCCTTTCAATCCTTGATATGGAAACGCTTCTCGATATCATCCTCGATTCCATTATGGCGGAGACTAACGCCCAGGGCAGTCTCATCTGGCTTTTCTCTCCTGTGAATGACGATGTCTTAAAGCTGGCGACTGCCAGAGGCGCTGTGAACATATCGTCTGAGGTTGATACCTTACACCTTTCGACACACGGTCAACTGGGGATGATAAAGGCTGGTAAGCCCTTTTACGACAGGACTAACGAGGGAGATGCGGCATATGAAAACGCCTTTTTTATTCCTCTTAAGGTGGAAGAGAGGGTCCTTGGGCTTGTTAAGGTCTCCGACAAACTTAACAGAGACAGATTTGAGGTAAGGGACCTGATGATAGCCAAGACCATAGCCGGTTTTGCGTCCATAGCTGTGGAAAACGCCTGGAAGGTCAAGGAGATAGAGTTCGAGGGATTTAAAGACGCAAAGACAAAGACATATCACATAAGCTACTTCGCAGATTATGTGACAAAGGAGATATTAAAGGCAGGCAGGTATCAGAGGACATTTTCTATCCTATGTCTGAAGATAGAAAACTATCATAAGCTCAGAGGGGACTATAAAGACGCCATACTGAAAGATGCGGTGCAGAGGGTGTTAAATGCAACCATTGGTGTCTTACGGGATGCTGATATCCTTGCGATGTCTAAAAACGATGAATATTATGCCCTTCTTCCTGAGACCGATTACTTCGGCTCTTTGATGACCATAAGAAGGATAAAGAATGTGTTGAAGGATAAGGCTTTTGTAAGCGACGTAAATAAGAGCCATGCAATGGAGATAGTACTGCTTTCAGCCTCCTTCCCCAAGGACGGAGACGACCTTAGAACCCTTCTGGAGGTCGTCAGGAGAAGGACGGAGGATACGAGGAAGAGTCTTTATACGCGGGACAGACTGGGAGAGATGGATTTCTGGAATATATACGAGAGGCTTGTAGGGAAGGAGGACGATTATCCCCTGGCCCTTATCGATGGAAAGGTCTCCATGAACGTTGAAAGAGATTTTGAGGATGATGAGGGGATGGGGAAGTTCATCCTTTTTACCCCCCAGGTACTGTCTCAGATTCAGGAGGTCATCCTTGGGGAAATAGAAGCAAACACCGATTCGAGGGGGATACTTTACCTTGGAGCAAAAAACATGGAACAGTTCCTAACCTATCTGAGGAACCACTCCAAAGTTGAGAGCTCTGCCACTAAGATCTTTCTGATAGGGGAGAAGGGTGAAAAAGGGTGGGAGTTGCCAAACCTCACCCCTGTCTTCGTTCGCGGCGAGGAGATTGAGAAGGTGCAGTTCCTGATCTTCCTTAGTGTTGACTATGCGTATGCGCTTCTGACCAGGGAGAGGGAAGATGGGATGCATTACGGGGTACATACCTCTGACCCTGTATTTGTCGAAAATATCATTGCAAAGCTCCAGGAGAACTATCATTTGCAGGTACAACTATAAAATAAGGATGAGGGATGAGGGTTGAAGGATGAAGGAAGAAAATTATGTCTGACAACAAAAAAATCTTAATAGCTGATTCCGATAAAAAGTTGACGACCTCTCTGAAGGGTGTCCTGAAGGACAAGGGTTACGACGCAGTCATATCCAATGACGGAGCCACTGCTTTAAATAAAGCCCTTTCCGAGATGCCGGACATGATCGTCCTGTCGGTTGCCCTTCCAACCATAGACGGGATAAAACTCTCCCAGATACTGCGCTCCAATCCCAGGACAGAAAGCATCCCGTTAATTTTTTTGAGCGACTCGGACATTTATATACCGCACTTCCAGAGGCACAGGGACTCCCTCTTTATAAAACCGGCAAACATTGATGAGGTGGCCGCACGCATATACTCCATATTTGATAAGGCTGCAAAGACACGGGACGTCTCAAGGGAGGGGAAGCTCATAGAGGGGGGCCTTTCCGAGATATCTCTCCCGGACCTTCTTCAGATGTTCAGCATGAACAAGAAAGAGGGGAGGCTGTACCTTACGAAGGGCAAAGACAAGGGTGATATATGGCTACAGGACGGCAATATAATAGATGCTGCCATTGGGGAGGTTGTGGGTGAAAAGGCCCTGTTCCGCCTCCTTACATGGAAGACAGGGAGTTTTAGATTTTTGCCGGCAAAGGTCAATGTGCCGCATAAGATAAATAGAGCTACCGACAACCTCATAATGGAGGGGCTCAGACAGTATGATGAATGGGAATCGCTGAAAGATAAGTTCCCCCCTATGGACGCAAGGCTGAAGGTGCTGATAGACCCTTCCACGCTTCCAAAGGGGCTTAGGCCCATAACACAGGAGATATTTCTGTTGCTCGAATTTTATCCGAAGGTCTCTGATGTCATAGACCGCAACACCTTTCCAGATTATGAGGTGATGAGGACTATCATGACCCTGCTGACCAAGGGGATCATAGATATCACCCAGGATAAGGGGCAAGAGGAGAGGCCGATACTCCCCAAAGAGGATATCTTAAAGTTAAAGGAAAGGTTTGCCTCCCGTATGAACTATAAGCTGGACAAGGAGTTCGGAAAGGTGCTGATCTTTTCCCATGACAACGACAGGATAAGATACGTCATTAATGCCATAAACATACTGCCGGAGTTCTATATCCACAAGGATTTTCTGAAAGGTATGGGGACTAATCAATATCTTGGGGTTGCAGGGCACCTTCAGATAGGCGATAATATCCAGATAACCTTCATTGCTGTCCCTGTGTCAGAGATCTTTTCACCCCTGTGGCGGCCCCTTTCCAATAGCATGCTAGGTGGTTTGACGATCCTGAATGGTGAGGCCGAGAGGTGGGATGAGATAAATAAGATAGCCGGATATTTCCAGGGCGGGTTAGGCAAACCCATGGCCTTTGCTATCCCGGAAGGCGAGGCGTCCGTGGATAAAGTCCGGGAGGTAAAGGAACACCTGAACAGGAAGAATGATGTAATGCTTTTCCCAATAGTAAAAAATGATGCAGAGGGGGTTCGTAATATGCTTAGCAGTCTCTTTCGTTCCGTTATAGGTGCCTTATGATAGATATGCATACCCATTCGTTGTTCAGCGACGGAGAACTTATCCCTTCAGAGCTTGTGAGAAGGGCTGTTGTCCAAGGTTACAGGGCGATAGCCATAACCGACCATGGAGACCTCTCCAACATAGACCTTATCGTGCCGAGGATAGCAAAGGTGTCTGCGGAGCTTTCAAGGGCCTGGGGGATAAAGGTTATTCCCGGCGTTGAATTGACCCATATCCCTCCCGCCGATATCGCAGGCCTGGCAAAGGAGGCGAGGATGCTTGGCGCAAGGCTCGTGCTTTGCCACGGGGAGACTATAGTCGAGCCTGTTCCGCCAGGTACAAACTCGGCCGCCCTGAATTCCGACATAGACATCCTCTCCCATCCAGGGCTGATTACAATGGAAGATGCGAAACTTGCAGCCAGGAAAGGGATATATCTTGAGATAACGGCAAGGAAGGGGCACTCCCTGACTAACGGACATGTGGCGAAGACTGCATTGGCAGCCGGAGCTAAACTCCTTCTAAACACCGATGCCCATTCTCCGGGAGACCTGATAACCAATGAGGACGCTGAGAAGATAGCTCTTGGAGCAGGGCTGACCGTAGATGACTTCAAAAAGATAACCAGAAATGCTGAGGAACTGGTAGAAAGGGCAGGGTGATAGTCCTTTTGCCTCTATTTGGAAAAGGGACCTTATCATATCTGCTGGTTACACAATTTTTCAATGACCTCTGCTGTCAATAGTGGGCACAAAAATACTCAAGTATCGGTAGGGATAAATTAATTCATTCGGAAATAGGTCTTTCCTGGTATGAACAGATAGTTCAGGCCGAACATCTGGTTATTAAAGGCGTTGAATATCGAATCTGCCTCTTCTCCAAGGAAGAGGTTAAAAAAGGAGAATCTCTTCTTTTCCATATACTTGATATATGGTTTACCCTTTATCCCAGCCATCTTTGATACTCCGTCTATAGCATCCTCAAGGTTGCCAAGTTCATCAACCAGCTTCAGATCTTTCGCCTGTTCCCCCGTGAATATCCGGCCGTCTGCAAGCCCTTTTACGTAATCCTCCGGGAGTTTCCTCCCCTTTGCAACGACCCCCACAAACTGCTTGTACGTGTTGTCTATTACTCCCTGCAATAGTTCTCTTTCCGAGTCGGACATGGGCCGGAGGGGTGAACCGATGTCTTTAAACTCCCCACTCTTAACTACATAACCCTTAAGCCCTATCTTTCCGAATAACTCTTCAAAGTTGGCAAACTCCATAAGGACGCCGATACTCCCGGTAAGGGTTCCTGGATTTGCATATATCTTCTCGACTCCACACGCGATGTAGTAGCCGCCTGACGCTGCAACGGAGCCCATAGAGACAACGACCTTTTTGTCCTTTATCTTTGAAACCTCCCTGTATATTTCCTGAGAGGCCCCCACACCACCGCCTGGGCTGTTTACCCGTATTACGATCGCCTTTACATCCGGGCTTTTATCAGCTTCATGGAGCTGGTCTATAACTGACTTGGAGTCTGTAATTATCCCTTTTACCGTTACAACCGCTACCTTGTCCTTTCCAAACCCGTCTCCAAAGAAGAGAGATATGACAGCTATCAGGAGGATGAGGCTGAAAAGGCTCGCTGCGGCAATGAAGATAAACTTTACTGCCTTCTTTATCATGGTTATTCCTTACCGGTGTTATTGAATTTATCTTTTAAGACATCTCCCAGGCTTGTCTTACCGCTTCCCTGTTTCTGAAAAAACTCCTTTATTGCGGCCTTCTCCTCGTCCTTTTCAAGCGACTTTACGCTTAAAGATATCTTCCTATCAGCGATGTCCAGACCGAGAACCTTAGCCGTCAGTACCTCCCCTTCCTTAACCACATCAGAAGGCTTTTTCTCCTTCTCCTTTACAAGCTCGGATGCGTGAATCAGGCCCTCTATTCCATCTTCAATCTCAAGGAAGACGCCGAAATCGGTCACACTGCTTACCTTCGCGCTGATAATAGCTCCTTTCGGATATTTCGCAGGTATATCAAGCCAGGGGTCTTTTGTAAGATGCTTTATTCCTAGGGAGAGCTTTTCTTTTGACTTGTCTATATTCAGAACAACAGCCTCGACCTCGTCTCCGGTCTTGAACAGTTCCGAAGGGTGCTTTATCTTTTTAGTCCATGAGATGTCGGAGAGGTGGACAAGGCCGTCGATTCCTTCGTCAGCCTCTATGAAGAGACCGAAATCCGTTATGCTTTTAACCGTACCTTTTATATGACTACCAACAGGATGCTTCACTTCCAGGGTATCCCAAGGATTAGGAAGGGTCTGTCTGAGACCGAGAGCCAGCTTACGGCTTGATGGAACTATATCAAGAACCACTGCCTCAACTGTTTCTCCAAGGGACAGGATTGAAGAGGGATGTTTCACCTTCCGCGTCCAGGACATCTCAGATACATGTATCATCCCTTCCACACCTTCTTCCAGCTCAACAAAGGCGCCGAAATCAGTAAGGTTTACAACCTTTCCCTTTACCCTTGTTCCAACCGGATATTTATTTATGACATCCTTCCAGGGGTCATCGGTTGTCTGTTTCATACCCAGGGAGATTTTTTTATTTGCCATGTCGAGCTTTAATATCTGGACAGTAATCTTATCTCCTATCTTCAGGACTTCTGACGCCTTGTTTGTCCTTTTCCATGAAATATCGTTTATATGTAACAGGCCGTCTATACCGCCGATATCTACGAAGGCGCCGTAATCCATGATGTTCTTCACAACACCTTCTACTATCGCACCTTCATGCACTCCTTCGAGGGTCTTTTCTCTCTGTTTTTCTCTTGACTCTTCAAGGCAGGCCCTTCTGGAAACAACCACGTTTTCTGCCTTTTTGTTATAGTTTAATACCTTGAACTGGAATGTCTTGCCTAAGAGTTCATCCATGCTCTTTACAGGTTTGATATCTACTTGGGATCCTGGAAGAAATGCCTGGACTCCGCCCAGATCAACAAACAGACCGCCCTTAACCTTTCCAGTTACCTTCCCCTCTATAAAGCCGCCTTGATCGCAGGACCTGGCTATATCATCCCATACTATCATCTTTGCTGCCTTTGTCCTGGAGAGTATGACCAGGCCGTTTTTCCCTTCCAGTTTTTCAATTATAGCCGAGATACTGTCGCCCACCTTAATATCTACAGTTCCGTCTGGTTTCCTGAACTCCTCAATCGGAATTATTGCATCAGACTTGTATCCTATATCGAGAAGGATGGAATCAGAGGTTATTTTTACTACTTCACCTTTGACCGTCTCCCCTTCAGTCAGTTCACTGATGCTTTTTCCGAAAAGGGCCTCGAAAGACTCCTCTTCCCCTCCTTTTTCGGGCCTTTCTTCCTGATCTTCCTGAAACTGCGCCTTTGCCTTATCCATTAACCCATTACCCCCTAAACAGAATTATATTGAAAACTTCAAAATGCCTCTGCATAATGAAAAACGATACATAATTGTGCTCTACAATTTACGCTTTTAGCTTTGCGTTTCTCCATACTCTTTTATCCTCTTTACTACATCATCTATAATCCACTCAGGAGTGGATGCACCTGCCGTTACACCAACCCTTTTTACCCCACTAAACCAGGCAGATTCAAGCTCAGCAGCTACCTCAACATGATGGGTGTTCGGCTGTATACTCTTGCATATCTCGGCCAGCCTATTTGTATTGGCGCTGCTGTAACCACCAACCACTATCATGCAGTCAACTTCCAGAGCGATGTCCCTTGACTGATCCTGCCTTATGGCGGTGGCTCCGCAGATAGTATTGAATACCCGTAGTTCACCAACCTTGCCAAGGCACTCATTTACAATAGCCTTAAGATTATCAAATGACTGTGTCGTCTGGGCCACAACCCCTATTTTTTTCTTTTTCGGGAGAGTTTCCAGTTTATCTGGCGAGTTTACCACTATTACGTCTTTTCCGCCATAACTTATTATGCTCTTTACCTCAGGGTGTTCCTCGTCCCCGACTATGACAACAAAGTATCCCTCCTCCCTTAGAAGAGTCGTCAGGTCCTGGGCCTTTTTGACAAAAGGGCATGTGGCATCAACTATCCTGAGCCCTTTCTTCCTGGCCCTGTCTATCTCATCGAGAGTTACACCGTGGGAACGTATAATTACCGTGCCCTGGTTTATGTTCTCAACATCATTTTTCACGCTTACCCCAGCGGATGCCAGTTTATCAACCACCTGTGGATTATGAATAATGGAACCGAGGGTATATGTATCAGGGTTGCCGCTCTCGGCCTCCTGAAATGCCATTTTGGTTGCACGTTTTACACCGAAACAGAAACCGGCAGATTTTGCTAAGATAATTTCCATGATCCCAGTTAGGCGTGAATCGTAAGTAGTAAGGTGTAAACCTCAGACCTCACGCCTCACGGCTTTTGATAACCTCTATCATCTTCTCAACCACTTCCTTTATGCCAACGTTCGTGGAATCGACTAAAATAGAATCGTCGGCCATTTTTAGTGGTGCAATGTCTCTCGAAGAGTCATTAATGTCCCTTTTCTTTACGTCCTCTATCGTTTGTTCAAGGGTGACATCAAGCCCTTTAGCGGCCAGTTCCTTATAACGCCTCTTCCCCCTTTCTTCCAGGGATGCGTCAAGGAAGAACTTGGCTTCAGCATTCGGGAATATGACTGTGCCTACATCCCTTCCTTCAAGGACAACTCCGCCATTTTCACCCATTCTGCGCTGAAGTGAAAGTAGGGACTGTCTGACCTCTTTTTTTGCAGATATATCTGATGCTGCCATGCTCATCTCAGGCGTCCTTATCTCCTCCGAAACATCGACTCCGTTCAGAATAGTACTGAGCCCGTCGTTATTAGGTACGAACCCGATCTGCACACTGTCGCAGAGGCTGCTCAGGGCAATACCGCTGTTGATATCAACATTGTCCCGCTTTGCCTGAAGCGCAATAGCCCTGTACATGGCTCCGGTGTCAATGTATGTATACCCAAGCTTCTTGGCCAGGAGCTTGGCTACTGTGCTCTTCCCTGACCCTGAAGGCCCGTCTATGGCAACAATTATCTTCTTCATTTACTTGATACCTTTTTAATCAATTCCTCGAAACCAGGGAAAGAAGTATCTATGCATTCCGTGTCGGTCACCAGCATCTCTCCATCTCCAGCCAATCCTGCAACAGCCATAGACATTGCAATCCTATGATCGCCGTGACTTTTGGCATCTCTGGTCCCGATTGGTCTGCCCCCTTTTATTATCATTCCATCCTCGCGTTCCTCAACCTCAATCCCTATCTTTCTTAACTCAGCAGCCATGGTCCCTATCCGGTCGGTCTCCTTTACCCTGAGCTCCCTTGCATCTCTTATAGTCGTTGTTCCGTCAGCAAATGCCGCAGCAACTGCGACAACCGGAAGCTCATCTATTGCCCTTGGAACTACATCTCCCTTTATCTTAATACTTCTTAGTTTGCTGGATTTTACGATGATATCACCCACCGGCTCGCCGGAGACCTCCCTTTCATTTAATATCTTTAGATCTCCGCCCATTTCCTTTAAAATGTCTATAATCCCGGTCCTTGTGGGGTTTATACCGACATTCTTAATTGTAAGCTCTGAAGCATCGGTTATAAGGGCAGCAACCATGAAAAAGGCTGCTGATGAAATATCACCTGGAACAATAATCTCTCGACCAGTAAGCTTCTGTCCAGCTTCGATGCTAACCTTTGTTCCCTCACGTTTAATCTTTGCGCCAAAGTAAGTCAACATCCTCTCTGTATGGTCTCTGGAAACAGTTGGTTCAGTGACCGTTGTAACGCCGTCTGCATACAGACCAGCAAGAAGTATTGCTGATTTCACCTGGGCGCTGGCTATTGGAGAGTTATATGTTATCCCCTTTAGCTTTGAGCCCGCAATAGCAAGAGGGGCCTTGTTCCCACCTTCCCGGCCAAAGATCTTAGCCCCCATCTGACTTAAGGGCTCAATGACCCTCTTCATCGGTCTCTTTCTGAGGTACTGATCTCCTGTTAGGGTGGAAAAAAACTTTTGTCCTGAGAGGAGGCCTGTAATCAGCCTTATGGTTGTCCCGGAGTTTCCGGCATCTATAAAATCTTCAGGCTCTTTGAGTCCGTGTAGTCCCTTGCCGTGCACAACAACATCTTCGCCAACTTCATCTATGGCTATCCCCATCTGCCGGAATGCCTTGAGAGTGGCCATGTTGTCTTCGCCCTTAAGAAGACCTTTTATCCTCGTGTCTCCATCAGCAATAGAGGCAAACATCAACGCCCTGTGGGATATGGATTTATCCCCTGGGACACTGATTCCGCCCTTTAACCCTTTTGTTTTTTTAACGGTTATGTTTTTCATTCTCTAAATTTACCGCAGAGGCGCAGAGGAAAAACAGAGAAAACCAAATATTAACATTGCTTTCTCCGCGTCTCCGCGGTTCAAAAAATCATTTTTTAACTATCGAATCTCTTGCCTTTTTTGACTTATCAAACTCCTTAAAAATCTCATGCCCGTCCGACTCTTTTATATACCTCTTCAGTCTTGAGAGGCTTTTCTCAAATCTTGTTATCATATCAATGACAGCCTCTCTGTTCAGCAGGCATATATCCCGCCACATCTCAGGGGATGAGGAGGCAATCCTGGTAAAGTCCCTGAATCCACCTGCCGAGTATTTCAGGATACTTTCTTCAAAATCTTTTACGTCATCGACTGTATTAACAAGTGAATAGGCTATTACGTGTGGTAAGTGGCTTACAGCTGCCAGTATGCTGTCATGCTTTTCGGCGTCCATGAGTATCACCTCAGAGCCGGCTGCCTCCCATATCTCCTTTATCTTCTTCAAGGCTTCTTTGTCTGTCTTTACAGTAGGTGTTAAGATGCATCTGTGTTTCTCGAAAAGTGCCGGGAATGCGGCGCAGACCCCTGATTCTTCGGTCCCTGCAATCGGATGTCCGCCGACAAAGTGGACTCCCGTTGGTAGAAGGCCTTTAGCCTCCCTTGTTATGGCTCCCTTGACGCTTCCAACGTCAGTAACAATAGCCCCTTCCTTAAGATATGGGGCAATCTTCTTCATCATCTCTGCCATAGAGGCTACTGGTGTAGCAATCACGACCAGGTCTGCACCTATAGCCCCGGCAGCAGGGTCGGTGGTGAACTTGTCGATTACATCGAGTTTTGCCGCCAGTTCCAGATTAGGAATACTGCGGCCTACACCGACTATCTCCCCTACCATACCTTTTTTTCTAAGGGCCATGGCAAGAGAGCCGCCTATGAGGCCCACACCGATAACAGTCAGTTTTTTGAAATAAGGTTCCATAATCAAGAAAAAGGATGAGGGATGAAGGATGAGGGATGAATTTTAATAAAATCTTTTATTCATCCTTCAGCCCTCAGCCTTCATCCTTATATTTACATGCTCCTTCCTACCGCCTCGGCCACTTTCTTCAACTCCTTCATCAACACATCAAATTTGGTAGGCTTCAGCGACTGGGGGCCGTCACACAGTGCATCTTCAGGGCTCTGATGGACTTCAATGATAAGACCGTCTGCGCCTGCAGCGATAGAGGCCTTGGACATCGGGGCCACCAGGTCCCACTTACCCACACCGTGGCTCGGGTCAATTATGACAGGGAGATGGGTGAGCTGCTTTAGCACAGGGGCCGCACTTATGTCCATGGTGTTCCTTGTTGCCGTTTCAAAGGTCCTAATACCCCTCTCGCAAAGGATGATCTTTCTGTTCCCTTCTGAAGCGATGTATTCTGCGGACATAAGGAGATCAAGGATGGTTGCGGAAAGCCCCCTCTTCAAAACGATAGGTTTATCGGTCTTACCAACCTCCTGCAGGAGCCTGAAGTTCTGCATGTTCCTTGCGCCTATCTGAATTATATCAGCATATTTGCATATGATATCAATGTCCCTGGGGTCCATAAGTTCAGTAACTATCGGAAGGCCTGTAGCTTCACTGGCATCTGCCAGGTATTTGAGCCCTTCCTCTCCAAGTCCCTGGAAGGCATAAGGGGATGTCCTCGGTTTAAAGGCGCCACCTCTTAAAATCGTGGCTCCAGAAGCCTTGACTGCCTTCGCAACAGCTATAAGACCTTCCCTTGTTTCCACGGAACATGGCCCGGCCATCACATGGACCTGTTTTCCGCCAATCTTGACTCCCTTTACATCTATGATGGTGTCATGCATCTGGAATTCACGGCTCACCAGTTTATACGGCTTCATTATAGACACCACATTCTCAACTCCCGGCCAAGCCTCAGGCGAGTGTTCCCTTAGCATAGCTACATTTCCTATTACTGCAATTACAGTCCTTACTTCCCCTTTTTCTACGTGCGGAGTCAGACCCAGTCCCTTGATCTTATCCACTACATGGGTTATCTCTTCTTCCGTTGCCTTTGGAGACATAACTACAATCATGTTTCTATCCTCCCAATATTTTTTTATTGTTTAAACGGCGGCAACCTACTCGACTACCCCCTTCAATGCCTCTATGAACCTCTTGTTTTCTTCAGGCAGTCCGACTGTAATCCTTAGATAGTTATTTAGATTGTAGATACCCATCGGCCTGACTATAACCCCTTTCTTCATAAGTTCCTGATAGACCTTTGCGCCGTCCCCCTTCATATCAATCAGAAGGAAGTTGGCTTGGGACTTCACATAACTGAGGCCCATCCCGTCAAGCTCGCCGTATAGATATGATAGTCCATCACTGTTTATACTGACCGACTTTTCCACGTGTCCCTGATCATCCAGGGCAGCCATGGCCGCGACCTGGGCAAGGGAGTTGACGTTAAAGGGCTGCCGGACTTTCTCAAGATAGTTTATTATCTCTTCTGATGCGACACCATAACCAATCCTCAACCCTGCGAGACCGTAAATCTTTGAGAATGTCCTGAGAGAAATGACAAGCCTGTCATTTATGTAATCCATCCCGTTCGGGTATTCAGGGTCTGATACATATTCAAAGTACGCCTCGTCCATGACAACAATGACATCCTCAGGCACCCTCTTCAGAAACATCTCAAACTCATCCCTTTTAACTATGGTCCCAGTGGGGTTGTTCGGGTTTGTAATAAAAACAAGTCGTGTCTTTCCAGTAATAGCCCCGGCCATCGCCTCCAGGTCATGAGTAAACTCCTTAAGCGGCAGTATCACATTCTTTCCGCCTGCTGCCTGGACTATCATCTGATATACGATAAAGGCCGGATGGGCCATTACCGCCTCATCTCCGGGTCTTAAAAATGCCCTCACAATAAGCTCGATTATCTCATTGGAGCCGTTACCGAGGATTATCCTATTTTTGGGGATTCCCAGCCTCTCGGCCAGCTTCTCCTTAAGGTAATAGCAGCTCCCGTCAGGATACCTATGGAGCGTAGATACATGGTTTTTTATTGCCTCAACAGCCTTGGGCGAAGGCCCCAGCGGGTTCTCATTCGACGCCAGCTTTATGGAGCCTTTTATCCCGTACTCCCTCTCAACCTCTTCAATAGGTTTCCCAGGGGGGTATACAATTAAATCGGCTATGTAGTCTGGAACTAATGGTTTCATTTAAAGCCCCGTAAGAAGTGAGACGTGACTAATCCATTTTTTATTGCGTCTTACGTCTAACGTCTTACGTTTCACGTTATTTACTCCTCGGATACGACCCCAAGACCTTTACGAAGAGGCATATCTTCGAAAGCTCATTTATGGCATCTTTTACATGAGGTTCTGATATGTGTCCTTCCATATCCAGGAAGAAGAGATATTCCCATGCCCTGGTCTTCATCGGTCTTGACTCTATCTTTGCGAGGTTTATGTTATGCTTGGAAAAAGGTTCCAGCATTCTGTAAAGGGCCCCTGCCTCATCCTTGACCGCAAACATCACCGATGTCTTGTCGGAGCCGCTCTTCTCAGAGCTCTTTTTGCCTATGACCAGGAATCTGGTAAAGTTGTTGACGTTGTCCTCTATCCTCTTTTTGACGACCTTAAGGTCGTAGATGCTTGCGGCAAATTCGCTGGCTATGGCTGCTGATTCAGTGTCTGCCGCAACCATCTGGGCAGCCACAGCAGTGCTTGCCGTCTCCATAACAGGTATATTGGGAAGGTTCTTTGCCAGCCAGTTCCTGCACTGGGCAATAGGTTGGGGATGGGAAAAGACCTTTTTTATATCCTCCATCTTTCCTGTCTTGGAAAGCAGGAAATGAGATATCTCCAGCATGACTTCGGCTACAATCTGAAGGTTGGAGTCCACAAACATGTCGAGGGTATGGGTTACTATCCCTTCAGTTGAGTTTTCTATTGGAACGACACCGTAATTAGCCTTCCCCTTTTCAACCTCTTCAAAAACATCTGCTATCCCCTTCACAGGGATAAGGTCTGCAGAATGTCCGAACTGTTTGAGGCTCGCAAGATGGGTGTATGTCGCCTGAGGGCCCAGGAAGGCTATTTTCAAAGGATGCTCGAGGGAAAGTGATGCAGAGATTATCTCACGGAAGATGGCCCTTATCGACTCGTTTGGAAAATGCCCCTTGTTATTTCTCATCAGACGTTCGTATATCTCTTTTTCACGGGTCGGGACGTAGAAATCCCCCTTCCCCTGAGTTTTTAACCTCCCGACCTCTTTGACAAGTTCAGCACGCCTGTTCAGAAGTTCAAGGATGTTGTCATCTACTTCATCTATCTTCTTTCTAAGCTCCCCTATGTCTGCCACCGGCAAACCCCCCAGCCATTTTTTGAATTTCGAATTATATAGGACAGCCACTTATAAATCAATCACTTTTACGAAGCGGTGTCAATGGGTCATCATAGCTTTTAATGGTTTTTGAGGCAACCATTTCTTTCTATACGAGCTTATCAGGCGGACAAAAAAGGTTGGGGAACAGCCACCAGTCAGTTTTAGAGAGCATGTCAAGAAGAGTGATGCCCTGGCCGTTGCAGTTATTAAATGGTAGGGTGAATTTGCATCAGACTTCCAGGTGTGATAGTATTCAAAAAACGTATGTTACCTCGATGTAGACTAACCTTTATAATCTTAGCGGCAATCTGTTTCGCCGAATCATCCCCAAGCCTCGCCGATACCTTAATTTCTAACTTCAATGTTGAGAGCTCGGAACTCAGAGAGAAATCTGTAGGACAAAGGATCGCGCATTGGGCAGAGGCCTTTGTGGGAACTCCTTATGATACAGACCCTCTTGGCAAGTATGTGCGGGAAGAGAGGATTGTGGCGGATGATGCAGTGGACTGCATGTACCTGACATTCAGGACAGTTGAACTTGCCTTGAGCAGGGAGCCGGAAGATGCTGTGAAAAACGCCCTTAACCTGAGGTTTCGCAGCGTGGGGCGGCTTGATGGAGAGCGGGTAGCCAATTACGATGACCGCTTTGAATACGGCGAGGATATGATTGACAGCGGCAAGTGGGGCAAAGAGATAACCTCGAATCTGGGTAGAACCATCAGGATAAAGGGGAGCAGGGGAAGGGACGAGGTTGTCATAATTCCAAAAGATGAACTGACTACGATGACAAACCTTGATATAGGCGGAGTAGGCATACCCCTGAAGGACGGAGACATTATCTTCTTTATAAAGGAGCCTTCAAAGAGGGTTGTGGGAGAGATAGTGGGACATATAGGTATAATATCAGTCAAGGCCGGTGTCTCGTACCTTATTCATGCCAGTGGACGAAAAGACAGCGCTGATTCCAAAGGTAACGGAATCGTAAAATCTGTCAGGTTGTGGGAATATGTCGGAAATATGCGGTTTGCCGGTATCCGCGTTACGAGGTTTCAGTAACGATGGACTGGACGAATATCTGGCTCGTACTTATTCTTGTTTTTGTTTTTTCCTCATCCTTTCTCATGGCAGCCGAGACTGGGATGATGGCTGCCAGCCGCTTTAAACTCAGGCATCTTGCCTCATCAGGGCTTAAGAGGGCTCTCCTTGCCATAAAGATCCTTGAACACCCTGAAAAGCTCCTTGGAACTATTCTTATAGGGAACAACCTTGTCCAAGCGGCCCTGTCAGCCCTTATAACAGCCATTTCTTTGGAATGGTTCGGGGAAAGGGGGATCCTCTATGCTACTTTCATTATAGCTGTTGTTACCCTGTTTTTCTGTGAACTTGTGCCAAAGAGCTATTCATCCCGCCACCCTGAAAAGGTGACCCTATGGCTGGCCTGGCCCACTTACTTCTGGCTGATCCTGTTCACACCTGTTGTCAAAATCGTCACATTCTTTTCTAACGCCATACTCAGGCTTATGGGCGCCGGTGAGATGGCTTCAGCGCCTTCTCTTTCCGAGGACGAGCTGAAGACCATTATACGCATGGGTGAAGAAGAGGGAGTTGTGCCAAAGGAAAAGAGGCGGATACTCCACAGGGTTCTGGAGATGAGCGATCTTTTTGTCAGAGAGGTCATGGTTCCAAGAGTAAAGATCAAGGCAATAGAGGTGGATACTTCACTTAAAGACGTGGTCGCTTTCTTTAAAGAAGCCGGTTTTTCAAGGATGCCGGTGTATAAGGATACCCTGGACAATATAGTTGGTGTGGTACATGTAAAGGATGTGATGAACTACTGGGATTCGGAAAAGCCGTTTACTTTAACTCAAGTGATGAGAAAACCATTCTATATCCCTGATTCGGCTAAGGCAGAGAGACTTCTGGAGGAGTTCAGGAAGAACAGAAGCCATATAGCAATAATT
>Ga0209521_10001706_pt1 | contig 17905 bp, 15 predicted proteins | sample Rifsed19ft4_FD_184016 | JGI IMG/M metagenome (GOLD analysis project Ga0209521, IMG submission 184016) | Soil microbial communities from Rifle, Colorado, USA - sediment 19ft 4 (version 2) | ecosystem: Environmental > Terrestrial > Deep subsurface > Rock core/Sediment | place: Rifle, Colorado...
GGCCTCGAAGTGTGCAAGATCATAAAGACCCAAGCTAGAACGAAAAACATACCTGTTATCATGTTTACGGCGCTCGGTCGAGATGTTGACAGGAAATTGAGCGCGTGGGCTGGATTTACAAATTCACTCAGAATTCACTGCAAGTATTGGCGGATAGTAGGATAACGGGTCTTTTTCTACTCAATCCAGCAGCACACGATATGCAAAGCGTCGCCAGCATTAGGGGGATCTTCAGCGATCAGATGTCCTATGATTCCAGCGGACTCAACGTAGGGTTCTGTTAACTTTTCGGCGGATGCCTGTCGGTTAACTCGCCTGCATCGACTGGGCGTCTTTGAACTGCTACCATTGCTTCAGTTGCAGGCGCGACGGCCCCGAACCTCAGGGCTCTCTTACCATCCGCTAGAATATTCCTAGCGGCGTTCACGTCACGGTCAACCATGAATCCACATGATGAGCATTTCAGCTGTCGGTTCTCTTCGGGTTTCGTTTTTGACCCACATATCGAACACTTCACTGAAGTGCCGTGCGGTTTCACGTAGATGACCAGTAACCCTTCCCATCTAGCCTTGTATTCAACCTGCCTTTGGAGTTCCGCGAAACTCCAACCGTTCATGCGTGCGCGATAATCTCGGCCCTGTCCGTTCCCTTTCCTGTAGAGTTTGCGTATTCCTGTTAGTCGTTCCATGACGATTGCGGACCTACTACGCTTCGCTTCTGCAATGATTTGTTTCGAGGTTCTGTGGAGAAGTTGCCTCACGCGGTTACGTTGCCTCGCCCCGTACTTCGCGTAGATTCGCTGCGTTATGCGGGAATCGTTGCGGTTCAGGTGGGATTTCACTTCGCGGCACATGGCTTTGATTTCCGTGGCCTCTGCTAAGTTATGCCGTATGATTGAGCCGTTTGAGTCGGCTAAGGTCACGTTGTCAAGGTTCCTATCTATGCCCAATAATCCGCTGGGCTCCAGGGTTGGGACATCTTTCGAGTAGGCAATTGTCATTCTAGTCGCGGTGAGGGTGACCGATCGAGACGTTAGGCCAGTCTCGGAAAGAACCTGTAACGTGTGATGATTTAGGGGAATCCTGATCTTGCTCCTTGGCTTAATGGGCAGTAGGAGGCTTCCGTTACGGATTTTGAATCCGTAGCATGTTGTAAGTTGCGGTCTATGGGCGTAGGGCTGCTTGACAGGTTTACCTCTGCGTTCCGCTTTCCGATAGTTCTTGAGGATACCTGCGGCTTTGCTGATTGCGCAGAGCTTATAGTAACTCATCGCATCGTACTCTTCCAGTTGCCTGTAGGCTTTGAGGGAAAGCGACTTGAGACCGGTAACATTCTCAGCAAGGCCGACCCTAATGCAACAGTTCACCATTTGACGGAACTCTTCAAGCAAGCCGAGTAGCTGGCTGGTCGGCGTATAGTTTTGCTGGACCGCCTTGACCGCAAGCAAGATTGTTGTCCGACTGGCCTCTTCCGGCTGGACAATAAAACACTGACAGGAGGATGAAACTAAACTCCGTCCGCCGACAAGTTAACAGAGCTCAACGTAGTAAGAAAGTTAATCTAAAGTTCTGGCTCTGAGTTCCTGAAAATCCAATTCTTCGTCCGGGAATCTGGTGCTTTGCTCCACTACCTCAGCTTCTACGGTTTGTATTTGCGCCTACGTGCTGTTATCGCGAAGACCGCCCATGCGACGAGTGCAATGGGTACTACGGCCCCGATGATTGCAGCCAAGATCAAAGTCTGAGTCCCTGCTCCGATTGCCAGCTCGTACGCGTCCGGTGCTGAGCCTCTGTTTCCAAACGTATCCCCAGCTTCGAATGATAGTTTCAAAGTGACTCCAAACGTGAGTCCTGGATTGGGAGCGAGGAAGATTAGGCGCCAGCTGTGATCGGTCGCGTTGTAGATCATGGGCAGCGTGAATGTTCCGGAGGAGTTGGTGAACGCTGCGTAGACGACGCCGATATTGCTTGTGAGGTCGGTTCCGTTCGGATATGAAACGAAGACCGGTATGTTGACGAGCGCTAAAGGATCAACTTTTGAGCTTGTTTGCGCGAAGTTGAATCTGAACCGCGCTATGACCACGGTGGTAGTCGTTGAGAATTCGCCGCCGTTCCCGAAGGCGTCTTCGATTGTAAGTGAAATCGAATAAGTGCCCAGTGTTGCGTTCTCGGGAATTGGATACAGGCCGATCCAAGCCTGGCTGGTCGGGATGTAAAGCATCGACACACTGATTGTCTGGTTGCCAATCGTTATTGTCGCGTTGAAACCTAGAGGTACTGCGGTAGAATTGACCAGTGTCCCGTCGGGATAGGTGATCCTTACATCAACGGGGATGGGCATCGTACGCTCCACGGTTTGAGGAACATTTCCGGAGATCCCCAAGACTGCGTTCACCACGTTCACTCCCCTCGATCCCGTCGCCGTGTTTCCAAATGAATCTTTCACAGATGCAACGAGTCGCCAATTTCCCAACACTGCATTCTCCGGGATTCTTGTCTGCGTCTGGAACTTTCCAAGTGTGCTGTTGTAGATTGGAAACAGCTCAATGGGCCCTCCACTTGCTGTTGTCATTGTCGCGATAAGTTGTGTGACGTTCACAAATTGTGTTCCGTCATGGTAATTCGCATTAAGCGTGATGTTCAGGTATTGTGAACGTTGGACCGGCGATTCAACTTGGAATGTCACGTCCGTCTTTGCGGTGAGAACTCTGAAATCGCCAGATGGTATAGAGTCGCCTGAGCCAAGGTTTCCATACGAATCATCGAAAGTAGTTGGATCAACAGTGAAGTGGTATGTCGTCAGATTGGCATCGAACGGTGGGACCCAGCTTGCCGACCATGTTCCGCGGGTTGAGTCAGACAATAAGAGCGGTACTATTGACATAATGACGCCGTCCGTGCTTCTCGTAATACTGGGTTTCGTGGAATTGTTCGCTATCGTCGTGGCAGGAGAGCCGTCCGGATAGGTTATTGTGTAGTACATTGAGGTCGTTGCGGTTCGTTCAACGGTTTCGGATGGTTCGGTGGCGATCCTCATTCTAACAGAAGTTCTCGTGACGCTGATGGGGGAACTGACGCTCACCGAATTCCCTGCGTCATATCCTGTGCCGGTCACTGATACGACGAGGAGTCCAACCGGTGTTGATGGGGGAACCCTGAACGAATATTGGAATTCACCATTTGATCCGGATCTGACCGAGGTGGGAAATCCCGGCACGGAGTTTGAGGAATCTCCAAATGAGATTGTAACCGTGGAACTCGGAGTGAAACCTCCTCCTACGACTACAGCTTGTTCTGTCCTGGCATAGCTGCTTCTGTCTACCCCGAATACACCGAAGTGGGCTACGGCTTCCCTGGTGTCGGTAGTGCCGGATCTCGATAGGCTGATCAGGTAGGTTCCCGCAGAATCGCTAGGAGATATGCCGATCGGGACAATGGTGAAATTCATGCTGCCCGCGGTGAAGGGTGACGCAACTATGCGCGTTGCGGAATCGGTGGGACGCTGAAGCCACAGACTATACGTAGCGTTCGACTGCAATCGAGAAGCGTTGACGTTTACCGTGCCGCCGGCCTTCCATATGGGATAGATGGGTTGATCTGTTGCCAGAGCTGAGGCGGCCAATTGGGCCTCAGCGTGCGGAGCTTGCACAAATGCTAGGCAAACGAACATGGCAACAAAAAGTGAAATCAGCCTGCTTCCTTTCACAAACAAGTTGACCCGCCCAAACAGGCATAGGACTGGTTATATTTGGCTTCTTTATTGCTTCGAACATAGCTTGGCGGACATGTCTATAATGGTTGCGTCGGAATCCGTCTCAGATCCGCTGAAAGAACATGACGACTTGGTTAGCGGGCTCGCTAACCTAGAAAAGAAGTTTGCCGAGGGCAAACTCCAGCAAAACGAGTTCGAAGTCCTATCGAAACAGCTGAAGGAACGGATTTCGAGAGCCGAACAGCAGGCCTACGGGGCGGCAAGGAAAAACGAGTCCATTGCCAAAAGATTGCGACTGAGAAACTATAATGACCCCGAGGTCCAACAGGTCATATCGCATTTCTTGCGTTTCCCCGGACGCCCTCTGGAACCGGAGTTTGGAACTGACCGGGTTCCAAGATATCCGGTGGAAACAGAAGATGGGCGAGGGTTCAGTGCGGAGATGTCTGTGCTGGAGCGAATGGGGGACATAGGCATGGTCAAGAAGACATTATACGAGCGTATCGTTTCGTGTCCCAGGTGCGCTGCGCCGCGAGATGTTTTTCTCCGGTTTAAGTGCACTCAATGCGGCTCGATCGAGATCTCGATTGGCCGAATGATTGAACACCTTCAATGCGGTACGATTCACCAAGAAAGCGCTTTTCAGGTAGGAAAGAATCTGATCTGCCCTACATGCAAAAAGCTACTTCAATCGAAGGATGAGTACCGACTCATAGGCGTTGTGTGTTCATGCAATGCTTGCCGCGCCCAGTTCGAAGACCCAGTAGAGGGATTCTATTGCAGGAAATGCAAGGTTGACTTTGATCTTCCAACAGGCAATGTGGTTGATGTACACTCCTATACAATGATCCCGACCGCCCTCAGCGAAGCGCGCCGTTTCCTGGGAGTAAATGTTCTGACGCAAACATTGCGTGAAGCGGGCTTCGAAGTCAACAGCCCTGGGCTCATACCTGGCACAACAAAAGAGACAATGTTCTCACTTCTTGCCAAGAAAGACGGTCGACAGTTTGCCATAGACTTGTCACAGAGCGACACGGAGGTTGACGTAGAACCCGTTCTGGAGCTTTATGTAAAATTGCTAGAGGCAAACTTCAAAGCTGCCATCTTCGGGGCTGTACCTAGGCTCTCGAAGAGAGCCCGGGATGTGGCTTCACTCCACAGCATACTGATTGCTGAGGCCGCGACGCCCTCCGAGGTCGGCAAAAAGATTCTTGACATAATAGTTAACTTATAGTAGGCTCCCAAATTGGTCATACAATTCCTTTTGTCGAAGATGAATAATCGAGGATAAGAAAATGACCGTTCTAACTCAAGCACAGGCTACTGAAGGCAAAACGATAGGGTTCACAACCTACGACGACATAGTCGACGTTGGAAGAATGAAAGCTCAGGGTACGACCAGTTTCATGGTTTGCGAAACTATGCAACCCCCCAGAGGCTATTACGTGACAGTCGGGGACCCAGGTTCAGAGATGCGTTTCGTTGCGCGAATCCTCGACGGACCATTCTTTACGCAGAAGCCAGGCGCATACTACTTGCTCGAACTGACTTCCATGATTGTCAACGGTCTACGGGGAGCAATCACGAGCAGGCCGTCACCTGGAACTCCCGTTGTCCTACTCGACCCTAATGAAGTCCAAGATTACGTTGGAGCGACGGGCGACTTCCTTCTAGGACGACTAGCGGGACAGGGCGATGTTGAAGTGGCACTTGACTCGAGGAGCCTGAACCGACACATCGGAATATTCGGCACAACGGGTAGCGGAAAATCAAACAGCCTTCAGGTTATCGCAGAAGAAGCGAGCAAGTCTAACTGGAGCATTCTAATCTTCGATATCGAAGGCGAATACGTGGCTATGAACGAGCCAACGGATGCACTGATCGAAGTATTACAGAAGTTCGGTAAGAAACCATCAGCCGTCAAGGACTTTCACGTATACGTTCCAGCCCCTAACAGCAGTCGAAATATTGATGCGAAGAAGTTCGGCATACCCTTCGCTGAAATCGACTTGGAGATTTTCAGCGAAGTCCTTGGGCTTTCACCTTTCGAAAGGGTCTACCTTTTCGACATTGCAAGAAAGACCAAAGAGATATCGGGTAACCTCCAGGCTTACGACATTAACGCGGTCTTGAACGTTCTGAAAAAGCGCATTGACGCCCAAGTTGACAGAGCGTCACTCCCAGAAGTTGTTGCAGAAGCGCATATGGGGCTCTACACAAAGCTATCTCTCGCACAGCGGTCCGGTGTCCTAGATGCACATCAGGCGGGAGAGATCTTCGACAAGATTCCGCCCGAATCTTTCTGTCAGCCCGGCAGAATTTCAGTAGTTGACGTAAATGAATCGTCAGACGTAGTGCGCAACATTTGCATAGCGCATCTGTTGAAGGAGATCTTCCGTTACAAGACTCGCTACGCTGGTTCCGCCCCGATTCTGATCTTCGTCGAAGAGGTTCACACGTTTCTGAGCAAGGCCAAGAAACGAACGATGACTGCAACTCTCACCATGTTTACGGAGATGGCTAGGCAGGGAAGAAAGAGGGGGATAGGCCTCGGATTTGTATCCCAACAGCCAGCCCTAGTTCCTTCCGAATTGATTGAACTTTGCAACACGCGTTTTATGCACAGAATCAGTTCGGAGCCAAACATCGATACATTACGCCATTCCACAGGAAATGTGCCCGATTCCCTTTGGTCACTCCTGCCCTCGTTGGGTAATGGGCAGGTGTTGATTTCATCGCCTAAATTCAACCATGCAGTTGTGGGACAAATCAGGCCCAATATGTCGAGAAGGCTGCGAGTTGAGTATGGTTGAATCGCGAGTATTATATGCCGATAATGGTGTATCGCTTGGCTGCTTGTGGGTGTTTTGAATGAGTGAAGGTGCAAGAACTAAAACCGGAATTCTCGGCCTCGACGAAGTCTTAGAGGGAGGGCTTCCGCGCAACTACGTTCACTCTGTGGTTGGTGCGCCTGGGGCTGGGAAGACAGTAATGGGCGCACAGTTTCTGTTCAGAGGCGCGACGCAGTATGCTGAAAATGGCGTATACGTTTCTCTAGAAGAACCAACGCACTCCTTCGCTAACAACATGCTCCGCTTCAACTGGAACATGTTCGACCTTGAGAGCCAAGGTAAGCTTGTGCTGCTCGACGCGTCCCCACAACAAGAGGAGCCTGGGGGCGAGATGAAGATCCGAGGCGGAGTGCTGGGCACTGAGAAGTTCGACCTTGACGGTTTAGTGGGAGTAATCGCCAACGCTCGAAAGCGTGTGGCTGCAAAAAGGTGTGTGATCGACTCACTTAGCTCGATTGCAGGGGTATACCGGTATGAGTCTGAGTACAGGTATAAGCTACTTCAATTCTACCGAGCCCTCGCTGAGCTTGAACTCACAACCATGGTCTTAACTGAGTCTGATACTCCGCTGATTTCGAAGTTTGGTCTCGAAACAATCCTTGCACAGGGCAGCTTCCTACTCCACAACTTGTCCGAAAAGGACAATCTGGTGCAGACGTTGGAGATTCAGAAGATGCGTGGAGTTAGGATCATCCGCAGGTTCTTGCCCTACCGGGTTACGCCTGAAGGTTTCGAGGTCAGGCCGCAAGAGCAGATTGCTAGGGTAATCCAGCAATGACGATGACTGCGCCAGTAGCAGTCAAACCCCAGCAGGGCCAGCAGGAGATATACTCAAGCCTAGAAGCCAGAAAAATTCTGACCTTCATGCTTCGGAGCCCACGCACCCCAATCACTCCCGAAATCCTTCCCACGGACGAAATTCGCTATCCGGATCTTGACTCCATCTTCAGCGGGAGACCTGAGGACGCGGAAGTTTGGCTCCGTAAGATGATTGATGCCCAGATTTTGGTGGCAGATCTTGTTGACAAGACGCCCGCATGCCCTGAGTGCGGCTCGCACCAGTTGAGCACACGCTACGTTTGCCCGAAGTGTTTCAGTTACGATATTGCGCGTAGCTTTCTCTACGAGCATTTGAAGTGTGGGAAGGTAGCTAGTGACGACACTTTCAAGAAAGGAGACCAGCTCATCTGTCCCAAGTGCCAGACCGTGCTCCACAACTACGGAGTCGAATATCGAGCCGTAGGAGCGTGGTACCAGTGCAACAACTGCAAAGAGTCATTCAACGCACCATCGCTCACCCATATATGCCGACCCAAACGCCATCAATTCACAACCGACCGAACACGCCTAGTCCCCGTATACCAGTACAGGTTGAATCCTAAGGCACTCAGCCAGATAAGACGCGAAGTGCTTGTGTACTCGGACGCGGTGAGCATGCTTGAGGACCTCGGCTTCACCGTCGCGGCACCTCAAACGATTGTCGGCAAATCGGGGCAGGGGCACCCATTTGATATCGTCGTCACAGTCAAAGGCCGATGGGGTGGCGCTAAAACGGTTGCCATCGATTTCCTCAGCTCCGACCAGATGCTGCCCGCGGATAGCGTGCGGGCCTTCTCGACTAAGGTCAGGGACGCGAAGCCTTCGGAGAGCTACTTGGTAGCTGTGCCGGGGCTGACGGATGAGGCAAAGGCGCTGGCGGGGAAGATGAAGGTAACCTTCGTTGAGGGCCCCACTCTGAAGGAAGCAGCGTCGGCTCTAACCGGGCTGAGCACCTTCAAGACGTAGTAAGTCGCGGTGACCTTTGATGGTTCGTGGAAGGCGGGCGATCTCAGAGATCGTCGCCGCACTGATCTTAGTATCGATCGTGATGGCCGGAGCAACAATACTATGGGTTTACTCATCAGGTCTATTAGGCTCACTCCAAGGCGCTCAACCGCAGCAACCATACGCTAACACCATCGCCCTGGAGTATTACGACTGGTCAGCAGCAACAGCGAACTACAATAAGGATCATGCGCTCAAAGTGGTTCTGAGAAATGTTGGCAGTGGACGAGGGATTCTGGCGGATTTCTTCATAAACGGGACCCAGGTCGCGCTCACGTCTGCCAGCAACGCCACTTACCCCAGCACGTGCGCGCAGTTCACGACGTCTTCTTTGAACCCACAGGTTCCCTGCACAGCATACTTGATAATTCCCGCGAACTTGGTTAAGCCGGGCTACGGTTACACCCTGAAAGTCATAACCAGAGATGGATCTGTGCAGACCTTCTCGATCATAGCCGGGCGAATCAGCGGAACCTCCTCATGACGAAACCAAAGTCTGCCAAAGGCCAACGGAATTTTCTGCTTCAAGAGTAGATCTTGCGAACGTCAGCAACGATCAATCGTTCTCCCGCTCTGGTCACTGGGCTGATTCGGCTTGTTGTCTGATTTTGAGATGAAGAACTGATCTAGCCGGGGCATTGAGCGGGGTTGCTCGGCGGGTTGTTTATGCAGACGGCTATGAATGGCAGTGTGACAGCGTAAGTGTAGTCCCCGATCCCGTCGTTGTATATGTAGGTCAGACCCAAGTAACTCGTGGCAGCAGTACCGGGATTGAACCCGCCTACACCAGTCTGAGGATTGTCGCCACTGGCAGTGTTTGCGGAAAAGGCCACTATTACAGGAGTTCCCCTCTCACCGTTCAAGAGTTGCTGTGGGTTTGGTCGTGGAATCAGGTAGCGATTAGAACAGCTTGAGTACGGAACTTGGCTGCAAGACTGATAGGCAACGAGATTGTTCGGGTCACCATTGTTTCCTCCCGAATAGTAGCCAAAGGCGGGGTCGCAGACTATGTCACCTTTGCCTACTGGCGGCTGATCTCCCGTTGCAAAAGCGGCGCATAACAGAGGCGTGATAGGTGCGACGATGAAGAAGGAGAACACGTTACCTGGGCTGTTGAATTGAGCCAGCTCGAGGACAGATTGTGCTGTCAGGTACACGTCGTTCGGAGTGCCAATGTCAGTCTGAATCTTAATGTAGATTACCAGTTCGGGCGAAGGAATCGCCCAGTATCCGTTAATTCCTCCTTGTGGAACATTGATCTTTCCCGAAGAATTGGTAGTGTAAGCGATAAGCGCCTTTTGGAAAGTTATTACGAGCGGACCAATGTATAGCCCTGTGCCACCTGGTCCGCCTGCCGCAATTCCACCCGCTGGTCCGGGAGGTGGTAGGGGCCATTGGAACGAAAATACGCGGCCTCTCATTGTAGCAATCCAGATTGAGTTGAGACCGAACTTCTTACCGCCTTCTTCTCTTGGGAGGATAATGTTTTCTGGCAGCCAGAAAGTGACATTGTGCAGTTCGCCAGGATTGACGTACCTGTCAGATGCAAGGAAGGCATTAGGTGCAGCAGAGGCCGCCGGATCCAAGACGCACAGGTTAGTACACCCCACGGTTGCTGAGGCGTTCTTAATGTAAATTCTGGCAATCTGCAACCCGATGTTGAGGTTCGCTATCGTCATTGTGTAAGTGTTGCAGTTTCCCCCTCCTGCACATGTGACTGAGAATGGATTACCCTCGAATATCGCAGGGGGCACTGCCTTTAGATTCTCTGCGAACCTTTCATTGTCTCTCTGCTGCATCGCGTTTGCCGTCGTCTGATACGCATCGTACTGCTGGTTGACCAGAATCATGGCTGCAAGAGCGGTGAGGAGCAACATCAGGAAAATAATGCCTCCTATCATTGTGCTGACGCCCCTTCTTCTGAACCAGAGCTTGCGCACTAATCCGACCCTCCGTTTGTGTGTTTGAATTCACGAAATCTGCTGGTCCTCATTCTCCTCACACCTATCCTGGACAGGTGGGATTGTTTGAGTCGACTGTGCACATTGCGACGAAGGGAAGTGTGACGCCGAATGTGTATTTTCCGCTACCGTCGTCCCATATGTAAGTCAGACCTAGGAAAGTCGTTACTGAATTTCCCGACCAGCTACTCGTGATCTTGCCTGCCTTAGCGTTGCAGTTGTTTGGAGGGTAAGGACATACATTGGTTGCGTCCATTGAAAATGCCACTACAACCGCGTCCCCTCTCTGTTTGGCTGCCTGCTGTGTCCCGTTGGGTACCGGGATCATGTAACGATCAGGACATGAAGCATAGTTTGACGGTGGCTGATTGCAGGGAGCATACGGGATTATTCCCGTTCCGCTGTTGCCCGGGTCGCCTGTATTCCCGCCTGAGTAGTACCCATAATCCGGATCGCAAACGATGTCGCTGGGCTGCTCAGGGTCTTGACTCTGGAACCATGCGCATAGCTGAGGCGTTATTGGAGCTATGACGTAGAACTTGTTCACATTTGCAGGGCTGTCGAAGCGAAATAGCTCAAAGATTGATTGAGCAGTAAGATACACATCATTGCAGGGTCCGCCAGGCTTGCAAACGTCTTGTTGGAGCTTAACGTAGAAAATGATGTACTCTCCTGTGGGGACTTTCCAGTATCCATTAGTGCCTCCGATGGGTATTACCGGGGTCGGGTTATCGTGAGTTGAGTAGGCGATCAGCGGTTTCTGGTATGTGTATACGACTGGGCCTATGTAGATTCCCGTTCCACCTTCTGCGGCTTGACTTTGGCCCGGCCCTGCTACTGGGAATGGGTACTGGAATGAGAAGATCTTTCCTCTCGATGTTACAATCGTCACGCTGTTGCAACCGTAATCTACCGTTAGACCTGCGACAGTGCAGCTTCTTGGCAAGTTGACGCTTGTCGGCAGCCAGAATACGATGTTATGGAAAAACTCACCAGAATTAACATATCCATCAGACGCGCGAAACGTGTAAGCTGTCGGGGTCGATGCGGGATCGAGAACGCATAATCCATGGCATTGGCCTGTTGTCGAGTTAATGTAGATTCTAGCGATTTGAGAGCTAATAGCGAGGTTGCTCACAGTCATCGCGTAAATTGTACACTGGGGTCCTCCAGTGCAGGTTGTCGTACCCGGCGCAATGGCCGCGATCCCCGGTGCGACGGCTTGGAGTTGTTCAGAGAACCTATCACTGTTCTTTGCCTGCATCCGATCCAATGTAGATTGGTACACATCGTATCCTTGAGTTATGATGATCATAGCTACAAGGCCAGTTAGGAAAAGGACTAGCACGATTATGCCCCCGATCATCGTGCTTACAGCACGCCGTCGAAACCAAAGTTTACGCATTAGCCTTAGTCTCCATCAACTGGACACGGCTCAAGAGTCGGATTAAGAGGGCCTCCTAGATCCTGCAACTCTTGATACACATGGCAATGAATGGCAGCGTGACGCCGTAGACGTAAGCTCCTGACCCGTCGTCATAGACGAACGAGAGCCCGAGGTAGCTAGTCACGGAATTCCCATCCCAAGCTGCGCCCGGTACCGACTGAGGTTGATCATCCGACAAGGTCTGTGCCCCAAACGCGACTATCACCACATCTCCTCTCTGCTTTGCTGCCTTTTGCGCATCGTTTGGTTTTGGAATCATGTAACGCGGGCCGTATGCCGCGCAGTTCGCAGAATTGTACAGATTTGGCGCTACCGGGCAGGCTTGGTAACGAGCAATGCTGTTCGGATTACCCGCATTTCCAGAGCTGCTATAGCCGTAGCTCGTCTCGCAGAGAATAGAGGAGTCCTGAGCGTTGAAGCCAGTTTCGCAGAGACTGTCCGCGGGCGGGCCGGGAATATACTGTATGGGAGCTATGATGAAGAAGGGTCTGATAACGCCGGGGTTAGTATACTGAGCTATCTCGAATACGGACTGTGCAGTGAGGTAGACGTCATGCTCGACACCCACGTCAGTCTGGATTTTCACATAAATAATCAAATTGGTTTGGCTCGGAATCGCCCAATATGGGATCGTTCCCGCGCCACCCGGGTTAGGCGACATGATCGGAAGCGGCGGCGTTGCTAGAGTAGGCGTCGTGTAAGTAAATAGATTACGTTCGAATGTGATTACGAGTGGGCCTATGTAGATTCCCGTTCCACCTTTTCCTCCGCTAATCCCTTCACCGAGCGGCACGAACGGCCAAAGGAACATGAATATTCGTCCCCTCGTTGTGACCAGCTTGATTGTGTTACAGGCCGAGGTGATACTACCACATGTGCTTGGCAGCCCGTTGGGTGTATGTGGCAGCCAAATCACAATTGTGTGGAAGAACTCGCCCGCATTGACGGATCCGGTCGAGGCGTCGAAACTATAAGGAGTCGGAGTTAGCGCGGGGTCCAATACGCACGGGGTAAGACAAGGCGTCGTGCCAGGAGCGAATGGGCCTGTTGTGTTGATATAGATTCGGGCGATTTGCGTCCCTATGCCGAAATTGTTTACCAAGACGGTATAGACATCACAGGTTGATCCGGCGCCACCACAGGGACTCACCTGACTCAGCTGGTACCCATTACTTTGCGTGCCATTGTATAGGCCTGGGAAAGCGCCGAGTAGGTTTTCCGAGTACATGTCGATGTTTTTCTGTTCCAGTCTGTTGACTGTGGACTGGTATGCGTCGTTCTGTTGGCCCACAATCACCATAGCTACCATTGCCGTGAGCATCACTGCTAAGACGATGATTCCTGCGATCATTGTGGCTTGGGCTTTTCTGCGAAACCACAATTTCCTCATTTTTGATCCCGTCACGGTCCTCTAGCCATGTACGCAGCTTGATTTCCTCGAGCAGTTGCGACGACGAGGTTGAATACCGAACCGGATACGTACCCGCCTGTGAAAGTCCAGCTAAGCCTAAACTCACAGACACTCCCCACGCCCATAGTCACTGGTGAGCCGGGCACGGCACACGTTCCACCAGAAACCTCTGAGGGGTTCGTCCCATTCACGTATATCGCGACGACCCTGATCTCTTCGACGCCAACATTTCTGACGAAGACGCGGATGTAGCTCTCGCTACTGTTGAAGTAGACGTTCTCGACCACGAACCTTTCCTGCATGGCCTGTCCTCGTTGGACGAAGAACAGTTGCGCCCCAGAGCTGAATGAGCCGTATGTTGACCCTGCCCAAGCTACGAGTATCGCTGCGAGCGAGAGGGTGATTGCAATCATGAGCAAGTTTGCCACAACAGTGCTTATGGCGAGCGTATGCTTGAGCCTACGTCTTCTCATGGGTCTAAGTCCTCCATACGAAGATGAGGAATGTGACGAAGCCGATTACCAATAGTATCAGCGTGTGCTTTAGGCCTGCCCCCAGTTTCGCCTCGCTCATCTTGCCCGCTATCAGCCCGCCAAATAGTGCTTGGACGATTACGGCGTGGAACATTATGGTCTTGAGCGTTTCGAGGTTGACTCCTGCGATTCCGCCGAATATTGATCCGCCGCCTCCGCCGGTTGCCAGCACCGATTTCTGCAGTTCAATTATTTGATTGAAGAATGATCGGATTAGCATGATGTCTGTGAAGAGGAAGACTCCGAAGGCTATGTAGACGACTGCGGCGTAGGCCCGCATCTGGGCGTACCTTTCCCGGTCGATGCTGTTCAATTCACCAATGTGCTTGTTCAGCTGCTCCATGATGGACTGTGTGTCGCCTCCGGATCTTGCGACCTCTGCGATTAGGTCGGCTGTTCTCTGAGCCAGCTTTGTTCTTGCACGCTTGGCGAAGGATCGCAGTGAATCTTCCAGGCTGTTTCCCCAGGAGAGCTGCGCGACGAGTTGTCTTAGTTCCGGGGTCAGTGGGCCGTAATCTCTCTCCGCTGACACCTCAATTGCCCGAATAAACGTGAGTCCTGTCTGGCCGGATTCCGCTATCTCCCTGAGGAGCCTGGGTATGTTCCTGTCGATTCCGCGTTGCCATCGCAGATCCATCCATTCCACAATTGCTGGTGGAAAGAAACCCAGGATCATGCCGAGAACAATCAACTGGTCCCATGTGAAGGGCATGTTTTCGAAGTGTAGCACGAAGGCTGCTACAATGCCCAAGATGGCCACCGTCAGCCCCAATCCCAGTGCGACGATGCCGACGAGCCGTTTCTCTTTCGGGTCTACCTTTGGCATGCTTAATCCTCCACGAGTATGTTGTCCAACATCACGACCACAGCGATCCCGCAGATTGGAATGATGAGGTATGTGATCAGGCTCATCATCATCGTAACCGAGAAGCCACCCAAACCTCCGCCTATCAATGTCATAACGGAAAACATTACGATGAGAAGTAGCGGGAATACGATTAGCAGAGTTACGTAAATCTCCGCGAAGACTCCGAGCGACTCGATCAGTTGCTTTGCGGCAACTCTACGCAGGTCCATGATCATGCGCGTCGCGTCGAGAAGGTAACTCTTCATGTTGCCTCCGGATCTGATTGTGGCTACCAGTCCTTCGAGTACGTCGGCAAAGACGCTGGAGGGTGAGCGGTCCCTTTCACTTTCCAGGGCTGACATGATGTCTGCGCCGAGGATCTCGACGTCTCTGACGATCTCGTTTGAGTCCGAGGCGACCTCTGGGGTTGTTCTGGAGTCGCCGATTAGCTTGAACATGCGGGTTGGTGGGATGCCTGCAGCGGCGAGGATCGATAGGTGGCTTGCCACGTATGGGAGTTCAAGGTCCATCCTCTTCTTGCGACTCGTCGCCAAGAAGGCTGGAAGGCCGTACAGTATGCCGAATACTAACGCTCCAAATCCGATGCTTACGCCGAGAGCGTAGAGTACAGTTAGAAGAATTGGAGCACCTGCAACCCCGACTAATATTGCCGTGAGCAGGAAGCTTGAGACGAACGCACCGCCGGACATGAGGACAATCATGCTCACGTAAGACTGTAGGCTGATTTTGATAGCGGCTTTCGCCATGCTTCCCTGCAAGTCTTGGAAGTACGGAAGATACTTCTGTACGCGGTTTCCGATGTGGCGGTACGCGAGTAGCCATGGCGCTTTGAACGCGGAAATGGTCTTGGTTGCATCGTCAGTGAGCTTTTGTTTAGGGGCCTTCATACTATTCTCCCAACAATCCCAGTCTGGCTTTTTCGTACACTTTGTGTGGGTCTGCGTAGTAGTCTCTGATGACGGCTCCGACATCGTTGTATCTTCTGATATTCTTCTTTACCATCCAGTCCAGTACGGTTTTGCGGTGCCGCATTTCCTCTTGGACTATGTCAAGTGAAACGCCTGCTCGTTCAGCGAGTCTCTCGATTGTGTGGCTGCGGCCGGAGTAAGTGAACGAATCCGTCCTGGGGTTCCAACGAAACACATCGTTTAGGTCAAGCTCTCCAGAGCTTGCGTCAATGCCGAGTGCCTCGGCAAGGTGAACAAGTCTCCTGGCAGGCAGGTCTCCAATCTTTAGCCTAGCTTGGTAACAAATCACGTTAAGCGTTGGGAGCAGCGTCCTTGGTATATTCAAGGGTGCAGTTTCCAGCCTTCTGATCGCAGCCATTACTGAGTCTGCGTGAAGACTTGATAGGCCTCCGTGTCCAGTGGCCATGGCTTGGAATAGTGTGAACGCCTCTTCTCCTCTAACTTCACCGACGATAATGTAATCAGGCCTCTGCCTCATGGCAGCTTTGAGCAGGTCGAAAAGTGTAATCTCGGCTGTACTGCCAGCGGCACCAAATCCGACTCTTGCTATGGCTGAGATCCAGTTCTTGTGCGGAATGTTGAGTTCTGGTGTGTCTTCTATCGTGACGATCTTATCATCGGGCAGAATGAACATGGATATGCAGTTCAGCAGAGTAGTCTTGCCCGACGCCGTTCCTCCCGTGACGAGGGTGCATGCCTTCTTCTCCATGCAGTACCAGAAAAATGCGCCCAATTCAGAAGTAACCGTGTTGAAAGTGATTAGGTCTGTGATGGTGAGGGGATCTGCACGGAAACGCCTGATTGAAAAGGTGCTTCCATGCCTAGTCACCTCTGTGCCGTAGGTTAATTGGACTCGGCTGCCGTCCGCTAAACCTCCGTCAACCATAGGCGAAGCGATCGAGACATGCTTCCCGCTCAAGTATGCGAGTTTGACAACGAAATTGTCCAGTTCCTTTGACTTCTCGAATATGATGTTTGTAGGCATTGATTCGTACTGGCGGTGCCAGATGTAGATGGGCACATTGGGGCCATCGCAGCTAATGTCTTCTATCATGTGGTCGCGCATGAAAGGTTCGATCTTTCCATGGAGTATGAAGTCTCTGGTTAGAAAGTACATCAGCTTGTCGAGAACTTCGGCTTCTACTTTGATCTTGTACTCCTTAATGATTCCATCAACCTTGGATCTGAGGAGTTTCTGGGCTTCGTCTTTTGTGAGAATCTTTCTCACGTCGACGTCGAGTTCTTCGATGAGAATATCGCGAAGCTTGCTGAGTAGATCCTTGTCCTCGTCGAGAAGCGTGGGTTCGATCACAAAGTAGAGCATGCCGCCTGTAGCGGGGTCATGGGTGATCGCCGCATGAGCGTAGGGTTCAATGAGCGGAGTAACTTCCTTGAAGCTCGATGGAACCTGGGTCGGCGCCGCAACTTTGGAGTCCTTTGGTTTCTCAAGTATGGCTACGGTACTCTGCGCGGATTTCTTGGCTGTGCTCTTGCTGGAGCGCCTAATCCGAAAGTTGCTGACCATTGCAAGTTTATCGCGTACACCGTCTATCTTAGCCATTCCAAGCCTCAGCCCCGCTGCTTCCGTCGTGTTCCCTCTACCCAGAATATCCAGCCCTTTGTAGTTTTTTCGCCCATTATCGTGCCTTGAAGAACCAGTTCCAACAGCAGGGCCTTCGTTGACTCCCAGTTCTTGAGCCCTGACCTGTTACGAACGTTCTCTACATCCATTGGCATGGATGAAGCCGCGAGAACATCCCTAATCTTCTCCCTGTACGGATTTCTTTCCCCCACTTCTCTAAATCCCCTTTTCAACGGATTTTCTCGTGTGGTCAGACCACATGACAATATGATTGATGGCCAACTCGTGATTAGCATGGTGTCACCACGATAACTCTGCTAAGGTAACAAGAATTGCGAGCCCAATATGTAAGCTCTGCCAAGCTGCCCAAACCTGCGAGTCGCTCGGCTGTTAAGCATTTTCATCGGCATACCATGAATCTGACATTATTAAAGAAGCAAACTTTTAGACATGAAAACCATTCCGTCCAAAGCCCAGCAGAATTCGCCCGGCGGACATCTCCTCCCCAAAATGGGCTTTATTCAGAGCTTGAAGACTATAATGGCTAATCCGGGGTAGACATGTTGAGGGGGCCGATCAAGAAGTCCCGTTGGATAACCTCAGCTATCCTAGTCCTGATGGCCTCGCTGGGGCTGGCCTCCGCCGTTCTCTACAACTACGCTCCGGGACTCATCGGTCAGACATCGATTTCTCCCACGGCTACTTATACCGGTCAAATGGGCGTAAGCCTCCAAGGCAGATACCACTA
>Ga0209521_10001707_pt1 | contig 17903 bp, 14 predicted proteins | sample Rifsed19ft4_FD_184016 | JGI IMG/M metagenome (GOLD analysis project Ga0209521, IMG submission 184016) | Soil microbial communities from Rifle, Colorado, USA - sediment 19ft 4 (version 2) | ecosystem: Environmental > Terrestrial > Deep subsurface > Rock core/Sediment | place: Rifle, Colorado...
AACTAATTCCCCGTCTTTGCCTGGGGAAATCCCCTTTAACTTAGAAAAAACAGCGGAAATTTCTTCTCACCAGTTAAAACCGTCCAGTCAAGGTTTAAGAATTGGAGAGGCTTCTTATGAGGCTTTGTTTAATTCAAACGGTCTTAGCTATGTTCAGAAGGAAGACGGTGTTAAAAAAGGCCATCTTCAGTTCGTTCTCAATGATATCAGAGTAGGCAGCGAGAAGCTTAAGGTTGAGAGCACCGCTACTCCAAGAGCGGATCAAAATACCGCGAGTTTCAGGAGACATGCCTATATTTTTGAGAATTACGTGGCTAAAAACGGTTTTGTTGAGCAAACGTGGCGGTTTAAAAAGTTTTTAGGTCGAGGCGATATTGTTCTAACTGGTCTATTAAAAACCGATCTTAAGATCATAAAAGGGGCTGATGGAGGCTTGGATTTTGTTGATGAAAAGGGAGCTAAAGTTTTCAGTTATAGCCGGGCAACTATCATCGGAGCTAATAAGAAGTGGTTCAAAGTCAATCCGTCAGCCGTTAAGGAAGGAAAAGATTACCGCTTAAAATTAGTTCTTCCCCAGAAATATCTTAAAAAGGTTTCTTACCCCTTCTTAATTGATCCTCAAATTGGTTCGGATATTGCGATTTCAACCGCCAGCAATGATCAGATGGATACCGCGGTTGCTTTTGACTCTGTTAATAAGCGATTTTTAGTTGTCTGGACAGATAAACGCAATAGCTCTGAAGCAGATCAAATTGACGTCTACTACCAATTAATAAACTCTGACGGAACTTTGATTGGTAGCAACAAAAAGATTTCGGAGGTGCTCAGCAACCAATACTCCCCAACGGTTGTTTTTAACGCTATTGATAAAGAGTTCCTAATTGTCTGGGTCGACGACCGGAAGGGCACGGCTCGCGAAATTTTTGGGCAAAGAGTAAACAGTAGTGGCAATCCCATAGGTTCCGAGATACCCATTTCCACCGATGGTCACTTGCGGGAAAGTGCGACCGCGGCTTTTGATTCGGCTAACAATCGGTATCTCGTGGTCTGGAAGGACAACCGAGTCGGACATAAAAAATTTGATATTTACGGCCAATTAATTAAGGCTGATGATGGAACACCCTATAATACTGATCCCCAAACTAACTTTATTATTTTCACCGATAGTAAGGACGAGGGTGATGACCAAGAAAATCCATCGGTTGCTTTTGACCCTTCTAACAGTCGTTTCATGGTAGTTTGGGATAGTTTGGCTACAGATGGCGACAATATTTACGGACGGCTACTTGGTGCTAATGGTCAATACCTGGGGGGAGAGTTTCCTATCTCCACCGCTACGGGAGCGCAGCAGAATCCCTCGATTGCCTTCGATTCTTCAAGCAGTCGTTTTCTTGTTGTTTGGGAAGACAACCGTGAGTTTACTGATTTGACGGCTGATAAGGACATTTACGGTCAGATAGTGAATGCTTCGGGGTCTCTCGAAAAGACAAACTTCGCTATCTCAACAGTCCAGCTGCATGACCAATTAAATCCGGTCGTTAGTTTCGATTCCTCCAAGAACAACTTCTTGGTGACCTGGGAAGACGGACGTCCTTCTGGCGGGAACACTCATCTTTACAGCCAATGGTTAAAAAATGATGGGACCCTTCGTGTTTCTGATCAAACATCGAACATTCTTCTTTCTAGCAAACGGAAGGCGGCGCGACCCTCAATTGCTTTTGACTCTGTTAACAACAACTTTTTAGTCGTCTGGCATGACTTGCGTAACAATGTTAACTTTGATGTTTTTGGGAGCCGCTGGTCTTTTGAGACCAAGCCCGATGTAACCCCACCGAGTGTTACGGCTGGTTCAGATCAAACAGTGATGGTAAATCAGACCGCGTTCTTTTCTGGTTCGGCCACGGACAACGCTGGAAGCGGTGTTGACGGGGCTAGCTTTCAATGGAATTTTGGTGACGGGACTTCTGAAACCGGCCAGAGCGTCACGCACATGTACAAAAACCAGGGTTCTTATATAGTTACTTTGAGTGTGAAAGACAGTGCTGGTAACATCGGTTCGGACACGCTTACAGTTGACGTAAAAACGGTCGAACGCCTCTGGGGCATGCTTTCAGCCGATACCGCCATAGCCATCTCGCAAAGAGGCTTTCCCAGCTCAAGGGTGGCTCTTGTGGCAAGAGACGACTACTTCACCGATGCTTTGGCTGGCGGCCCCTTGGCTAAATATGTTGCCTACAAATACGAATTTCAGGCACCCATTTTACTTACCGGCACCCACGAACTTTACACCCAGACGAGTGCGGAAATTCAAAGGTTAGGAGCGGAGAAAATTTATCTCTTGGGCGGAGAAGGGGCGGTCAGTTCAAGGGTTGAAAACAATCTGAAGATGATTCCTGGCGTTCGAGACGTGGAGAGGCTTTGGGGGGCAACCGCCTACGGAACGGCTCTCGCAATCAAAGCAGAAATGGTAGACATCTCCGGCGAAAGAACCTCACCGATACCTGAAACCGCGATTATTACCACTGGAGAAAATTTCCCCGATTCATTAGTCATCTCAGGCCCGGCCGCCTCTCAAAATATGCCCATCCTTTTAGTAAAACCTTTTACGTCTGAACCTCCTCATGAAACGAAACTCGCTCTGGTAGGAGTAAAAAGGGTTATAATAGTGGGAGGTCCGGGCGCGGTTCATCCTTTTCTAGAAGACTGGTTAAGACGAAACGGAATAGACGTTTTGACGAGACTCTGGGGCCTGTCTGAATATGATACCGCCATAGACGTTGTCTCCACAGGAGACTCTATCTTTAAGTTCAACCGTTCTACTACTCTAGTAACCCGGGGGGATTACTTTACCGACGCCTTGGCCGGCGGGGCATTTGCCTCTACGCTCGGTCCGGCTCCAATGGTTCTGGTTAAACCGGACTCGGTTCCCCTAAGCACTCAGTATTGGCTTGAGGGTCATAGAGCCGATATTGAGACGATCTACATTCTGGGAGGATGGGGCGCTATTTCTCAAAGCGTAAAAGACCAAGTCCAAGGGTTTGTTCTTTAGGGTCTTGGTTTCTCCGTTCTACTTTTTGCGCAACTAATCTAGTTTCTTCTTTAGAGGGAAATTTTTTTAAATCTTGAAGATTTCTCTTAACAAATTTTTCCTGACTCTCATACGTGTTATAATTATTCACAAAATTGTTATCCACTGGTGGTCTACGTGTTTCAAAAGATAAGCGAGCTTTGGGAATATCGAGAACTCCTTTTTAATCTTGTAAAGAGAGAGCTAAAAGTAAAGTACAAGCGTTCTGTTCTAGGGTTTCTTTGGTCCCTTCTTAATCCTATCTTAATGACCCTCATTTTTACTTTTGTTTTCGCTCTAATTCTCAGGATTCGTATTCCGGCTCCATCCAATGCGGATGTACCAGCACAATTTTTATTTCCGGCTTTTTTGCTGTCGGCTCTTTTGGCCTGGAATTTTTTTAGCGTTTCTATATCAGTGGCGGTAAATTCCATCGTGGGTAGCAGCAATTTAGTAAATAAAATTTACTTTCCTCGTGAAATTCTTCCCATTTCCACCGTTCTTGCCAATGTGGTCAATTTTCTCCTCGAGCTTTTAGTGCTCCTTGTTTTCCTAGCGGTTCTGGGATTTAAATTTTACCTTTATCTTCCGTTCTTGCCACTAATACTTTTAATCCACATCTTTTTTACAATTGGGGTATGTTTGATCGTCTCTTGTCTCAATGTTTACTTTAGGGATGTCCAGCACCTTTTGGGAATTATTCTGCTCATCTGGTTTTACGCGACTCCGGTGATTTATCCTTTGGATCTTGTTCCTGAGAGGTGGCAAGGGCTTCCGATGCATTCGTTATTGAAGCTTAACCCGATCGCCGCTATAGTGCTTTCCTATCGTGATATTTTGTTTTATGCTAAATTTCCCGAGTTTTCGGTGATGATTTACGCGACCATAATCTCAATCTCGACTTTAGCCTTTGGCTTTTTTCTATTTAATCTTTATGAGCCAAATTTTGCGGAAGAGGTGTAAAATTGGCCCTCAAGTTTAAAAGCGCCAAGAAGAGCTTAAACAATGGAAGTGTGATTGAGGTCAAAGATCTCTGGAAGAAGTTTCGCATCTACCATGAAAAACACCAGAGCCTCAAAGAAACATTTCTTAAACGCAAAAGAGTTTCCTATGAGGAGTTTTGGGCCGTAAAAGGAATATCGTTCTCCTTATCTAAAGGCGATACGCTGGGTATCATCGGAGAAAACGGTTCCGGGAAAACTTCCTTATTAAAGATTTTAGCGCACATTCTCCGACCTGATGAGGGCACTTACCGAACCGAAGGAAAAGTTTCGGCGCTTCTGGAATTGGGAGCTGGTTTTCATCCTGAGCTAACCGGTCGGGAAAATATTTACTTAAACGGCTCCATCCTGGGAATGAAAAAATCAGAGATTGACGCGAAATTCACGGAAATCGTTGCCTTTTCGGGGCTGGAAAAGTTTATTGATAATCCCGTGAAAAGTTATTCTTCGGGAATGTACCTACGGTTAGGGTTTTCAGTGGCTATAAAGGTAGATCCGGAAATCTTATTGATTGACGAGATTTTAGCCGTTGGCGACGAGTCTTTTCAACGAAAATGCGCTGATAAGATTCTTGAGTTTAAGCTTCACGGGAAAACCATCGTTATTGTTTCGCACGATCTTAACGCGGTCAGAAATCTTTGCGATTCCGCTATTTGGATCCAAGACGGTTGTATTAAGAAACAGGGCCCGAGCGAAGAGGTAGTAAACGCTTATCTCGCCTACATTAATCAGGGAGAAACAGCGAGCAATCAAGGGTCGGGAGCCGAGAATTTTGGAACCAGACACGGAACCCACGAAGTCGAAATAACTAAAGTGGAATTTTTAAACGCTCATAGTCAGCAGGACGATGCCTTTCAAACCGGGGGTAAATTTGTAGCCCGTCTCAACTACGTAGCGCATCAATCCATTGAAAATCCGGTTTTTGGGGTTGCTATTTTTGGTTCCGAAGGTACTCAAATCACTGGCCCTAATACAAAAATCGACAACCGTGTGATAGGTTCTGTTCAGGGTAAGGGATACGTTGACTATATCATTGAAGAACTGCCCCTTTTGCCTGGCTCCTATCTTTTTAGCGCCGCTATCTATGATGAGAGTTGTTTACACGCTTATGATCACCAAGAGAAGATGCACATGTTTAAAGTGAAATCCGGAGTGGGGCGGATGCCTCAGGGAACGATTCAGATTCCTTGCCAATGGAAATTTGGCGATAAGATGGCCGAAAGCGACTTGAAACGATGAAGGCCGAAGTTTACAGTTTACCCTTCGATCAATTTCAAAGATATTTTGATTTAAACAGATGCCTCGAGGCGTTAAAACAAAAAGCAAAAGTGAAATCCTTAAATCTCCTGGATGTCGGAGGTTACCCCGGTTTAATTTTTGATTTCTTGACCAACGATAACGTAACGGTTCTCGATGTTAAGCCGCTAGATAAGCCAAATTATGTGCGGGGCGATGCTTGCTCGATGCCGTTTAAAGATGGTAGTTTCAACGTTGTGACGGCCCTTGACGTTTTTGAACATATTGTGCCCGAAAAGCGAGAATTATTCCTCGAAGAATTGGAGCGCGTGGCGAAAGACTACATAATTCTCGGAGGGCCTTTCTCCAGCGATGAGGTAAATTTAGCCGAAAAGATTGTCTTTGAGTTTGCCACAAAAGTTTTGGGTGAAGATTTCGCCAGCAATCACCCCTTAAAAGAGCACCTAGATAACGGTTTACCGCGGGCGTCTTTTTTGGCTGAGAAAATTAAAGAGAAGGGGCACGAATTCGTTGCTTTTGATAGTGGACAACTATATAATTGGTTGCTTATGAACTTAGTTAAACATTTTATTTTCACTATTCCAGAGAGCGAAAGCTTACACAAAATGCTCGATAATTTTTACAATCAACATCTTTCACCGAAAGATTATGGAGTTCCCAGTTATCGGACATTCTTTGTAATTTCAAAAAACAGAGACAACCAGGTTCTAGAGGCAATTAAAGCTCCGCAAAAGCCCAAGGAAGGTTTGAGCGAGACTCTTTATAAGTTACAATTACTCCATCTTTACTTTACGCTGTTCGAGTTAGAAGCGAAAAGAGAATTGCAAGTCCAAAAGAAATACTCGATTCACCTGGAAAGCTTAATTGGCCAGAAGGAAAACCTGATTAATCAAAAAGAGCTTGATTTGAGGGAACTTCAAGTGGGACTTCAAAAGATGCAGGCCGAATTAGGACATAAAGAGAAGCATCTCCATGATCTTCAAACCCACGCGGATAATTTAGAAACGTCGCTTAACAGAATTAGACAGACCTTTCCCTATAAACTGTATAAAACAGTATCACGCAATAAAAAACAGGAGCAAAAAAGCAAATGAAAAGTAAAGGTTCCCTCAATACGTTGAACGATTTACCCCTCGTAACGATTGTTATTGTTAACCTTGACGGTCGGGAATACTTGGGAGAGTGCCTAGGTTCCCTGGAAAAACTTACTTATCCTCGAGATAAGACACAAGTCATCCTGGTAGATAATGGTTCTAGTGATGGTTCCTGTGAATGGGTAAGGAAGAATTATTCCTGGGTCGAAGTGATGCAGAATGGTCAAAACTTGGGGTTTACGAGAGCAATTAACCAGGGTGCCAAAAAGGCTAAGGGTGAATACCTGGCCTTTTTGAATAACGATACCCGAGTTGACCCAAATTGGTTACAAGAATTGGTAGAGCCGGCGCGAACCAATCCCGAAGTTGTTTGTGTTGGGTCGAAGATTCTAAATTGGGACGGGAAAACTATCGATTTTGTACAGGCCGCCCTGAGCTTTTACGGGCACGGTTTTAAGATTGATGCCGGGTCCGCTGATATCAAAAAAAAGGGGCGGGTGGCACCAATTCTTTTCGCTTCTGGTGGAGCGATGCTGGTCGACAAGAAGATCTATTTGGAATCCGGCGGTTTTGACGAAGATTACTTTGCTTTTTTTGAGGACGTAGACTTTGGCTGGAGACTTTGGGTTCTAGGACACAAGGTGGTGCTTGCACCGAACTCTCTTGTCTACCATCGTCACCACGGAACAGCGCGGAAATATGGGTATGAAAAGGAAAGACTGCTATTAGAGCGAAACGCGCTTTACACTATCATAAAGAACTATGCACAGGAGAGTTTAGACCGAATTTTACCGGCGGCTCTTCTGCTAACCGCGAAAAGAGGGATGGTCGAAGCGGATATTGACCGAGAAACATACAGTTATAACAGTGAGTCGAAGAACGACAATGAGGTGGTTTCAAAACTCGCTATGAGCCATTTTCTTGCCCTCGAAGATTTTACACGGGAAATCCCGGCTCTTCTTAAAAAAAGAGCCGCCATCCAAAATAACCGTAAAAGAAGCGATGCCGCCATTTTTGCGCTCTTCAAAGAGCCTTTCAGATCTAATGTCTTTCATCCTTCGTATGTTGAGGCCCAGGAGCAATTGACCGACTCCTTCAAGGTTAAAGAAGTAATGGGCCGAAAAAATCGGGTCCTAATTATAAGTAACGATACCGTGGCGAAGAAGATGGCTGGCCCTGGCATAAGGTGTTTCGAATTCGCCAACGCTTTGAGTCAAAAACACGATGTTATCTTGGCAACTCCGAATACAACAGACCTGGAGGTCGATGGTTTTGAGATTAAAACTTACAATGCGAGAATCCTTAAGACCTTAAGCCGGTGGAGCGACGTCATAATCTGCCAGGGCTTTGTACTGCACCATTTTCCCTTTTTGAAGAGGGTCCACAAGCCTTTGGTCGTGGATGTTTATGATCCCTTTACCCTGGAGTTGCTGGAGCTTTTTAAATTTAGAGATTATAAGGATCGGATCAAGATTCATCAGGACAACCTAAGGGTCTTGAACGATCAACTTCTGGCCGGCGATTTTTTCATCTGTGCTAGCGAAAAACAGCGAGATTTCTGGATCGGGATGCTTAGTAGTCTTAATCGAATAAATCCTTGCACCTACGATCGGGACAAAACTTTACGAAATTTAATTGACGTAGTCCCATTTGGGGTACCGGCACTGGCTCCCGACCACTCCAAACAGTCGCTTAAGGGGAGGTTTAAAACTATTAGCGAAAATGACAAGGTTATTTTGTGGGGCGGGGGAATTTATAACTGGTTTGATCCCATTACTTTGATCAAGGCAATGAAAAAGGTCACTGCCAAAAGAGACGATGTTAAACTGTTTTTCATGGGTTTGGATCACCCGAATCCTGACGTTCCTGAGATGAAAATGAGTGTAGATGCCGTTAATTTGAGCAAAAATCTAGATCTATACGATAAACACATATTTTTTAACTATGGTTGGGTCTCCTACGAAGAAAGACAGAACTATCTTCTCGAGGCAGACATCGGCATTTCTACTCATTTAGAACACATAGAAACCGATTTTTCCTTCAGAACTAGGCTTTTGGATTACATCTGGGCGGGTCTGCCGATCGTGACCACCCAGGGTGATTCCATGAGTGAATTGGTAGAGCAAAATATACTTGGAAAGACAGTACCCCCCGAAGACGTTGAGAGACTGAGCACCGCTTTAATGGAATTAATTGAAGATCCGAAGCTGCTGTCCAAAATGAGTGAGAACCTAAGACAGATTGCCTCGCGATTTAGTTGGGACAAGGTAACTGAGCCACTTGATAGATTTTGTGATGACCCAAAGATAGCGCCGGACAAGGAAGAATCAGTCAGTTTAGTTCTAGTTGACCAGGAGAAAGAAAAAAAGTACCTCGCGGATTTACCAAGTAGGTCGTCTTTTTATTATATAAAAAGGTTTGTTTTCCACTTTCGAAACGGCGGCTTAAAGGGAGTAATTTTTCACGGAAGGGATTTATTGCGAAGGCTTCGAGCAAGCAATTGAGGTTCAAGTTGACCCCAAAAACCTCTAACAGTTTTAACCGCTAAGTAATTCTTGGGAGAAAAGTTGAAAATATCGGTCATAATTCCTGCTTACAATGAAAAGAATACAATCGAAGAGGTCATTAGAAGAGTTCTAGAAGTCAATATTCCCAAAGAAATAATTGTGGTTGACGATGGTTCAGTCGATGGCACCACTGAGATTTTGCAGAAAATCCAAAAGGAAAACGGCCAGATTAAAGTTGAGTATTTAACCGAAAATCAGGGCAAAGGAGCGGCTATTCAAGCCGGACTAAAAGAAATAACCGGGGATATCGTTATCATTCAGGACGCGGATCTTGAGCTTAACCCCCACGAATACTCCACCTTGATTAAACCAATTGTTGAAAAGAAGGCCAAGGTAGTTTATGGTTCGCGATTTCTAAATAAAGTGAATGGGCTCTCCACTTTTAGTTATGTTGGCAATAAAGCTGTTACCTGGGCAACTAACTTTTTGTACGGTACTCATCTTACCGATCAAGCAACCGGATACAAGGTTTTTGAGAGTGACGTGATAAGAAGAATCCCTCTTGAGCGTCGCGGGTTTGAGTTTTGCAGCGAGGTAACAGCGAAGGTGAGAAGACTCGGGTATGACATTGTAGAAATTCCAGTTTCTTATGTTCCTCGCCCAAAAGAAGAGGGGAAGAAAGTTACCTGGAAAGACGGGTTCAAGGCCTTGCAAACCCTGTGGAAATACCGTTCGTTCAGTCCTAATGACAAAGACGAGAAAAGAAAGCCTGAGTAGATAATAAGTCTGGTATATAAACATGTCCCCAAGGTTCATATTTGTTTTCGGTCTCGTTGCAGTGATTGCGGCCGGGGCACTGCTTTTAGCCTTTGATAACCAGAAATATTCGGTTATAGATGCCCGCCAGGAAACCTTTAACACCTCTGTTGGACCAATTCGAGGCGCTACTCTCCACGGCCAGACCTTTCGGTCGGATTATTCAGGGCTTCATAAGATTGAATTATTCGTGGCGACTTATGGAAAAAAGATAAAAACCACACCCGTTCTTCACTTAAGAATCTCGCCTCAAGCCAAAAAAGATATCCGGCGAATCAAAGGCGTTCAGAAACTTAAAGACAATCAGTATTATAGTTTCTCTTTCAAGCCCCTTAAGTTTTCTCAAGATAAGAAGCTTTACTTTTTTCTGGAGTTTAGGCCAAAGGACGCCAAAACCTTTACCATCTGGCAAAGTAGCCGCGACTTGTATCCTCTTGGAAGCCGCTATAAGAAAGGTAAAAAGGTTTCCGGTGATTTGGCATTTCGCACCTACTCAAGAACAAACCTAGTGGTTATCTCCAAGGATTTTGGACATAAAATAATTTCGAGCAAATCGGTTTCCGCCTCAATTATCTTTTACGTGATAACCCTGTTATTTTTATGGCGAAGTTTAGGAAAAGTTGATGAAGAATGGAAAATTAGAGCAAAGCAAAAATAACTGGCTTTTAGAAGCAGGCGCCATCGGATTCCTTCTTTTTTTGGTGGCTGTCTTTTTTTACAGAGCTATCTTCCAAGGAAAAGTGGTTCTTCCCATGGACGTCTTGACTTTACTCTCGCCTTGGAAGTTTTACGCCAACGGTGTCGCCCTAGGCAATATAACCTTAAGCGACCCGATCAGAGAATTTTATCCCTGGAAGCTATTCGTAATCACTAGTTTAAAATCGGGTTTTATTCCCTTATGGAATCCCTACATTCTGGCGGGAACCCCTTTTATCTCTAACATTCAGGCCGCTCTTTTTTATCCGTTTAATATAATTTTTTATCTTTTCTCACCAGCACACGGTTACGGTTACTATATTATACTTCACATTTTTCTGGGGGGCGTTTTTATGTATCTTTACGGCGGCTCCCTTTCTCTAACTAGGGCCGCGAAAATCGCGGCGGCCACAGTTTTCATGTTTAATATGTTTGTTATAAGTTGGGCCCAACAAATTCCCCTTTTAAGTGTGGTTATATGGCTTCCGCTTATTTTCCTCCTCCTCGAAAAAATGATGGCTACGCGCTCAATTGCGTATGCTTTCTGGGTGGCAATTGTTTTAGCGCTTCAGGTTTTTGGGGGAAACATCCAATTTTCGTTTTACATTTTTGTGGTGACCGGCCTTTACTTCATTTTTCGTCTTTTTACGGTTTGGTACGAAGAGAGAGATTTACGAATTGTGTCTAGACTCTTGGCTCTAGTGACCGCGGTTTTGGCGAGCACGCTTGCCCTTGTTGCCATTCAGTTGCTTCCTACTTTTGAGATGCTTGATTCGATTGTGAGACAGGGTGATTCCTACAAAGTCGTGATGACCGGAGCTTTTAAAATCGAACACTTAAGAACCTTTTTATTGCCCCACTATTTTAATGACCCCGGGAAGAATTTTACTTGGTCGTCATTTCCTCTCTATTCAGGATATGTCGGTATCTTTCCGTTGCTTCTAGCCTTATTTGCACTGTTTTTTAAGCGTGACAAATACACCTTTTTCTTCGGAGGTTTGGCTATTCTTTCTTTACTTCTAGCCTTTGGCACGCCTGTTTACAAAGTTCTTTACTATCTTCCTTTGGGGAGCACCCTTAGAAATCCGGCTAGACTAATATTTTTATACGTTTTTTCGCTTTCTGTTCTTTGCGGGTTGGGTATGAATTATCTAACTGACTTCTTTAAACGGGGCACGAGTGGTTTTCATCTGTCAGAAAGGACCTCTTTAGAAATTAACACGAAAATATTCCTCTATTTTTCGACGGCAGTTATGGGCCTGGCGATCCTCTTTTTGCCCGAGGCTTTGTATCAATTGGTTGCGAAAAACGCTCCAATTACCTACCTAACCAGAGAAATCAGCCTATTTATTTTTTTGCTGAGTGCCTCCTCTCTTAGTGTCGCTCTCTTACTTCGAAGGAAAATCAATGTTTTGACATTTAAGATACTTGCGGTGGGATTAATCGTTTTTGATCTGTTTTTTTATAGCATCAATTTCCTAAGCTATGTTGAACCAAAGATTGTATATTTTAAAACTCCGTCAATTAATTTTCTCCTGAAGGAAAAAGATTTTTTCCGAGTGGCGAGATTTGGCAAAGAGCCTTTGTATTCACCGCTTACTCCTGACACGGGAATGGTTTACGGACTCTCTGATATTCAGGGCAGTGATGTTTTTATTCTCAAAAGATATGCCGATTTTCTAAATCTTATTGAGGACCGTAAAAAAGAGACGGTTTTTAACGAAATTTCAAATCTCACCAAATTAAAGTCGCTCAACTCTCACCTGCTTGACCTTCTAAATGTAAAATACATTCTCAGTACCGGAGAAATTCCGGGTTGGTCCAAACACAAAGTTTATGATAGGAAGAACAAGGATATGAGAATTTATAAGAATCCCAGCTCCTTACCCCGGGGGTTTTTAGTTTCTGATTTCGAAGTTATTAAAACCAAAAAAAAGATACTAAATAGGATAAAGAGAAAAGACTTTGATCCCTCGAGGGTTGTCATTTTCGAAAAAGAGCCCCGTTTTGTTACTAGTCCTAAGAACTCCCATAACCGCGTTGACCAGCAATCGACTTTTAGGAGCTCACGTGTTAAAATCACTAACTATGAGCCCAACCGAATTAACTTTTCGGTTCGTTCCAATAAGAATAATTTTTTGGTTTTGAGTGAGGTCTATTATCCCGGTTGGCGAAGCTACGTCAACGGTAAGAAAGCCGAGATTTTGCGTGCAAATTATATTCTCCGGGCAATTTATCTTCCCGCCGGAAATCACAAGGTCGAGTTTGTATTTGAGCCCAAAAGCTATAAGTTAGGCCAGGTTATAACCGGCTTGAGCGGGTTATTTATAATTATCTACCTTGCTATATCGAACTTAATTTTTAAATCTGCGCGTAGGCGATCGAAAAACTCCCCCGAAGAAACCGGAAACCAGGTCAGCAAATTGAGTTAGAGCGAATAAAAAGGCGTTATGAGCGTAAAAGCTCGCGTTGGATAGTCAAAGTCTAAGCGTCCGGAGCTGGCAAAAGTCAGGCCGGGAAGGAATAAATAACTTATGAAAGAAATATACTGATGAAAGTCAAGTTCCCAAAAATAATTGCCGCTTCCCTGATCACTAAAACGACAAAAACATTACTAATTTTGCGTGAAAAGATGTAGTTATGTCAGAACTTCATAGAAGCGAAAGAAAAGCGAAGAAACGAAAGAGCAGAGCCAACGTCACACAGAAAACATTCAAAATATTAATCGGCCTGTCGTCAGGGGCTCTTTTGCTTTTTTTAGTCTTCTTGTTGGCAACGGGCAGAGTTCAAAAAGGAGCCGCCGTTCCCGATGATGACAATCTATTTTATATTGCTCCAATTGTTAACGATTTAACCTACGGTAATCTTGAGGATTTGAAGAAGAGGCTGGGGGAGGGAAACAACTTAGTCAAAATTGGTTTCAGCGCCAGTGTTTTTTATATGAGTGAAACCAAAGGCAAAAAAGCGGATTTTAAGTTTGAGCCAACTGAATTAAAAAGGATACTTAATTTAGCTGAGCGTACTAATCTTCCAGTGGTTATTATTTTTAACGGAGGGCCCTGGGGAGGTTCCGTTGAGCGGGACCCTGATAGGAATCTGATTCTTCAATTAGAACGGGATCCCATGAACGTTCAGTGGCGAAGCGACGGTACTGTTCCTAGGGATAACGAAGCGCCTGTTCCGGGTATGGGAAGGATTCTTACCTATAACAATCTCAATAAAACCGTCCATAGATACAAGGAAAGAAATTTTCGGGCGGCCGCCAAAATTATTGCCGAATTTTACGAAGAGCATCCAGACCTCATCATCGGGATTACTACTGATCCGGAGATTTTTATGAGTCCCTTCTATGATGCTGATTACAACCCCGAAACTGTTATGGAATTTAGAGAATACGAGAAAATAAAGTTCGGAGGGGATTTGGCGGCTTTCAACCTGTCTATTGGAACTTCCTATGCGAGCTGGGATGAGTTAAATCCGCCTCGTCCACCGGCAGAACCTGTTGCGGGAAATGGGCGAGGTGAAGAGTGGACTAGTTTTAAGATAGCGCTAGTCGACGCGGAGGTTCAAAGAGAAGTGGATTGGCTCAGAGAAGCCGGGCTACCCGCTGGAAAAATTTACACTCATCAAACTATAAGAACTGATAATCCCTATTGGTCCCGGTATGTTCTTGCCAGTCCCCTGGAGACAGCGAGCGTTATTGGGGGCTCGATTGGAATCACGACTCTTCAAGAACTCAGTTTTGATCACAAACTCCTCGTGAAAATCAAAAAATGGAGTCCGAATTGGGGAATTTTTGAATTCAACCCAAGTCTTCCTTATCATAATCCAGACAAAAAAGGATATAACCGAGAGGATCATTACCTTCAGACGTTAAGGGGGTTACACTTTGCTTATGACCATGGAGCCCATATAATATCTCCCTATACTTGGGAAAGAGAACATAGAGAACCCCACTACCGGATAAGAGGAACGGCCTATGAGACAGCCATAAAAGATTTTATGCAAGAATTAGGTAAAGATGAGGAATGATTGTTTAACCATTGTTCACTTTAGTTTTTTGTTGTGCTAAGAAGAAAGAAACCGGTTTTTGAAAGGGCAGCCCGTAAAGCTTGATTGTTTTTACAGTAGCTGTATAATGTAAATAGGTGAGGAATAATGGCGGAAATAAAAGTAAGGCGCACCCAACTCTATCTTGAAGAGCCCCTTTATCAGTTTCTCAAAAAAGAAGCCCGAAAATATGGAAGCATTGCCGCTGTGGTTAGAAAATTGATTGAAGAGAAGATGATAACGGCCGGAGAGTACAAAGAAGACCCTATTTTTAAATTAGGTAAAAACCCAGGAGCCAGTGGGCTTAAAGATGTTTCAGAGCAACATGACCGATATCTATCCGGAGTAAAGAAGTGAGGGGTTTATTCATCGACACGAGCGGATTTTATGCTCTGGAAGACAAGTCAGACAAAAATCATCCAGCTGCAAAGATTTTTTGGAAAGAAGTTGCTCAAAAGAAAATTCCTCTTCTAACTACTGATTATATTTTCGATGAGGCTTATACCCTTTTAAGAAGTACTTTAGGATATGAAAAGGCAATTGGGTTTGGGGAATCTATAAAAGAAAGCAGGGTTGTTCAGCTCGTTCAAGTAGATGAGGAAGTTCAAGATGAAGCCTGGGAGATCGCAAAAAATTATGGGGATAAGGATTTTAGTTTTACGGATTGCACAAGTTTTGTTGTCATGACTCATATGGGGCTTAATGAAAGTTTTTCCTTTGATCAACACTTTAAAGAATATGGGTTTCTTAACAAGCCTTAAAACATAGAGAACCTCACTACCGAATAAGAGGAACGGCCTTTGAGACAGCCATAAAAGATTTTATAAAAGAATTAGGAGACGAGAAAGAGTAAAGTTGGAACTGGCCACTTAGGAGAAATCTCAAAAAATGCGGAAGAAAAACAAAATAATTCAGCAACTTAAGAAAATCTTTCTCGGAAAAAAGGGCATCGTTTTTGCTTATGTGCATGGTTCTTTTTTAATCGGGGAAAAATTCAACGACATTGATATTGCCATATATCTCGATGAAAAAAATATAGAAAAAGTTAAACCAGTTGATTTTGAAATTTCCTTGTCTTTAAAAATAGAAGAGGTGACAAAGTTCCCTGTTGATGTAAAAATTCTTAATTTCGCTCCTCTTAGTTTTAGATATCACGCTACTGACGGCCTCCTTTTATTTAGCCGTAATGAACTAAAAAGAGAAGAATTTTTATGTAAAACTTGGGATGAGTATTTTGATTTTCTTCATATTTCCAGGCTCTACTTGAATGAGGTGCTAAGTGGCTAAGTTTAATATCGATCGCATCAGACAGCTTGCGGGCGAAATGAACCTTTCTCTTTCCAAGTTAGAGACCACGAGCAAGTTAGGAAAGGAGGATTTTCTAAAGTCTCCTGATAAAATAGATAGTACTAAATATAACTTGATAATAGCTATCGAAGCGGCTATTGACATTTCTAATCACATTGTCGCAAAAGCTGGGGGTAGAACCCCTCAGGATTATGCGGACTGTTTTACGGTTTTAGGAGAATTAGGTGTATTTTCTGAAGAGTTCGTTGAGAGGCTGCAAAAAATGGCCAGATTTAGAAATCTTTTGGTACACCTTTATTGGCAAGTAGACAACGAAAAAGTTTTTGAAGTGATAAAGGAGGACCTTGTTGACCTTAAAAAATATCTTCAAGGGATAGGTAAATTTATTAGAGAAAGTGTTTAAGGTCATTAATTTTGATAAGTTGCTGTACAATGTAAATACGTGAGGAATAATGGGAGAAATAAAAATTAGGCGCCCAACTCTATCTTGAAGAGCCCCTTTATCAGTTTCTCAAAAAAGAAGCCCGAAAACATGGAAGCATTGCCGCTGTGGTAAGAAAATTGATCGAAGAAAAGATGACGATGGTCGTAGAGTACAAAGAAGATCCTATTTTTAAATTAGGCAAAAGACCAGCAAAAAGTGGGCGCGCAGATATTTCAGGGCATCACGACCGGTATTTATACGGAGCTAAGAAGTGAGGGTTTACCACGGGCGTAAATCCGGTCCAGCTTTACTTATTTTATAGCCTGTTGTAAGAAATCCATAAAAACATTCAGATCCCTTTCTATATGTCTCCAATTAGGAAGGGTCTTATGTTTGAGATCTTTTACTCTGTCTGAAGCAAGTTCATAGTCGTATGAGTGCCGGAAGACATGCCTAAACCCCCTAAGCTCATCGAGGAAAAGATAACTTTCTTTGGATAGTAGTCTTGGCCTTATCCCTGGCATGTTCAATTGCATCCGTTTAAGGAGCTCCCGATGATATTTAGATACATCTTCAATACGATTTTCGAAAGTCTTAGCAATTTCCTGAAAAAGGTCTTCTATTGCGCAATACAGATTGTGGAGAAGATATCCGAGGTGACTTGTTTTTTCTCTGTCAGACGGCTGGGTAACTCCAATCTCTTCCAACATCCTTTCCATGAGTTCTATCTGATTAGAAAAATAGCTCAGAAGTATAACTAAAGGTTCCTTTTTCATATAATCCTTATCCCGTTACGCTCAATAGTTTCTTTAAACCTACACTTCTCAAGTTCTATCAGATCGACGCCTCTTTCAAGAAGTCCCTCGATTTCAGATAAAGTCTTAAAATATCTTTCTATTAAGCCCTCAACGGCCACATCTATATCTGAGAAAGGATAAAATCTGCCCTCTTCAAGAATCGAACCTACAAGAAAAACCTTCCTTACCCTCTTGCCTTTAAAATAGTCTTTTAAGACCTTTTTAGACTTCTTTAAAGCCCTTAGCCGTTCTTCCTCTCTTTTCTTAAATTCTTTTTCAATTGTCTCTTCCCAAATGGAAATATCGAAGGTCTTCGATCCCATATCGCTCTTTCTTTGCTGCCCTTCCAATTTAATCTTTTCTTCCTCTAATAATAACCTTATACCTCATACAGCCGAATGAATCAATCGTGAATATTATCAAATCTCGAGCTTGAGACTGTTGAAAAAGACTCTTTTATACCGGCCCCGAAAATGTCAACTTGACATGTGGATAATTCAGCTTAATATATAGTTTAGTTAATAAAAACTTAAGGAATCTTTTTATAGGTCGGCAACTTCGATAAATCTACTGTTAATGACCACTTTCTGATAATCACAGCCCACCTACCTAAAAATCACTGGTTGGATGGAATTATCGTATGAAGGTATATGTTTACTTATAGAGAAGTACTAAAAAATCCGATAATTAAAGGTAGAAGAGATAATAGCAAGGGGTGAATCAGTTGTTTAAGAATTTTGTAAAAGTGTTAATTGTTGCTGTTTTTTCAGTGTTCTTGGTGCTTGCGATTTCGGTTCAACGGAGCCAAGCCATTCCTAGTTACGAGGAGACTTTTTACATCGCCCCAATAGTTGGTGATCTTACCTATAACAATTTGATGGACATG
>Ga0209521_10001708_pt1 | contig 17896 bp, 15 predicted proteins | sample Rifsed19ft4_FD_184016 | JGI IMG/M metagenome (GOLD analysis project Ga0209521, IMG submission 184016) | Soil microbial communities from Rifle, Colorado, USA - sediment 19ft 4 (version 2) | ecosystem: Environmental > Terrestrial > Deep subsurface > Rock core/Sediment | place: Rifle, Colorado...
CAAGTTCGTCGACTGGACAAATTCCTCGTGTTTTAGCCGCCGGGCTTCGTTATAGCAGGGGATGATTACCGCTGTTTTCTGCATAACGCCCACACGGTGAGTCCGGGAAGCGTGATTCCGGCCCGCCGCAGGATCATCGCGAAACGAATATCCGCATTCAGCATGGATTCCAGGGCCTTCGTTACGATCCTGCCCCGGTTCCAGCCGCCGACACCCATGTACTTTACGCTATTCGAAGGAACCCATTTTTCGTAGCAGGAAGAAAGGAATCGTACGGGAAGAAGAGAGAAAAACAGGTAACCGGAATACAGGCATTCCAGATCCGCGGAATGGATTAATCCGAAGAGTTGCATCCGTGTGTACCTTCGGTGATGTTTCAGAAAACGATCATGCGAACCGTAAAGGAATGGAAATGCGGGGACGGTTATCACCAGATACCCGCCACCCCTCATATACTTCGAAACGATATCGAGGAGATATATTTCATCATGTTCCACGTGTTCCAGGACATCCAGCAAGAGGATCACGTTGTAATACTCTCGTTCAAGATCGTCGTAATGGTTGCGGAAGATGACCTTATCCTCCATACGCCCCATTTCGGATATCTGCCGATCGGAAAGATGGATATCGACTCCGGTAACGGACCCGATCCTGCCGTCTTTCGCAAGTTCCCGGCTGATGAACCCATCCCCGCACCCAATATCCAGTAACCGGCAATCTCTTTCGGGGATCGGGATCCTCTGGAGTATGGACCTTATCGCCTTCAGGCGAGAGCGTTCCCACGGATGCCTTCTCACGAAAGAATTTCTGCGCTCGCACAGGTCCATAATGGGTCTTCCGCGCCTTTCCCTATAAAAAATTTCTCGATACCGCCCAATCAGTCTCCCGCTTTTTTTTCGCCGTTCGCCACAGGCGTTACATTCCCATACTTCTGGATGAGATCCTGGTACTCTGCCCTCTCCTTCGCGAAAATATTCGCAACATTGTCAGCGTAGATCAACCGCCATCCCTTCTTTTCGTACAGAGATCTTGAAAGAACGGAATTCGCGTCAAAGAATATCCAGCCGATGTCGTATTTTTCGAGTACCTTCTCCCAACCGGGGCCGAGAATGACAACCTTTATATATTCCTTAAATTTTTCAGCACCATACACGTCTAATCGCCCGTCAATGAAAACCCGGTATTGCGGATACGCCAGATAAATCAAAAAGTCGCCAAACTCATCCATGTTGAACATATTCCCTTTTATGTTTTCTTTCTTAAGGAAATCCACAGCCGCTACCGGTTTTTTCTTTCCGTCAAACACAAATTCGAGGTTTCCTTTCGTTGCGACAGCAATAACGATCACCAGCGCAACGAATATCAGGAGATACCCTTTTACGAAAGAATCAATGGATGCGATATTTTCCGCCTCGTTATGGAAATTCTTCCTCCTCGGTCCTTCCGACCGGGCCAATAAGGATTTCGCCTGTCTCGAGAGAATGGGTGCGATGATGACGCAATAGAGAGGGATATATCGGTAGGAGTAGATCGCCATGCCCGTAAACACGAGCACAAGAGCAAGTTCGACCAGGCTCGCCGGTTTCGGGGAGATCGCAAATATCGCGATCATGAAAAACAGCAGGTATTTGAACGGTAATATCTTGTGAAAGTCGGGGGATAAAAACTCCACCACATTATCGACGAAATATCGATTTGTGACCAGTGTGAACGGGAACGAAAGGAGTCGGTATCCGTACGGGTTGATCAGGGAAACCAGGAAACAACCCAGAAGGGTGAAACCCAGGTTCCTGGCAATCGCCTTCGCCTGTTCCTTCTCGCTTCCGTGCGAGAAACCGTACTTCGCCATATTCCCCAAAAAATAGATTCCAACGAGCAGAAATCCGATGATAAAACCGCCGTGCAGGTTGACCCACAAGAGCATCAGAGGCGGGAGATAGAACAGGGAACGAGTTTTCCCGTACCTCTGGAAAGAATCCAGGAGGGAAGACCAAACAACCAGGAGAAACAGCGAAAAGATATGCGGCCTCGCCAACCAGTGAAGATAGGAAGAGATGATCACGAGGAAGACGAGGAAGGTATCGGCGAGGATATTCCCCCCGTTCGTGCGCAATACCTTGAACAGCAGGAAGTAGGTCAGAGAAATGAGCAATATAAAAAAAAGGACTACCCCGGTAAGACCGAATGCCCGGTGCAGCAAGGCCATGACCACTTCGGAAAGCCACTCATGCGCAGTCCAGGGAAGGGGCGGGGAATGGAAAGAGAAGATATCGCGTGCCGGCACGGAAAGCGTGTCCAGGATGACTTCCCCCGTTCGAACGTGAATCCCCGTATCCCCATCGCGCAGAAGGGGACACTCCGAATGGAAGAACAGGGTGAGAAATACCGCCAGGAAAAGGGTCTGCCCGATGGAGGGGAGAAGGTACTTGATTTTCCCATTCATGAGGACAAAAGGATTCGAATCACGAAGGGGCGATAAAAACGAAGGGATACAGGACTTCCACGGTACGTCCCCCCGTCGGTTCGAAGGTCCATCGCCGCACTTTTTCCAGAATGTTCGCGATGAATGCGCTGTCCCGGAACGAGGATTCCGCGGAATCTGCCCCCACGATTTTCCCGGAAGGGCCGATCCGGAACCGGACCACCAGTTTCCCCTTCAACTCGGGATTGCGGCGGTAGGCGGCGGAATACGCTGCCTCCAGCTCCGGAAGGTATCCCTGGACCTTTCTGCGGATCATGTCGCGGATCCATTCCGGGATCGGCTCCCCGCGGGAAGATCCCACCCCCCCGAACATCACCGATGCGTCGATCTCTTTGCCGGTCCCGATCCCCGCGACTCCGGAGCTGCGAACCTTCCCCTCCAGGTTCGCGATCTGGCGCAACAGCGCGCTGTTCTCCGGTGCGACAGCCGGCGCGAAATCTCCCGGCCGGGGAGCGGCCTCGTTTTCCCATTGGCGGACCGGGATGCCGCCGGGCTTCCCCAATCCCTTGGCGACCGGGGCATCCTGCACTTTGGGCAAAGCCGCATCGAGTTTCCGAAGCCATTTTTCCGCTTCCGAGGGAGGGGCCGTTTTTCGAACGGGAACCGGTACGGGTTGGGCCGCAGGCGTTTCTTTCGGGGCCGGGCTTACCGGCGGGGAAGGGCGAGGCTTCTCTTCAGGAAGAGTCGACAGCGGGGCTTCCGTCAGTTCGACGATCACCACCGGAGGGGGGACCCTGGCCGGGAAATAGGACGATACGGCGGAGCTTACGATGAGGAACCCCGCGTGAAAGAGCAGGGAGAGACCCGTCATCCAGCGAACGAACCGCCCCTGCCACCGATCCAGTTCGTCAATGTTGAGAAACCCGTTCATTCCGCCCTTCGCCTACCCGTCCCCTTTCCCTCGTCCCGCCCGGGATTTTCGACGATCTCCCAGGGAAGGAACGGCTTGGCAAGATCCTCGGCCAAAAGATCGAACCTCACCGGTGCCGGTACGAAGACCTGATCCGGTGCGGAAAAGTAGAGTTGGCCCGGTTTATCCCGGAATCCCCGGACTTCCAGTTCCTCCATGGTCAACGGCGGTGTTTGCCCCTTTGCTTCCTGGGTTTTCCCCGGGGACGGGAAAAATCCCGCTCCGAGGACCCCCGCCACCATCCAGACCATGATACGGCAGATGACCCGTTTCCTTCTCATTGCCTCCCCTGTGCCGCAGGGATCCCTGCCAGCAGTCTCTGCGCTTCCTCCAGCCTCTGACGGATCGGGATGACAAGCTCGGACGGCCCTTTCTCCGCCTCGAGCCGGTCGATCGCTCCGACATACCAGTCCAGGGACCGTTCAAAGAACGGCCTTGCCCGGCCGGCGAGAGCAACCTCGTACCTCGCCCGTTCCTCGTCACGCATCCCTTTCGGACGCTGGGAGGCAAGAACCGCTTTTCCGAATTCGATCAGGAGATCTCCCGACATCTGGGAGGCGGTAAGCGCCACTTCCAGCGGCGCCTTTTGTTCCGCCTTCCCGAACGCTTCGAGCGATCTGCGGAAGAACCGGTCCTTGATGGCGATGCTTTTTTCCAGCGGCGCCGTAAGCGTCAACTTGCGGAACTGGTCCGCCCAGTATTCGCCGATGGCGATCTGTGCCTTTCCTCCCACTTCGAACAATTCCCTGGGAGCATCCGGCTCCACGCCCGTATCGACCTGGCGAAGCCCTTCCTCCATCCCCCGGAGCGCCTCCTTGATCTTTCCCGCTTTCCAATCCAGAAGTCCCATGGAGAGCGCCGCGTACGCGTTCATCCAGCGGGGAGTGGGGTATCGTTCCCGGTAGGAGGAGAAACGGCTTCGGGCGGCGTTTTCGTCACCATGATCCCGCGACAGCCGGGCAGCGCGGAAAAGAAACCGGCCCGCCGCCTGGTTTTTCGGAAACCGGTCGGCGACTTCGGCATACACATCGGCTGCTTTCCTGTACTCTTTCCGTTCCTCCCAATACGAACCGATGGTGCCGGCAATCTCTGCGCCTTCCTCCCGTCGGGGATATTTCCGGAGAAAGAGCGATCCGATCCTTATGACCCCTTCCGTGTCGCCGCCTTCCCGATACGATCGCGAGGCGCGAAGGAGATACAGGGGGGCTTCCGGCGCTTCGGGAAATCTGCCGGCCAGATCCTCGAGCATCTTCCCGGCCCCGTTCCAATCCCCGGCGGCGGTTTTTCCCTCCACCTCCTTGAGGGAGGAAAGCAGATAGAGATCCTTCGCCCTGTCCCATACCTTGGACTCCCCCACTTTCTCCCGGGAAACGGAGAGGATCCGGTCCGCCTTTCCTCGCGCCCTCTCCGGTTCGTCCAGGAAAACGAACGCTTCCGCCTGCGCCAGCATTGCCTTGTATAGAAGGGTATCCGGGACGGCTTTGGCGGTTTCGAGCCTCCCGGCAGTCCGCGCCGCCCGCTCGTACTCCCCGGATCCCAACATGTCGACGGCAGCCCGATACGCCAGGGGGAAGGTCTTTTCGGAGGGAAACCTTTCGAGAAGGAGATGGGCCGCTCGCTCGGCCTCCCCGGCCGTCTGCTCTTTTCTCTCGTACCCCGCAATCAACGCATCCGCGTACAGAATGGCCGCTTTTTCCCCGACCGTGTCGGACGGCTGTCCCGCAAGCAACTCCTCGAGAATGCCGATGCCCGTTTTCCTGTCCCCTGACCTGAGCGAGGCGATGGCCAATTTGAGGCGAAGTTCCGATTTCGATTCGGTGGGTTTCCCCTCCTTCACCGCCAGGAGCTGTTCCATCCCCGCCGCGGCATCTGCCATGGTCGACGGTTTCCCGGAACGTATTCCTTCCTCGAATTTCCGTTCGGAAAGGGTTTTCAACAGTCCCGCCAGTTTCTCCTGGGCCCTTTCCCGAACGGCGGGAGGGTGGGATTCGGCCCACGGGGAGCCGGGTCCGTATTTTTCCTTCAGAGTCAGCACACGGGGGTATGCCTCGTCCTCCTTCCCCGCCTGAAGCAGCCCCTCTACCGATTTCATCTCGTAGGACCATGAGGCTTCATCGTCCGGGAACCTGCCGGCCAACAGTTCATACGCCACGGCGGTCCGGGATGTTTCTCCGCGCCTCTCGCCGGCCAGCCCAAGGGCGGTCAACAGGAGTTTCCCCCCGCACCTCCCCTCGGATACAGGCGGATAGGAACCGAGCCGTTCGGGAGGAAGGTCCAGAAAGGCACTGACGGCCAGGGTAAGAACCGATTTCTCGAACGGCGCGGGATTTCCGCAGGGAAAGGACGGGTCGGACAGGAAAGGAACCAGTTCCTCGGCCGCACCTTCGGAATCCCCGTGATGGTAGCTGGCCCACCCGAGCATGTACCGGGCGATCGAGGATGGCCCGGATAGATCCGTCTTTGCGGCCACCCGGTAGAATCCCGTCGCATCGTTGATCTTTCCCGCGAGGATCGTTTCGTTCCCGAGTCGGACGGCGATATCGCCCGCCCAAGGGGACGACGGATATTTCTCCAGGAAACCCCGGGCCTCCGAAAACGCATCGGGAGCCCCGGCCGACATTTTCAGGAGAGCCCGAAGATAGAGCCTCTTTTCCCGAACTTCTCCCGTGGCAGTGCCGTCACCCAGCCACGGGAGAATCTTCGCGATCATCTTTCTTTCCGTCTCTCCCGGCTTTCTCCCGGGATACGGTTCCCACCGGCCTTTCTCCCGGACGAGGAAGGAGCCGATGTTGGCCGCGATCGCCGCCTTGTCCCCCGGGGAAATCCGTTCGTCGGAAAGGTAGGACACCGCCCGGTCGAGTATGTCGGTCGCCCGTCGGGATAATCCTTGCTGCGGCTCCGCCTTCAAGGAGAATGCCTGGGCCACGAGGGCGTCGGCAAGCTGGCGGAGGACCGCGGGGAGGAGAACGAGGATTTCCTGGCGCTTCCGCTCCCAGGATTCGATTCGCGTTCTTTCCTCCAGAGCCTGGACCGAGGGCAACAACGCGGCAAACCGCTCGTTATCAAAAGCGAGCACATCCGTGACCATCTTCGGGAGATCCCAGGACGACGCTTTTTCCCCCGCCCCCCTTTTTTGGAGAAGCTCGAAATGTTGCCGGATAAACTCCCGTGCCTCGGATGCGATATCCCGGGTCGTCGAAAGCTCCGCAAGGAAATGCCCGAGATCCGCGAACAGCCGGGAGGTGTCCGCCTCCTCCCCCGTCAGCACCCCTTTGACCGCGTCTTCCCTCCGCTTCCGGATTTTCTCCTTGATCTGAAGGATCTCCTCGCGGCTTCCGATGAGCTTTGTTAAAAATCGATACTGCCGAATGGAATGACCGATATTCTGGAGGACGTCGACTTTCTTGCCGATTTCCTCCACCAACCCGTCCACGGAGACGCCACCCAGGGTCACCTCTTCGATCTTCCGGAGGACATCCTCCACCTCCCGGGAGGACGAAAACGGAATCGGGGGGAGGTGCGGGGCCGGCGGCATCAACCCGATGACCCGCGATATCGTGTGGTCCATGAAGAGGATCCCGAGCAGGAGCTCCACCATCTTCTCCCGCACCTCTTTGGGATCCCGGCCTTGTACCGAGGCGGTGAGCTCTTGCCGGAGAACCGCATGAACGGGGATCCGGCGTTCGAGGAGTTCCTGGGACTTGTATTTCTCCAGGCGCTCGGATGCGGGAGGACTCCGCGATAAAAGGGAGGTTTTCAGATCCTCTTCGGCCCGGGTCATGTGGTCGATCGCGGAATCGTAATCGCCGCGCTCCCGGAAAAGCCCTCCCAGCAGCAGGGACTGCAGGATTCGATCCCGGGTCGGCAATCCGGCAATCCTCTCCTCATGGAGCACCTCTTCCGCCGGAGGGGATTCCTTTTTGGCCGCGGCCATTCCGATCTTTACGAGAACGTCTTTCCTTTGGCCCGAAACGGCTTCGTAAAGCGGGACGGCCTCCGCCGGGCGCCCCGCGATCAGGTGCAGTTCTGCCTGCGACCGAACAACCCGCCGATCGAGGAAACCGAGCTCCCGACGGTCCTTGACCAGGAGGCGGACGCGGCGGAAGATCTCGAGGGCGGTTCCTGCATTGCCTTCCTCCGCCGCTATCTGCCCGATGGCGTAAAGAGCGAACGGATACAGGGGGGATCCCGCATTGATTTGGGAGAGGATCGAGGATGCGTCGGTCAGGCGCCCTGCCAAACGCAACTCCGTCCCGTACGAGTACAGGATCAACGGGGTGCGGATCCCGCTTCGGATGGCCATCTCGCAGATTTCGACATGGAATGCCGGATCGTCCCAGCGGCTCTGCTCCACGACGATCTTTTCGAACAGCGTCGTCGCTTCCTCGCGCGTCAATTCGGCCAGGTGGATCTTCTGTTCCAGATAGGCCCCGGCCTCTTTCCATAATCCGAGCGATGCGTATCCGTTAAAAAGAGAGAGAATCTTGTCGCGCTCTCCCGGGTTGGACGCTTGCAGGCGGGCCATTTCGGCAAGAGAGGGGGCGGCGCATGCGGAAGAAGGCCCGAACGGAGAGGGAGCGAGAAGAAGGGAAGCGATGAGGAGGAAGAGGGAGAACCGTGCCGCTATGGGGGTGCAGGCCGGTTCACGTCGGGAATTCAATTTCATCCCCGACCTCGGTCCCCGTCGTCTCGATCGTGCCTTCCGGCAGTTCGAGGACCCCTCGGGCGGTCCAGAAAAACCTGGAAATGCGATTCTTGCGAAAGCGGTTGTACAATCCGATCACCTTCAATTGGGAATCGAGAAATAGCGCGTCGAATTCGAAACGCATCCCGAAAGAGTGGATGCTGCGGCAAGGGCAGATCCACAGCCCTTCCCCGGGTGCGATCCGTTCGGTGCGAAGCAGTCCCTTCGCACGGGAGAAAAAGGTATCCGCCTCATGGATCGCGTCACCCAACATCTCATTCCTGTTGATGTTCCTCGCTTTCAACCTCATTCATGCTTCCGGACCTATTTCTTTCGGATCCTTCTCGACCTCACATAGAGATAAAGGCAGAGAACGACGACAAACGCGATCGCCCACGGCAACGCATTCATCAGATTCGATCCCATGAAACGTCCCTCCCCATTGGGTTCACTTCAGAGTCGTCGAGAGCAGGATCCGATAGACCTGGATCATCCCGGGGCCCAGCATGACGATGAACAGGGCCGGAAACATCAGCAGGACCAACGGGAAAACCAGCTTGATGGTGGTCTTGGCGGCCGCTTCCTCGGCCCGTTGGCGCCTTCTTGTGCGCAAAGAGTCCGAGTGCACGCGAAGGGACTGGGAAAGACTCGTGCCCAGCTTCTCCGTCTGGATCAGCATGGCCACGAACGATTTCACGTCCTCCACGCCGGTCCGGTCCGCCAGAGACCGGAATGCTTCCACCCGGGGTTTCCCCGCCAGCATTTCCCTGTTGACGATGTCGAATTCCTCGCTCAGCGCGGGACTGGAAAGCAGGAACTCCTCCGTGATTTTCACGATGGAGGAATTCAACCCGAGTCCCGCGTCGACGCACACGGTCAATAGGTCCAAAGCATCGGGAAGGGAATCCTCGACCTGTTCCCGCCGTCTGCGCACCCTTACGGTGAGCCAGTGGATGGGAAAAAGAATTCCGGCGGCAAACGCAAGCATTGCCATGAAGAAGAGCTCGCGCGCGGGAAACCGCAACCCTTTTCCCGCTGCGATGACGAGAACCACCAAGAGAAGCGGCAACCCGACCCGTATCCACAAATAGATCGTGTAGGAGTACGGCTTTCTGTATCCGGCCTTGTTGAGAAGCAACCGGGCGCCCGAAAGCTGCCCGCCCAGAAACAAGGTCAGGACTTCATCCTTGGTGGGAGTTCTCGACTGGAAACGTTTCCACGTCCCGGCCAGCCATTCCTTGATTACTTGAAATACTCCCAGCCGGGATTTCGTCGTTGGCGACACGATTTCCTTGACTCTTTGCGGCAACGATTCCTTCCTGCTTTCCATCAGGAAGAAAAGGGCCAATACGGTCAGGGCCGTGGCGAAGAACACTCCGATGAGGATCAAGACGATCAACCTGTTCCTCCTCCAGGTTAGAACTTGATCCGGACGATCCGCCGGATGACGAGCAATCCGGTGATTTGCAGGAACACCGCCACAAACACGAGGATCCTGCCGATTTCTTCGTGCCAGAGCGGTTTCAGATATCCCGGATTCATGACGCCGATCAGGAAAGCGGCCCCGACGGGAAGAAGCGCAAGGATCAGACCGGTCAATCGCGCCTGCGCCGTGAAGATTTTCAGCTGCCCCTGAATCCGGAACCTCTCCCGTATGACATAGGAGATCTTGTCGATGATCTCCGCCAGATTCCCACCGGTCTCCCGATGGATCAGGATGGCGGTGACCAGGAACTTCACGTCCATGCTGTCGACCCGTTGCGTCATCCCGATCAGCGCCTCCCGGAGGGAGACCCCCAGGTTCTGCTCGTCATAAATCTTCTGGAATTCGGGGCCCACGGGATCCGGCATCTCCTGGGCTACGAGCTCGATGGATCCCGTGAACGAGTGGCCGGCCCGCAGCGATCGTGAGAACATCTCGAGGGCATCCGGGAAATGGAACGTGAATTTCTTGATGCGAAGGCGCCGCTTGACGTTTACGTACACGTTGGGAAGAAAGAGCAGGATCGCGCCGAAGCCAAGCGAAATCACCAGGGGCCAGTGAAGGAGAAGACCGGCCATCGTCCCGAAGGCAAACAGGGTGAAGGAAACGAGAAGGAAGGTTCCGACCTTGATCTTGAGGTCGGCCTGTTGCAACCGCTTGTCGACCAGAACGGCGAAGTTCAGGTGCGAAAGAATCTGGTGCAAAACGGGAACATCGCTAAAGGACTGGATCTTCAGGATCTCCGGAAGAAGATCGACCTGAAAGGTCCGCTTTTCCAGATGCGAGAGGCGCTTTTCGACATCCGCCCGCATCGGATTTCCGTAGAGGAGAAGATACCCGCCAATCACGACCAGGAGGACAAGGACGAATACGAGCGCCGAGATCAGGACCACGATGCTTCTCCCGTCAAGGCCTTCGGTAGGCGAAGATATCGAAGCCGAGGGGGATCCCGGACGTATGGATCCTCTCCAGGAATTTCGGCCGGACGCCCGTGGGACGGAACTGCCCGACCACGGTACCGTCGTCCTCGACTCCCTGCTTCTCGTAAAGGAAGATGTCCTGCATGGTAACGATCTCCCCTTCCATCCCGGTGACCTCAGAAACCTTGATCACCTTGCGCGTTCCGTCGCTCATCCGGGCGACATGGATGATGACATCGAGCGCGGAGCTGATCTGCTCCCGGATCGCTTTCGTGGGGATGTCGAACCCCGCCAGCAGCACCATCGTTTCAAGGCGGGAAATGGCATCCCGGGGGGAATTGGAGTGAACGGTGCAGATCGAACCGTCATGCCCGGTGTTCATCGCCTGGAGCATGTCGAGCGCCTCTCCGCTTCGCACCTCGCCGACGATGATCCGGTCGGGGCGCATCCGGAGGGCGTTCCGGACCAGGTCCCGCTGCGTCACCGTCCCCTTTCCCTCGATGTTCGGGGGACGGGTCTCGAGGCGCACCACGTGTTCCTGCTGAAGGATGAGTTCCGCCGAATCCTCGATCGTGATGATCCGCTCGTTATGGGGAACCGAGGCGGACAGGATGTTCAGGAGCGTCGTCTTGCCGGAGCCCGTCCCGCCCGAAACCAGGATGTTCAGCCGCGCCTTTACCATCGCATCGAATGCCCGTGCCATCTCCGGCGTCAGCGATTTGTATTCCAGGAGGTTCTCCATCTTCAACGGATCGATACCGAAACGGCGGATGGAAATCACCGGGCCGTCCAGCGCCAGCGGGGGGATGATGACATTCACGCGCGAGCCGTCCGGAAGACGGGCGTCGACCAGCGGAGACGATTCGTCGATGCGGCGCCCGACTTTGGAGACGATCCGTTCGATGACCGTCATCATGTGATCATCGTCCTTGAACGCGACGTCCAGTCTCTGCAGCCTGCCGCGTTTTTCGACATATACCTGGTTCGGGCCGTTGACCATGATGTCGGAGATCTCCGGGTCCTGCAGCAGGGGCTCGAGGGGACCGAGCCCCAGCGTCTCATGCTGGATCTCGAGGACCAGTTTTTCCCGTTCCGAACGGGTCAGGGGAATCCCCTCGGCGGAGATCAGGCTCTCGATGACCGTCTTGATGACGCCGGAGAGCTGCTCGGGAGGGATCTCCGCGACGGTGGACAGGTCCAGGCTGTCGATGAGCTTGCGGTGGATCGTACTTTTCAGATCCTGATAGGCGCGCATTCCGGCGGCCAGGGTGCTTCTCCGCAGCGTCGGATCGCTGAACACCGCAGAGGGGGTCTGGCCGTTCTTCTTGGCGGCAAACCAGTCACCGATCGTCACTTGACCCTCCTTTCCAGAGGGAACAGCCTATCGAGGAATCCCTTTCTTTTCTCTTCCCCCGCGGATTTCTGCACGGAGCCTTTCCCGGCCAACAGATCGGCAAGATGCCGGAAACTTTTCGTGACATCTTTTTCCGCTCCGATCTCCCGCAGCAGTTTCCCCCGATTGATCGAGGAAATGACCGTGGGATAATCGTTGGGGATGGTGGCAAACACGGATGTTTTCAGGATCCCCTCGATCTTTTCCTTCGGGATCTCGTTGCTCGGCAGGTAGCGGCTTATGACGAGGCGGACCCGCTCGTCGCGAAGACCGATCCTGCCGAAAAGATCGAGGCATTTCTGCGTGTTCTTGAGAGACGGCAGGTTCAACAGGGTGACCAGGAGGATGGTATCGGACATCTCCAGCGCGGTCAGCGTGCGGTCGTCGAACTGGTGGGGGGTGTCGATGACGATGATGTCGAACATCGAGCGCAGGGTGGAAAGCACCTCGCGCACCCTCATGGCGGTGATCTCCCCCGCGTCTTCGATCATCGGCGGTTCGGCAAGGAGGTAGACGCCGCTGGAATGTTTCACGAGAAGGGAGTGCAGGAAGTCGTAATCCGCCTTCGCGGCGTTTTTCGCCAGGTCCAGGATCGAGTAGGTGGGGGACACGTTGAAGAACATCGAAAGGTCGCCGTGGGAGAGGACGAGATCCACCACCACCGTTTTCTTGCCGTGGTAGCGCGTCATCGCGTCCGCGAGATTCGCGACGATCGTCGTGACGCCGTTCCCCCCCTTGTTGCTGAACACCGTGAGGATCTTGCCGAGCCCGGCCTGCGTCTCTTTCTGGGAGGCCTTGAGCTTGAAGACCTTTTCCGCGGCCGCGCGCATGTCGATTTCCTTCACCGGCTTGTGGAGGAAATCGTTCGCCCCGGCCCGCATCGCCTGCAGGATGGTTCCGGCGTCGGCCGTATCCGAAAGCGCCATCAGGTAAAGCCCGGGGAAATCCCTGGCCATCGCGGAAAGGGAAGCGATCGCGGAGGCCGGATCCCGGCCCAAACCGATGATGGCCATTTCCGGATGATGCTTGCGGAGGATCTCGATCCCTGAAGGAAGGGAGACGGTCTTCCAGCGCACATCGATGCTGCCGATCTGGCGGCACAAGTTGTCGATCTGCCGGACCGCCTCCTGGTCCGACTCCACGATCAGGCATGTGATCCGATCCATCATCCGGCTATTGTACCAGTCTTGTGGTTTTTAGGGACGGCTCAATTGACGGCGGGAGGGGGGGATTGAGGGGGATTGGTTTTTCGACGGCGCTGTTGGGGATGAGATACCCGTCGACGAACCAGGAATAGGTGGGGGTGAACAACGGCCATCCGCTCGTCCCCGTTTGCCGTCGATATACGTCGTTAATCCAGAAACCCGCGAATCCCCACACCGGGATTCTCCTATCGGTCTGCAGAGCCGGGTTGGCGACCACGCTGGGGTCGTAGAGAATCACGCGGATAACGCGTGGCGAATTGATCCAGTTGTCCCCGTTGTAATCATTGCTTCCGGGCAGATTGGGATACATACCCGAATCGTAGTTGAAAGTTGCACCGTTATTGTCACCGTTTCTCAGCGATCGCAGTCCATCCCGGGTCAAAGAGAACGGCTGTCTATTTTTCACCGGGATCCGGCTTCCGATGTCCGCAACAAAATCACTGCCCCCCGGGCATGTTGCCGTGCACCTGGACTGAATCCAGTTTTGGTAGGTAGTGCTGCCGACCCCTCCGCTTCCGCACATATCGAGCGCGAAGAGACGCCCGGAGTTCTGCTGAACATCCGAGGTAGAAATGGAGGAATCGTCGACGATCCGGAGATGCCGGGAGTGAAGGAGGCGGGTCCCCTGGCACAGGGTTCCCGGGCCGCAGTCGCGGGAAACCGTCTCACTGGAATTATCCCACCGGTCGTTGTTGTTGCGATCCACATACGGAAGCGGCACGGCGAGCGGCTTCAGGCATTCTACGTTCTGCCCCACGCGTATGGCCTCCGCAGTGGCGGTGGCGGTCAGTGTGGCCGTCGGACTCCCGATGACTCCCGCGAAAAAGAGGTTCACGTTGTCCTGAACGTCCACCTGGATCCGGTTGATTGCGGGGAAGGTGACGGTGACCGCTCCCGCCGGAAGCGGGGCGGCACCTACAGGGTCGCGCGTGGCGAAATCCCGTGCGCGGGTAACGGCTTTATTCTGGAGCGTAGGCGGAATCAAGCCGGACAACCAAGCGTCGTCGTGGAAAACGTACGCTCCCGCGAGGGCGCCGGAATCGGCGCTCCGCTGGAGGTCGCCGCGAACGCTGAAGAGATATCCCACGTCAATCGCCAGCGCGGCGAAACCCAACAGGACGAGGAGGCAGAGGGCGAATACGATGATCACCTGTCCTCGACTCCCGTTTCGCATGGTCGAACCTCCCTCCCCGCCCGACCCGTATCCCCCTCACGGCACCAGGTCCGGACTGGTCTCCTTCGGCGTCATGAGCTCCGTGGGAAGCGAGGGGATCTCCTCCTTGTTGAGCGGCCGCACGATCTTCGGGGTGACCATCACCATCAACTCGGTCTCCTCGTTGCTGTAGCGCGCATTCCGGAAGACCGTGCCAAGAATCGGGATGTCACCAAGTATCGGGATCTTGCTGACTTTCCGCGTGATCTTGCTTTCGATGAGGCCGGCCAGGACGAAGGTCTGACCGTCGGCCAATTGAAGGCCCGATGCGGCCTTCCTGCTTTTCAGCCCGGGGAGCTGGAACCCGGAGACGGCGACGCCGTTGGCGAAGTCCAGCTCGCTCACCTCCTGGGAGATTTTCATGTAGATATCCCCGTTGCTCACGATCGTGGGCTTGAAGTTCAGCTTGATGCCGAATTCCTTGTATTCCACGGACGCGGCCGCCCCCGACCCCGCCGCGCTGGCGATGACAACCGGGAATTCCCCCCCCACGAGGAATTTCCCTTCGTCCCCGATCGCCACCACGAGATTCGGCTCGGAAAGGACCTTCAGCGCTCCGTTGTCCTGAAGGATCCTAAGCAGCCCTGCAAATTTGGGGGCAAGACCGGGGCTGGCGAGGAAGACGTTCGTCAGATCGCTGAACGTCGCGTTGGGCGAGGCAAGGTCGGTGAGGGAACCGGTGAAGGAGTTGAAGGAGCCCGGCGGATTCAGGAAGCCCCGGTATTGACCGCCGTTGATGACCGGCTGGAACAGCAGGGTCACCCCGAGTTCCTTCGCCCGGGTCCTGTTGATCTCCGCGACACGGATCTGGAGAAGCACCTGCTCCACTCTCACCACCTTGAGAAGGTCCACGACGTTCTTGGAATAGACCTTGGCGGCCTGCACCAGGCGGCTCTGCACCCTTCCGGTGCTGGCCGTTCCCGAGAGAATAAGGGAATCCCCCGAAGATGTGATCTCGAAGTTCTCATCGGGGGCGATCTTTTGCAGTTCCCCGCGCACGGTATCCAAGTCGGCCCCCACGACGATATTCTTCGTCGTCGGAAGATCCGCCTCGTTCCAATAGGATAAGGTCGTCGTCCCCGGGGTCTTTCCGACGATCACCATCTGCCGGGGGGAAACGACGATCACGTCGGCGATCTCGGGACGGGCAATGGTGATCCGCTTGATGCCGAATTCGCTGTCGAGAATCACCGACTGGTTGGCGTACACGTGAATCGCCGTTGCCGCAGTTCTCGCGAAACCCTCTTCCCCCAGGGCCGTCGCATTTCCGGCGACGAGAACCCCGGAACTGAAAATGAAAAGGAGGAAAGCCCGCGCTCTTTTCCTGACCACTCCTCACCCCCTCCGGCAGATTCGCACCGCAGCTCCTACTCGAAGATCTCTTCCGACCTCTTGCTTCCCCGGATCACTTCCACGACGAATTTCTTCCTCTCGACCGGGGGCGCCACCGTTCTTTTCTCGGGACGCTTTTTCTTGGGACGATCGACCGTCATTTCGGAGGAAGCGGGAGCGTCCCGAAGGGAGGAAAGAAGCCTCCCCTTCGTGATCCCGGGAGTTCTCACCTTCCCGGCATCCGCGAAATTCCGAAGGACGAGCTGGATCCTCCCGTCATTGCTTGCCAGGGCGAGTTTTTCGGCATCTTCAGGCGATACGGCGAGCGTTACGGTGTGTACGGCGGCCGGCTTGCTCCCTTTCTGCTCCATGATCTGTTCCATGATCTGTCCCGCGGCAAGGACCTGGATATTTTCGAGTACGATCTTGGAAATCTGCTCCTCCTCCCTGCCGGCCCCGGACGTGGTTACGATGACGTCGACCCGGGCATCCGGGACGATGAATCCCCCGACCCCTACGACTTCGTCCACCCGGACCGAGAACGCCCTCATCCCCGGCGGTATCTTGAGGGAAAGGACTCCTCCAACCTTCTCCGTGGAGACGAGCTTCGACTCGACGACCGGCTCCCCGCGGACGAATTCGCGCATGGCGACCCTTCCCGCCACGCTCTTCACATCGGAGAGAGCATCCTTCGGGTATCGGTCTTTCGGCCAGGCCGCGATCGCCACCTGGTCGGCCGTGATCGTCGAGCCGAGGGGGATATCGCCGGAGGCGACAACTACCCCTACGGTCTCGAGCCTGGCCTGCTCGGCCATTCTGTCCTTTTCCCTCAAGAACCGGTAAACCCCCAGGCTTGCAATCAACCCGAGGAGAACGGCTACCCCGAAAACCATGACAATTCGCGTCCGGTTCATCCGATCGGCTCTCTCATCTTAGGGGATATCCTTCCTTTGGGTTCTATTAATATCGTTCACGCCGCATCGTGGCCGTGCCGGCGAGGTTGAGGTTCGGACCAGGTAATCCGGGAATGAAGTTTAATACGAAAACGGTATATGTGTAAGCAACATTCACTTGGATCGACGGGATGGTCAACCCCGGATCGATTACGCTGACCACCGCCGGTGGCACGGAAATCCCTGCCGAGTTGAGCACTCCTCTCGCAGCCAGGGTCCCCTGACTGCTTGAAGCGGCGGGGTCCAGCTGGACGGCGGCTACCCGCGCCCCTTCGCGCGCAGCGCCGGTCAGGATATTCTTGGTCATCCAGCCCCTGCCGAATTCCGCGATCCCGACCAGGATGAGGAGAAAAATGGGGAGCAGGAGGGCGAACTCGACCAGGCTCTGTCCCTTTTCCTGTTTGGTAACCGGCGTCATCCCCCTACCCTTATGCGATTCTCCCCACGCGCAACCCGGAGGAAAAAAATCAGCCCCCCGGGGAGAGTGATTCTACCATGTCTTTCCCCGGGAGGCCCAGTTGTATGTTCCGTCGGAAGGAATCCCACGAAGAACTTCAGGGGATCTTGATCAATGCGTAAATCGTCCTTAGCGCTCCTCCAAAAAGGGAGAGACCACCAAAGCAAGCCGTCGCGATTGCCAACAGGATCATCGCATAGGAGGTAAGCCCTTGTCCCCCGATGTCCTTCTTTTTATCCCGGATTGACAGCGAAATACCTCCGCAATAGGTTCACTTCACAAAGATCCCCCCAAAGTCGGATCCGCATCATGACCCTCCCGGGGCTGTTTGCAAGGTGCTCGAGATGTTGCTGAATACGTTGCCGATATCACCACCCAACGTCGTGAGGAGCGTAATGACAGCGATGGCCACTAAGACGATGATCAACGCATACTCGACCAGACCCTGTCCCTCCTCACCCTGAAACATCGCGAGGAAACTATCCGACATCTCTCTCCCTCCTTTTTGTCTTTCCACTATTCTCAGCCTGGTTTCTTCCCCATGCCGCCAGTATACGGGCCGGCGAATCACCTCAATATCTTCTTCGGCAATATCCTGTCGAAATATTACTCCTTTATTCTATGCTATCTATACGATTATCAAATATCATGCCACACCCTCTGAAGCGTGACGATCAGGTCATGTATCTCTATCTATCTATTTTCATTAATCCTTTTTCGGCCCCCCAAAAAAATGGCACACACAGCCCACCTGGCTGGGAAAATTTTTTCCTAACAAGCGTGCGGTTTCTCAAATGTTGGGAAAAAATTTTCCCTGTCTATTATCGAAACAACTTCCATTAATTGTTAAGAACAACCCCATTA
>Ga0209521_10001720_pt1 | contig 17828 bp, 13 predicted proteins | sample Rifsed19ft4_FD_184016 | JGI IMG/M metagenome (GOLD analysis project Ga0209521, IMG submission 184016) | Soil microbial communities from Rifle, Colorado, USA - sediment 19ft 4 (version 2) | ecosystem: Environmental > Terrestrial > Deep subsurface > Rock core/Sediment | place: Rifle, Colorado...
TCAGCCAGCCTGCCTCCAGCGCCGAGCACAAAGCCCACACCGACCACACCGGCCACGAGCGACTCTTCCGTGATCGCTTCTGGGTCTGCCTGGTGCTATCCATCCCGGTGCTGCTTTACTCGCCGATGATCCAGGAATGGCTGGGCTTCAGCATGCCATCTTTTCCCCTCAGCCAATGGATCGTCCCCCTTTTCTCCGTGATTGTTTTTCTATACGGCGGCCTGCCATTCTTGCGCATGGCGATCCCCGAGCTGCAAAATCGCCAGCCGGGGATGATGACCCTGATCTCACTGGCGATTGGCGTTTCTTTTATTTACAGCCTGGCAACGACCGCCTTTAACCTGGGCGAGAGCTTCTATTGGGAGCTGGTGACGTTGATCGATGTCATGCTGCTGGGCCACTGGATGGAGATGCGCAGTGTGCGCCAGGCCTCGGGAGCCCTGAACGAACTTGCCAAGTTGATGCCGGATACTGCCGAGCGCATCCGAGAGAACGGTCAAGTCGAGATCGTCCCGGCCAGCCAGTTACAACTGGGCGACCTGCTGCTGGTGCGCCCAGGGGCCGGAGTTCCCGCCGATGGTACCGTGGAGGAGGGCGAATCTGACGTCAACGAAGCCATGATCACCGGCGAATCAAAACCGGTGAAAAAACGTCCAGGTGCCAAGGCCATCGCCGGCACGCTCAATGCCGAGGGCAGCCTGCGTATCCGGGTGACTGCCACCGGTGACCAGACAGCCCTGGCTGGCATCATGCGCCTGGTGGAACAGGCGCAACTGAGCAAGTCCCGCACCCAGCTGTTGGCAGACAAGGCTGCCGCCTGGCTTTTCTACACCGCACTGATCGTGGCTACTCTGGCTGCTATTGGCTGGACTATCGCTGTCGGTTTCGGCCTGGAAGCGGTCGAGCGAGTGGTCACCGTGCTGGTGATCGCCTGCCCGCATGCGCTCGGTCTGGCGATCCCACTGGTCGTAGCGATTACTACCTCGCTGGGGGCGAGCAACGGCGTCCTGGTGCGCGATCGCCTGGCTTTGGAGGCTTCACGCGAGGTAAACGTGGTGATCTTCGACAAGACCGGCACTCTCACCCAAGGTGAGCAAGGCGTCGTGGCTTTTGCTGCCGCAGACGGTTGGGAACCATCCCAGGCCCTGGCCCTGGCAGCGGCCGTGGAGGGCGACTCCGAGCACATCATCGCCCGGGCAATCCGCAAGGCAGCCAAGGAGAAAGACCTGGCGTTGCCCGCGGTGGGCGAGTTTGAAGCTCTCAAGGGCCGCGGTGTGCGCGCCCGCGCCGATGGAAAAATGGTCTATATGGGCAGCCCTGGATTGCTGGAGATGCTGAAGTTGGGCGTCCCAGCTGCACTGGAGCGGTTTAGCGCTGAGGCCGGCCAAAAAGGACAGACGGTGGTCTACCTGGTGCAGGAAGAACAGGCTGTGGCAGCCTTCGCCCTGGCGGACGTGATCCGGCCGGAAAGCAGGGCGGCGGTGGATCGCCTGCACAAGATGGGCGTGGAAGTAGCCATGCTGACCGGCGACAGCCGGGCGGTGGCCGAAGCGGTGTCGGGCGAACTGGGCATCGACCGCTACTTCGCTGAGGTGTTGCCGGAGGATAAGGATAAGAAGGTGATCGAACTGCAACGCCAGGGCAAACGGGTGGCGATGGTCGGGGACGGCGTCAACGATGCCCCGGCGCTGACCCGCGCCGACGTGGGCATCGCCATTGGTAGCGGGACGGACGTTGCCGTGGAGTCGGCTGGCATCATCCTGGTCCAGAGCAATCCCCTGGATGTGGTCAAGGTGATCGAACTAAGCCGGGCCAGCTACCGCAAGATGATTCAGAACCTGGCCTGGGCCACCGGCTATAATATTATCGCCCTGCCCCTGGCGGCCGGCGTTCTGGCCCCGTGGGGCATCCTGCTCTCTCCGGCGATCGGGGCGCTGTTCATGTCGCTCAGCACCGTGATCGTGGCGATCAACGCCCAGCTGCTGCGCCGGGTGCAGCTATAGGCAATTTTGCCTATGCTAAGTCACGCCAGATAGCGCTGGAGTGATCGGACTGGGCCAGTATAATCGTACTTGAAGATCCTTAGGGTTTCCCAAGTGTTTTTTAAATAGGATGACGAATGAATTTTATCGGTTTCCACTCCAAAATGATCTCGACCAGACTCTTTAAGTCTGTTTTCCCTGACCAGCGATCGTTCTTTTGGATAGCGCTTTCAATTTTACTCGCAGCTTTCTCCGGGGTTTTGGCTGGGTGTTCTGCCAGCGGTGCGACGGACGAACATAGCTACCCAATGGCGCCCATGCATGAAATGCCAGCCGATGTGCAAAATGCGCCAGTCACGGTGCAGCAGGCTTATCAATTTGCGGTCGCTAACCCCGAGGTGCTGCAGCAGCTGCCCTGTTACTGCGGTTGCGGCGCGGTCGGCCACAAGTCGAATTATGCCTGCTACCTCTCTGGCGTAGACGAGTCCGGCGCGGTAACCTTCGATGCGCATGCCCTGGGCTGCTCGATTTGCGTGGACATCACCCAGGACGCCATGCGGTTGCTCGATCAAGGCAAAAGCGTTCCTGAAATCCGCGCTTACGTCGACGACACATACGCTAAGTTCGGCCCATCCAACATGCCTTAGCGGGCTGTGCAACGGACTCCAATGACGCCACTTGAACTCACCCGCCTCCCCCTGGTTAAACCCTTGCTGCGCAGCCGCTGGCCGCAGTTCTTGATTACCGCCATCGCCCTGGGAGGCTTCGTCTTCGCTATCCTGGCTGGTTTTGTGGGTACGCCGGTTGGCAGCCGCAATTTCAGCATCCTCTTCGTGTGGATCGCCTGGTGGGCGCTGTTGATGCTGATCGCCGTGCCTTTTTTCGGGCGAGGGTGGTGCAGCATCTGCCCTATCCCGGTCCCCGGTGAGTGGCTGCAACGCGGCGCCATGCTTAAGCCAGTTGGAAAAGGCTTGAGCTTGCAAAAGCGCTGGCCCAAGGCACTGCGCAACATCTGGCTGCAGAACGGGACCTTTGCCATGGTCGCCCTGTTCAGCACGGTGGTGCTGACCCAACCGCGCGCCACCGCCATCGTCCTGGCTGCTTTCTTGTTCGTCGCCATCGCCGCCAGCCTGGTCTTCGAGCGGCGCGCCTTTTGCCGGTACCTTTGCCCGGTGGGCGGCTTCATCGGGCTTTATTCGCAGTTAGCGCCGGTCGAACTGCGGGTCAAGGATACCGCCGTCTGTGCAGCGCACAACGAAAAAACCTGCTACACCGGCAGCGCGGACGGTTATGGCTGCCCCTGGCAGGTGTTCCCAGGCGGGCTGGTGAAAAATACTTATTGCGGCACGTGCATGGAGTGTCTGCGCACCTGCCCACACGACAACATCGCTCTGAACCTGCGTGCCTTCGGAGCCGACCTATCGCGTCCAACCGGTCGCAAACTGGACGAAGCCTTCAAGGCCTTCATCATGCTCGGCTCTGCGATGGTTTACGCCGCCGTCTTACTTGGGCCGTGGGGCGCCCTGAAAACCTCTGCCTATGCGGTTGGCTCGACAGCCTGGCTGGGGTATGTTCTGGCGTTCCTGGCGCTCGTCTTTGGATTGCTGCCTGGATTGTTCCTGCTGGCTGTGGCCGCCGGCAAAAAGTGGGCCCGATCCAGAGTCCAGCCGCGCAAGGCGTTCATTGCCTTCGCCTATGCGCTGGTTCCGCTGGGCCTGGCGGCGTGGATCGCCTTCAGCCTGGCGTTTGTCTTTACCAACCTCTCCTACCTGTGGCCGGCGCTCTCCGACCCGCTCGGCTGGGGATGGAACTTGTTCGGCACCACCGGCGCAGGCTGGACGCCTTACCTGACCCAAACCGTGCCTGCCTTGCAGACATTCGTTATCCTGGGCGGATGCTTTTGGTCTGGGCTGATAACGCGGCGCATCGCCAGCGAGCAGCTCCAACCTCGCCAGGCTACCCTGCAAGCCATCCCGGTGATCGCTTTTTGTCTGGCCGCATCTCTGGGCTTGCTGGTTCTTCTCGTCGGATAAATAACGAGTGAAAAATCAGTGAAATCTGTGTCCCAATCAAAAAGGAGTAACGCCATCGTGAATGGAAAGAAATCGAAACGCAGTCAACGCAAAAAAAACCGGGCCAGGAAAATCTGGCCGTTCCTGATCGCCCTCGGTGGGATCGCGCTGATCGGCCTGGCGCTGTGGGCCACCCGGCGCGGCGATGCGACCCCCGTAGCTGCTATCGAAGTGCAAGGCGCGCCGAGCTTGAAAGTAGACCAGGAAAAGGTCGACCTGGGCGACATCCGCCTGGGCGAGACGGTCTCAGCTTCCTTCACCCTGACCAACGTGGGAGATAAGCCCCTACGCCTCACCGACCAACCGTATATCGAAGTTGCCGCGGGATGCTGACCGCCCAATCCAGCCATCGGTGCGATGGCCCTCAACCCCGGTGAAAGCACGACCCTCTCGATGGAGTTCATGATGCACGGCGACATGGGCGGCTTCCACGACTTCCGTGTCCACGTGCCCACCAACGACCCGCAACAGCCCGAGCGCATCTTGACTGTAGTCTCCAATTGGGTTCCGTAGATCTGCTTGCAAAATCATTAAGTATCTATCCGAAAAATAAAAGGGACACCCCACTCTCCCAAATTTTCGGATAGGTTCTAAGTCAAAACAGGAAGGAAATTGGCTACACTATAGCTAGAGAGTGCAACCAAACCTTCGTAGGGATACGAAAGCCCTGACCGTATTGCAGCAGGGCTTTTGTGTTTAACTTGTTCGTCGTTTGGCGTAAAATAGGCCAAAGTTGGCCTCAACCCCTCAAGGAGCATACCCATGAACGATCAGGAATCTCTGGTTCACCCCCGGCTTACCGTTTTGTCCTCTGACCAGATCGAGCAAACCCATGCTTACGCGCTGAAAATCTTATCTTCGGTTGGGGTACGCGTCGACTCACCTGACGCCAGGCGCATTCTCGCCGCATCTGACGGCGCCACCCTCTCAGAAGAGGATCGTATGTTGCTTGCGCCTGGCCTGGTCGAATGGGCGATAAAATCAACTCCTCCTGCCGTGGACATCTATGACCGCCGTGGAGAGTTCGTCTTCCGCCTGGGCGACGACCGCCCGCGGTTTGGGGTGGGGGTGACCAACCTTTATTACCAGGACCCCGCCACCGACCAGGTCTCGCCTTTCTCCAGGAAGCACATGGCGTGGTCTGTACGCTTGGGCCAGGCTTTGCCCCAGTTCGATGTCATTTCGACTATCGGTATCCTTCAAGACCTGCCGCAAAGCATTGCCGACCTGTACGCTGTGCTGGAAATGATTGCCAATACGGTCAAGCCGCTGGTGATCCTCATTTCCGATGAGAATCTATTTATTCCTGCCCTGGAGCTGCTCGAGCTTTTACACGGCGATCTGGCTGCCAGGCCATTTGTGGTTCCCTACTTCAACCCGGTTACCCCGCTGATCCTGAACGAAGGTACTACCGACAAGATGCTCGCCGCCATCCAACGCGGCCTGCCGCTGATCTGCTCAAACTACGGGATGGTTGGCATGTCCACCCCGATCACCCCCGCCGGCACCTTGGCCCTCTTGACCGCGGAATTGCTGGCCGGCCTCACTTTCTGCCAGTTGGTCCAGGAAGGCACGCCGGTCATCCTGGGCAGTTTGCCGGCTTACTTCGATATGAAATCCATGGTCGATTATTACGATCCCCTGACCTTTTTACTGAACCTGTCTTGTGCCGAGATGATGTCCTACTATAAGATCCCCCACGCCGGCACATCTGGGAGCGGCCTGGGCTGGGGGCCAGATCTTCCAGCCAGCGGGCTGCTCTGGATGGACCACTTGACCAGTTGTATTGGCAAAGTCGGGTTAGCCCCTTTCGTGGGCGGCAATCTCGGTTCGAAAGCTTTTTCCCCTGCCACGGTTGTATACGCAAATGAAGTGATTGAACAGGCGCGCCGGTTCTGGGGTGGATTCCCCCTCGACGATGGCAACGTCGCTCTGGATGAAATTGCCCTCGCCGGCCCGGGCGGCCACTTTCTCACCTCCGAAATGACGTTGAATCTCTTTCGGGAAGCCCATTACGTCAGCCAGACTTTCCCGCGCCTGAGCCTGGAGGCGTGGCAGGAGAAAAACCAGCCTCAAGCCATTCAAATGCTGAGAGAACGCACCCAGCAGCTGCTGGCCGAAGCCCACCCTCCGCCAGACGGGGCAGACCTGATCGCCAGGGGCGAGGCTTTTATCCAAAAGATCGCGACCCGTCGATAAGAATATTTGGCAAACTTCGTAACGTAAAATAAGACTTCCAGTCGAAAGTATTCTTCACCCGCTACGATTTTTGTCGCTGCAAGAATTCAAGACAGATCCTTCGAGCAGCTACGGGTAGGAGATTTAAATCTTTTAGCTGTTTTGCATCTACCCATTCAAAAGCATAGAAATTAGTGGGAGATTGACGCTTAGCTTCGGATCCTCCTAAGATCGGTTCATTGGGTGGGACTCTGGTGATAAAGTAATACTCCTCACCCCATTTATTATTGTAAATATAAACGAGCTGAAGGCCGAGCACATCAAGCCCAGTTTCCTCTTTTACTTCACGGATACATGCTTCTTCGAAACTTTCATTCAGTTCAACCCCACCGCCGGGAAGAATATAATAATCTCGGCCTGGTTTTTGCCTGTGGATCAGTAACAGTGCTCCGTTTTGAATGATGATCGCTGCTGCGCGGTTTCTCAAGCATCACCTGCATCAAGGCTTTGCTGTAAGTTAATACGCATTTCTTCAAGAGCTAATTTTACGTCAAGATTATTTTCATCTACCATCTGTTACTCCAATGACTCAATCAACATGGGGCGGGTGTGGGGGGAGTTTTAAGAGCCAATCTAACCGCCTTCCACGATTTTGATCTCCTCCGGCGTCAGCCCGTATAGCTCATACACCAGCTTGTCTATCTCGCGGTCTGTCGCCTCGATCTGGCGCTGCAACATGGTTGTGTCGGTGGGCATTTTTGCGGCGGCCAGTTGCTTGTGCAGGGTGAGCATACGGTCAACCAGAGCCACCATGCGGTCGTGGCGCTGCACGTCCGCGGGGTCGGTGAAATTGATAGGGCGAACGGGGAGTTTTCTCAGGTTGATCGGCTTTACTTCGGCAAACGTGCGATTTTGCTCCTGTGTCAAATTGCTATATATCCATCGCACAAAGCGCGAGTTCAGCAAACCAACATAGTATTTCATGAACTGAGGCTGTTTGGGTCGGACAATTATCACGCTGTTCAAGCAGTAATAGCCAACATCATCTATTGAAGCGAATAGCGAATTTGCCGTCTGCCGCAAGACAATTTTCGGCGCATCAAACAACTTAGGATACCGAGGCCAATGCAAACTCCACCAAGGTATCAGCCCCTTCTTGGTCTCGCGTTTTTGAGACAGTTTGCTTTGAAACTGCTTCAGATACTCAAGCGTCTTAGGGTGAGTCTTGCTCGAAATAAGTTTGGTCGAATAAATGATAGAGTGCCCCGTTTTTGATGGCACATAGTAGGCGTTCATTTCTCTGCCAATCAAAGCCGGGTGAAGAATATCGCGCTCAAGCCCGAGGGATTTGGCGAATTTATCTTCAATTCGAAAAGCTTTGTCACCACCAGTGCCTATCCCTGCAGCAACTTCATCGCAAATATCGCCAAGAAGCGATGGCACATTCTGAAGGATTTTTGTAACCAGTCCTGACGCCTCCTGATTCATCGGAATAATGCAATCTGGAGAGCCAAGGATAGCCTTGCTGTCTACATCAATCATTTCCGTAGCGGGCAATCTTACAGAAAGGTAACTACGATCAACAACTCGAAGGTCTGCAACTCTTGTCTTTTTCTCACCCGTGCGTGGTGGTGTCTTGCCGAGAATTACTATACATGATGGAGCAGTGACATCAAACACCCCATCACCCAAGTTAATAGCAGAGATGAGCCAAGCATCCGACACATAAAACTTTCTCGCTTTTGCATACTCATGCTGAAACAGCAGGTTGTTGGGGACAATCACGCCAATCACGCATTGTGGCGAACCGATTTTGTAGGCATGTGCCAAGAAAAAGTTGAATGTATCGGGAGTCCGCATATGGACTTCTGCAAACTTGTAAATCAAGTATCGCTTTTCGTCCATTGACAAATCCGCTCCCCAAGGCGGGTTGCCAATCACACAGTCAAATCTGCCTGCCTGCATTGCTTCGGGAAACTCCATCGCCCAATCAAACGGGTTCACCCGGCCCAATTCGTCAGAATCGGGTAGCAATTGACTAGAGAAGTAATCTGGACCGATGAGGCTATTCCCGCATCGGATATTCCGGTCAAGGTTGGGCAAAGCTCGCTCTTGAAACAGCCGAAGTTGCTGGCCCAATGTCTCCTCGCTCTCGCCCTCCAGCACTTTGAGCAACAGACTCAGTTTCGTGACTTCCACGGCCTGCGGGTCAATGTCCACGCCGTAGATGTGGCCGAGCAAGATACGCTTGCGCTCGGCAGTCGTTAATTTCCATTCGCCACCGTTGCCCTTGTACAAGGTGGGGTGGCGGCCTTTGGCCCACTTCTCTGGCCCATCGGCGATATGGCCGTCGCGGTACCAATCCAGCAGGTATTGGTAAGCGCCGAGCAGGAACGAACCCGAACCGCAAGCGGGGTCCAGGACGCGCAGCGGCTTGCCCTTGCCCACCCCCTTGTCGCCTGGTTTCTTGCCGTCCAGCATTGCCCCCACTGTGTTTTTGACAATGTACTCCACAATATAGGTGGGCGTGTAAAACACTCCGCCTGCTTTCTTGACTTCGGGCTTATCTTCGACGACGGCGCGATGCCCACTCGTCAGGCGGATGACCTTGCCCAAGAACTGCTCATAGACTTGCCCTAAAATATCGGCGGGCAGCACGGCGAATTCGTAGGGGCTGTCAGGGTAATAGACACCACTCAGGATGTCCTTGAGCGGCTTATCGTCAATGGTTAACCCAAGCGTGAGCATGTCGGGCGAATCGGCCTGTCCCTTTTCCTGGCGGAAGTGGAATAGACCAGAGTTATAGCGCTCATCGGCTTTGCGGAAGAGCTGGCACAATCGGGCATACACATCATTGCCGTTGAGCAGCGCCTGCAACTGCCCATAAAATTCAATGCCGCGGTCTTCGCAAATCCTCAAGAAGATAATCCGGTCAATCGTCATTTGCACGGCGTAATTCAGCTCACGTTGGCTGAGATGAGGGTTGCGCAAGGCAATGTTGCGGGCCAGCAGGTCGCGCCAGCGTTCGATTTCGGCCAGAAACGCGTCGTCCACCTCTGCCGTACCATGCTTGCCTTTGGCGGTCTCGGCGTACTTGTCGAACGAGCCTTTGAGCACGGCTTCGCGGGAGAACACCGCCGTGATTTCGTCCCACTTCTCGATATAGTCCTTGTAGCTGAAATACATCACCCGCCCTGTCGAAGCCTTGTCGCTCTTATCGGGCTTGCTGCGACAGTCGTAAACAGCGAACTCCTCGAAGTCGGTGAGGATGGAGAGCGGTAGCTTGGCTGACCAGGCGTAGCGGCGAAGCTGGTAGGCAGGGCTGATGTCTTCTTTGACGTTGACGGTGGGTTTCTTGGCTTCCACAAAGAATTTACGCGTTCCTCCAATGCGGAAGGCGTAATCGGGCGCTTTGGTTGCGCCGCCGACCTTGATAGCGTCCTCATGGATCACGTCTTTGTATGCTTCAGCGTAGCTTTGCTTGTTGAACACGTCCCATCCGAGGGCTTCAAAGAATGGGTCTAGGAACTCGCGCCGAAGTTGCGTTTCGTTGTATTCCCCCGAACGGTAAGCGGCGCGGTTATCCTCGAAGCGCTGGACGAGTTGGCGGATAACATCTGGTACAGTCAAGGTTGCCTTCTCAACACAGGTTCGCTGTTGTTCAGTAAAACTATACACCAAGTTACGTCGGAGGGCAAATATTTCGGGCAGCCATTTATGCTCCCACTTGCCAATGAATCATACCGGGCTCCGGATTGACTACAGAGCCAGTTCCACATCCTTTCGATCCAGCCTACTTGCCCAGTTCCATCGCCTTGAACCTCTTCACCTGCTCGGTGATAGCGCGCTCGACTGGCAGGCGCTCCACTAAGAGCTGTTAACGTTCCGGCCCAGATGGTTCGATCGGGAGGGCGGTTATGGATTCTGTTTTTGACCCAGGTGAGGTAAGTTGGATGTTGTCTCTGGCCAGCCATCGGCCAATGAAATGAACGCATTGGGACTGCTTGGAGGTTCAGTTTTTAAGGTGCGAAAGTTGAGAATTAATCGTTACTTTTGTCACAACTAATTCAGAGATATTTCACTTGACTCCAACGGTAATTTTCGTCTAGTCTAGATGTATGGCTGGGGGAAAGATTCTTTCTATTCAGAATGAATGCACGGGAGGCGGGCATGAACATTCGCCTTCGCCGATTCTATATCTACGTGGTCATCGTGGCGCTGGCGCTCTTATTGAACGGCAGCGGATTTGCCGCATCTGCTGCGGCAGACTGTACTGCGCCGGAGTGTGTGTACCTGCCGCTGGTATCCAACCCCATGCCCGTGCGCGTCTTTGAAACTAAACGCCATAACTCGCGCATGAGTACGCTCCGGGTTACCGGTGAGGTAATCACCACTTCCGATCGGCCGGTGTATGAGGTCACCGTAGAAGTCCGAGTCTACGACCACTCTGGCCGACTGCTGGGTTCATCACCAGGCATAACTGCCCTGGCAGCGACCCTGCCTGACCAGTTGAACCCGTTCGATGTCACGACGAACGTGGATGACGACGGGTCGATTGGAAGCTACGAAGTAGTCATCACCCAATGGAGCCTGGAGAGCGAGCAGGTCTACCGTCCGGCGACGGCCGTCATCACAGGTATGGAGTATATATACTCTGGCACCTGGGTATATGCCGAGGCGCGCAATGACGAGAGTCAAACCCTGGCAGACGTTTATGAAGTGGTGTGGTCATTAAATCAAAATGATTATAGTCCTGTGAGCGCACAGCCGATAGCCGCATGTTTGGCGCCCGGTGAAATGGTGGCTTTCACAAGGTTCATTCGTGGAACTTGGGGAGGGGGCGATGCCCCTATCCAGGTTGCCGCACAGGGAGTTCTCTCGCCCTGCACCCCGTAGGCGATGTGGTGCTGGCGATAGAGGCGCCTGGAGGCGCGAGCTGGTTGGATTAATCTAAATCGAGAAATCCTCCCCAGTGATCGCCCCCCGGACCTTAGCCCCCGCGCCCACCACCCCATCGTCGCCCAAAGAGGAACCCCCCGGCTGGTGGCAGGTCTTCTGGATCTCGCCGACCTTGTTCCCAATATCTGATAGAAGCAACAAATAATTTCCGGCTTCACCAGGATTCAATTGTCAATTCTGCTACCTCTTTAAAGTGTTCGTCTCGTGTAATGAGTGTCAGATCATGCTGGAGGGCTATCGCTGCGACCCAGATATCATTTTCCGGAATAGGCTTACCTTTTTGCCGAAGCTCTTCCTTTACTCTGCCATAATAAAAGGCAGTGACAGCATCACATGACAAGATGACATTGCTTGCCACAAATATATTGATGCGTTCTAAGTTCTCTTGGACTCGGGTTGATTTTCGTGCGCCGAAGTTTAATTCTCCAATAACAATGCTTGGAACAAAAACTCCCTCTGCTTTGTTCAGGGAATCAAGGACGCTCTTCTCTTCGGCAAAAAGGCTGATAATGATGTTCGTGTCCAACAGGACTTTACCACTCACTGGTATCTACCTGTTCGCACCCCTTTTCAATAGCCTCTTGCATGATAGTCAAATCCTCTTTTGGGATTACGCCGGCAAATTGTATTAGCTGTTGGCCAGATACGCCTCTGGTAGCGGGAATTTGCAAAGCTTCAACGTAAGTTAACACCTGCCGCTGTAATTTACTGGGTAATTTTTCCAATTTTTTCACGATCTCATTGACAATCGGAGTGTCCATGTCGACCTCCTTGTGACGTATCCAATCAATAACCTATACCATATTCAAATCGATTCTAACACATCACCGTACCAGATAGACTCCGGCGACGACAACCCCAATCGTTACGACGATCCAGCGCAGGACAGTTGGTTTGATGCGGCCGGCCAACCGCCCGCCCAACGCCCCGCCGAGCAGCGCGCCCACCGCCATCACCAGCGCCGCCGGCCACAGGACCTGTCCCGAGAAAAGGAAGAAGATCGCCGCGGCAATGTTGGTGCTGAAGGCGATCGCCTGTTTAAGGGCATTGAGCCGGGTGAGCGAGTCATCCAGTGTGAGGCCCAGGGCTGCCAGCACGATCACACTCAACCCTGCCCCGAAATAGCCGCCGTAGACGGCAGCCAAACCAATCGGAAGCGCTGCTCGCCTCTCCAGCGCAGTCACTGATCCCCGGTGCGCTGCGCGGCGCGTAAGCCAGGCGCGCAGCGGGTCCTGTACTGCCAGCAGTCCCGCTGCGAGCAGAATCAGGAAGGGAACCAGTCCCCGAAACAGGCGTTCACCCGTGTTCAGGAGCAAAATCCCGCCGGTAACCCCACCCACGACGCCAGCCGGGAGGAACAGCCACAGCCGCCGCTCCTGCCCGCGCAGGTCGTTCCACTGGGCGAGAGTCGCTCCCAGGTAGCCTGGGCAAAGCGCCACGGTGTTGGTCACGTTTGCTGCGACCGCCGGCAGCCCCACGGTCATCAGCATCGGAAAGGTGATCAGCGTACCGCCACCAGCGAGCGCATTGACCAGGCCCGCAGCGACTGCAGCTAATCCCACCAGGGCGTATTCGACCCCGCTCAAAGCGATCCAGCCTGCGTGCCCAGTTCCATCGCCTTAAACATCTTCACCTGTGCGGTGATCGCGCGCTCGACTGGCAGGCGCTCCATGCTCGTCGCGCCGTAGAAACCGTTAATGCCTGGCATGCGCGCCATTGCTTTGGCGACATTTTCAGGCTCGTCGAAGGGGCCGCCGTGGCAGATCACCAGGATGTCTTTCCTGATCTTGCGGGCGGCCTCCGCGATGTGCAGAGTGGTATCGATGGCCTGCTCCATGTTGGCGGCCACCGCCGCGCCGATCGTGCCGCCCGTGGTCAGGCCGACGTGGGCGACGATCAGATCTGCGCCAGCTTGCACCATGGCCTGCGCTTCCTCCTCCGTGAAGCAATAGGGGGTGGTCAGCAGGTCCATCTCGTGCGCCAGGCGGATCATCTCCACCTCTTTGTCATAGCCCAGCCCGGTGGCTTCCATATTGGCGCGCATCACGCCATCGAACAGGCCGACTGTCGGGAAGTTTTGCACGCCGGAGAACCCCACTTCCTTGACCTGCTTCAGGAAGAGCGGCATCAGGCGGAAAGGATCGGTGGCGTTCACGCCGGCCAGCACCGGCGTGTGCTTGACGACCGGCAGCACCTCGCCAGCCATTTCCATCACGATCGCGTTGGCATCGCCGTAAGCAAATAAACCCGTGATCGACACCCTCCCGGCCATGCGATAGCGCCCGGTGTTGTAGATCACGATCAGGTCGATGCCACCGGCCTCTTCGCACTTGGCTGAAATGCCGGTGCCCGCCCCGCCGCCAATGATGGGAATGCCTGCTTCGGCCTGGGCGTGCAGTTTCTTAAGGATTTCACTGCGTGGAATTGTCATGATTATCTCCTTATTGATGGGACGCTGATAAACGCTGATGTACGCTGAACAAATAGTCCTTCCTATGTTTTGCTTGGCCTACGAAGTACGACCAGCTTTATTTGTTCCTCAAGAATTCGAGCAGCTTCTCGGCGACCCTTCTCGAAAACTCGAGATGGTTGACATCTTTGTCGCTGATTTCAACTGGAATATCCGGTCGCAGGTGCTTCTTGAGCGCATCGACAAAGGCCTGGTTGGCTTCCGGCCACCAGAAAGGCTTGCCCGGGAAATCGACTTCGGAAAAACCGCCCAGGGGAATAAACACCATCACGGGGCCTTGAGCCGTATTCAGTTTTTCAGCGAAGATTTCACCCATCTGCTGGTTTTCTACGATGTTTGTACGCATCAGGGTCACGTTTGGGTTCCAGTTATAAAACAGGCGCTCGCTATACTTCGCCGGTATGGTTTCGGGAGCCCAAAAATTGCACATATCGATGCAGGCCGGGGTGACAACCTGCGGCACCCCTTTTTGCGCAGCGGCTTCCAGGCGATGAGCACCGGCGCTGAGCACGCCGCCGCAGACTTCGTCGGCCCACTCGGTTGTGGTAATGTCGAGCACACCCGTGATAAAGCCGCTTTCGATCAACGATTCCATCGTGCGCCCGCCGGTGCCGGTGGCATGGAAAACCAGGACTTCGTAACCATTGGCTTCCATGATCTTGCGGGCGTTGTCCACGGCGCGGGTTGTATTGCCAAACATGGTGGCTGCGATCAGCGGCTTCTCCTCGACCGCGGGAGCGACATCGCCCAGCACCATGCCACAGATGGCGCCCGCGGCGTTGGTGAAGATGGTACGGCTGATGCGGTTCAATCCGGCGACGTCGACAATCGAGGGCATCATAGTGATATCGGTCGTGCCGACGTAGGCGCTGGTATCCCCGGAAGCGATAGTGGAAACCATCAGCTTGGAAAAGCCTACCGGGAGGGCGCGCATGGCGCTGGTGCCGATGATGGTGCCCCCGCCGCCGCCCATCGAGATGAGCCCATCGATCTCCCCCGCTTCATAGAGCCGTTTCACGACAACCGCCGCCCCACGCGTCATCACCTCCATGGCTTGGCCGCGGTCGCGTTGGGCGATCAGGTCAGCCAGCGGCACGCCCCCCGCTTCAGCCACTTCATCGGAGCGGACATCCGGGGTGAAGAGCGGATCGCCGATCACACCCACGTTGACGACCAGCGTCCGGCAGCCGCGTTTTTCAATCTCCGCTTTCAGGAAAGCATATTCTTGCCCCTTGGTGTCCAGGGCGCCAAGTATGGCGATAGTCTTTTTCATAAATCAGCCCTCCTAATTTAATCTATTCTAATAAGGCATTATTGTCAATCCGTAAGGCTGGTAAAGTGATTTTTGTCTGCTATCCGCCTGCCTTTCGTTATATATTTCTATAGTTAAAACTGGCAGTTAAAGCAAGGAACCCGGTTTTCTTACTGGATAGTTCATGGGGCGAACCTTGCTCAGGCCGCCGTCCTCGGCGGCGTTTCCTGCACCGGGGACGGCGCAGGGAGCACTGACGCCACAGAAACTCGATAGGAGATGATAAAATCAATTCACATCATCATTCCCCATTGGTCTTTTCCAGGTTCAGTTTCGACCGGCTTTGAGCGTATGATGATGGGGTGAGCGATCATGTTACCGGATAATGCCCTGCAGCTCAAGGAGATTCTCGAGTATTATGACCTGGGAGAGCTGGTCGACCTCGAAAAAAACGAACGCGGCTACGTAAACACCAGTTTTGCTATCCAGACGATCCAGGGCGGACAGCGGAGACAGTATTTCCTGCGTAAATATAAAGCGGGGATTCGGGAGCCTGAGATTCAGTTCGAGCACTCCCTCATCAACCATCTGGTGGCGTTGGGCGCTCCTCCGGTCGCCCGCCTGCACCGTACCCGAGATGGGGACACCTATGTCCGCCAGATTGGGGAGGCAGATGACCGGGAGCGTGTCTTTTTTGCTATCTTTGATTTCCTGCCCGGCGAGGATTGCTATACCTGGGTGGGCCCACGCTGCAGCAAAGAGCAGCTGCAGAACTCAGCCGTTGTCCTGGCCCAGTTCCATAACGCGGTTAGCGGCTTCCAGCCGCAGGGGCAGCGCGCCGAAGCGAAGATCTTCGATCTCCTGCCGCTGATCGCCGCAGGCGTCGCCGCCTGCCCGGCCAGGGCAAAGAACACCGTCTTCGATGCATACCTGCTGGAACGCCTGCACCTGGTCTTGCAGAATATCGCCGCCACGCGGGCTGTTCTGAGCGAGCCAGAAGTGTTAGCGCTGCCCCAGCTGATCATCCACTGCGATTATCACCCCGGGAACCTCAGGTTCCGCGGCGCGCAGGTGACCGGGCTGTTCGATTTTGATTGGTCCAAAATCGACGCCCGCTGTTTTGACGTCGCCCTGGCGTTATGGTACTTCTGCACGAACTGGGAAGCCCCACAGGATGGCGCGCCGGATGGCGCGCCATCTGGCGGGCTCCGCCTCGCCGAAGTCCAGACTTTTCTGAGCGCTTACCAGGCAACCTTGCACACCCACCCCGGGGCCGGGCCTCTAGGTCCTATGGAGGGCAAGTACCTGCCCTATATGATCAATGCCAGTAACCTATATATTTTGAATTGGACAATTGAAGATTATTACCGCAAGGACGTCGACCCTCAAGAGTACCTGGTCTACCTGCGCCACGGCCTGAACTTCATGGATTGGTTTGAAACGGATGGTCACCTGGATGAACTGAAAGCCATCCTATCCCCCTTGATAGATCCGGAAGGTTGAGAGTCGTTGACCAGCCTGACCAGGTCCGCTGGTGCGCTGCAGAGCGACTGAATTTCTACGCCATCACCACCAGGGCTTCTTTGGCCTTCTTGCTCTGCTTGCCGCGTTCTTCAGTATCCAGCATCCGTTTGCGGATGCGGTAGCTGAGCGGGGTAACTTCCAATAGTTCGTCTTCAGCCAGGTACTCGATCGCCTCGTCCAGGCTCATCTGGCGCGGCGGGCTGAGGCGCACTTCAATATCCCGGTTGGATGAACGCATGTTGGTCAGGTGCTTCTTCTTGCATACGTTCACCGCCAGGTCGCCTGGGCGCTGGTGCTCGCCGATCACCATCCCCTCGTACACTTCCACCCCTGGCCCGTAAAAAAGCGTGCCGCGCTCCTCGGCGTTCTTCAAGCCGTATGCAGTGGTATCGCCGGACTCCCACGAGACAAGCGAACCGGTGGAGCGGGCGCTCATCGCGCCTGCCATGGGCAGGTAGCTGTGAAACAGGGTGTGCATCACGCCCATGCCGCGCGTGGCGGTCAGGAACTGGTAGCGAAAGCCCAGCATGCCGCGTGTCGGCACCAGGTAGGCCAGCCGCACGCTTCCGTCGCCGGTGTCGTGCATGTCCATCATCTGCCCGCGCCGGCTGCCCAGCATCTCGACCACCACGCCGACCGTGTCAGTGGCGGTATCGATATGCACCTCCTCGAACGGCTCCAACGTCTCGCCTTCCTCGCTCTGGCGGAAGATGACTTCCGGCCGCGAGACCTGGAACTCGTAGCCCTCGCGGCGCATGGTCTCGATCAGGATCGCCAGGTGCAGCTCACCCCGTCCCGAGACCAAGAAAGTGTCGGCGCTGTCCGTTTCGGCCACTCGCAGGGCCACGTTTTGGCGCAGCTCTTCGAACAGGCGCTCGCGCAGCTTGCGCGACGTGCCCCAGCGGCCCTCTCGCCCGGCCATGAGCGAGGTATTCACCCCAAAAGTCATGCGCACGGTCGGTTCTTCGACCCGGATCGGTTCCAGGGCGACCGGGTTCTCCGGATCGGCCAGGGTCTCACCGATGGCGATGCCCTCCAGTCCCGCTATCGCCACGATCTCGCCCGCCGCAGCTTGCTCGACCTCGACTCGCTCCAGCCCCTGGTGGATGTAGAGGTAGCGGGCCCGCTCAGGAAGGATCTCCCCGCCCAGGGTCATGCGCGCCAGTGGAGCGCCAGCCAGCAGCTGACCGGCGAAAATGCGCCCGACCGCCGTCACGCCGCGGTAGTCGTCATAGCCCAAGGTGGTGACCAACAACTGCAGCGGGGCGCTGGTGTCCACTTTCGGCGCGGGGATGCGGCGCAGGATGGCCTGGAAAAGCGGCTGCAGGTCAGGTCCCAGCTGCGGCGTAAACCCGGCCCTGCCGGTGACGGCGTTGGCATATACCACCGGG
>Ga0209521_10001721_pt1 | contig 17825 bp, 19 predicted proteins | sample Rifsed19ft4_FD_184016 | JGI IMG/M metagenome (GOLD analysis project Ga0209521, IMG submission 184016) | Soil microbial communities from Rifle, Colorado, USA - sediment 19ft 4 (version 2) | ecosystem: Environmental > Terrestrial > Deep subsurface > Rock core/Sediment | place: Rifle, Colorado...
GAGCCGGTACAAGCCGGGCGCCCGGAGCAAGGACTGGGTCAAGATCAAGAAGAAGGCGACGCTCGATTGCGTGATCTGCGGCGTGACCGCGGGCGAAGGCGAGAGGAGCGACACGTTCGGCTCGATCGTCCTCGGCGCCTACGACGGGGATCGACTCGTTCACGTCGGGCGTGTCGGCACGGGGTTCTCCGAGGCCGGTCGACGCACACTCATCGCACGGCTCCGAGCCCTCGAGGCTCCTTGCCCGTTCGACGAGGTCCCCAAGATCGCGGACGCGCACGTCGCCTTCTGGACCCGCCCCGAGACGGTCTGCGAGGTCCATTTCCTCGAGTTCTCGAAGGACCGCCACCTCCGGGCGCCCTCGTTCGCGGGGTTGCGCGAGGACAAATCCCCGAGGGATTGCGTCGTCTCGTTCCCGGAGTGAAGGTGGGATGTCGGGCGAAGGAGGGGAGATCGTCATCATCGACTACGATCCCCGTTGGCCCTCGATGTTCGAGGGGGTGAAGGCGCGACCCTTGGAGGCGATCGGCACCGACGTTGTCCGGATCGAGCACGTCGGGAGCACAGCGGTGCCCGGCCTAGGTGCGAAGCCCATCATCGACATCCTTGTCGGGCTCCGTCGGCTCCAGGATGCGACCGCGCTGATTCGGCCGCTCGAGCGGCTCGGCTACGAGTATGTGCCGGAGTACGACTCCGAGATTCCGGACCGACGGTACTTCCGGAAGGGGGCCGCACCCATCACATCCACATCGTGGAGATCGGTGGGGAGTTCTGGACGGGGCATCCCCTGTTCCGGGACTTCCTCCGCGCTCATCCTGACGTGGCTCGGCGCTACGACGTCCTGAAACGACAACTCGCGGCCCGTCTCGGGGCGGACCGCGACGCCTACACGGAGGCGAAGATGGAGTTCGTCCGGGAGATCGAAGAGCGAGCGCGCGCCGGTTCGACGCCCCACCGTGAGGACCGAGTCTGATTCTCGCCTGCCGGCGAATCGTTGGGGCGCGGCTCGAGCGAGCTACACTCCCTCAAGGAGGTCGGCAGCGGCCTCGAAGGCGCTTCCCGCTTCCAGTCCGGCTTCCGTGATCGATACGTAGATTGCATCCCGCTTCGCGATCAGGACCGCAAGGATGGGTGCAATCTCCGCGCTCTGCCCGGTTCGACCCGAGAGGGCCATGAACTCCGAATGGACGAGAGTCAGTCTCGGCAGGTGGCCGTCCGCCCACAGGGGGTGCTCGGGGAACGCGATTTTCGCCAACACATGTGCGTACGCCTCTTCGCCCACGTACTGGCCCCACTCCATCGTCGTCACACCAATGAGCGCTTTCGCCGCGTCTGCGGTCCGACCGCTCCCCAGCGCGGCGATGGCCTCGTTCATCGAGTACAAATCGTTCGCATACGTGTCGAAGAGGAAGAGCCCCGTCCACCCCGGGATCACGGATGTGTCCCAGTCGAACAGATGCGGATTCAAAGCGATGGCAGAGGCCATGAGCACACCGTTGATTCGCTCAATCTCCGCAACCGTCAGCCCTCGACGTTCGAGGGTGGACGCGCTTGAGGCGATCGCTGCCCGGTAACTCTCCAAGCCGCGCAGGAGGGGTGCGATATCCGCGCGATCCGGATCGAGGGCGTCCGGATCGCGTTCGAGAAGGTTCGCGATGCCCTCTTCCGCCACTTCGAGGTTCTCCGTCAAGGTGTACGGTAGCACGCGCGCCTGGGCCATCCGGATCATCGCGAAGCCGTTGAACACCATGTTGACGTGGAGGTACGTCGGGTCGAGCTTGTCCATCGTGTCCTCCGTCGTGTGGTAGAGCGCGTCGTACGCGGGTCCCCACCATGCGATCTGCATCACGGGCACGCCCGCCATGTAGAAGGGCCAGTCGTCGTACGAGGACGGAGGCCAGTACACGTACGTCGGGGCCGTCGACAAGAGGCCGGAGTCCCGTGCAGCGTTCCGGATGAAATTCGTCAGCTCAGGCGTCGTCTCCACGAACACGATCGAGTTCCTCGACGCGATCACGTCCATGTTGAGCATCGCGGCGATCCGTCCGGGACGGTCAGGATGGAGCGAGCGACCGTCGAGGGTCCGGATGATGTGGGAATATGACCCGAGGCACCAGTCGTACCAAGTGTCCGGCGGCCCACCGAGCTCCTCCGAATCAAACGCGACGAACACGAGGGTGCGGGCCGGCTTGATGCCGGACGTCAGGATTGCCTTCGCGATCGCGAAGAGAGACCCGATTCCTGCGTTGTCGTCCGCGGCCGACGTGAACCAGTGATCGAAATGCGCGCTCAGGTACACGAGTTCACTTGGATAGGTTTCTCCCGGGATGAGGCCGATCACGTTGTGCGCGAGGGGGTAGTGACCGACGCGGTTGTTTACGACGAGCTTGACAACGACCTCTTCGCCCGTCGCAAGCAGGGTTCGCATCCACGCCGAATCCGTCTCGCGGATGTACGCCGCAGGGATCGACACGCCAATCACATCGTTCTTGAGCGCGTCATCCGCGATGATCGGATAGTCCATGAGGGCGCCGACGGCACCCCGCGCCGTCGCCTCCGCGAGGGTCGGAAGGCCATAGAACATCGGATCCTGGCGATGGAACAGGACGATCTTCCCGGCGACGTCGGTCCGCTCGAAGTCGTCCCACCTCCCGAGGCCGACGTATGCGATGGGGGCCGTGACCCCGTCGGGTCCCGTTCCGACGTCCTTGTACGCCTGCGCGATCGGGATGGAGCGCTCGAGCGGGGACACGACTGCCGCGGAGCTGCCGATGTCCTCCCAGCCGAAGATCGGGAAGTCCTCGATGTACGATCTGCCTCCGGCCCCGGGGCGGAGGCCGATTCTTTTCATCTCCGCCGCAAGGAAGCGGGCCGTCTCACGCGAGGCATCCGTACCTGCGACGACCTCCCCTCTGTCCGTGAGGCGCTCCGTGAGGTCCCAAGCGTATCTGTCGTCGAGAGCTCGGAGGAACGCGACCTCGTCGGAGACGGGTTCCGCAGGCCTTCCCGCCGTCCCCGCCCCTGCGGCGAGAACGAATCCCGATAGCAGAATCAAGACGACAAGCCCAGATGCGATTCTCCGCGTCGATGCCTCATGCTCCATTCGGATCCCTCGAAATCTCTGACGGCTCGCTTCAGGAGGACTTCCTGTGTCGCCAGAGGGTTGCGGGTGGCTCGCCGCGGCCGCCGCGGCGTCCGATCCGCTCGTCTTCCCGAAGGCAAGCGGCCCCAGACCTGCGTTTTCGGGCCTTCTTCCTTGTCTACTTACTGTACGCAGACGCGCGGGGGACGTCTCACCACGGGATGATCTTCCGGTCCCGCCAGAAGTGACCCGACGGGCTCCCCGGGGCGAACATCGCGAGCCAGATCGGCGTTTCCGCACCCTTCTTGACGCTCCGGGGCGCCCGGGGTCCGCCCATGTCCGTTCGGACCCACCCCGGACACACGGAGTTCGCGATGAGGCCCTTCCCGGAATACGCGCCGTGGAGGTACGAGGTCAGGGCGTTGAGACCGGCCTTCGAGATCCCATACGCGGGCGCATCCCTGTCGACGCCGTCCGAAAGGGACCCGGAGCCGCTGCTGACGTTGACCACCCGCGATCCCCTCTTCCGGAGGAGAAGAGGCAGGGCCGCTTTCGTGAGCAGGATCGGGCCGCGGAGGTTGACCGCGAGGACGCGGTCGAGCTCTCCCGCGGACTCCACGACGAGATCGCCATGCGCGTCGTCGTAGACCGCGGCGTTGTTCACGAGGATGTCGAGTCGATTCCTCTCCCGCTCGATTCGCCGGATCGCCGCCGAAATGGAAGGGTCGTCCGTCACGTCGAGCTCGATGGGAAGGATGCCGTCGGTTTCCCGAATGGCGGCGAGGCGCCGGGTCGCGGCGTACACGGTCGCCCCTCTCGCCGCGAGGCCGGTCGCGATCGCTGCGCCGATCCCCCGGTTCGCCCCGCTCACAAGCGCCACCTGCCCTTGCAAGTTCTCGTGGAGCCGAGTTGCCATGGGGCCCTCGACCGACGTCTGCGGGAAGAAGGTTCCCTATCGACCGAGGCCCTGGAGACGGCGCCTCGTGTCCGCGAGCAGGTGCCGGTATCTCGTGCGGTGCTCTCGCGGGACGATGGGGTCATCGATCCATCGCGCGATGTCCTTCGCGCGGCTGGCGAGGTGTCGCCGATTCCCGAGAGCTGCGGCGATCCGCACCTCGACCTCGGTCGCCCGGACGTGCGCCGCGTCCACCTCGTCGGGATGGGCGACGATGACGTCTTTCGTGAGCTGAAGACCTTGGCGCTTGACCTCGTCGATTTCCACGAGTTCGTGCACGACGAGCAAAGGGTGGTCGAGAACCTCCCTCAGGCTGACGTCCGGATATGCCGTGTCCGCGGAGAACCATCGCCGGAGATCGCCGACGGTCGCGCTGCACTCAAAGCCGAACTTCCGGAGGGTCCCGCGGCCCTGCCTCACGGCGTCCCGAAGTCGCGCCGGGGGGACATCGACCCGGCCCGGGTACGTCGGCCGGACGCCGACGAACGTCGCCGAGGGCGGAGTCGAAGGAGCACCGCGCGGGCCGTCCGCCCGCGTCACGACGAACCCGACCGACGCCAGGAGCCGACTCCATGTCGCGAGGGGGAAGATTCCCAGGCGGTGGGAATCCGTTTCGACGGTGAGCCGTCCGTTCCTCCGGATCAGGTAGACGAACGTGGCCTCGATCCAGGTGTCGCCGGGATCAGGATCGTACCTGTTTTCGATCAGGACGATCTCCGTCGTCCCACGGCGACCTGCGGTGGCGATCGTCTCGTCCTGCCGGAACCAGGACGGTGCGAGTTCCGCACACGTGATGAACGCCCCGCCGGGTCGGAGGTGCAGGAGGGCCGTCGCGAACGCGGCCCGGAGGTCCGCATCCGTTGTCATGTAGTCGACGGAATCCGCGAGGAGCACCGCATCGAAGACCCGGCCGAGACGGACCGTTCGCATGTCTCCCCGGATGTATTCGACGTCCGGATTCAACCGCCTCGCGAGGCGGAGCATCGGGGGGCTGATGTCGACTCCCGTGACTCGGTACCACCTCTTGAGCGTGGCATCGATGTGTCCTCCGCCGCAACCGAGATGGAAGACCGTACGGACCGGGAATCCGGCGTGCGCGCGAAAGAGCCGTCGGTACTCCCGCGTCTCTTCGACGTAGTCCTCCGGGGGGCTGATGATCGGCCATGTCCACGCAAGGTCGCGATACAGCCGCCGTGCATCCGGTCGGTGCGACATCGCCGGGACGGGAAACGGACTGCGCCGTAAAGCCTCGCGCCCCCTCGGTCAGCTTGAGGTCCGACGGGATGCGACCGCGGCCACGAGCATCATCCTCGCCGTCGTGATCAAGGTCCTCCTCGACTCCGTGCTGTTCTCGACTGGCTGAATCCGCGCCGGCGGAGCGGCTACCGGAGGTCAGCTTTATGTGCCGTGCCCGCGGTCCCGCCCGCGGCTGCGACCGTGTGGGATAAACGTGACCCGTCCGTCGGCCCGGAGCAACCGACGTTCACGGAACGGGCGATCTCCGCGATCCCTCTCCCGTATCCTCTCGCGTGCTTCCTCCTGGCGATCCTGCTAAACACTCCCGGCTTCCTCCTCGCGAACCTCTTGGACACGGGCGACCTGGATCGGGCCCTCGTCCGAACCTTCGGAGAGAACGCGGATTCGTCGCCATCGGTCCTCGCACTCCTCGTCGCATTCAACATCGGTTTCACCTTCTTCCTGTTGTACCTCGTCCGGCTCACGCGTCTCGGGCTCAGCTCGTCGAGCAAGGAGATCACACCTTTGATGCGTGATGGCGAGGCCGGGTTCCGTCGGATCTACGGGCTCCTCCATGCCCGCGTCCCGCTGATTGCGATCGCCGCGGCAATCGGGCTCTTCTTCCTGTACCTGAGCGGGCTGAGACCTCCCACGGGGGTCGCCTGGACCATCGCATTTGCGGCTCAGGTCACCCTCAGCCCCTCGTGATTGCGACGATCCTGTGGACCTACTTCACGACCCCGTGGGGGCTGCATCGTCTTGGAAGGGAACCCCTCAAACTGCGCCCGTACTACGAGGACCCGATGCTCGGTCTGCGCCCTCTCGGGACGATTTCCACGACGGCGACAATGTGGTATTTCGGTGCGATAGCAATGGTCATCGTCCAGATCCTGTTCCAGCCGCTGCGGCCGGAGTACCTCGCGTTCCTCCTCGTACTCGTGCTGTTCGGCGGCGTGCTCTTCGTCTTGCCCGTCCTCGGAGTCCATCGCCTCATGCTCGAGGAGAAGCGGAAGACGGAGCAAGCCCTGAGGTCGGAGGCGGGGCGGTACTTCACCCCTGCGGGCTCGCCGACGCCTGGGGAACCGACCCTGGCGGACCTTCACTCCCGGGTCGAGGAGCTCCACCGGTCCCTCGCCCACGAGCGGGCCTCCCGGACCGTCGCCTCCCTTCCGACGTGGCCGTTCGACCCCCAGGTCACGGGTCGGGTCGCGGCGATTGTCCTGACGGGCGTGGTCGCGATCCTCGGTCGAGCCGCGGTCGACTACTTCCTCCTCCGCCCGTAGGCCTAGCGCTCCTTCCAGCTCATGACCCTTGCGCCGAGGACGAAGAGGATTGCTGCGACGACCGAGACCACCGCGAGGTTGAACAAGGCTTTGTCCAGGTTCCCATAGATGAGGGTGTCCCGGAGCCCGTCACTCAGGTACGTCAGGGGCAGTGCCTTCGCAATGACCTGCATGTACGACGGCATGCCCTCGAGCTGCCAGAACGTCCCGGACAGGAACATCATCGGGAAGCCAATCACGTTCGCGAGGGCGCTCGCGGACTCGGGGTCCTTCGCGAAGGAGCCGAGGAGCATTCCCAGGCTCGCGAACAGGACGGATCCCACGATGATGAAGACCAGGGTGAGGGCGTCGAACCGGATTTCGACGCCGAACGCGGCGATTGCGACCGCCAGGGTGACGAGGAGGGAGAGGATCATGGACAGGGTGAACCACAGGATCTTGGACGCCAGCCACTCCGATTTCGTGAGGGTCGTCGTCGAGAGGAGCTTGAAGTACTTCCGCGTGCGGTACTCCGCGGTGACGGCCGCCATGATGTAGAGCGTGTTGAACATGACCGTCATCCCGACGATTCCGGGGAGCAGGTAGTCGATGACCCCGAACCGCTCCGAAGCGACGGACTGGACCCCGAGGGAGAAGACGGGTGTCGCGCCGACGATCGCGAAGCTCATCTGGTCCGCAACCGCCTCGACCACCCCGACCGCGAGGCCGAAGGACGACTGCGACGCGTCCCCATAGAGCGTGAGGTTCGCCCGTACCGTGCCGTTCGTCGCGAGGCTCGCGGCCACGGCATCTTGGAAGTCCGCTGGTATCAAGAGGGCGACGGTCAGGGAGTTCTCCCGCACATGGTCCTGGATCGCCACGTTCGTCGGGATCATGGAGACGCGGACGACGGTCGTGTTGTTCAGTGCGTCGAGGAACGCGTGGCTCACCGGGCTGTCGTCGAGGTCCTGCACGGGGAGGTTCATCGAGTTCGACCCCATCTGCGTGAACACGGCCCCGAACAGGAGGACGAGGAGGATCGGGAAGATGAACGTGAAGAACGCCCCGACCTTCGACCGTAGGTACTGCCTTCCGAAGGCGATCGTATCCGCGAGGATCTTGTTCATGCCTCGAGCACCCCCTCCTTCATCTTCGCGCCGACGACGGTCAGGAACACATCCTCGAGCGTCCTGCGCTGGGTGTACATGTCCTTCAGCGGGACGTCGAGGGCGGCGAGCTTCGCGAGGACGGTCTTCATCTCTGCGGGATTCGTGACCCGCACGAGGACGTCGCCGTCGCGCAGCTCGGCCTGGATGCCCCGGCGCTGGACCTGCGCCAAGCCCTCCGGGCCCGCACCTCCGAGGACGATCGTCGTGCCGGCCCCTCCCCGGGCGATGAGGTCCGCGGGGGATCCCCGGGCGACGAGGCGCCCCTTGTGCATGATCACGACGTCATCTGCAAGCTGCTCCGCTTCGTCGAGGTAGTGCGTGGTGAGGAAGACCGTGCGACCCTCGGATTCGACGCGGCGGATCAGGGCCCAGAGGTCCCGCCTCGCCTTCGGGTCGAGCCCCGTCGTGGGCTCATCGAGGAAGAGGAGGTCCGGCTCGCCCACGAGGGACATCGCGATCCCGAGCTTCCGTTTCTCCCCGCCGGACAGGCGCATCCCTTGGAGGTTCGCGCGCTCGCTCAGGCTCACCTCCTCGAGGAGTTTCTTCGCGTCCGCTTTGGAGACCTCCTTCTTGAAGAGGCTCCCCCAGTACCGCACGGCCTCGAGCGGTGTGAGCCGGTCGAACGGCTCGAAGTCCTGGGGTAGGACCCCCACGTGCTCGCGGATGCCCGCGTACCCCTCCGCGATGTCGTGGTCGAGGACCCGGGCGTTCCCCGACGTCGCCGTGCGGAGGCCCTCCAGGATCTCGACCGTGGTCGTCTTCCCGGCGCCGTTGGGCCCGAGGAGGGAGAAGATCGTCCCCTTCTGCACCTCGAGGCTGAGGTGCTCCACGGCATGGACGTCGCCGTACGCCTTCACGAGGTCGTGGACCTCGATGACCAATCCCATTCACAAGCCTCCCGCGGCTTCCTACGCCCGTCGGATGGAGTGGATTGGCGTATTTAATGTCCACAGTCAGGAGGATACGTATGCCGCCTCCCCGCGTCCGCTCAGGGGTCCAAGCAGTCCCGGGTGTAGCCGCAGTCCCTGCAGATGATCTTGCAGTGGAGCTCGATCGTCCGCCCGCCGCACACGTCGCACGGGCCCGCGTCGAGCGCAGGCGGCGCGAGTGGTTCACCGATTCCGCGGGAGGAGCCAGGCATTGTCCGCCTTTTCGAAGCCGATTCGAGGATAATAGGCCATCGCATCGGGCGCCGCGAGGAGGAGGACGATGGACTCCTCGCCTGCGGCCTCGCGCACGCGACGGACGAGCTCCCGACCGACCCCTTCGCGCTGGTACTCCTTCCCGACCGCGAGGTCGGACAGGTACGTGCAGTAGCTGCGGTCGGAGAGGGCGCGTGCGATCCCCACGAGCCGCTCGCCGTCCCATGCCGTCACGGTCAGGTTCGCCCCCTCGAGCATCCGGCGGATCCGGCCGAGGTCCTCCGATGGGCGTCGGATGCCCGAGCTTCGGAAGAGGTCCGCAACCTCGCCGGGCGTGACGCGGTCGTTCAAGCGGTAGTCGATCGCCATGGGGGTCCGCCGGGCGTAGGCGTCCGACCAGATAGGCTCATCGGAACGGCTGCCCGCAGAAGAAGCAGAACAGGTTCTCTGCGTTCACCAGGGTCCCGCACGCCGGACATCGTTTCTTCGCCGGGGCCGCGGGCGCGGGCGGGGCGGCGATTGGCGCCTGGGGTACGGACGGTGCAGGGGGCGGTGGCGGAGGCGGGCTCGGCCTGACGAACTCGATCGGGGGCGCGGGCCGGACGGCCGCAGGCGGGGGAGAGGGGGGTCCGGAGGGTGCCGCGGGTCGGTACACCGGCGCGATGGTCCTCGGGTGGTACGCGACGCGACGGGACCGCGCGCGGCGCTGAGGGACGAAGGCGACGACGGCGGCGAGGGCGAGGATGAAGAGCGCGAGGTAGAGGAGGTTCGAGGAGAAGAGCTGGTACAGGACGAAGAGGAAGTCCGGCAGGGTCGTCACCGCGACGGACCGCTCCTGGGACTCGTACTGCGTGCCGTTCACGGTCGCGACGGCCTTGAAGTAGAGGGTCGAAGCGCCCTCGGGCATCCGCATCGCGGTCTCCGTGTACGCCTGCCGCGTGAGACCCGTGAGCAGGGCCGTCGAGTTGCCGAGGACGCCGGAGGCCGTCCCCCATTCGATGTGCGTGTCCGTGACGGGGAGGCCCGCGGGGCCGAGGATCGACCAGCCGATGGAGAACGTCGAGCTCCGGGCGACGGTTCCCGGCGCCGAGTTCACGGAGACGAACGGGCGGTTCAGGGCGGTGACCGCGCTAAGGTAGTCGACCTCGCCCCAGCCATATTCGTACTGGGAGCCGATCGTCCTCGCCGTGTCGTTGAGGATGTTCCAGACCTCGACGTTCGTCAGCGTGGGCTCCGCGGAGAGGACCAGCGCCGCGGCCGCGGAGACGTACGGCGCAGCGAGGGACGTGCCGGAGAGGGTCTGGAAGGGAGCCGTCGGGTGGAGGGTGATGATCGACTCCCCCGGCGCGGAGAGATCGAGGCCGTTCCCGTAGTTCGAGAAACGGGCGCGGGTCTCCGCCTCGTCGAGGGCGCCGACCGCGAGCACGTTCGGGAGTCGCGCGGGGAAGTCCAGGGTCGCCCGGCCGAGCCCCGTGGCCGGGTCGCCGTTGCCCGCGGCCGCGATGATGATCGCTCCGCGGCTCCACGCGTAGTCGATCGCGAGCTGCATGTCCGTCGGACCCGTGAACGTCTCGTTCGTGCCCAGGGACAGGTTGATCACCCGGGCTCCATGGTCCGCCGCGAAGCGGATCGCCCTCGATGTGTTCAGGGAGGAGCCCTGGCCCGTCGGATCGAGGGCCCGGAGGTTCATGATGCTCACCTGGGCCGCGCCCGCGATGTCGTCCCCGTTGTTCCACTCCGCCGCGAGGGCGCCCGCGACCCCGGTCCCGTGGTACGTGCCGCCCGTCGCCCCGCCGTCGTCGGGGTCGTTGTCTCCGTCGACGAAGTCCCATCCGTAGAAGTCGTCGATGTATCCGTCTCGCTCGTCATCGATCCCGTTCCGCTCCGATGGTTGGACCGCACCGTCCCGGTTCAGGTCCTCCCCCGGGTTCACCCAGAAGTTCGCGTTCATGTCGGGATGGGTGTCCGGGATTCCCGTGTCGACGACCGCGACGACGATGCCCCGGTCCCCAAAGTTCACGTCCCACGCCTGGGGTGCGCGGACGGATGGCAACGCCCATTGGACGGAGTACAGGGGATCGTTCGGGTCGAACGCGGCGCGCACGGGCACGTCGGAGATTACGAGAACGGGGGCGTTCCGCGCGAGGGTGACCCCGAGCGCGGCGAACGCGGGGGACATGAGGGCGAACGCGAATGCGAGGGCCGCGGGACGGACGAGGGCGTATCGTGGGGGGAAGGGGCCACGCAACGGGGGACGCCTCCAGGCGTTCCTCACGGAGGTATTCATGCGCATATCCTCGACCGTCCCTCTTAAACTTCGCCCCGTGAATGTCAGGGAGTGACAACAGGGCCGTTCTGGGCCAACCCTTTTCCGCCGGGAATCCGTGGGCAACCCCATGTCCGCCGCCGCGCCGCCCGTGTCGATCGTCACGGGCGCCTCCTCTGGGATTGGACGCTCGAGCGCCCTTCTCCTCGCCCGCCGCGGCCATCGCGTGTTCGCGACGGTCCGGACCGCGGACGCGGAGGACTCCCTCCGCGAGGCGGCCTCGGGACTGCCCGTCGACGTCCTGCGCCTGGATCTCCTCGACGAGGCATCCGTGGCCCGACTTATCCCGACGGTCCGGGACCGCGCGGGCCGGATCGATGTCCTCGTGAACAACGCGGGGTACGCCCTCCTGGGCGCCGTCGAGGACCTCCCCGTCGACGCCCTCCGCAGGCAGTTCGAGGTGAACGTCTTTGGCGCCATGGCGCTCGCCCGCGCGGCGCTGCCCCTCATGCGCTCCCAGCGGTCGGGCCGCATCGTGAACGTGAGTTCCCTCGCGGGCCGGGTGAGCGTGCCCCTCATGGGAGCGTACTGCGCGTCGAAGTTCGCCCTCGAGGCGTTCACGGACGCCCTCCGGATTGAGGCCCGACCCTTTGGGGTGCGGGCAATCGTCGTCGAACCCGGGCCCGTGGTGACGCGGTTCCCGCGGACCGCGGTGGACGCGAGCCGGGAGGTCCTGAACTCCCCGAGCGTGTTCCGGCAGGCGTACGCATCGTATCTTGAGGACTTCGAGACCCCGGGCGGCGCAACGGCGGAGCGGGTCGCCCGCGTGATCCTCCGTGCGGTCGAAGCCCGCCGCCCTCGTGCGCGGTATCGGGTGCGATGGCGGGAGACCCTGCTCGCGGGTGTCCTCCAAGTCATCCCGCGCGGGGCGATGGACTGGCCAATGACCCGGGTCATGGGCCTCTCGGTCTCCGCGGACGACGGCACGCGGTAGGCACAAATCCCACGAGAGGGTTCCCGCGGGGGATAACATGCGCGCGGTGTTCTTCCGGACATTCGGCCCGCCGGACGTGATCGAGGAGGCGGAGATTCCGACGCCGACGCCGGGCCGCGGGGAGGTCCGCCTCCGGGTCCTCGCGTCCGCGCTGAACCACCTCGACGTGTGGAACCGGGCGGAGACGTCCCAGATTCCGATGCCCCATGTCGGAGGCGCCGACATCGTCGGGGTCGTGGATGCGGTGGGCAAGGGCGTGACCGTGCCACTCGGGACCCGAGGGGTACTCAACCCGTCCCTGTGGTGCGGGCGATGCGTCTTCTGCCGTCGCGGCGAGGAGGCCACGTGCAAGACATTCGGGATCATCGGGAGCGAGACGAACGGCGGTTTCGCGGAATTCGTCGTCGCACCCGCACGGAACTTCCTCCGAATCCCGAAGGGCGTGCGAGACGATGTCGCCGCCGCATACCCGTTGACAGCGCTCACCGCCTACCGGATGCTCGTGACGCGGGCCCGACTGAAGCGTGGGGAGACCGTGCTCATCCATGGCGCCGGTGGAGGGTTGTCTTCCGTCGGGGTCCAGATCGCCCGTGCCCTCGGCGCCCGCGTGATCACGACGACGCGCGGGTCCGAGAAGCTCGCGAGGGCGAAGCGCCTCGGCGCGACAGCCGTGATCGACTACGCCTCGGAGGACGTCGTCGCTCGCGTCCGCGAGCTCACGAAGGGAGAGGGTGTGGACGTCGTGCTCGAAAACGTCGGCAAGGCCACGTTCCCAACTTCCCTTGGGTCCCTCCGCAGGGGAGGACGGATCGTGACGGCGGGGGCGACGACCGGCGGGGAGATCACGATCCCGATTGGCGACCTCTACTGGTACCAGCAGACGATCCTCGGGTCGACGATGGGAGGGCCCAAGGAGTTCGCGGCGGTGAGCCGACTCGTGTTCTCGGGCAAAGTCAAGCCTGCGATCGACCGCGTGGAACCCCTCAGCGCCATGGCCGTGCGCTCGGGACATGCCGCGCTCGAGAAGGGCTCCCAGTTCGGGAAGATTGTCTTCCGCGTGGACTGACGTTCGCGCTCCCCCGGCCGGATCCCCCCGCGTCTCACGCGACGTCCGTTAGGCTCAGCGGATTGTCTCTTGGCCGGCAGGGGGGATCGATGGCCGCTCCCAGGTCCGACAAGCCCACGGTCCGCCTCCGGGTCGCCTGTGTCCTCCTCGTCAGGTCTCGGCCGGCTGCCTTCTCGCAGGCCATGTAACTTCGGGCGACCGAAGGCTTTACATGGGAGACGCCCTTCCCGAAGCCGCCTCTTCGGAGGGGATTCCATGGTGCTCGTGATCTGGAAGGCGGACTTCGACGGCAATGCGAAACAGCTCGCGCGTGCAGACGTGCTCATCCGAGAGGCGGCGAAGGCCGTCGGCACGAAGGTCGACGGGCCGTACTATCCGCAGGATGCGTCTCTGATGTACCTGATGTGGACGAAGGCGTTCGAGGACATGAACCGCAGTGGGCGTGTCCTCCTCGACAAGGTCGCGCGGGAGAAACTCCCTCTCACGCCCCTGAGGTACGAGGTCGCCGTCACCCCGAAGGAGTTCTGGGGCAAGTAAGGTCCCGAGTCAGAGGCGTTTCGCGAGTTCCGTGACTCGCGCGCTCGCGCCCCCCTTCATCGGCGCCCCATGTCCGAAGATTGCAGTGTCGAACTGGAGCGTCGCGAGCCTCTTGATCGACGCGCGGTGCTGTTGCGGATCCACGTTGAACTGGTCGTCCATCGGCCCGAGTCCGTGTTCGTTGTTCAGTGCATCCCCCGCGATCAGGAGCGATCGGGTCTCGTCGAGCAGCGACATGCTCCCGCGCGTGTGACCCGGCGTGAATATGACCCGCAGGCCGTCGTACACCTGCCCGTCCTCGAGGAGCACGTCGACGACCGTGCCGGGATGTCGCTGCACCCGCGGGGGCCCGTCGTACGTCCTCGCACGGGAGACGTACTCCGCCTCAATCCGGTGGGCGGCGACCTTCGCCGGGGAATCGCGCTTGAACGTCGCGAGGCCACCGACGTGGTCGGGGTGGGTGTGCGTGATGAAGATCGTCGCGAGGTCCCTCGGCTTCACGCGGAGCTTCGCGAGGGCATCGAGGATCATCCGCGTGTCGTCCTCCACGCCCGTGTCCACGAGGACGAGCCGATCGTCCACGAGGAGCGTCGTTGTCGCATACGACTCGATGACGTGCACGCCCTTGAGGAGTTCCATAGATTCCGTCCCCGGCGCGCACGCCCTTCTGTCGTCTTAGTCCTTTCGAACACGGCGGCAATGCGATCCCCGGCTTCGCGGCGAGTTCATATCTCTTGACTGCATCCGCGGAGCCGGTGCCACGATGTCCCTAAGTGATGTCCTCGCCCGTGTCGAGGCGGACACGGAGAAGTCTCTTGAGATCCTCAAGGAGTATTGCCGCTTCCCGTCGATCTCCGCGCACAAGCGCGCCCAGCCGGAGACCGCGGCATTCGTCCGGCGGATCCTCCAGGAGAACGGCTTCGAGGCGCGCGAGTACCCGACGGAGGGTGGGCCCCCGGTCGTGTTTGCGGAGCTCCGCGTGGGCGAGCGGAAGCCAACCCTCCTCATGTACCAGCACTACGATGTGCAGCCTGTGGACCCGCTCGACGAGTGGAAGCGGGATCCGTTCGACCCCGTCGTCCAGGAGGGGAAGTTCTATGCGCGCGGCTGCGGGGACACGAAAGGGAACTTTGTCGCGCAGCTCCTCGCCGTCCAGGCGTGGCAGCGTGTTGCCGGCGCGCCCCCGATCAATCTGAAGTTCGTCGTCGAAGGCGAGGAGGAGGTCGGGAGCCCGCACTTCGGACCCTTCGTTGAGGCGAACAAGGAGATCCTGAAGGCGGATGGCGCCACGATCGAAGGCGGCGACCACCTCCACGACGGCACGCCGAAGATCGAGCTCGGATGCAAGGGCACCATGTATGTGGACATGATCTGTCGGACCGCGAAGGTGGACCAGCACTCCTCGTACGCGACGATCGCGCCGAACCCCGCTTGGCGTCTCATCCACGCGCTCAGCACCCTGCGCGACCGGAACGGAAGGGTCACGATCCCCGGCTGGCTCGAGGACGCGCGCCGCCCGACGGCGAGGGAGATCCGGTACCTCAAGGCGAGCGGGTTCCGCGGGCAGGCGCTGAAGGAGTTCTGGGGCGCGTCGGAGCTGCTCGGCGGGGACAACGACTACGAGCTCCTTCGCCGCCTCCTGTACTGGCCGACATGCACGATCTGCGGTTTCATCAGCGGCTACACGGGGGAGGGCTCGAAGACGGTGAATCCCGCGGTCGCCCGGGCGAAGGTCGACTTCCGGCTCGTCCCGAACATGAAGTCGGACAAGCAGTTCGCGAAGCTCATGGAACACCTGAGGTCGAAGGGGTTCGGCGACATCGAGGTCCTGCCGACGGACAGCCTCGAGGGGAGTTCGATTTCGATGACCGCGCGCGTCGTGAAGGCGGCGATCAAGGGCGCGGTCGATGCGTACGGCCGGGAACCGGAGGTTTGGCCGTGGTCCGCCGGCGCGTCCGCGAACGGGTTCTTCAACGAGGTCGTCGGGGTTCCGTCGATTTCAGGGCCCGGCGTCTCGTACGACGGCTCGAACTACCACGCGCCGAACGAGAACATCCGGATCCCCGATTTCATCGGCGGCGCGAAGCACATGGCCGCGATGTTCGCTCATATGTGACCTGCTTCCCGCGCGGATTCGGGCGGAAATCGGGCGAGACTCGAGCCCGACGTTGGGAAACGGTGATGACCTCCGGCGTCCGTCCTCGCCTCGTCGGGGCCAGATATCCCGACGTGGTAAACATGCATGCGATGAGGGGAATCGTGGTGGCCTTCGTCGTCGCCATCCTTGCGGGCGCGTTCCTCGCGAACGTTACCGCTGGCGCGCCGCCGAGGGCGACAATCCGAGTGTACGCGAACGACGTCGTGTGGGCGAGCTTCGATGCCGCGGACTTCAAGCCCGCGCCTGCGGAGAGCCTGGACCGGATCTTCATGCTGGTCGGGGAGGGTCTCATCCCCGTCGCCGAGGCATCCCCGGGCGACCCCGAATACAACGGCGGCCGTTGGGAGGTCCACATGGTCCGGTTCGTCGGCATGGCGCCGACGCAGTTCACGAACGACGAGGACCTGTGGTACCACGAGTCCCTGGGCCACCTGGAAATCGGCGAGCCGGTCCGGTACTTCGAGTGCCCTCTCCTCCGCGTGTAGATGGGGCACTCCTTTCTCCTTTTTCTCCTGATGGCATCCTATTTATCTCGCAATCCCGTTCCCACGACGAGGCGACGTGAGCGCAGCCCTTCGACAGCTCTTGTGGTACCTGCTCGCGGGCGCACGAGGGGGAGCGAACCGTGCGCGGATCCTCGAGACCCTGAAGGAGCGGCCGTACAACGCCCACCAGCTCGCCGAGCGCCTCGGTCTCGACTACCGGACAATCCGGCACCATCTGGATCTCCTCCTGAAGAATCGACTGATCTCGAGGCCGGCGGGCGATGCGTATGCAGCGCCCTACTTCCTCTCTCCTATCCTCGAGGCGAACTTCGCGATCTTCGAGGAGGTCCGTCGGAAGGCCCTTCCGCGGGAGGGCGAGTGAGGCGAGATTGTGGCATACGTCCAAGTCTTCGGGAACCGAAGGGAGCGTGCGAATGGCTGACGTCTTCATGATTGGGAGCATCGGCGTGGGGATCGCGAACGTCCTGCTCGCCCTCGTCCTCCTCATCGTCTACGGCGGGGTGTACGCCCGCGCGAAGGCGTCCTTCACCGCGGCTCTCATGGTCTTCGCGGCGGCATTCCTCGCGCACAACGCCCTGATTGTGTACTCCTACACGACGATGATGGCCGTGATCCCAGACGCGATCGCGCCATACATGCTCGGCGTGGGCGCGCTCGAGGCGGGCGGCCTCGGCGCCATGCTGTACACCGCGACCCGCTGAGGCAGCCGCGCTCGATACGCGCGCGGACGTCCAGGGCGGCCGGACGGCTCATGACGAGCGGGAATCAGAAAGAAGAAGAATCAAAAGAAAAGTGAGACGGGTTCAGGCAGTGTCCGGTGCTCGATCGCATGTCTCGGGTCATAGGTCATCACTGTGACCGACCCGAGCGGAGCGCAGTCCCCAGGGCCGTGACGAGGCGGTTCCATACGCCCCCTCCCGACCGCGGGGAGAGCACCGAGCTGCTGCGGTACAGCTCGATATACGCCGCAGGGCTCAGAGTCTCACCTCCTTCTGGTATTCACTGATGGGCCCGTCGATGGGGCCAAATAATCCGGAATCTGCGAGTGAAGCAACCAAGGATCCCATCCCCGGGCTTCGGGCGGGGTTCCGAGGAGACGGGCCCTATTTCAACGTTTGTCCACGACCTCGTCGTGGTGGGAATGATGCCCTCATATGCCTACAGGAATCGTCACTTCCGTCCACCGCGGGGATGGTCGTCCCTTTATAGGCAGCGGCGCGGCGTGCCCGGCCAACCTATTTATCAGTCCACCCCCCCTGTGCCTCCGGAGTGATGGAGAATGGCGGGAGAGGAGCTCATCCTCGCATCCGTGTTGGTCTTGCTGATCGTGATCAGCTTCCTCGCGTCCGCGATCAAGGTCGTGAGGGAGTACGAGCGGCTCGTCGTATTCCGGCTTGGCAGGCTGTATCCGAAGCCGAAAGGCCCCGGGCTCACTGTGATCGTCCCGATCAT
>Ga0209521_10001724_pt1 | contig 17821 bp, 14 predicted proteins | sample Rifsed19ft4_FD_184016 | JGI IMG/M metagenome (GOLD analysis project Ga0209521, IMG submission 184016) | Soil microbial communities from Rifle, Colorado, USA - sediment 19ft 4 (version 2) | ecosystem: Environmental > Terrestrial > Deep subsurface > Rock core/Sediment | place: Rifle, Colorado...
CGTCCATGACGGTAGTCCGGACCGTACTAATCCTCCCAGCACACGCTCTTGACAAACGATAACGCTATAGGATCAGTGGCGAGCCATAGAACCATTATCACGAATAGCATAAATGGAATTATATACACAGATAGAACTATGGAACTGCGATGCCCGCGAAGAAACCACTCGTCACGACGATCCAAGTCACGGCACCGACGCGCGATCGGCTCTACCGCCTCAAGTTCCGAAAGACGTACGATAAGTTCCTGCAGGAGCTGTGCGATCTGTACGAGGAGGCCCACGCCCAGTAGGGTTGTTCTTCACGATTCTAGCTAAAAAGAATCTTATTAGATGTAGAAAAGATATTTGCGCGACTAGTATACGTTGGACATAAACAGACACCTTTCGGCACCCTCGTGGCAGCTTTTTCCCGCCCGCGGGGATACGGATTCGATGCCTCCCTGGACGGAGACGTATCGCCCGAAGTCTCTCAAGGACGTCGTCGGGAACCCAACGGCCGTCTCGGAACTCCAGCGATGGGCGCTCTCGTGGGAGAAGGGGAGGCCAGAGAAGCCCGCCGTAATCCTCCAGGGCGATCCGGGGACCGGGAAGACGAGCTCGGCGCTCGCCCTCGGGGCGGATATGGGGTGGGCCGTCGTCGAGATGAACGCCTCGGACAAACGAAACGCGGAGGAGATCCGAAACGTCGCGCTTCGCGGTGCTGTTGCGCAGACGTTCTCTGACACGGGCGAGTTCCTCTCGACGTTGGCGGGCGGACGGAAGCTCATCGTGCTCGACGAGGCGGACAACGTTTTCGGCCGCGAGGACTCCGGCGGCATCGCCGCCATCGTGGACACGCTTCGCCAGACGCGACAGCCGATCGTCCTCATCGCGAACGACATCTATGGCCTGACGCGACGGTCCGCGGCGTTCAAGTCGCTGTGTAAAGTGATCCGGTTCCAGGCGATCCATTCATCCAGCGCGAAGGCGGTGCTTCGGGAGATTGCGCGGAAGGAAGGCGTCAAGGTCCCTGATGACGTGATCGAGTATATCGCGGACCACTGCGACGGCGATCTCCGCTCCGCGATCAACGACCTCGAGCTCGTCGGCCGCGGAGAACTCGAGATCACGGAGGGGGCGGTCGGGGCGATCGGAACCCGGGATCGCAAGTCGACCGTGTTCGCGGCTCTCGAGGAGATCTTCCGCTCCGGCGATGCCCGCCGCGCCCGGGTCGCCGCAGAGAATCTCGATGAGAGTCCGGAAGACTTGATCCTCTGGATCGACGAGAACCTCCCCGTGGAGTATCGGGAATCGGACGATCTCGCGAGGGGTTATGCATCCTTGTCTCGATCCGACGAATATCTTGGCCGGGTGCGGCGGCGCCAGCAGTACCGTCTGTGGTCCTACGCGAGCGACATGATGACCGCAGGCGTAGCGGTCGCTCGCCGGGGCCGGTACGCAGGCGGCCGCCTCCAGTTCCCGATGTGGTTGCTGAAGCAGTCCCAGACACGGAGCATTCGCCGGGTTCGCACGTCCCTCGCGACGAAGCTCGGCCGATATCTCCACACGTCCCGCGGAATCGCCCTCGTGGATGTGCTCCCTTCGATACACTTCCTGTTCCAAAGCGACGACGAATTCCGGCTGAGCGTATCGATCGAGCTCGGGCTCGACGAGAAGGAGATCGCTTTTCTGTTCGACGAAAAGGAGGATTCCCATGCGGTCCGCCACCTCGTTGAGCGAGTCGCGAAACAGCGCAGTGCGCAGGAGCTTCCCGCCCGCAGCCGCCTGATCCCTCGGGAAGGCGAAACGGACGAGTAGCGTTTCAAGGACCCCAATCACGAACCCTATCCTGCCATGAACCCTCAGTGGACGCGGCGAAGCGCGAGGTGCTCGAACGGCAGAGCTACAAGATTGTCGCGGAGCGCGAGGACGGCGCGTCGTCCTCCGTACGCAGGACGGCGAGCTTCATCCGTTGAACGCGTAGGAGAGAACGACGAGGGAGCGGATAAATAGGCCAACGGCGGATGCGGCGGAGACCCCATGGTTTCCTGGGAGGACTTCATCGGCTTTCTCCAGTCGACGTACGACACGCCGGTTGCATACCTCACGATCACGTTCGCGTTCGCGATCCTCGTCGCCATCATTCTCCCGATCCCGATCGAAGTCGCGCTCGTCTTCCCGATCCTCAGGCAAGATTGGGGTTACTTGGCGGCTGTCACGGCGGCGATGGCGATCGGGAAGACCGTGGGCGCATGGCTAATCTTCTATCTCGGCCTTCGTGTCGAGGGGAGCATCCGCCACTGGTCGGAACGGTACACGATCGCGCGCCGCGTCGTGAACTGGTGCGAGCGCTTCGTCCGGAAGACGAACTATTACGGCTTGTACATCCTCCTCAGCATCCCGCTAATGTCTGATACGATTCCCCTTTACCTCTTTTCTCTGTTCAACGAGGAAGGGAAAACCCTGAACCGCCGCGCGTTCCTCATCTCGAATTTCCTCGCCGCGTGGACCCGCGCGGGCTTTCTCGTGTTCATCTACCTCGCGTTCGATCTGTTCCTCTTCCGATAGGCTTTATTCGGGGACGCGCATCGCTCGCTGTGTTTAACCCGCCGACCGTTCTCGATGCCCAGGGGCTCCTCGACAAGGCGTTCCACAGGGCTTCGAAGGCGACCTCGTCAAAGGGGCGCAACCGCATTGAGCGTGGGAGAAACCTTGCTGTGGCGAAGATCCAGACCGCCGCGGACGTCCTCACGTCCGCCCTCGAGCGGTACACGAAGGGGTTCCCGTCCCTCGATCGGATCCCGCCGTTCTACCGGGAACTCATCGACGCCACGGTCGGCGTACTGGCGCTCCGGAAGAACCTCGCGGCGATCAACTGGGCCCGCACGAAGATTCGGGAGCTCCAGAAGGCGTATCCTCGCCGCATCCAACACGCCGGCAGCCCGCAGGCAATCGCCGGGATCCGTTCGGAGGCGTTCGGCCGCTTTTCGTCCGTGATCAAGCAGATCGCGAACGCGCTCAAAGGCCTTCAGGACGCGAGGTTCCACCTTCGCCACTTTCCCGACATCGACCCCGAGCTGCCGACGATCGTCGTGGCGGGGTACCCGAATGTGGGCAAGAGCCAGTTCATGCGGTCTGTCAGTTCCGGGAAGCCCCGCGTCGCCCCGTACCCGTTCACGACGAAGGGCGTATCCGTCGGACACCTCGAGATCCGGTATTCGAGGTACCAGGTGATCGACACGCCGGGACTCCTCGACCGCCCAATGGAAAAGCGGAACCCGATGGAGCGGCAGGCCATCGCGGCGCTTGCGCACCTCGCCGACCTCGTTGTGTTCCTCCTCGATCCCTCAGAAACCTGTGGCTACGACCTTCCCGCCCAGCTGCGGCTCCTCGACGAAGTGCGGACCCGCTTCCCCGAGGCGCCGATTCTCGTCGTGGAAAACAAGTGCGACATCCTCCGCGCGGAGACGGACCGGCCCAAGGTCTCCGCACTCACGGGCGAAGGGGTGACGGAAATCCTCGCGGACGCGATCCGGCTCGCTACCAGCCACGTTCCTGCAGCCGCTCCTCCGCTGGGATCTGGCTGATCTCGAGACCCTTCATCCCGCCGCCAAGGCCCTTCGAGACCTCCGCGATCACGCTAGGGTCGTCGAAGTGGGTGACGGCCTCGACGATCGCGCGGCCTCGAGCCTCTGGGTTGTCAGACTTGAAGATCCCGCTGCCGACGAACACACCATCGCAGCCGAGTTGCATCATCATCGCCGCGTCCGCGGGAGTCGCGAGCCCGCCCGCTGCGAAGTTCACGACGGGCAGGCGTTGGACCTTCTTGATCTCGACAAGGGTCTGGTACAGCCCCTCCACGATCTCGTCGGCCGAGTGGTCCGCGAAAAGGACCTCATGGTCCCCGATCGGAGTCGGCTCGCCGTGGGCCTCACGGACCTCGCGGAGCAAGGTCACGTAGCTCTGACCGAACCGGGTCGCGATCCCCTGAAGGGCGTCTTGCTCCTTTGCCTTCAGTTCTGCGATGGCGGTGTTCATCAGGCGGACGTGGCGGACCGCTTCTATCACATTCCCCGTCCCCGCCTCCCCCTTCGTTCGCATCATCGCCGCGCCTTCCCAGATCCGGCGGACGGCCTCGCCGAGGTGGCGCGCCCCGCACACGAAGGGGACCTGGAACAGCTTCTTGTTCACGTGGAAGAACGGGTCCGCGGGCGTCAGGACCTCGGACTCGTCGATCATGTCGACGCCGAGGGACTCGAGGGCCTGCGCCTCCGTGAAATGACCGATTCGGCACTTTGCCATCACGGGGATCGTGACCGTGTTCATGATCTCCTCAATCCGCGCTGGGTCCGCCATTCGGGCGACCCCGCCCGTCGCGCGGATGTCCGCGGGGACGCGCTCGAGCGCCATCACTGCGACGGCGCCGGCCTCCTCCGCTATCGCGGCCTGCTCCGCGGTCGTGACGTCCATCACCACCCCACCCTTCTGCATCTTCGCGAAGCCGCGCTTGAGGAGCTCCGTCCCGAATCGGAGCGATTTCAGGTCCAGGTCAAACGGCATGTTGGCTCTCCCGGGAAATCCCAACTTACCTTAGATTTGAAGGTTATTAGTAGTTTGTGCTGACGGATCGGCGCGGGGCGGTTCTCCGCGCAATTACCTCGTCATTGGGACCATGCGGGAGAGGCGCGGACCGCTCGATCCGAGACTTCGGGCTCGGCCGGATCATGCCGTCAAAGGCCACTGCGGCCGTTTGCTATCGGGATAGCTGAAGCGGTTCGACGGCACCCATCGAGAAACATGAGGCTCATCAAACAAGCGGACGGCACGGACTCGCGGGAAAGGATTAATTCGGGGGTCCCTTCCCCGGGTGCGTGAAGGTCGTCCTTGTTACGGGAATGCCGGGCTGTGGGAAGGAAGAATTCGTCCGGGCCGCGGAGGAGCGAGGCTTTGCCATCGTTCGGATGGGGGATACGGTCCGCGGGGAGGCGGCACGACAAAACGTTGGGCGGACGGACGATGCGATCGGGGGCTTTGCCCATGCGGAGCGGGAGAAGCACGGATACGGCGTGTGGGCGGAACGCACCCTCTCCCGCGTCCGCGGCGATCGCGTCCTCGTCGATGGCCTCCGGGGGACCGCGGAACTCGAGGTGTTCCGAAAGGCGTTCGGGAATTCGCTCCATGTGGTCGCGATTCACGCCTCCCCGAAGGCCCGGTTCGCCCGCCTCCGGAGCCGGAACCGGAGCGATGCGCCCGAGGCGTGGGATGAGTTCCTCATCCGAGACCAGCGCGAGCTCGCGTGGGGCCTCGGGAACGCGATCGCGACTGCGGGCACGATGATCGTCAATGAGGGGAACCTCGCAACGTTCCGAGAACGCGCAGGTGCGGTCCTCGACGCGATCGCAGCGGGTACCAACCATGTTCCGCAGCATTGAGTTCCGCGCGTACTGCCATGCGACGGAGGACGAAGACCGCGTGGCGAAGGCGATCGCGACCCTTTGCCCGGAACGTGCCACCCAGAAGGATACGTTCGAGGGCCATCACAAGAATCCGATCGTCCTCATCGCGTGCCGGATTGAGCGCGCGGAGGAAATCTCGGCGTTCTGGAGAAGATGCCGCGACGCAGACCTCGTACGCACGATCCTCGAGGACCTCCCGAAACGGATTGACGACGAAGGGGTGTTGCACCTCCGGTTCGACAAACAGGAGGCGTTTCAGGGCCGGATCGAGCTCGCGCGCCACGAGGACGTCGTTGCGGTGCGGGCGAAGGTCTCTGCATTCCCCGCCAAGAAATCGGAGCTGATCCGAGCCGCGCGGGAGTACCTCGCGAAGGTGTGATCGTGCGCCTCACACCCCGCCAGAGGGAGCTCCGGGACCGGGGCACCCCAGCCCAGCGGACGGCGATGCGGCTCCTCATCGCGCTCGGGGAGGTCTATGGGGCGGACCGGCTCGTCCCGATCCAATCTGCGCACGTGGCGGGAGCATCGTACAAGATCGTCGGGGAGCCGGGGCTCGAGTTCATCGAGGAGTTTGCACGGACCGGAAAGGTGACCGTCCCCACGACGGTGAACCCGCTCGGGATGGACCTCGAGCGGTGGCGGGAGCAAGGGATCCCGGACGCGTTCGCGGAGCGGCAGCGAAAGATCGCGGAGGCCTATCGCAGAATGGGCGTTCTCGAGTCGTTCTCCTGCACTCCATATCTCATCGGAAACCGTCCGAAGTTCGGGGACCACGTGGCGTGGGCGGAGAGTTCGGCGGCCTGCTTCGCGAACTCCGTGATCGGAGCTCGGACGAACCGGGAGGGCGGGCCCTCTGCGCTCGCTGCGGCCGTCGTCGGCGCGACGCCGAACTATGGCCTCCATCTCGATTCGAACCGGCGCGCGACGCACATCGTCGATGTGAAGGCAAAGGTGCACGGAATGGGGTTCTCGCTCCTCGGCCTCCTCGTCGGTCAGGAGGTCGGTCGCGGTATCCCGTACTTCCGAAGCCTCGAGGCGACGGAGACGGATCTGAAGTGGCTCTCAGCGTCGATTGCGTCCACGGGTGAGTGCGGAATGTTCCACATCGAACGCGCCACGCCAGAATGGAAACGGGCCCGCCCGAAGGGACTTCCTCGGATTCGCGTAACGGACGGGGACCTCAAACGAATCCAGGAGGAATTCACGACGGCCGAGGATGCGGACATCATCGGTCTTGGGTCGCCGCAGCTCTCCGCCGATGAACTGCACGGGGTCGCTTCCCTCATGGAGAGATGGAAGCCTCGGATTCCCGTGTATGTGTTCACGAGCCGCGCGGCGCGCGATGCGGCGCTCGATGCGGTGCAGGGGATCGAGCACCTTGGGGGGAAAGTGTTCGCGGACACCTGTCTCGAGGTCACGATGCTCGAGCACGTATCGGCGAAGGTCGCCACCCCGTCCGGGAAGGGTGCAGTCTACCTTCCGATGCTGTGCGGGCAGAGGGTCGTCCTCGAAGATGTCGAACGACTCTTCCGGAGGTTCGCATGAAACTCCGCGGGCGGGCGGTCGCGCCGGGCCGCATATCCGGTTCCGCACTCGTAAGCGGGAAACCGATCAGCTTCCTCGGAGGCGTCGACCTCGCGACGGGCGTCGTTGCAGATCCCTCCTCGGACGTCCGGGGCGAGTCTATCTCGGGACGCGTGTTCGCGTTCCCGCACGGAAAGGGGAGCACCGTGGGCTCGTACATCCTGTATGGTCTGGCGAAGCGAGGTCGGGGACCCGCAGCGATCGTAAACGCACGCACAGAGGCGATCGTTGCGACGGGTTCGATCATGGGTGGCATCCCGCTCGTTGACCAGATCGACGTGTCCGTTCTCACGTCGGGGGATTCCCTAATCGTTGACGGGGACCGCGGGACCGTGGAGGTCCCAGGAGTCGTCGAGCGCCCCGTCGTGACCGCATTCCTCCGAAACCGAGGGCGCATCCTCGTTCTGCGACGGGGGAGAACGGCGTCGACTTTCCCTCGGCGTTGGTCTGGCGTGTCCGGGATCATCGAGGGCTCGGAGCGACCCCTCACGCGGGCGAGAAAGGAAATCCTCGAGGAGACCGGCATCTCCGGGGCACGCTTCCAAGCGCGCGGCCCGATCGTGTACGCCCGCCATGGGTCCACGGCGTTCGCTGTGCACCCCTGCCTGTTCGACGTGCCGACCCGCCGCGTGCGGCTGGACGCGGAGAACGAGGAGTTCCGGTGGATCCGACCCGACGACCTCGCAGGCCTGTCAATCGTTCCGAAGCTCCGCGAAGCGTACGCCGCTGTAGCGCCACACGCCTAGGCGCGCAAGTCGATGACGGAGTCGACTTCCCGGGAGAGGAGGTTCCGCTGGTGGTCGTCCAGCGTCCCTGGATTGATCGAAAACACGAGCGTCGCGTGGTGGATCGCGACCCGGTCCCGCAGGGATTGGACGAGCCGGAGCACGGTCAGGAAGTTGTTGTTCGTGATCAGGTACTCAAGGCCGTCGATCAGGATCACGCCACTCTGCTGCGTGATGAACTCCTCGAGCGTGAGGGACAGTTTCTCGAGATCCTTTGGCCGGACGGTGTCCTCTTTCCCGACGTTGCTGAGCCAGAGGATCAATACGTCCTGCAGGCCGTGTTGCTCCCGGACCTTCTTCGGATACGTCCGGGTCACGAGAAAGCCCGGGCGGCCCTCCTCGAGGGCACCGCGGAAAATGGTGTAGCTCCAAGAGGGTTCCTGCTCGAACACAAGGTACGTCGAAGACGGCTGCAGCGCTGGAAGCGGCGTCTCCGCGACAGGGGCGGAGGTCGGCGAAGACGCGACGGCCGTCGCAGGAAGTGAAGCGGTCTCTGCTCTAGCACGGGGTGCGGCGCTCTTCCCGCCGAGCCCATGTCCGCATGACGGACAGCGTTCAACCCCGACCCGGACCTTCGTGCCACAGCTTGGACACGGAATCTCTGAGGTGAGGTGTGCCCCGCAACGCGGACACACGGGGACGCCCTCCTCGATGTCCGTGCCGCATACGGGGCATCGGCCCCTCACTCCGATGCCGCCGCTCTCGAAGTACTCGAGGACGCGCCGCACGTCGTCCGCGTCAAACCCTTCGACCTGCGCGAGCTCGTCCTTCGTCGCGCCCCACAGGGCCCCGACGGTCTTGTAGCCCGCGTCGTAGAGGGCGATCGCCTTACGCTCGGTGATTCGCGGGACCTTCGTGAAATCGCGGATCGCCTCCGACATGTGGAGGGGCGTGATCCCAATCTCGAACGTCTCCCCCTCGACCGTCCACTGGACAATGTACTCGTCCTTCGAGGGATCGCCGCCGAGGGTGAGGCTTCGGGACCGGGTCTCCGCGGCGATGTACTCCTTCCACGCCTCGAGGATCTGCGCGAACTCTCGGCGGACCTTCACGACGGTCTGGACGTAGTCCTCGACGTCGAGATCGATCTCCTTCCGCATCTGCTGGATCCGGCGGACGACCTCTCGCGCGTACCCCTCCGCCTCGATCTCTGGCGTGACCCGCATGTCCACATAAATTTCCCCGTGGGACGACGCGACGACTGCGATGTCCTCCGGCATGCGCTTCGCGAAGGCGACCATGTTCGGCTCGATCGTGAGGGTCTGCCCCTCGATCCCAATCTTGAACTCCCCTCGCTCGAGGGCCTTCTTCACCTCCGTGGCGGGGCGGGTCTCAAGCATCGTTGCGATCTTCGACCACCACTGCTTGTACACGCGGCCGATGGCGGCGGGGTTCGGCTGAACGATTAGCTCGACGCCGTCGAACTCCTGCTCTGGTCCGATGACCTGCAACTCCTTCGCGTTCGCCATCGAGAGCAGAACGTCGCGGAACGTCTGGAGCGCCCGCGCCGCAGGCTCCGGAGGTGCCTTTACGACGATCCGATGGATCGGCCATCGGAGCTTCCGCTGGTGCTTCTGCCGCGCCTTCGAGACGACCTCAACGACCTCTTGCACGATCGCCATCGATCGCTCAGATTCGTTCCGAATCCAGTTCTCGTCGATCGCCGGCCAGTCCTCCATGTGGACGCTGAGCCGCCCACCGTCGAGGTTCTGATAGATCTCCTCCGCGAGGAACGGGGTAATCGGAGCGAACATCCGGGTCACGGCGCCGAGGGCGGTGTGGAGGACCGCGTACGCGGCGAACTTCCCTTCGTCCGCACCGGCCCGCCAGGTGCGGTTCCGCACGAGCTTCACATACCAGCGCGAGAGGTCGTTGAGGACAAACGCCTCGAGGAGACGGCACACGCGGTGGAGCGAGTACGTCCCCATCTCGTTCCCGACGGCGATCTTCAGGTTCTCGAGGCGGCTCAGGAGCCACCGATCCTCGGGACGCAGGTGCTTCACGAGAGCGTCGACGCTGTGGACCTCGGGGTCGAACTCGTCGAGGACCATGTACGTCGCAGCGAACTTGTGGACGTTCCACAGGATGTTCAGCGCCCGCTGCGCGTTCTGGACGCCCTCGTCCATGAAGTTCACGTCCTCCCACGGGGCGTTCACACCGAGGAGGAAGAACCGGAGCGCATCTGCGCCGAACTTCCCGATCGTCTCGAGAGGGTCGATGTTGTTACCGAGGCTCTTGTGCATCTGGCGGCCGTCGGGGCCGTTCACCCAACCGTGCATGAGCACGCTCTCATACGGCACGCGGCGGAACGCGACGACGCCCGCCATGAGCTGGCTGCTGAACCAACCGCGGGTCTGATCCGGCCCCTCCACGATCCAGTCGATCGGCCACCACCGCCGATATTCGTCCGGCCGGCGCGGATAGCCGAGCTGCGCCCAGCTCGCGACACCGGAGTCGAACCAGACGTCGAGGATGTCCTTCACGCGGACCATTATCCCGCCGCACTTCGGGCACGGGAATGTGACTGCGTCGATGGCGGGGCGGTGGAGGTCCATCCCCTCGAGGTACTTCGGGGACTGCCTGAGCTCCTCGATTGACCCGACGACCTTGAGTTCCTCGCACTTCTCGCAGACCCAAAGCGGGAGCGGGATGCCCCAATAGCGCTGGCGAGAGACGCACCAGTCTCGGAGGTTCAGGGTCCAATCGTACTGCCGCGCAGCGCCGGCCCAATCCGGGTACCACCGGACCCGCTGGACCTCCTCGAGCATCTTCGGCTTAATCTCCGAGACGTTCAGGAACCATTGCGTCGTCGTGCGAAACAGGACGGGTGTCCGGCACCGCCAACAGTGGCCATATCGGTGGATGAGCGTGGCTTTCGCGAAGAGCGCCCCGATGGCCTCGAGATCCGCCAGGATCGCGTCGTTCGCCTCCCAGATCGATTTGTCCGCGTACGCGCCGGCATCCGGCGTGAAGACTCCGCGGTCGTCGACAGGGCTAAAAATCGGAAGACCGAGCTTCTGACCGAGTTCGAAGTCCTCCGGGCCATGGCCGGGCGCCGTGTGGACGACTCCCGTGCTCTCCGCGGTGACCGTCTCCGAGAGGACGACCTTGTGAACCCACGACCCACGGACACTATGCTGGAACGGAACCTTCACCGCGAGCGGATGGGAGTACTCCCATCCCTCGAGCCGCGACCCGGGCATCTGCTCGACGATCTCGTACGACTCGACGCCCGCGGCCTGCATCACCGACGACACGGTGTCCGCGAGCATCCACACGTGCTCGACCGCGCCGTTGTGGACGACGCGGACCATCGCGTATGAGAACCCGGGGTGCACGGCGATCGCGAGGTTCGCGGGAAGCGTCCACGGCGTTGTCGTCCAAGCGAGCATCGCCTCGCCCGGGCGCTGCTTGAGAGGGAACCGCACGTAGATCGACGGGTCCATCTGGTCCGAGTACTCGACCTCTGCCTCCGCGAGCGCGGTCTCGCACCGGGAGCACCACTGGAGGGACTTCTCCGCGCGGAACAGGAGGCCCTGCTCGTGCGCGCGGCGGACCGTCCACCAGGCGGTCTCGATCCACTCGTTCGTGATCGTCATGTACGGATTGTCCCAATCCATCCACACGCCGAGCCGGACGAACTGGTCGTTCATCTTTTTCAGGAGGTCGAGGGAGAAGTCGCGACAGGTGTTCACGAACCGTTCGATCCCGAGCTCCTCGATCTCCTTCTTGTTCGTGATCCCGAGAGCCTTCTCGACCTGCACCTCGATCGGCAGGCCGTGCATGTCGTATCCGGGCTGGTCCCGCACGTTGTAGCCGTTCATCCTCCGCCATCGGAGGACCATGTCCTTGATCGACTTGTTCAGGGCCTGGCCCAAGTGGATCGTGCCGGATGTGTACGGCGGGCCATCGACAAAGTAGAAATCCTGTCCGCGTGATCGGAATTGGATGACTTTCTCGTACGCCTTCGTCCGTTGCCAGTAGTCCAGGACGCGCCGCTCGAGCTCCTGGGGCCGATACGCCTTCTCTGCCTGCTTTATCATCGCAGTCCTCCCCGCACGGGGAACAGTGTCGCCAACGAAGGCTTCCTCATCGCCTCCGCCAGCGTAACAAACGCTCAAGCTAGCGGGTCTATTAAAAGATGGTGTCACGAAATTCCGTCGGTGCGAGCGGGGCCGCGAGGGCCGGGACCGAGATTTGAACTCGGGTCAAGGGATCCACAGTCCCCTAGGATAAGACCAGGCTACCCCACCCCGGCCGCGGGGCTTCGCATGCGAGGGGTTGAGATTAGGCTTTCGGTGGCGAAAATACCTTTGAAACTCTCCGGCTTGATGAGGACCGTTCGGAGACGCCCGAGTTACGTGACTGCCTCCAGCAATCCGACCTCGCCTCGTAGTCACGCGCTCATGAGATCGAGGAGCTTGACGGGCAGTCCTGTCAATCTCGCGCTGCTCCTGAGCGTGGGCCCCGCAGGCGGGCGGGGGTTGCGGCCTCACTCCTTCTCGTAGATGTCCGGCCACAGCTTCTTCGAAGACCACACGCCCACGACCAGCAGCACCAGCGGGACCAGGAATGCGACCCAATCCGGAGAGCCTTGCCCTCCCAGAGCCTGAGACAGAAGGAGCCCGCCCTGGTGGTATGGCGAGAGGGTGATGAACGGTCCGGCGGCTCGCACGATCCCCGCCGCCTGCCCTCCCGCCAACACCGCCATCGTCAACCCGAAAATCCTAGAGGTGAAGAAGAACGAGAGAAGCACGAACAGGTAGGCCATGAGAGTCGGCTTGATGTACATCTTCTTCGTGGCGAGCGCGATGGCGTTTGCGGTAAAGGCGGCCGCGGCCACCGTTGCGAGGGACAGAAAGTAGGCGGCAGCGTAAATCCCTAAGACATCTCCTACTGGTTTCCCCAAACTCAGGGACGGTAGGACCGAAATCGGGAAGGATAGAAGGAGACCTGCAATCGCCGCGTACAGCAGCTTGGCAGCGGTGACCTCGAAGACTCCCACGGGGTAGAGGGTGAGGGCCCTCACGGTTCCCTTCTTCATCTCGCTGTTGTAATTGGTGCCGAACGCCACAGGAATGAGGATCATGGTGGCCAGGACCATGTAGCCGTACACCACGTCAAGGAGGTTGAACGGCAGCGACTCCACCCCCCCGGGCGGCTCGGCATTCACGAACAGCTCGTTCGATGCAGATTCGTTCCCATCCTCGTCTCGCACGGTGAGCCTGGCGCGGTAGCTGTCTTCCCGCGGGCCGTAGGTGTGGCTCGGAGCAGGGTCCGTGGAGTTCTGACCGTCCCCGAAGACCCAGAAGTAGGTGTAGGGAGGATTCCCGCCGACAACGGCGGCGTGGAAGGTGACGGAGAGGGGGCCTTTCCCCGCCGTGCGATTCGCGCTAATCCCCGCTTGCAGAGGCCAGTCGCCCGGCCCGTACGCGATGATGCGGATATTGCTCCGCACCGGCTCATCGCCCAGGTTTTCCCGCACCGCGAGCAGAACGTCGTAGATGCCGGGGCTGGCGTACACGTGCGTCGGACTCACCTCCGTTGACAGGTTCCCGTCCCCGAAATTCCATGAGATGTTGTAGGGCTCCGTCCCGCCGGTGAGGTTGGCGGTGAACTTCACGGTCAGCGGCGCGAGGCCCGCCATGACGTCGGCCTGCGCGTTGGCCCGCAGCGGCTCGCTCGGGGTCCCCCCCAGGCCGGTCCACGAAGGAACTCCGGTTTCCCGGAACGTGCTGGTCGTATTGGTAAAGATGAATATGCCCAGAAGGAACAAGAGGAGTGTCCACAAAGCAAGGACGGGCAACCCGTGGCGGCGAATCTGCCTCAGATCCCGCCGCACAATGGCCAGCATGGGTCGCATCCTCTCCCGCACCGAGCTCACGCGTTCCCTCCTTCCCTCATCCTGAGGAAGACGTCCTCCATCGTGCCAATCGACCTCATTTCCAGGAGGTCTATGCCCGCCGAGCCGAGCAACGCAGAGATCTTCGGCACGTCTGTCGCGTCCTTGAGCGTGACGAGGACCTCGTCCGCTTTCACCGCGCACTCCGTCACGGCCAGCCCCTCGGAGATGAGCTTCTGCGCCCTGGCAGGGTCGGAGACGCGTATTGCGTACGAGGGCAGCAGGTATTGGTCCCGGAGCTCGCGGGCCGTGCCAATCTTCAGAATTGTGCCTTTGTCGATGAAGGCAAAGCGGTCCACGATATGCTCTGCCTCGATCAGGTTGTGGGAGGTGAAGAAGACGGTGTTGGATTGAGAAACGAATTCTCGAATGTACTCGCGGAGGGCCTTCCGGTGGACTATGTCAATCCCCTGGAAAGGTTCGTCCATGAAGAGAATAGGGACCTCGCTCAGGAAGGCCCGGGCAAGGGTCACCCGCTGACGCTGCCCGTGGGAAAGGTCGGCAATCCGCTTCCTGAGGAACTCGCTGACCTCCGCCACCTCTGCGACGCGGGCAATCCTGTCCTCAGCCGTCTCCCTCGTATGTCCGGCCATCCGCGAGAAGAAGCGGAGGTATCCTTCTGGAGTCATTTTCTCGTAGAAGGAGAACTCCTCGGGGACGATGGACAGTTGGCGTCGGAGCTCCGTTGGTTCTTGGCGAACATCGTATCCGGCCACTGTGGCCTCGCCTGAGCTCGGGGGTGTAAGGCCGCAAAGCATGCGGATGGACGTGGACTTCCCCGCACCGTTGGGTCCGAAGATCCCGAAGACCTCCCCTTTTCGCACCTTGAAGGAGACCGATTGAACCGCCCGCACGGCCCCGAAGTTCTTCGAGAGGCCTCGTGCCTCGATGACGACGTCCGCGGAAGGAGGCGCCCGGGGCGACTCTTCGATGGAGCGCGGATTCATCGAACCAGGCCTCCGGGCAAGTCGGTACCGCCACCCCCTGCCGGGCAATAACCTTCTCCCGAACATGTTGGGGTGGCGCATCAAGGAGGGGTGCGCTCGGGCTGCAGCTTGATGGCGACCGAGTGAGCAACACTTTCCTGTTCCGTGCGAGAACCTGGTACGCAGAGACAGGTGAAAGGGAAAGATGCCCGCCCTTGCGGGCGGTCTTGCAGGGGGACAACGGCGGCAGAGACGATTCGCCTCGCCCTGTTTTCAGATGCGTTTTCCCGCCCGAAGCTAGGCTGGCGGTCACGCCCGCCGCGGCGTCGTGATGAACGCAACGATAAGGAGGACAAGTCCAACGATCATCAGGCCTACCGCGATGGGGGCGAGGTCGGACGGCATGAGCAGGAGCGAGACTGCCGGGCCGAAGGTGAGGACGAGGCCCAGACTCCCGAGGAGGATTCCACGACGTCGCCGCGTCCGGCGCCTTGCCCGCTCCGCGTCCATCGCAGCGGGATGGCGGAGGCGCGTATTTCAGACCTTTCCCTTTTCGACTCAACTCGTTCGCTGCAACGAGAAAACATGTGCGCCCGGCGGAGCGCGACGTCAGCGAGAACCCCAAACGAAGAAATCCTACCGAACGAAAGCTTTAGGTTGCCACGACCCTAGGACCACTTCATGGCCGCGAAGCGGGACCTCATCTCGATGACTGATGTCGAGCGGGACCTGATGGGGCTCCTCGAACTCGCGGGGACGCTGAAGAACCGCCAGAAGGCGGGGAAGACGTACGAACCGCTCCGTGGCAAGAGCCTCGCGATGATTTTTGAGAAAGCGTCCACGCGGACCCGCGTCTCGTTCGAGGTCGCGATCGAGCAGCTCGGCGGACACGCCGTGAATCTCACGCCCTCCGATACACAGCTCGGCCGCGGCGAGACGATCGCGGACACCGCGAAGGTCCTTAGCCGCTACGTGAACGCGATCATGTATCGGGCGTACCGCCACAGCGACATGGTCGAACTCGCCCGGAACGCAACGGTCCCCGTGATCAACGGCCTCGACGACCTCGAGCATCCGTGCCAGATCATCTCGGACCTCTTCACGATCCTTGAGGCCAGGAATCGCCTCCGGGGAATCCGCGTCGCGTATGTCGGCGACGGGAACAACGTCTGTAACTCCCTCCTCATCGGCGCCGCCATCGTCGGCGCTCACATCACGGTCGGGTGCCCGGACCAGAACCGGCCGCACCCGGACGCGGTCCGAGAGGCAGAGCGGATCGCGAAGGTGTCCGGGAGCGACATCGGCGTTGGTCCCGACCCGAAGGAGGCCGTTGCGGGCGCCGACATCGTCTACACGGACGTTTGGGTCTCGATGGGGATGGAGAAGGAGAAGGAGGAGCGGGAGCGGCTCTTCCGGCCGTACCAGGTGAACGCCTCGCTACTCGCGCACGCGAACAAGGACGCACTCGTCATGCACTGCCTGCCTGCGCATCGCGGCCACGAGATCACGAACGACGTGATCGATAGTCCGAAGTCGATCGTGTTCGAACAGGCGGAGAACCGGCTCCACGCCCAGAAGGCGATCCTCGCACGTCTTGTTGGAGGCATCTGAGCCGCAGGAGAAAGCGCGGGCTGCTCACGCCCTTTCAAGTCCCAGAGGCATCGGACCCATGTGGGACCTTGTCATCGAGGTCGAGTTTTGCATCGCATTCTTCGCGATGCTCGTGAGATGGGTTGGCAATGAGGCCTTACCCCGGTGCGAAGACCTGGCGCAGGACGGGATGCATCTCCATCATCTGCTCCCGACCGATCGCCTCGTAGAGCTGGATCATGATGCCTACGGCTAGGAGGACCCCCGTCCCACTCGCCTGACCCACGGTCCCGATCATGTCCGCGACCGCGGCGAGCGCGCCGACCGTCGCGCCGGAAATTATTGTCACCGTCGGGATGTACCGGTCGAGCACGCGCTCGAGAATCTTCGGATCCCTCCGGAAGCCTGGGATCTGCATCCCGCTCGACTGGATCTGTTTCGCCACGGCATCCGCGCCCATGTTCGTCGTCATGATCCAAAAGCGCGCGAACATGATCGAGCCGAGGATGAACACGCTAAGGAACACGATGAGGTGGAGGAGAACCTGCCAGTACTCATGCCCCCGCATGAACGCGCCGTACCGACTGGGATTCAGAAGTGGGAGGAACCACTCCTGGACTCCACTGATCGGCGAAAGGTAGTACGCAAGGCCTCCGATCGGTGTCGTTTGCTGGATCGAGCCGTCGAGGACGAGCGGATGGGTCGGATCCGGGTACGCCCCGACGTACCAACTGTGCCCGACGATCGGCCACTCCGGATGTTGCCAGAACAGGAGGGAGAACATCGAGACGTTCGCGAGGACCGCGGCGATCAGGATAACCGGGATATTCGACGCGTACAGCAGGCGGATTGGGTAGCGGCCGCGGGCCCCTCGCGCCGTTCCGTGCGCGAGCGGGAGCTCGATTCTCGTCGACTCCACGTACGCAACGACCAGGAAGACGGCGATCGTGCCGATCAAGGCAATCAACGGGTTCGGCGGTGCGAGCATCACGGTCTCGAGGCCGCCCCCCGCGATCTGTCCGGAGTTCAGGTTCTGGAGGTAGTAGACCGTCTTCGGCACCGCGCCGGACGGGACCCCGCTCTGTGCGATCTCCCAGTTGAACGTGCCCGTAAAGATCTGCTGTGCGACGCCCGCCGCGATGAAAAGGGAAATCCCGCTCCCGATGCCCCACTTCGAAACGACTTCGTCCATCAGGAACACGATGTAGCTCCCCCCGAACAGCTGGACGACGAGGAGAAATTTCGCGAGGCCCTCCCCGTTCCCGGAGGGCATCAGGTATGGGATCGACAAGCTGTTCAGGTTATTCACGAAGGGCGAGCTCGGGGTGAGGAACCCGAAAACCTGCGGGATCGACTCGACGAAGATCATGATGATGACGAGGAACTTCTGCGTCCCCTGGTAGACGGACTTGTCCTCGTCGTCCTTCAGGTTGAGGTTGACGATCTTCGCGCCCGCGAAAAGCTGCATGATGATCGAGCCCGTAACGATCGGCCCGATCCCGAGGTGCATGAGGGACCCCTGCGCGCCCGCGAGGATCGTCCGGAGGCTCGCGAAGAAGTCCAGAGTCGTACTCTGATCGAGCCCATACAGGAATA
>Ga0209521_10001732_pt1 | contig 17808 bp, 16 predicted proteins | sample Rifsed19ft4_FD_184016 | JGI IMG/M metagenome (GOLD analysis project Ga0209521, IMG submission 184016) | Soil microbial communities from Rifle, Colorado, USA - sediment 19ft 4 (version 2) | ecosystem: Environmental > Terrestrial > Deep subsurface > Rock core/Sediment | place: Rifle, Colorado...
CTCGGCGACCCCTGCGAGTCGCTCGACGATCTCCTTGCTTGCGGATTTGACCAGCGTCAGCGCATCACTCAGTTCCCTGGTTCTGTTTTCCACGGTTTTTTCAAGCGTACTGGTGTGGTTTTTTTCAAGCTGCTTAAGCCTGTAATGATCGATCGCTTTTTTTACCGAATGGGCGAGATATTCCGGCTTGAAGGGTTTTAATAAAAAATCGAATGCGCCTTTCCGGATCGCATCAATTGTCATATCCAGTTCCGCATACGCGGTCATCATGATTACAGGAATATCGGAATTGAATGAACGTATTTTCTCCAGGAATTGAAGTCCGGTTACCTCCGGCATCATAATGTCCGTCAGTACCACACAAACGTTTTTTTCTTGTAGCTTCATCGCTGCATCCGTGGCATTCCCATATGGGAATACACGATACCCGAATGTGCTCAACAACCTGGAAGTTGACTCCAGAACGGAAGGATCGTCGTCCACCAAAAGAATTGCGCGTTTTTCATCCTGGTTCATTTTTCGTGTCCCCTCCACGAATCCTCCGGTAGGGATTAATAAACCGGATTGCCGATCATGAATCCTCTTTTCTTTTTTCAGTCATGCGTGTCCAGCACCTCCCTTAATTTCCTTGCCAGTATTGTCGGGCCGAAAGGTTTCGCCAGAAACGGCACTCCGGGGATCAGGACGAAGGACTCGTGCACCGCGTTGGCCGTGTACCCGCTCATGAAGATCACCTTGAGTTCCGGCTTCAACTGGTGCATCTCCTCGTAGGCCTCTTTTCCTCCTTTCAGGGGCATGACGAGATCCAATAGAGCCAGTGATACCTTTTCTCTATTCTTACTGAATATTTCTACCGCGTCCTCCCCGTTGCGTGCGGACAGGACCGTATATCCAAGCTCCGCCAGCGTACGCTCCGCCAGCATCCGAACCGATTCGTCGTCTTCGGTCAGAAGAATGGTTTCGGTCCCACCTCGGATTTCGGACGGCTTGTGCGATTCAAGAACATCCGGGGCCTCCTCCACCGGCGTAAGGTAGATCTTGAAAGTCGTTCCTTTCCCCGGTTCACTGTAGAGGTGGATAAATCCACCGTGCTGCTTGACGATCCCGTACACCATCGCAAGTCCCAGGCCCGTCCCCTTGTCCGGCCCCTTCGTGGTGAAAAACGGCTCGAAAACCCGTTCCTGGGTCTTTTGATCCATCCCGATGCCCGTGTCCGAGATCTTGAGGACCACAAACGGGCCCACTTTCATATACGGGTGATACCGGACATATTCGGCGTCCAGATGGACCAGCTCCGTCTCGATCAGCAACTGCCCTCCGCCGGGCATCGCGTCCCGGGCGTTGAGAACCAGGTTCATGACCACCTGCTCGATCTGTCCCACATCGGCCCGTATGGTCGGCAGATCTTTCGCCAGAAACGTCCGGATTTCGATATGCTCCCCCACCACCTTGGAAGCCAGCTTACAGAGATCGGTGATTACCTTGTTCAGGCTCAGATTGACGGGCTCGATGGTCTGCCTCCTGGCATAGGTCAATAACTGCCGCGTCAGCGTGGACGCCCGTTCCGCGCAGCGCAGGATCTCGTTCAAATCATGCAACACCTCCTCGTCTCCTGCCATCCTGTTGCGCAGGAGTTCCCCGAATCCGAAAATCCCCGTCAGGGCGTTGTTGAAATCGTGCGCGATCCCTCCGGCGAGCGTCCCCACGGCCTCCATCCGCTGCGCGGTCTGCACTTGGTTTTGCAGCACAACTTCCCGCGTGACATCTCTCTTCCCCGCAACGAAATTGACGATCTTTCCGGAAGCATCCCGAACCGGGGAGATCGTTGACTCCTCGTCGTACAGGGTTCCGTCCTTCTTTCGGTTGACAAAGCGACCTTTCCACACCTCCCCGTGCGATATGGTTGCCCACATCTCTTGGTAGATCGTTTCGTCCTGCATCCCGCTCTTTAAGATCCGCATGTTGCGGCCGATCGCTTCCTCCTGGGAATACCCCGTGATCCGCTCGAACGAAGGGTTCACGTACTCGATATTCCCTTCCGTGTCCGTAACGACGACCGCCTCGGCGGCCTGGTCGACCGCCAGGCCGAGGCGGGTGAGCGCCTGCTCCGCCTTCCTGCTCTCCGTGACGTCGCGGAAGTTCCCGATCAGGTACCTTTTCCCGGAAATGACGATCGGGCTGGGCTTGATGTTGGCAAAAAAGACCGAGCCGTCTCTTCTCTTGACCGGGATGTCTCTTCCGGTCTCGATTTCCAGTCTCTCCGCCCTTTCAAACTCGTCGAGGATCCGGGGGAGGGCCTCCTCGGGATGGATATCCGTAATGGCCAGTTGCCGGATCTCCTCGAGGGAATACTGGAGCATCTTACAAATGGCTTGATTGCCGGTGACGAACCTCTTGTTTTCCACGTCCGCCAGTAGAATCCCGTCCTTCGATCCTTCGAAGATCACTCGGAACTTTTCTTCCGATTCCTTCAATGACCGTTCCGAAGCCCTTCGCTCGGTGATGTCGCGAATGGTGGCGGAAAAAGACGGAGCCTCCGGTGACCCCCACGTGCCGAGGGAGAGTTCGATCGGAAATTCGGTCCCGTCCTTCCTCAGCGCGTTCAGTTCGACCGTCCTGCCAATGATTCGGGTTTCCCCCGTCTCGAGAAACCGTTCCAGGCCCGCTTTGTGCGCGTTCCGGAATCGTTCGGGGATGAGCATCGTCACATTTTTCCCACCGACCTCTACGGATGCGTATCCGAATTGGCGCTCCGCTGCGCGGTTGAAGAAGTTGATGTTTCCCCTCGAATCCGCGGTGATTATCCCGTTGACCGCCGTATCCGCGATCGTACGAAACCGGTACTCGCTTTCCGCAAGCCTTCGATCGGATTCCTTGCGCTCCGTGATATCGAGAAGCAACCCGTCGACATAGTCGAAGGAACCGGTTTCGTCGTACATTATCTGCCGCCTGTCGGAGACCCACCGAATATCGCCGTTCTTGTGCGTGATCCGGTATTCCACACGGAGGAATTGCACCCGTTCCTTGACGGCTTTCCGGTAAGATTCCTTCACGTATGCCAAGTCGTCCGGGTGGATGATCTCCTTCCATCTTGCGGCCCCGCTCGTGAACTCCTCGGCGGAATAACCGGTTACCGGCTCCACCTCGGCGCCGATAAAGGACAACGACCAGTCCCGATGTCCCCGGTAGACCATCCCTGGGACGTTGTTTGTCAGAGAGAGCAGGTGGGTACGTTGTTCCTTGGTCCGCTCGAACATTTCATACAAAACCGACTCGATCTCTTTCGACGTCATCCAGTTCTTTCCTGAAAAGATCGTTCCTAAATTTCTATGGGGTCTGTTGGCAAGATCATCATCCACCTGTTCAGACAACGCTACTTTTAGCTGATCGTTTGTAACATGTCCTCTCTCGACTGCGATCTCTCCAAAGCGTTTGCAGGATTCCTGCAGGAGAATCCTCCGGGTAAATTTAGTCATCGCTTCCTCCATTTTCGACCGGAAACAGTTTCCACGAGGAAACTCTTGTTTGGATGAACCGGACAAATCTACTTGATCTCAACAGGGTTTTTTAACGCTCGGGTCTTCGTAGGGGGTTCCCGGGGACGTTCTTAAACTTTATCGCCTCACTACCGTTCGATCGCTGTTACCCGGAATGAATCGATGCCTCCCGGGGGATCGAAAAACACGACCATAAACGGCAGCGACTTCCCCGGCGGGACGTCCATGTTGACCAGCCTGTCGCCGAACCGGTTGGACAGGGCTTCCTCGATCTTTTCCCGGGTGGCCGTCCGCAGGGTCTCCCCGGTGAGGATGTTTCCAGCGTAGCAGGTTCTCTCCGCCACCGGTTGACGCTTGCCGTCAAGCAGCGCGGCGTGGACCCGGATGCCGCTCGTCCGCGTCCTCCCCACGTTCGCCACCTTGCCCTTGATGACGAACAGTTTCCCCGCCACATCATTGATCTCGTATTCTCCGGTCACCTTCTGAATGTCGTAAAGTGGACCCGCAGCGGCGCCGCCGAGCCATTTCGATCGCACATTGTAGACGAGTCTCTCGAGCGCCTCCTGGCCGGAGGCGGTGAAACCGAAATATCCGACTCCACCGGCGATCAGGAGGACCAGGAACGCGACGGCGATGACGGCCGGCCGTTTATGAAACGGGGGCGCCGGAGCAAACTCATCGAGGGGTTGTTGGGGCGTTTCTTCCTCATCCGTCATTTTTCCCGTCGGCGGAATTGGAGACGGTACCTGCGGTGGGAAGGAGTCGGTAACGGTTGTTGCCTCGGGCGGGGAGACGATGGGCTCCACTTCAGGAAGGGATGCAGCCGACTCCGGATTCAGGACCGCGATGCCCTCTCCGCACTTGCGACAACGGATCCGTATCCCTTTCGATCCCTGGAACAGGGACTCGTCCAGGCGGAATCGGGCGTGGCAGGATGGGCATTCGACGATCATGGGATCACTTTAGCGGATTTCCGCGATCGTACCTGGCCCGCACGACCGCGGAAAGCTTCGACTTGAATCGTCGGGGGTGGTAAGTTTTAAGAACGTCCCTGCTCACCACACGGTGCGGATGGAATAACGGCCGAACACCGGGTCCGAAGTCACTACAGGAAGATCCTCGAGGCGGGACTGGGCGATCAGCATCCGGTCGAACGGGTCACGGTGAGGTCCGGGAAGCGCACCGGCCGCAAGGGCGTGTTCGACCGTGATCGCAAGCGGTTCCATCCGGGAGCTGCGCAGCAGCGCCGGCAGGTTTTCGGCCGCTTCCCCGGCATCCGGCAATTTCCCGAGCCGGCGTTTCGTGGCGATCTCCCACGCCGAGGCGGCGCTCACCAGAACCGCGTTCCCCGGATCCCGTATCGCATCGCGCGCCGCTTTCGACAGGGCGGGGTCGTCGAACAGCCACCAGAGCAGCGCGTGGGTGTCGAGGAGCACTCTCATTCCTCCCACGCTTTCAGCTCCTTTTCCGGCAGCGGCTCGAAGAATTCCTTCCCCGCGCGTCCGCTGGCGATGCCCGGGATCCGGGGCATTCCCTCCTCGAGTGGGACCAGCCGGGCATAGGGCTTGCCGCCTTTTGCCAGGATGATTTCCTCGCCCTCGTGGGCCCGCTTCAGGAGCCGCGAGAGGTGCGTCTTTGCCTGATGGACATTCACGATCAGAGCCATACACAAACTCCATGCCGGACTCGATGCAATAATAATAGACTAAGTCTTTTGACTAAGTCAACTCTTGATTGACCCTTAACTTCGACACCTCTTTGCGATGCAGCGTTTTCAAGCGGCCGATATCAGTGGACAAACCATCCTTGCCCACGGAGGAACGACCGCCGTATCGCTCGGAGCGCCACGATGCCTCCCGCCGAGTTCTCAGGAACCCCCGGTTCCGAGGATTAAAAAGTTTAAGAACGTCCCCGGGGTAAAGTTATTAAGAACGTCCCTGTTTTTGCGGGGGCGGCGAAGCGGACAGCGCCTCGATCAAACCCGGAAGGCTGACGAACTCGACTTCCGCCGGGCCGTAGGTTCTCCGGAAGCCGCGGTCCACGTCGTGGGCAACGGCGTAATTTTCCCCTTCCGGATATTGTCTTCGGAACGCCTTGATCCCTGAAGGGTCGATGTCAGACGCCCCCATTTTACATTCGATGGCTGTCGGGCTCCCGCCCCGCGGCACGATCACGAAGTCGATTTCGTGCCCGCGCTTGTCGCGCCAATACCGGATGTCCCGCATCTGCAGACGCCCCTGCAGCTCGTTCAGTACCAGGTGCTCCCATAAGGCCCCCATGTCCTCACGGCGCAGGTCGTGCCAGCCCCGATGGGAGCAGACGAACCCGGTGTCGAAGCCGTATACCTTGGGAGCCGAGACGATCTCCGTGGGGCGATGGGTGCTGAACGGACGAAGGACGTGGACGACGAAAGTCGCTTCGAGGACGGACAGATAGTTCGAAACGGTGCCTGCGCTGATTCCGCACGACCGGGAGAATCGGGTCGCCTCGAAGATCCCTCCGCTCTGCGCCATCAGGAGCTCAAAGAACTTCTGGAAGGACTGGCGCCGCTCCAGGCGGAAGAGCTCCTGGATGTCTTTCGCCCAATAGGCGTCCATCCACTCCTGGTACTCGCGCTCCGGGAGGCTCCGGGCCAGGAAAAACGGGGGGAGTCCTCCGCGCAGCATTCGGCGGCCCATGTCGGGCATTCCGAAATCGTCCAGATCCGGGAGGATCAACGGGGTCAGCCAGATTTCGGACTTCCGCCCGGTCAACGTATCCCGGAATTTCCTCGACGCCCCGAGCGTCGAGGACCCCGTGGCCACGATGCGTACGTCGGGATAATGATCGGCGGCGATCTTGAGCAGTTGCGAAGGGTTTTCGAGACGATGGATTTCATCGAGGACGACCCGGCGGCCTTTCAGGCCGCCGAGGAATTCTTCCGGGTCCTCCATCAGGCGTCTTACGCGGGGCAGCTCGCAATCGAAATACTCCGCTTCGGCCAGCGTCCGGCACAGCACCGTTTTCCCGGCCCGGCGAACGCCGGACACCCAGACGACCGTATGCCTCGCCCATTCACTTTCGATCCGGTCGATCCAGAAATGCCTAGGTTTTACGGGGCCCATTTGACCACCTCTGCGCTACTATACCATAGTATATTTCCATATAGTAGCACTATTCCTGGCCAGGCGGGATCCGAGGATTAAAAAGTTTAAGAACGTCCCTGTACTTAATTGGAAGGGGTGGTGGCGTGGGCGGCAACGCGGGGGTGCACCTCACGCTCGAGACGGTCGGCCAGCAGATCCTTCTCCGCCTCGATGTCGTACCGCGCCTGCAGGTTGATCCAGAACCGCTCCGACATCCCGAAGTACCGCGACAGTCGTAACGCCGTGTCGGCGCTGATAGCGCGCTTCCCGTGCACGATCTCGTTGACGCGCCGGGGCGGGACACTGATGTCCTTCGCCAGTCGGTACTGGCTGATGCCCATCGGGACGAGGAACTCCTCAAGGAGGATTTCGCCGGGATGAATCGGCGGCAGCGTCTTCTTCGTCATCTCCTTCTCCCGCTAATGGTAATCTACGATCTCCACGTCGTATGCGTTGCCTTCCCGCCATCGAAAGCAGATGCGCCACTGGTCGTTGATACGGATGGAGTGCTGCCCTTCCCGCTTCCCCAAGAGCTTCTCCAGTCGATTGGAGGGGGGAATGCGCAGATCCTCCAGCTTCTCCGCCGCATCCAGGACCTCGAGCTTGCGTCGGGCCACCCGCTGCACATCCGGTGGCAGTTTTCGGGAAAATTGCCGACCGAACAATTTCTCCGTTTCCTTGCAGCGGAAGCTCCGGATCATCGAAGAGCATAATAACGCCTTGCGATAATAACGTCAAGCGATAATAGTGCTGGGGATTTGTACGTGGGCAGTTATGCCCCCGCTTGCAAGTAGTTGATTTATAAACCCCGATTCTTTACTTTACCCTGAACGTTATGCTCGAATTTGTGGCATCCAGCACGTCGATCCGCATGTCACGAAATGCGATTTCTCTTGATTCGGAAAGATCGTAGGAAAGGTCTTGATTTAATGCGGGGCGAGTAAAATCATCCCTGTATTCCCGATAGGATACCTTTATCGTTTCCCTGGATTTTCCATTATAGACAAGCTCCCGTTTGTACGAACCCGGTTGCGGGATGTCCGTTTTTCCGAACAAGAATTTGGCGACATTATCCATCGGGACCGGATCATTGGATATCGAATCGATCAATCCAATAAGATTCCCGGATTCGTCAATGATAAACTGATAATAATACAAATATGCAGGCCTGATGATTCCAGGGTCCGCCAGTGAAATGCCCGAACAAACGGAACTGCCATCCTTCAGTATGTAATTACACGTAACCGTTTGTCCTTTGGATATGTCGATGGTTTTTTCGAGCCCGCTTGCCATCCGCAATTTTATCCGCCGATCCGCCTTTGCGATAAACCCCTTCTTTAATATCAAGTTCGAGCGCTCCACCATCGTTTCGCCAACGGTCTTGACTTGGATGTTCCCGGGAGAAAACGTATCGACAATTTCGGTCGTTCTGACATTTACAGGTATCTTCACCACAGGTTCCGGTCTCGGCGCAGCGCAACCGAACAGGATTAGCAGGGACAAAGATAACAAGGATCGTTTGTCCATAGTAATCCTCCCCGTTTCATTCCGAATATATTCTTCAACCGGAATTATCCATACAGCGGATCGGACGCTTTGTTATGTGCCAATTTTAAACTTTACTTCTTGATTTCTCCTGCTAATATCAAAGTGATGTCTCCAATAACTATAAGACGCACCATCCTGGAAGAGATCCGGAGGGATATCCGCCGTGAGGAGATCGCGTTCCTTATCGGCCCCCGGCAGGCCGGCAAAACCACCATCATGAAGATTGTCCAGGGGGAACTGGACGCCGCGGGCGAAAAAACCCTCTTCCTCAGCCTGGATTACGACCATGACCGCGCCCATTTCGCCTCGCAGCAGGGCCTGCGGAAAAAGATCGAGCTGGAAATCGGCGGCGGCCCCGGCTTCGTCTTCCTCGACGAGATCCAGCGCAGAGAGGACGCAGGCCTGTTCCTCAAGGGGATGCAGGACCTTGGGCTGCCGTACAAGTTCATCGCATCCGGTTCGGGAAGCGTCGACCTGAAGGCGAAGATCAAGGAGTCCATGCTGGGACGGAAGCGGGTCTACGAGGTGTACCCGCTCTCCCTGCGCGAATTCGTCGACTTCCGGACCGGCTACCGGTACACGGACCGCCTGCCGGATTTCTTCGCGCTGGAAAAAACCCATTCGGAGGATTTGCTGCTGGAGTACCTGAACTACGGCGGGTATCCCCGCGTGGTGCTGGAGGCGGAAGCACGGGAGAAGCTGCGCGTGATGGACGAGATCTACCAAGGTTACATCACCCGGGACATCGCGTATCTCCTGAAAGTGGAAAAGATCGATGCCTACGGACAGCTGGTGAAAGCCCTGGCGGACCAGGCGGGGAAGATCATCAACTACTCGGAGCTGGCGACAACCCTGGGGATCTCCTTGCCGACGATTAAAAATTACTGCTGGTACGCGGAAGAAACCTACATCCTGCGGCGCGTCACGCCGTTCTTCCGCAACGTCCGCAGCGAAATCAGCAAGTCGCCGTCCGTGTACTTCTCCGACCTCGGGTTGAGGAATTACTCCCTGGGGGCCCTGGGCCACGTGCGGCGGCCCGATGACCTGGGCTTCGCGTTCCAGAACCTCGTGTACCTGATCCTGCGGGAGAAGCTGCGCTGGAGCGGCGCGCAGGTTCATTTCTGGCGGACCAAGTCGAAGACCGAAATCGATTTCGTCATCGATACCGGCAGGAGCGTCATCCCCGTCGAGGTGAAGTACAAGGAGCTGGCCAAACCGTCGCCTCCGCGCGCGCTGGGCGGCTTTGCCGAAAAATATCGTCCCGCCCGCTGCCTGGTCGTCAACAAGAGCCTGCGGGCCGCCGCCCGCCTGGGGGACACGGAGGTTCGCTTCATGACGATCTGGGACCTATTGCTGGAGGATCTCGATGGGGGTTGAAAAGTTTAAGAACGTCCCTGTACCAACTTAGAACCGAAAGCCCAGATCGGCCGTCAGGGTGAACCCGTCCAGCTTGACCTCATTGATGGTCTTGTTACCGAAGGACAGCTCCCTGGACAAGAGGTATCTCCCCCCGATTCCCAGGAAGACGTCTTCCGTGATGTTGAAGTTCACCCCGGCACCGGCATGAAGCCCGAAGACGCCTTTCGTGGAATTGCCGATGTACGCGAAAGTGCCTGATCCTTCTATTTTCGCGAAGTAGGCGCCGATCCCGAGTTCGCCGTACGGCTCGATTTCCCCCAAAGGGAGAAGGCCTTTCGCGGTCACGAGCAGCGGGAGGACCTTCAAATTCGTTTCGCCGCCCTGCACCGCCGGAGATCCCTTGCTCTCGAAGTATCCGACTCCCAATTCCATGGCAAATACGGGAAGGAAGTAATGCCCGATCGCGATCTCCCCGCTGATCCCGGATTTGGCGTCGATGTTCACTGTGTTGATGTTGAAATCCTTGCTGGGCAAGTAGATCCCGCCCTTGACCGCCACGTAATTCGACAGGTCCTCCGCCGCGGAGACCGGGGCCGCGATGCCGATGATCGAGACGACGATCATCAACTCGATCAGAGTGAAACCCTTTCCCCATTTCAGCATGGCACCTCTCACCTCCCAAGGTAAATCCTGTTATCGGTACTGGTAAGCAAGCGCCGCCTGGATGGACGCGTCCCGGGAATCGTTCCCGGAAATCCCTCCCCCATTCGATACACGCTCGTAGGCCAGCCGCCCCTCCGTCCTGACATTCCGGGAAAACCAGTGGACGAACGCGGCACTGATCCTCCGCGAATCCTCCCGGGCGGGGCCCGGCCAGAATCGTTGCGTCAGGTCGGCGTTCAGCTCCAGGTAGGAGGAGGGCAGGAAGAAATAGTGCATCTCGAGGAAGAGGTCCCGTGCTTCGGTTCCCAGGTGGTGTCCGAGGATCTGCCCTCGGTAGATGTGGGCATACCCTCCATTCGATGCACCATGAAGATACCATATCCCGCGCCCGTTGGCCGAATCGTACGTGTCCGCAAACTCGATCCGGAGGTCCATCTCTTTCCGATCGCCGATGGAGGGCAGGAACACCCCGCCCAGCCATGCCCATTTGCTGGGCTGCCAGCCGATCGCGTGGTCCTCGGCTCCGCCTTCCACGTACATCACCACCGGCTGCCATTGGAAAGGCAGACGGACTTTCACGTCGAACGAAACCAACTGGTTGCCCGACCCACCCGGTTCGTTCTCTTTTTCGGAGGTGAGCACGTCCCCGATCGTGGACCAGGTGACGCTTCTCCCCTCCCCCCCGAAATGCATCGTACGGGCAACTCCGAGTTCGAGCCACGGTTTCGGCTTGACCGCCGCGCGCATCCCGACGAGGAACGGGCGCGGAATCGGCCGTTCCTTTTCCAGCCTGGCGACGAACAGGTCGTACTGGAAGAACCCCAGGAAACGGAACCACCACCCCAATGAAATCGGACGCGGGTTCCTAAGCCGCACACCGGTCAGCGGCTCCGCGTTGGTCGTAAAAAGCAGGGCTCCGTGCCGGCCCGGCCCCCACCAGAGGGAGAAACGCCCTGCCTCCAGCGTCGCCTGCGGCCATCCCAGGCGCAGGGAGGTTTCTTCCAGGCGGCTGACCCGTTCGCCGTCGGCTCGCGAGAGAAAATCGCCCCGCGCCTGAAGAGCGATCCAATCCGCGGGGGCGCCCCGGAAAAAACCACCGAGGCGAGTGCTGCCGTGCTCCAAAACGGGCAGTCCTTGCGCATTCGGGGGGACCTCTCCGTTCCGGGAATATTCAAACCCGGCCCGGAGCCGCAAGTCCCAATCCGGCAAACTACCCAACCGCAGAAACCGAACCATTCCGTCTACTAACGGGTCTCCGGTCTCTCCCGCATTGCCGGCTTCGCGGGACACTTCCCGGGCTTCCAGCCCCCTGTCACCGGTCATCAGGCCAGGCAGAAGACCGAATCCCTGCAGCTTGTCGATGATGAGATAGCTTTCCGGCTCCTCCTGCAGGAAGATCTCCGGGCCCGCGGAAAGGGCTGTCGCCGGGTGAAGCACGAGAATCCACGACGCCAGCGCGGAAACCCCGAAACGCGCGATGGCCGGCGCATGCCGCAACCAACCGCCACGGCAGGAAAGTTCCTTCCGGTTCATGCAGGATACCTCCTTCCAGGCATTAAAAAATCGAGAAGTCCCAGAGGGGGACGAACCGCACTTCGCAGCCTTCGAACGTCTCCCGCGATTCGAAGCCGCGCGTTGCGACGAACGCCCTCGGAGGATGATGCTTACGGATGAAGGACCGCAGTCCGGACGGGTTACGACAGGAGCAATCCCAGTGGGATGGCCCACAGCCGCTCCCCCAGGCGGACAGGGGAAGCGCCATTATATGCGAGGATCCCCGCCAGGCAGCGCGGTGTCGACGCGACGAACGCTTTCAAGCCCGAAAGGTCCCCCTTTTCCCATCGGGCGGCGGCCTTCACTTCCATCGCGATGCACTTGCCCCCGTCCTCTATGATGAAATCCACCTCCAAAAATATGATCGGATAACTGTTCAGCGGGGACGCCGATGCCTCCCGCCGAGTTCTCAGGAACACCCGGTTCCGAGGATTAAAAAGTTTAAGAACGTCCCTGCTCTTAAGGAAGAGCCTTGGAAGGGGCGGAGGCGTGGGCGGCGGGCGGTGTGAGGACGGGCTGGAGCGGCAGCAGGAGCCCCTTCGCACCGATGATGACCAGGGCGATGAGGAAAAATCCTGCAATGACATAATCCCGGCCCGGCTGGCCGCGGATCAGGATCTTCATCGCCATCAGGAACGCGATGGATTCCAGGCAGACGGTGATCGTCGTCCGGCGGATCCCCTCCTCCAGGCCGAACGAGGGCATCAGCACAAAGGGGATCATCAGGGAAGCCCCGATCAAAAGGATTTCGAAGGAGGAGAGGAACAGGATCTCCTTGTGCCCCCGGTACCTCATCTTCAGAAGGACCCAGGCCATCACAAGGGCGCTCAACGCCGCATGGTACGCCGGCAGCCATCGAGGCGCATCGGGGACGAACTGCAGGATCGCCATGAGACATGCGCAGGCGATATAGGTCAGCCCGCCGCACATGCCCGGCCGGGACCTCCGCGACCTCCACGGGAAGAGAACGATCACGAATCCGGCGGCGGCGAGCGCCGCGAGGCTTAACGCTCGAGGCACCGAACCGAGCAGGACCGTCGGCACGAAGAGGCCGATCCCGATCAGCCAGCCCACTGCCCGGGCGCTGTTCCTCATCACCCGGCCCGGTAAGGATTCCGGTCCTTCGGCGCGGGGACTCTCCTTCTTCTCCGCACGTACTCCCCAGCGATTCCTGATCCGCTGCGCAAGGAAGGCAAGACCGTAGATGACGGATCCAAGCGCAAGGAGCGCCGCGAACTGCGTCCGGTCCGGATACGATCGGAGGAACCAGGCCTGCAAGCCGAAGCTTGCCGTACAAATATAAAGGATCGGAACGACCACGGCGTGGGGCAGGCCCAGGTTCAGCAGGCGGTGATGCAGGTGCGTTTTGTCCGGATGGAAAGGGTTCCCGCCGTGCCAAATACGGTGCAGCATCACCAGCAGCGTGTCCAGGATCGGCAGGGTCAGAACGGCGGCCACCGTGACCGGGGAAAGATAAATTCCCGTGTGGTAGTTTTGAGCCAGCTTGACCGAGACCGCGGAAAGGGAATAGCCCAGCACCAGGCTTCCCGTGTCCCCCATGAACAGGTTCGCCGGATGGGTGTTGTAACGCAGGAACCCGAAGAGGGAACCGAAGAGAGCAACCAGGATGGACAAGGATATCCAGTCCCGCCCGAAGTACGCAAAGATCCCGAGGAACGCGCACGCGGTCGCGGCGATCCCCCCCGCCAGGCCATCCAGCCCGTCGGAAAGGTTGAGCGCGTTCATCACCCCGACCATGCAGAAGATGGTGACCGCAGGCGCCAGGACGCCGGTGTATACCTTGCCGGTCCCCAGGAAATCGCCCAGCTCCTCGAGGGACAGGCCGCTGACAAACACGAATACCGCTGCCGCCAGGATTTCCCCGACAAACTTTGCCGCAGGAGGAATATGGAAGATGTCGTCGAGGAGACCGGTGACCGCGACGATCACCGCGCCGGCCAGAAAAGCGACCAGCGTCCGGTCCATGTCCCGGAACAACAGGAGTGGAATCACAAGGCCGGCCGCAAGCGCCACGCCGCCCAGCCGCGACACGGCCTTTGCATGCACCTTCCTCCCGTCGGGAAGGTCGATCGCGTTGATGCGGAACGAGAGCCGGATGACCACCGGCATCAGGCACAGGGAGAAAAGGAGGGCGGAGAAGAAAAGGAGGGCGTTCTGATTGTGGGCGATCAGGTCAGGCAATGGTCCATCCTATCCGGTTTATCGATCACCAGATCCATACGTCGACCATTACCGCTAATATTTGCATAGCCGAAATTACACGTTAGGCACAAAACTATTAATCAACGCACAATACGCATCGATGACATGGTTAACCGTGTATTTACTTTCAGCTACAGTTCTGGCCCGCCTGCCCATCTCAGCCAGGCGTCGCGGATCAGAACGCGCCTCCAACACAGCCTCCACTATTTTTTCCGGTCGGCTGGGAGGAACGATCCACCCCAAATTTTCCTCCCGAACCACCAACCCTAATTCCGATTCTGCATCGACTGCCCCAATAATCGGTTTCCCCGCCGCAAAAATGTTGTACATCCTGCTGGGAACCCCAACACCGGTCATTCCCGGCACAAATGCGGTAATGGCCACGTCACACGCATTCAGAAAAACCTGTTGGTCGCTTCGAGGTCGGGGTGGAATGACGGTTACATTTCGGAAATTATTCTTATTGACCATGTCATCCAACCACGGTTTTTTCACGCCGGAGCCAATAAACAGGAAATGTATATTTTCATCGATGACGCTCAACCTCCTTGCAGCTTCCAGAAGATCCTCTATCCCGTGGGGGTGTCCCATATTTCCTGCATATTGAATTACAAACTTATTTGTCAGGCCCTGCTGGCAAAGCAACTCGTTTTGGTTGCGATCTTCCGGGAAAACCCTGTCGATATCAGCCCAGTTCCGGATGATCACGGATTTTAACGACCCAACCCCGTTAAGTTTCCTCTTTACGAGGGCTTCCATATCCCGACCAAGAACGGTGATGCACTCCATCTGCCGATAAAGTCTTTTTGTCAGCCAACTAAAGATTCGTACCGGGAGGGCATCCTGTGTAAACATTCTTGCGGCAACGAGGGCTTCCGGGTAAACATCTTGAAGAAGCAAGACACACTTTGCTCCGCGCATCTGGCAGGCGATCGCAACGAGGAACGGCAACACCGGCGGACTCGTGACCACAAGAACAATATCGTGATGGTTGAAGGAAAGCAGTGCCTGGAAGAAAATTGACAAGCCGATCGTGACATGATTTGCAAGTTTGAAACGGAAGACGTTTTTATCCAAAGTTGTAGACTTGCAACGCTTGATAACGACCCCACGATGTGTTTCACGGAGTGGCGCTCTCACGCCCAATGACGAGTAAGTGGGTTGACTACAAAGGACATGGACGGGAAAGCGAGAGGAGAGCCCTTCGGCGATCCGGGTAACGAAATACGCCGCCCCGGCCTCCTCCGGATAATACACATCCGCAACAATCCACACCCGTCGGGGCGAAGTCGAACTCATGATCCGACCGTAACAGGCTCCTTCGTGTTATTCACCACGATCCCCCTTGCAGCGGCAGACATTCCCGGCGGGAACTCCGCATCCCTGCGAATCTCCTCCCAATGATTACGGAACCATTGAATCGTCGTTTGAAGGCCGCAATCAAACTCCATTTTCGGTTCATAGCCCAGCAGATCCCTGGCACGGTCGACGCAGGCCAGCAGTCGTTTCTTGGTATCCCACACCCTCCGCTCGACCCGGATGATACCGCCCGTGTTGCCCGTCAATTCGTTGATCCTCTCTGCCATTTTCAGGATATTCACTTCCATTCCGGAGGCGATGTTCATCTCCTGCCCGACCGCCCGGTCGAAGTAGCCCGCGCGCAGCAGGGCATCCACAATGTCCGTCACATAAGTAAAATCGCGCGTCTCCTCGCCGCTCCCCGTGAACGGCAAGGGCAAGCCGGAAAGTGCGCGAAAGATAAAATTCGGGATGACGTTGCGGTACTGTCCGGGCACTTCGCCGGGACCATAGGAGTTGAAAAAACGGGTCTTGACGACCGGGAGGCCGTAATGATGGTGGAAGAAATTCGCATACAGCTCCCCCAGCATCTTGGTGATCTGGTACGGGGTCGTCAGGTGCATCGACATGAACTCTTCCTTCAGGGGCAGCGGGGCGGCATGGCCGTATATCGAGCAGCCGGAAGAGGCATAGACGACCCGTCCCGTGCCGCACATCTGGGCATACTGGAAAACGAGCAGGGTCCCCATCCCGTTGGTCATGAGATCGCGCTGGGGATAGTCCACGGAGTTCTGGTTGGCGAAGAAGGCCGCCAAGTGGTACACGATGTCGGGCCTGCCGGCGAAGACCCGTTTCATGACAACCTCGTCCGTAACCGAGCCTTTGACAAAAAGCACGTTGGGCAGGGAGGGGATGTTCCACTCGTAACCCGCCGAGAGGTCGTCGAGGACGATGACCGTCTTCGCTTTCAGCTCTGCGACGGCCCGTGCCAGGTTAGAGCCGATCGCACCGGCTCCGCCCGTAATCAGGACTGTCTTGCCTTCGATATCTTTCTTATAAGCATCCATGACCACTTCTCCCGCAGTTATTTGTCATATACTTTTCGGGCCCAGGCTATATACCGCCGAACCCCTTCCCGGATATCGACCCGCGGATCATGCTTCAGATCCCTCCTGGCCTTCGAGAAATCCACCACCTTCACCCGGGTCGTAAACCCTTCCTCGCCCTTATATTCCGCAAGAGAGGTGCTCGCACCTGTTGCCTCCAGCACGATTTCCGCCAGCTCCTCGATTCCGATGACCCAATCCTCGCGGCTGCCGACGTTGTACACCTCGCCCGCCTTGAAGTTCTCCACGATGTTCGCAAACGTCCTGCAGGTGTCCTCAACGTAGTCGAAAATCCGCTTGTGCCCGCGGTACACCGTGAACTTACTGCCGGTCAGGGCACTGTAAACGAATATCGGTATCACTCCGCGGTACGGGCTGTAATATTCGTGGGGCCCGTAACACCCCACAGGCCGCACCCGCACCGTCTCGCTGCCGAACATCGCCGCGTGGTTCAAACACTGCAGCTCGCCTGCCCACTTGGTGATGGCATAGTCGTTCATCTGCTTGATCGGGACACGCTCCATCACATCCTCGGACATGAGCTGGTCGTAGTCCCCGTAGACTTCCGCGCTGGAAAAAAAAATCATCCGGAATGGATGCTGCTCCTGTAACCGCAGGATGTTCTTCGTTCCGATGACGTTGGTTTGCCACAGGTTGTCGTAATGATCCTCCCCGTTCCATCGCCCGTATTCGGCGGCCAGGTGATAGACGAAATCAAACCTGTGCTTCCGGAAGATGGATTCCATCTGCTGGTAGACGCCCGTGTCGGCCCTGATATGCCGCGGGTCTTCCCCCTGCAGGAGGTCGCACGTCCATACCTCGTGACCCCTCGACCGAAGCTCGTTGGTCAAGTTGGTCCCGATGAAACCTCTCCCTCCCGTCACCAGGATTGCCGCCATTACCCCGTTCCTCCTTTTCCCTAATATCTATTGGATATAAGGCCGAGGCGTGAATGCGATGATTGGTGAGGAGAGAGCTACGAAATAGGCTTTTCACGAAACGAGTACATAATGTCGTGAAGCAGCTTGGCCCACATCGAGAAGTAAAAAAGGTGCGTCAGATTCTTCGATTGGAATGCGGCAAGGGCCGGGTAGTGCCAGAACCCTCTTTTCAATGTAAACTTTCTTTTCAGGGATTCCACTTCCCCAATGATCCTAATGTCTTCTTTCTTCGGTATATAGCCATTCTTCGCCGCCATCTTCAGGTGCCCGACAGTTTGCCAATCGATACCCATCATCTCGGATACGACAACATCGAACGCCCCAAGCGAGTTCGAGGCCGCGAACCAGTTCACTTCCACCGGCGTTCCATCCATTGGCCCGTTGTCGTCAAGACCGAATTTCCCATCGAGAAATGCATATCTGAACTTGAGGACATCGCATACCTGCCCGATGATCTCGTCGAGCACATAGTGGTTTTTCAACCGCATGATGT
>Ga0209521_10001735_pt1 | contig 17801 bp, 16 predicted proteins | sample Rifsed19ft4_FD_184016 | JGI IMG/M metagenome (GOLD analysis project Ga0209521, IMG submission 184016) | Soil microbial communities from Rifle, Colorado, USA - sediment 19ft 4 (version 2) | ecosystem: Environmental > Terrestrial > Deep subsurface > Rock core/Sediment | place: Rifle, Colorado...
CAGCTCCTGTAGTGGATGATAATGCAACAGGAATACCGCCAGTTTGTTTCCATGAAAATGATAATCTATCACCGTCTGGGTCAGAACCAGAACCTGAAAGTTCTACGGTTTCGCGTAGACCGGCTCTTTGATCTGGACCTGCATCAGCTGTTGGAAATGAATTAACTGGGTCTACTATAATTGTTACAGAGTCAGTGTCCTCACCGCCTACTCCATCATCTACTGTAAGTTCAAATGTCAAAGTCTTTGTTTGACCATTTTCAACATCAGGAGCTGTAAAGGTTGGATTTTGTCTTGTCATTGATGATAGCTTAACTGATTCACCTGCAGTTTGTTTCCATGAAAATGATAATACGTCTTCAAGATTTGGATCAGTTCCTTCTCCTACAAGGGTTACTTGGGTTAGTTCATCAACATGATAATTACCATCACCAAGTAGACTGGTTTCTATTGGATAGATGTCAGGACATCCGTCATTATCTTTGTATTTATTCCAAGTTTCAGAAGAGGCAGGACACGAGTCTTCACTGTCAATGAATCCATCTTTATCAGCATCTGGAGTTCCTGGAATGTATTCACGGTCTGGAAATATTTCATCTGGACATCCATCATTATCTTTAAATTTGTTATAGACCTCAGCATCTGTTGGACATCTATCTTGCCAGTCACGAATTCCATCCTTATCGGTGTCAACCAGAACAGTGTTGGGAGAAGATGATATGATTCTGTCTGGACATCCATCATCGTCTATGAATTTATTATAAGTCTCAGGGTAACTTGGGCATTCATCAACAGAGTCCTTTAATCCATCTCTATCAGTATCACGCTGGGAATCAATTGTGTCTGGGCAACCATCACGGTCTAGAAATTTATTATAGGTTTCAGGTTGACTTGGACAATGATCTACTCTATCAGTTATCCCATCGTCATCAGTATCCAAAATTCCCTTTTTTTTCTCAGCTGGAGATATGTCTGGGCATCCATCTTCATCCAGATATTTATTATGAGTTTCTAGTGCATCGTGACATTGGTCATATAGATCAGATACGCCATCTTGGTCGCCATCAAGACTTGCCATGTATAGATCAGGACAACCGTCGTCATCCATTATTCCCTCATAGTCTTCAGGTAAAGATGGACAATCATCAATATCGTCTGGAATCTGATCGTTGTCACGATCAATTACTTGAGCCATTACGCTAGGTAATGCACTAAAAAGTAGCAAAAATGCTAAAGTAAGTGCATAAAATTTGTAATGCAATATTTTGTGAGTCAAATTACACTGATTAAAAGCTTTCGCTCGTTTGGATCATAATTTTTAGATCGCGTCGGTACCTTACAGAACTTAGCATTTTTGTCAAATTAATTACAACTGCCAGTCTTCTAATTTTTGATTACAGACATTAAATCACATATGGTATTTTAATGGCAATAGCCTTCCTTAGCAAATTGGACGGCTTTGAGCAGGAAGAATGGAGTCTAAGGGGACTAGTAAAAAATCCCAAGAGCCCAGAATTTACAAGACAGCTTCAAGTCATAGAAAAAAAAGTAAGAAGGTTTGAACAAAGTAAACGTAGTCTAAAACCAACTATTTCAGCACAAAGGTTTGCTAGGGTCCTCCACAGCCTAGAGGACATAGCTGAAAAAATCAGTATCATTGGCGGATACGCCTCACTAGATTATTCTGCCGATACCCAATCAGACGAGGCAACCTTGTTGCTAACAAGGATGACAAAGTTAGGTTCTGAAGTTGAAAACCGCACACTATTTTTTGACCAATGGTGGAAAAAACAGCTTGACCAAAAAAACGTCTCAAGACTAGTAAAATCGTCTGGACAGTTAGCAGAATTTTTGAGGCATAAGCGACTTGTAGCAAAGTACTCACTTACTGAGCCTGAGGAACGGATAATCAATACATTGGATGTTACTGGAAGTACAGCACTTGTCAAGCTTTATGACAAGATCACAAACAGTTTTCAATTTGTTGTAAAAATAGATGGAAGAAAGAAAACATACAATCGAGAACAGCTTACACTACTAGTTAGAAATCAAAAACCCAAAACGCGTGAGATCGCGTACAAAGCACTCTTGTCTGAATACCAAAAAAGTAAGGGAGTACTTGGAGAAATATATCAGAACCTAGTGTTAAATTGGAAAGACGAAAGTATAGAAATAAGAGGATATTCATCACCTATTTCGGTTAGAAACATTGCAAACGATGTTGATGACAAAACAGTAAATTCACTGCTTTCGGTTTGCAAAAACAATACAGTGGTATTTCAAAAATACTTTATTTACAAAGCTAAAATGCTTGGAATGAAAAAGCTTCGTCGCTATGATCTTTATGCTCCAGTGGTAACAAAAATAAAACAAAAAACCTACACATATAACAAAGCAGTCAAACTTGTTTTAAAGACGCTAAGCAGCTTTAGTCCCACACTGGCAGAATCTGCAAGAAAAGTTTTCGTACAAAAACATATTGATTCTTCCATTAGAGCTGGAAAAAGAAGTGGTGCCTTTTGCCATACAGTTTCTCCCAAGATCACACCTTATGTGCTTGTGAGTTTTAAGGGAAAATCAAATGATGTTTTTACTCTTGCACATGAGCTAGGTCACGCCATACACAGCGAAGCAGCCTCTGACAAATCAATATTTGTCCAAGAAGCATCACTTCCTCTTGCTGAGACTGCTTCGACTTTCTCAGAACTGTTACTGTTTGATGAAATTTTGGGCAAAGTTACTGATGAAGAAAAACGAGTAATACTTGCAGAGCAAATAGATGATCTATATTCAACTGTGATGAGACAAGCATTTTTTACTACTTTTGAAATTTCGACACATGAAAAAATTGGGGATGGCGTAACTGTAGATGACATTACAAAAGCGTACCTAAAAAGTCTTCAAGAGCAATTTGCTACCTCTGTAAACATCACTGAAGACTTTGGTGTAGAATGGAGTAGTATTCCACACTTTTATCACACACCATTTTATTGCTATGCATACTCATTTGGAAATTTGCTTGCACTTTCTTTCTTCCAGCAATACAAAAAAGAAGGAAATTCATTTGTGTCAGACTATTTGCAAATCTTGGCTGCAGGTGGTTCCAAAAAACCTGAATCTCTCCTAAAAGAATATGGCATAGACATTTCCTCACAAAGGTTCTGGCAGGCAGGTTTTGGATATATTAAAAACCAGATCGAAAGGCTTGCAAGACTAACCTAATATTAAAAGCGCCTAGCAATCAGGCGCCCCCAACTGCTAGGCATGTTCCCCAACGGTTTGAACCGATGTCAACGCTATTGACGGCAGATTACAATTTAAACCATTTGAATGTGGATCAACTAAAACTATTTTATTTTATTTTCTGTAATAGTGCCAAGTGAAGTTTCCCAGATGCTGTAGCAAAGAACCTGTGTACCTGATTACTTATGACTGTGGGCCTGAACCTAATGAGACCATCCTAGTTTGTAAGGATCATTACTTAGAAGAGCCTTTTCAACGATTTGCAATCAAAATAGAAAAATTGCAAGAGTAGACTTAATAGTTCCATATAAAAACGAGCTCTCGTTGCAAATAGTAAAAGCAGTTTTTTCATTAATTGTTACATTTCTGCTGTTTAATGCAGTTAGTGCATATGCACAACAACCACGACTTGCAACCTTCCATGAGACAGCTCAGGTAATAGTTGATCAGAGATTCCAAAACAAGACATCAACTTCGATAACGGTTATGAGTACAAGTATACAGGAAATTCGCATACCTGTAGAACTTGATCAAAAAATACGTGATACAGAAAATGTGGTTGCAGTTGTAATAACAAATGAAGACCAATGTGTTTTGGGTGTGATAAATCAAGCATGTGTTTTGATAAATATATCTAGAGAAGGATTTGAAGGTGGGATAAACGAAACCCAATCTAATGCACGAAAAATAGGTGATTCTCTTATAGTTGACATTAACAAGGCATTTGACATCAATACCAAATTCCATTCTGTCTTCGTACATTTTGACGACAAAATAAACAGAGAGTTGGAAACATCTGGCATAATTTCTGGGCGAGGTATAGTGTCTGCAGTTTATACCATGCCAAAATCTGACACATCATTTCTTTACGAAAAGTTATCTGTCATATTACTTCCCAAACAAATAAGGGACTCTGGCGGATTTTTGGACATAGCAAAGAAAATTTCTAATGATTCCATTTCTTCATTAACTTTTTCTATCATACCAAAAGGCGCTACATCTATTTTTCAATTCCAGATATCTCGTGATTATCCAATAGAAACAAAAATGACTTCTATCAGTCCACTTGAATTATTTGGTACGGAAAAGATTGAACGGTCAAACTATTTCAAAGCAGGATTCTTTCCTCTTAATTCACTTATCCAAATAGTAGTTTTATCAAATGAAACAATTAAAGTTACCAGTCATAGTAGTGATCTTATTCCAACAATAGAAAAAGATGGAGAAAAATATCCATCTGATCTCACAAAAAATGGTTGGCTTTTTGACCCTGATTCTGGCGATCAAATAGTAGGAAAATATCTTTTTGGTAAAACCTTTGAGGTAAACAAAAATGATTTGAAATTAACCATAAGCAATTCTATACAATCTGGACCGCCAATTGATAATTCGTTATACATTCTAGGCGGCATAGCCGTAGCAGCAGTCGTTGCAATATTCTTTTATCTAAAAAATCCCAGAGCTAAACGTTAGAGAATCAGTGCGGCCGCAGCAAATACAGTTGTCCAACGTCCTCGTGGGTCACCGACTGCACTCTGAGTAATATTTTGTGTTTTGTATATTTCGCCTGAGATTTTCCACTGTTGCCTTTTTTCGTCCCAGCTTTTATCGATATCAAATCTTATTCCAAGAGAAGAAGCTAACATTTGTGCAGCAATATCTTCGGCATAGTCACCAGCTTCTTTTTCTGTTTCGCCAAAAGACTCGTATTCGGATAGGTACCCGTATTTGTTTTTATCAGTTGGTCGTGCAATCCCAACAGAGGCGGCCATGAGTCTGTGAGGCTCGTTACTTTGTTGTTTGGCGTATATAACAAATTGTACACTCCCTGGCCTAATCAATTTTAGACCTTCTGCCTTTGAAACAAGTTTTGCCTCAGGGGGAAATATGCTTGAAATCAACACCAGGTTTGTACCCTGAATGCCAGCATCGCGTAATGCATATTCAAAACTTGTCAGCTTATCTTGGTGTACTCCCTTCCCGCTGGTAAGGAATAATTTTTTTGCGACAAGATCTATCACAAGTCCACTCTTAATTTTGGATCTTTAAATATTTATGGTTAAATTTTAAATTACAAAAATCACTTCAAGTTTTTTAGTGCTTCAACTATTTCTTTCCCATGTGAATCGACATCTATGTCTATGAAAATCTTTGCAACCTTTCCTTCCTTATTTATGATAAAAGTAGAACGCTTGGCAAGTCCAGCAAAGTTCAGGCTCGCATAAGTTTTACAGGCAACTTTCTTTGGATCGCTTAGGTGCAAAAAAGGGATCTTGTACTCTTCAACGAATTTTTTTTGATCCTCCACAGTGTCTACTGATATTGCAAAGAGCACCGCGTCTAAGGCCAGTATTTGAGGGTAGGCTGAAATTATGCTTTGAGCCATTTTGAAAACCTTTTTTGATGGGCATGCAAAAAGGTGGTTTTTTGGATAAAAGCAAAGAACTACGTGTTTTTGACCTTCAAAGGAGCTTAGTTTTATTGTGGTGCCGCCACTTGCTTGTAGTTCAAAGTCATGTGCTAGTTCTCCTTCTTGCATGCATATTATTTTTCATGCATACTTAATACTATTTTGGAACATCTTAGAATGAATGTATTTTTCTGCTATGGTTGTACTAATCTTTTTCTTCTTTTGGTTTTTGATTAAGATAAAGAAAACCAACAATGCCACCTAGGAGAAAGTTAATTGCACCTAAAACTACAATGGGAAAAAATCCATACGCAAGCCCAATTACTATTCCCCAAATTCCAGTTCCAAGGAAAGCCATCATGATAATTTTCAGTTTTAATGGTGGAATGTACTTCATGGAGGTTGCTGCATTTTTGATATTATTAAAGATTGACAAAAAATAACAAGGGTTAAATTGGCAAAATAAAAAACGCGACTTGTGAATGGTTCATCGATCGGATTAGTACTTGACAGCGATGACATTTCAAAAGATATTGGTAACAAGCTTATTGAATTGAGATCAAAAAAATCTACATCACTTATCTTTGAGCTACCTGCACTTGTAAGTGGGAAAGGAGAGGTAGATTATAGACTGTTACTAAAACAGAACCTTAGAGTTTAATCCACATATACTATGCATTATGCAAGTTTAATATGAAAGCCGCATTTGTTAAAGGTCCAGCACAGGTTGAAATTAGAACGGTAGACAAGCCAAGTATTGGTCATGGTGAGATAATGGTGAGAATGCGAGCATGTGGCGTTTGTGGTTCGGATTTGGAAAAGATCTATGGGCAATATAGTCAGCCATCAATGAGACTTGGCCATGAGCCATCTGGCATCATATCAGAAGTAGGTCAAACTGTTAAAAATTTCAAGAAAGGTGATAGAGTTTTTGTGCATCATCATGTCCCTTGCTATTCCTGCCACTACTGTTTACATGGAAACGAGACTATGTGTGAAAAATATTCTGAAACAAACCTCGTACCATGTGGCCTTGCAGAAGAATTTGTTGTGCCAGAGTGGAATGTAAACCATGGTGGAGTAATAAAACTACTAGATTCTATGAGCTTTGAAGAAGCAGCCATGATAGAGCCACTTGCCTGTTGTATAAGAGCATGGAATAAAATTCAACTCAAAAGTGATGATTCTGTAGCTATTTTTGGTGTTGGCCCGACAGGCATGATGCATGTAATGTTAAGCAAAGTTAATGGAGTACAGCACATTTTCTGTTTTGATGTTAATGACTTCAGATTAGATTTTGCAAAAAAAATTGGAATAACAGAATCGATAAAGTCAGTTGATCCAAAAGCTCAAGAAAAGATCCTTAAAAAAACTCAAAATAGAGGTGTCGATGTGGCAATTGTTGCTACAGGAAATCTCAATGCAATAACTCAAGCAGTTGAATTTGTAAGAAAAGGTGGGATCATTGTATTATTTGGTGTTCCATCAAGAGATGCCAAACTCTCCTTGGATGTAAGCAAGGTTTACTCTAAAGAAATTACAATTACACCAAGCTATGCAGCCTCTGACACGGATACAATGAATGCGCTCAAATTAATACAAGATAACAAAATCAATGTCAGAAAATTGATAACTCACAAATTTGATCTTTCCGAGTCGCATAAGGCATTAGAGTATGCCCACAAAGGAAATGACTCAATGAAAATAATTATTACAAATTCAGAAACGCTTAACTAAGGCAAACTTTCTTTTTGAAATTTAAGGGAAAACCATGGATTGGGGAATGAAGAACCGTTTGGCAAGGATAATCAAGCCAGAGACAGGACGGGGAGTCATGTTAGCGGTAGATCATGGGTACTTCTTAGGCCCTACAGAAAGGCTTGAAGTACCACGTAAAACAATTCAACCACTTTTGCCCTATGCTGATTCGCTTATGCTCACACGTGGTGTGCTACGCACATCTGTTGATGCAAACTTTCCAATACCAATAGTTCTCAGGGTTTCTGGAGGCTCAAGTATTATTGGGAAAGATCTTTCCAATGAGAAAATTACCACATCTATCAAGGATGCAATAAGACTTAATGTGACTGCACTTGCCCTTTCAATCTTTGTAGGAGCACGATATGAACACGAATCTCTTGTAAGCTTGGCAAAACTTGTAAACGAAGGTGAGGAATATGGCATACCAGTACTGGCGGTAACCGCAATTGGAAAAGAGCTTGAAAAACGTGATGAAAGATATCTTTCTCTTTCTTGCAGAATAGCTGCTGAATTTGGAGCACATCTTGTAAAAACATATTATTGTGAAAATTTTGAAAAGGTTGTAAACAAATGCCCTGTTCCACTAATTATAGCTGGAGGTCCTAAGCTAGAAAACGAACACGATGCACTACAATTAACATATGACGCAATACAGGCAGGTGCTGTTGGAGTTGACATGGGAAGAAACATCTGGCAATCAGACTATCCTGTTTCAATGATAAAGGCAGTACGTGCAATAGTTCATGAAAATCACACAGTTAAGGAAGCGCATGACTTGTTTAACAAACTCAAAACCACGGAACAGTCTGCAAAGACAGCTACGTCTGTCTAGTCTGGAATCTTTGACATGTGTATGTGTACAATCTTCCATTTAGGGGATTTTATCAAAACAAAAGTCACCCTGCTTTCCATTGAAAGATGTTGGCCTCTGAAGCTGTAGTTATCTACAATTACACCTGTCTGTTTTAGTTGAAATGTTGCAACCGCACTATTATCAAAAATATCTACTCGCTGGTTTTTGATCTCATATTCATAGTCAGATATACTCACAAACCGTAGCTGTTGCAACGCAGTTGTTGTTGCATAGTCTTTAAGTTCAAACGGTGGAATGTCGCTGTAGCTTGAAAATCTTGGATCGTCTAACTCTATTACCCTAAGTGGAGCAAGGTTCTTTGTCTTTCCAGCATCAAAAAAAACTTTGATTATTTCAATTATCTCTGATGTGTCTGACAAAATTGTTCTTGCTTATGGCATTTGGTGTTTAAGTTTTGTGAAAACTGATGATAAATCAAAAGTTTCTAGTTTTGCTAAAACATGATTTTGAGATTATTGTGATGTTTCGCATAGATTTTTAATAATTTTAGATGTTTTTCCTCGAAATATTTATAAATTATATTAGTTGAAAGACAATAGACTGAAATGAAGTTAGGAGGATCGACGAGCATTTCTAGTATTTTACTGCTAGTCGACCTGATGCTGTAAACTCTACAGCTTTAACTCTCTGGTGAAAATTTATGGAAAAAATGTCAGGTGCTAGATCATTAATGGTTGCCCTTGAAAAGGAGGGTGTTGAGCTAGTCTTTGGACTCCCCGGTGGCGCAAACTTGCCAATCTATGATGAGCTTTACAAAAGTAACATTCGCCACATACTGGCAAGACATGAACAGTCTGCAGCTCACATGGCTGATGGTTTTGGCAGGGTAAGCCGAAGACCAGGAGTATGTTTTGCAACATCGGGACCTGGTGCCACAAATCTTGTAACTGGAATTGCAACTGCCCAAGCTGATTCAGCTCCAATGATTGCAGTAACTGGACAAGTTCCACTAAAGATGATAGGCAAAGATGCTTTTCAAGAAAGTGACATTATAGGAATTTCAAATCCAATTGTAAAATATGCTTTTCAACCAACAAGCCCCGCTGAAATTCCAGAGGTGGTAAAAAAAGCATTTTACATTTCATCAACTGGTAGACCTGGTCCAGTGTTAATAGACATACCAAAAGATGTACAGCAAAATGAAGCCGAGATGAAGTTTCCAGATGACATTAAAATAAAAGGATATCACCCATGGGTTGACCCTGATATTGCGGAAATTGAAAGAGCAATCGAGATGTTGCTTTCAGCTGAAAGACCTATTATTCTTGCAGGGGGAGGAGTGATAATTTCAGGTGCATTTGCAGAATTACAGTCAATAGCAGAACTTCTTATGATCCCTGTCGTTACTACCTTTAAAGGCAAGGGCTCTTTCCCAGAAAACCATCCTCTCTCACTTGGCCCCATAGGAATGCATGGACATGCAGAAGCAAACAAGATGATGGTAGAAGCAGATTGTGTTCTTGCTGCAGGTTCAAGATTTTCAGATAGATCAGTTGGAACCTTTGAAGAATTTGAAAAAAGACTAAAGATAATACACATGGACGTGGACCCTGCCGAGATTGGCAAAAATCAGACAACCAGTGTTGCAGTGGTTGGAGACGTAAAAACTTCTTTAAGAATAATGGTGAAAATGCTAATCCAAAAAACAATCAAACGTGGTGGAGATTACCCCTGGTTAAAACGAGTAAATGAAACGAAAGAATACTATAGGGAAAATTTGAAACTTTATAATCACCCGCTTGGTGCTGCCAAAGTTTTACGTAAATTAAGAGAAGTCCTTCCACATCAATCAATTGTAACTACAGAAGTTGGTCAACATCAAATGTGGGCATCATTATTTTTTGATGTCATACAACCTGGAACTTTCTTTAGCTCAACAGGCCTTGGCACCATGGGGTGGGGATTTCCAGCTGCCATAGGTGCAAAAGCAGCAAAGCCTGGAGTTCCAGTTGTAGATATAGCTGGAGAAGGTAGTTTTAACATGACAGAAAATTCTCTTGCAGTTTCAGTTTTAGATAATTTGCCAGTCATTGTGTTTATAATGAACAACTTTTCACTTGGAATGGTCGCACAGTGGCAACGAACATTTTATGACAGGAGGATGATTGGAATTGATCTCAAAAACTGTCCTGATTATGTAAAAATAGCACAGGCATATGGTGCTCAAGGGATTAGGGCAGAATCACTTGACGAGATTGGCAATGCAGTAAAAACTGCACTAAAAAGTGACATAGCCACAGTAATTGACATTCCGATAGACCCAGAGGAGGACGTATTACCATTTGTAGCACCTGGTACTCCTCTTAAGGACATGATACTGCCATCGTAGGGATATTGATGTGGGCCATAATTTCCGTACTAGTAGAGAATAAACCAGGAGTCTTGTTTAAGGTGACAAATCTTTTCAGATCAAGGAATTTCAACATAGATAGTATCTCTGTAGGTGTGACTGAAAATCCTGAGTATTCGAGGATGACTATCACGACCATAGGTGACGAAAAGCAGGTAACTCAGATAATAAAGCAGCTTGACAAGATGATTGATACGGTTGAGGTAATGCGTCTAGATGAAAAGATGAGTGTGTACAGAGAACTTGTACTTATGAAGATAAAAGTAAGCAAACCCTCAGAGAGCATGGAAATAATGAATCTAGCAAATGCTTTTGGATGCAAAGTTCATGATGTAAGAAAGACATCAATCATGATAGAGATAACTGCAACGCCAGACAGGATTAATTCACTTGAGGATCTGGTAAAAGGATATGGAATTTTAGAGATTGCAAGAACGGGAATATGTGCACTTCCAAGAGGTGGGATTAATGAAAGTTAGAATTTTTGATACCACACTAAGAGATGGAGAACAGACTCCAGGAGTTGCACTAGCTCCAGAACAGAAACTAAACATAGCAAAAAAACTTGATGCGCTTGGAGTAGATGCAATAGAAGCGGGATTTCCAATCATTTCCGACGGAGAAAAACAGGGAATTAAAATGGTAGTCAACACAAATCTACGTGCAGAAATTTGTGGCTTAGCAAGGACTGATAAAAAAGACATCGACGCGGCAATAGATTGTGGTCTTAAATATATTCACACTTTTATTGCTACTTCTGACATTCACCTAAAATACAAACTAAAACTCACACGAGAGCAAGTCCTTGAAAAGGCTATTGAAGCTGTAGAGTATGGGAAATCACGTGGATTACAAGTCGAGTTTTCTGCAGAAGATGCAACAAGAACAGATAGGGAGTTTTTAAAGAAAGTTTTTAGTCAGGTTGCTAAAGCAGGTGCGGACAGGATAGATATTCCAGATACGGTCGGATATTCAACGCCAGCGTATATTGCAGAAATAACAAAGGATGCTATTCAAGCTTCAAAGCTTCCAATAAGTGTACATTGCCACAATGACTTTGGACTTGCTGTTGCAAATTCAATTTCTGGAATCCAAGCTGGTGCCCAGTGTGCTCACGTTACCATAAATGGCATAGGTGAGCGCGCAGGCAATGCATCTCTTGAGGAACTAGTTATGGCGTTACAGTGCTTACAGTTTGATAAAAAATTTGAAACTAACATTAACACAAAACTTCTTTACGAAACATCAAGATACGTATCTAGTGTGGTTGGAGTACATGTACAACCAAACAAAGCAATAGTTGGTGAGAACGCTTTTGGCCATGAATCTGGGATACACACTCATGGTGTCCTAAGCAACCCTTTGACCTATGAACCAATTAGCCCTGAGCTTGTTGGAAGAACAAGATGGTTTCAAGTTGGAAAACATGCAGGGGCCCATGGGGTTTCTGCAATGCTTGAAGAGTATGGGATACAACCAACAAAAGAACAGACTCGTGAGATTTTAGAGAGGATAAAGAAAATTGGTGATCAAGGAAAGCATGTTACAGATGTGGAGTTGCTTGCTATTGCAGGTGAAGTCATGCAACAGCCCAGCCTTAAGAGGCTAGTTCATCTCACAGGGTTTTCTGTCTCCACTGGTATTGGAAATATGCCGTATGCTTTTGTCAAATTAAACATAGAGGGAAAAGACTTTATCGGTACTGACTATGGGGTAGGTCCTGTAGATGCATCCATAAACGCAATTCAAAAGATTACTGGAGAGATTGCCAAAGTCAGAATCAAGGATTACAAGTTGGATTCAATTTCAGGTGGTTCAGATGCACTTTGTGAAGTCACTATAAAGGTAGAGGATGTGTATGGAAACCTTGCTTCTGCCAAATCAATTGGAGAAGACATTGTAATTACAAGCGTTCAGGCAATGATTGACGGAATAAACAGAATAATGCTAAAAAAGATTCTAAAACAGAAAAACTTGGGAAATTAAATGTATCAAATTTCTCTCATAACCGGAGATGGTATAGGGCCAGAGCTCTCAGAATCTGTGATAAAAGTTTTGGATACAATAAATGACAAACTCGATTTAAAATTAAAGGTAGAAAAACTTGAAGCCGGCGACAGCGCTTTAGCAAAAACTGGCAAGGCCTTGCCAGAATCTACGATAGAGGCCATCAAAAGATCAAGTGCATGTTTGAAAGCACCGGTAGGTGAAAGTGCTGCGGATGTCATTGTGGTTTTAAGAAGGATGTTAAACCTATACGCGAACATAAGGCCTGCCAAATCATATCCAAACATGCCTGCACTAAAAGACAATATAGATTTGGTCATAGTTAGAGAAAACACAGAAGACCTTTACACTGGAATGGAATTTGAGGTAGGAAATTCTGCTGTTGCTTTGCGCACTATCTCAGAGCATGCATCTAAAAGAATTGCCAAGTATGCATTTTTGACTGCCAATCAAAGAAATCAAAAAAAGAAAGTCACATGCGTTCATAAATCAAATGTGATGAGAATGACAGATGGTCTTTTTGTAAGAGCGTGCACTGAAGTGGCAAAGGAATTTCCAAACATCAAATTTGAGCAGATGTATGTAGATGCATGCGCTATGAACCTCATAAGGGAACCAGAATTATTTGATGTTATAGTTACAACAAACTTATTTGGAGATATTTTATCTGATGAATCTGCACAAGTTGTAGGCGGTCTTGGCATGGCACCAGCTGCAAACATTGGAGAAAATTTTGCGTTGTTTGAACCAGTTCATGGAGCTGCATTTGACATTGCAGGAAAACATGCTGCAAATCCTTCATCGTTTATTCTCTCTGCGAAGATGATGTTTGAATGGCTTGGCATGAAAAATGGTGACAAAAAGTGTTTTAGTGTAGCAAAAAAACTCGAGTCTGCTGTCTATGGAGTTGTAAAAGACGGAATAAAGACTAAAGATATTGGTGGCGACAAAACAACTATGGAATTTACACAACATGTAATTTCCAAGCTTGCTTAGACATCAGAAGATGGCGGATTTCTAGACCAAAAAAAGATCATAAAACCTACAGGTATCATGAACAACAGTGCAGCAGCAAAGGTAATCCAGTAAAATGTAGGATCTAATCCTGGAATCAATGGAATTGGAAATACAGCGTATGCCCACACAAATGCGATGAATCCAAGCAAGACCTTGTTTCTTTTGAATATCTTCCATCCAAGCTTTCGCTTATTGATATAACATCGCTTGCAACGGCTTTTATCATCTGTCATGCATGAGGTACAACAGTGTTTTTCACAAAAGTAACACTTGCGCTCTCCAAACTGCGAACCACAAAAATCGCATTTTTGCACTTTATATTTTAAGTGAATTTTTAGATTTATCTTTTTATGGAGATAGTCTTTCTGGGTCGCGTGGGTACAAGACTACTTCCCTGACATTATCAATTTTTGTAAGAACAGACATCAATCTATCAAGACCCAACCCCCATCCTGAATGTGGTGGCATCCCCCAGTCAAATGCCCGCAGATGGTCAACAAATTGATTTGGATCAAGACCTTGTTCTTTTAGTCTTGATTTGAGCTTTGAAGGATCATGAAGACGTGTTCCGCCAGATGAAAGCTCAAGATACCCATGCTGAAGATCAAATGAGCATGACAGTGTCTGGTCGTCATCTTTTTCGTGAATATAAAATGGTTTTAGCTTCATAGGCCAATCAATTATGAAATAAAATCCAGTGTGTCTTTCTCCAAGCTTACGAAGATGTGCATCCTGCAAGTCATCGCCCATCTCAAGTTTTATGCCATCACGTGCAAGTTCTTCAATTGCTTTTTTGTATGTTATGCGTTCAAATGGCGTTGAGGGTTTTTTGATTTCTATTCCAAGTGCTTTTTTCTCAGATGTACAGTTTGCAGTGTATTCAAAAACATTTGCTACCACAGATTCCAATACATCCATTACATCTGAATAATCCATAAAAGCAGCCTCTATATCGACACTTGTGAATTCTGTTAAGTGTCTTACGGTGTGTGATTTTTCTGCTCTATAATATGAGGCAATTTCAAAAACACGCTCAAGTCCCATCGTAAGCTGTTCTTTGTATAATTGTGGACTCTGTGCAAGGTAAGCTTGTTTTTCAAAATATTTAAATGAAAAAAGGTTTGCGCCGCCCTCGCTTGCACTACCTATTATTTTTGGAGTGTTAACTTCGATGAAGCCTTTTTCTATCAAAGTTTTTCTGATTGACTGGAGTGCATGGTGTCGTAGTTTGAAAATTGCTGCAGTCTTTTGATTACGCAGATCAAGTGCGCGCGCATTTAGTCTGTTGTCAATGTTGCTTTCAAGTCTGCCTATTGGATCAATTGGAAGAGGTTGTACTGCTATTGTAAGTATATCTAACTTGTCTGATTTTATCTCGAAATCGAAATCTTTTGCCTTTGATTTTTGAATCGTGCCTGTAACCTTGATGACACTTTGTCTGGTCAGTTCTTTTATTTGCTTTAGAGCATCATCTCCAAACAGGACTATCTGCGCAACTCCAGTCACATCACGCACTGTCAAAAATGCAAGCTTGCCAAGTTCACGCATATCCTCTACCCAACCCCCTATCACCACTCTCTTTCCTTCCATTGAAGGTTCTAGGTTTCCTATGTAATGCGTTTTTTTGAAATCCATAAAATTACACTAGTGTTTAATCTCAAGTAAATAGGTTTTTTGACTCATTTTCTTCCAAAACCCACATTTACGGCATTGATCTAAAATGACTGATGTCTTATATTTCTGTACAGAATCTAACAGCACACTACAAAACCCAAAGCGGAACCGTACACGCGTTAGATGATGTAAGCTTTTCTTTAGAAAGAGGTGAATCTGTTGGAATTGCAGGAGAGAGCGCTTGTGGAAAAAGTACTCTTGGACTTTCCCTGCTGAGAACGCTTCAGGGTGGCAAAATAGTATCTGGAGATATTCTGCTAGAAGGCACATCCATATTGAAAATGTCAGATGCAGAGTTTGCAAAAAAGTATAGGTGGAAAGAGATCGCTATGATTTTTCAAGGGGCCATGAATTCTTTGGATCCTGTATTTACAATCAAAGAACAATTTATCGAAGTGCTAAAACAGCATCATTATGATGGTGATTTTGACAAAAAAATATCCGAGATGGTGACTTCTGTCGGACTCACTAAAGAGGTTCTCAAGAAATATCCTCATGAGCTTAGCGGCGGAATGAAACAAAGAATTGTGATTGCCATGGCACTTTTATTAAAACCAAAATTTGTCATCGCTGACGAGCCAACAACTGCCTTAGATGTTCTTGTACAGGCACAGATAATCAATTTACTTAAAAAACTAAAAAAAGAAGGCATGTCAATCATGCTAATTACACACGATCTTTCTATTATATCTGAAATTGCAGAAAAAGTTGGTGTGATGTATGCAGGAAAGATGATTGAATTTGGTAGTGCATCTGAGATTTACAAAAACCCAAAACATCCGTACACACAAGGTCTTCTTGAATCAATTCCGTCGTTAAGACACAAAAAAGACATCAAATACATCAAAGGAAATCCACCCAGTTTGATTAAACCGCCCGAAGGGTGCAGATTCTATGATAGATGTCCGCATGCTATGGAAAAATGCAAGAAGGACCCACCTGCATTCAAAACTGATTCTGGACGTGTGCTCTGTTGGCTCTACGAATAATTGTAAAAATCGCTTTGGATTTATTGATCTTCTAGCGTTTTCTCATAAGTAGGGTTAACTAGAGCAAATCCTCTACATTGAAACTCAATTTTATCTACAATTGCAAACTTGGTTTTAAGGCTGAAGGTTTCTTCTTTATCAAATTCAGTAAAAACATTGTAATTGTTGATTTGACAATCAGAATAGGTAAATTGTCTGTATGGTTGTTCTCCGCGATGCAATATTATGTCTACATCAAATTCACTGAATTCGTGTTGTACATTTTTTCCAAGGTAGAATGTTGTGTCTATTGCTTTGTAAAGAACTGGTCTGTCCCCTCCAACAACTCCTTCAAGCATAAAGTTTGCTCCTTTTGTACGATCAAAACCGCTAGATAATGTATCAAATACTTTGAAAGTTGTTATCGTTTCTTTGGCTTCTCTGAAATGAAAGATGGTCTTGATTTCAATATCATTTACGCTGTTAGTATCTAACGTTGGTTCTTGTGCATGAATATTTGCAGTTGGTCTTACAGGCATCCAAAAAATTAACATCACTACAAACAATGCGCTTATTCTCAGAAGTTTTTCCACAATTTTTGTGTTGATGTTATGTGGTATTTAGTAACTACTGATATAGAAAATATAGCAGACTGTTAACTATTTTAACTATATAGATGTGGTTTAATAGAGACTAGATAGATGATGGAAGAAATACTCTCAGTTCAAAATCTGACAAAGCATTTTGTTAAAAAAGGAATTTTTTCTTCTTCAGGAACCGTAGTCAGAGCAGTTGATGATGTTTCTTTTTCACTAAAAAAAGGCGAAGTGCTTGTTTTAGCAGGAGAATCAGGCTCTGGCAAGACTACAACTGCGAAGCTTATTTTGAGAGCGATAGAACCAGACTCTGGAAAGGTTTTTTTTGAAGGAATTGAGGTAGGACAAGACAACAAAAGCCTTGAGAAGCTTAGAATGCAGTGCCAAATGGTACACCAAGATCCCTATGCATCTGTAAATCCACGCATGAAGGTATCTGACATCATAATGGAACCACTTGAGATCCACAAGGTTGGCACAAAGAAGAACAGGAAAAAAATGGTTCTTGATGCGTTACACGAAGTACGGCTTGAACCAGCTGAAGAGGTTTTTGGAAAATTTCCCCATATGCTTTCAGGCGGTCAAAGGCAAAGAGTGGTTATTGCAAGAGCCCTTGTTTTAAAACCAAAACTGATTATCGCTGATGAGCCAGTATCCATGCTTGATGTTTCTGTCAGAGCTGAAATACTAGAACTAATGCTAGATCTGCAGAAAAAACATAGAATATCTTACATTTACATAACACACGATCTATCTACGGCAAGATATCTTGGACAAAAAATCGCTGTCATGTATTTAGGAAAAATTGTGGAGAGCGGACCTATTGACGATGTTCTCTTGCATCCAAAACATCCATACACTCAAGCACTAATTGATGCCATCTCCGAGCCAGACCCAGACA